>Ga0209512_1002564_pt1 | contig 18923 bp, 15 predicted proteins | sample frozenSSSSmetaG_FD_184142 | JGI IMG/M metagenome (GOLD analysis project Ga0209512, IMG submission 184142) | Glacier valley bacterial and archeal communities from Borup Fiord, Nunavut, Canada, to study Microbial Dark Matter (Phase II) -... | ecosystem: Environmental > Aquatic > Freshwater > Ice >... | reverse complement strand
TTAGGCGCTTTAATACTCGATTCCGGAGCCATACACAAAGTAACCGGAATAATAGATTCTGTAAGTTTCTACAAACCAGAACATCAACGGATTTTTGAAGTGATAAAAAGTCTTTCTCAAACCGAAAAAGTGGTCGATTTGCTTACTGTGACCAGGTTTCTAAGGGACAAAAATCACCTTGACAATCTTGGCGGTCCCGTTTATATCACTCAGTTAACCAGTAAGGTTGCGTCTGCTGCCCATATCGAATATCATGCAAGGATCATTGCTCAGCTTTATCTTCAACGTGAATTGATAAGGATCGGATTGGAGATCACATCGGAAGCTTATGACCCGAATGCCGATGTTGATGAATTGCTTAATAGTTTGAAGCTGAAATTATCCGGTATTGACAATTTTGCGGCAAGTTCGAATACCGGACAATCACAGGCAAATGTGATTCAGGATACCATTCAGAAAATTGAAACTGATTGTCTGCTTGCCAAGGAGGGCAAATCGCCGGGAATACCGACCGGGATAAAAACGCTTGACAGGGCAACTGGCGGATGGAGAAATACAAACCTGATCATTATTGCTTCCCGTCCATCGATTGGAAAAACAAGCCTTGCACTCTTTTTCACCAAAATAGCCGCAAAAGCAGGCAGGTGGGTTAATTTTTACGGGCTTGAGATGAAATCTGCGGACCTGATGCGAATAATGATATCCGGTGAATCGGGTATTAACAGAACAGGGCTTCGGGATGGCTTGTTAACCGGCGATGACTGGAATGGCATTAACAGATCTCTGTCGCAGCTCGAAAAATTGTCTGTTATCTGGAATGACTTTGCCGGGATAACCTCCGCACAAATAAAATCGATTACAATTCGGAACAGGAAGGCCGGCAGGTGCGACATGGTGGTTATTGACTATTTGCAACTGGTGAAAGCGCTGGACAAACACGCAATAAGAGAACAACAGGTAGCCGAGATAAGCCGAACACTAAAAGAGATCGCTTTGAATGAAAACATCCCGGTTATTTGCCTTTCTCAGCTTACCAGGGAAGCTGCCAATGAAATACCGCAGTTGCACCATTTGAGGGAGTCTGGAGCCATAGAACAGGATTCTGATATCGTAATATTCCCATGGAAAAGAGAAGGTAAATTCAACCTCACAATTGCAAAAAACCGACGTGGAAAGGTTGGAACATTCGAAATATACGCCAACGATGAAATGACGGATTTTGGTGATACATCACCCGGTCAAATTATAAACTACAATCCGGATAGTTACACAGAACCTTTCGAACATTCCAAAATTTAATTTCTCCCTTTTTTCGCCAAAGAACAGCCCCTCCCGGACAGACATGGAGATCGATCGAAGAGGACAATGCAAGATGTGTTTTTGTATGCACAAAAACCTTTTGATCCTTCCTTGCGGGGCCTTTAATTTTCTCCGAAAATTTTTGTTAAACCTACTTCAGATTTTAGATAGATTTTAAAAGATGAGACCAAAATTACCAGATAACGAAATAAGAAATATACGGTTGATCATCCGGGTTTCCAGGGAAGAGAAAATCAGAATACAAGGCCATGCCAGAAATGGGAGGTATCCTTTCATAAGTGATTATATCAGGGTGAGGATTTTCAATTCCAACAGAAAGGTGATCACTTTTGATGAAGAAGCTACCATTCATATTTTAAGGCTTGACTATGATTTAAATAAGATCGGAGTAAATCTGAATCAGATTGCGAAAAAAATCAATACCCACGATGTGTACCAATTTACCTCTGAAGACAGAGAGGTTTTTAAGCAGGTTCTTCAGGAACTTAAGAATTGTTTTTCCGCTTTGCAAAAGTACGCTGATCGTATTGACCACAGTCAGAAAAATCCTTTTATCAATGAAAGGAGGGATGCTAATGAATCGTAAATATCCTATACGGTTTATTTGTAATTTTACTTGTTGCTGAGAAAAATGAAATTAAGAAATATTTAACAGAATTCGAAGCTTAATATGATTGCACAATACGCATCAGATCTTCATCTTGAATTTCCTGAAAATAAGGATTTTCTTAAAATTAATCCCTTAAATCCAAAGGGTGATGTTTTACTTTTAGCTGGTGATATCGTACCATTTGCCGTGATGGACAAACACACTGATTTCTTTAACTATGTGTCTGATCATTTTCAAACTACCTACTGGATACCAGGTAATCACGAGTATTATTATTTTGATGCAGCGACTAAATGTGGAGTGCTGAATGAGAAAATCAGAGAAAATGTTTTTTTGGTGAATAATACTTCAGTACAACATGAGAATGTCAGGTTCATTTTTTCAACATTGTGGTCAAAAATCAGACCAGCTTACCAGTGGCAGATTGAACACGGAGTAAGTGATTTTCGCGTTATTAAATTCAATGAATTTCGGTTCTCATCAGTGCAATTTAATCAGTTACATGATGAAAGCCTGATGTTTATAAAGCAGGAATTGCAAAATAAAAACGAAGGCAAAACGGTGGTTGTTACTCATCATTTACCTACCTATATGAATTATCCCGAAAAATATAATGGAAGTGTGCTGAACGATGCTTTTGTGGTGGAATTGTTTGATTTGATTGAATCCAACGGCCCTGATTTTTGGATTTATGGTCATACACATCAAAATATACCTGCATTTGAGATTAGTACAACGAAACTTCTTACAAATCAACTTGGATATGTTAGATGTAATGAACATGCTTCTTTTCGAAATGAGGTTTTAATTTATTTTGAATTAGATGTTGATTAATAAGATAATAAACTTATATTTGTATAATAAATCAATTAGGTTTACAACTACTTAAATGGGTTTACAATGAAGGATATAGAAAAGAAACTACTGAAATATATTGATGATATTCTGGGATGCGGAATAGATCTGGTGATGGTACCGAAAAACGAACTTGGGAAACTACCCATGTTCATAAGTGAAATCTACAACCTATATCACTCAGCGTTGTTTAACATCGATTTCATATTAATTGAGTATAGGGATACTGATGGATTCAGTATTTCTCAATTGGAAAAACATTTCGATCTATTAAAAAATAGTCTGAATAAGCGAATCGTATTACTAGCTGATGGCCTTTCATCGCTATACAGAAAAAGACTAATCGAAAGAGGGATAAACTTTATTGTGCCCGAAAAGCAGTTGTTTTTGCCCGATTTTCTTATTGATTTGAGAGAAGGCAATCAAAATCCCGGCAAAAAAAGGAAAACAAAAAAACTTTTACCTTCCTCACAATTCATTCTTTTATACCACATCCTTCACAACGATAGGAAAGGAAACCTGGAAGAAGAAAGCTTCACACAATTGGCTTCAAAATTTGGTTATACCAAGATGGCTATCACTAAAGCTGTTGAGAATCTTCTTTATAATGGGCTTTGCCGTGTTGAAGGCACAAAAGAAAAATACATCAGATTCGTTAGCGATGGGGCTAATCTTTGGAAATCAGCATTACCGTTATTAGTAAACCCTGTTTTTAAGAAAGTTTACGTTGATGAAAAGCCGCAAGGACTATTTTTATTCCGGGCCAATGAGTCAGCACTGTCCGAATACAGCGACATGAATCCAAGCCGGCAAACGTATTATGCAATTGAGAGGTCGAAATTCTATGATCTGCAAAAAAAAGGTTTACTAAAAAATCCTAACGAATTCGCGGGAATGTATTGTCTGGAACTATGGAAATATAATCCTGTAATTCTTACTAAAGGGATAACAAAAGTAGACAATGTTGACCCGTTGTCACTTTATCTGAGTCTTCAGGATAATCGTGACGAACGTGTTGAAATGGCTTTAGATACAATCATTAAGAAATTTGTATGGTAATAGGTTTAGATATATTTAAGGATTATTTTAAGGAATATGAAAGCTGTTACCTGATAATCGGTGGCTCGGCTTGTGATATTATCATCGAAAATGGTGGTTTTACACCAAGAGCAACAGATGATATTGACATCATACTGATAATTGAAGCCTTAACCCCGGAATTTGTAAACCAGTTTTGGATTTTTATCGTTGATGGCAAATATGGATTAAAGCAAAAAAGTACTTTAAAACGGAATTGTTACCGGTTCCGAAATCCAGAAACAATTGGCTTTCCGGTTCAAATTGAACTATTCTCTAAAACGCCAGATGCTATCGACCTTAATGAGGACGCACATCTTACTCCAATTCCTTCAGGTGAAGGGTTATCCAATCTTTCAGCAATTCTGCTTGATGAAGATTATTATCACTTTACTATTGAGCATAGCTCATATAAAGACAATGTCCATTATGCCAACACTGAAGCCCTTATTTGTTTAAAAGCTTTCGCTTACCTCGACAATAAAAAGCGAAAGGAAGAAGGCGAAGAAATCAGCACCAGAGATATCGTAAAACATAAAAATGATATTTTCCGGATGGTTTTCATGCTGAATCCTGATGACCGTTACTCCTTGATTGAAAAGCTTAAATTCGATTTGCAATTGTTTGCAGACACTGTGAAGAACGATTTACCTCATCCTGAAATCTTTAACATCAACGGATTCGGCAGACAAAATATGCAATCAATCTTCGACCAGTTTATACTAATTTTCAACCTGAACGCATGAAGAAAGAAATATTATAAAACCCTTTTACGAAATGATCCTACCAACTGATTGATATGCGAAGTTTTTGGGCAAATTGGAAAATTTCGCAAAAGAGAAGGGCATATTAAATTAACAAGTTATTTCAGAAGGCTTACCTTGCATTCATAATGACAAAATTTACGCGATACACAGTTTCATTATTAAATTGTTTAAATCGTTTATTATTGATGATGTTGCATGTTTGAAAATTTAGAAATTAGAGAAGGAGATATCCTTTTTGCTGGTTGTAGATTCCCGCTAAAAGTAGACATTCTGAATTATCGAAACAGATTAATAATTACACTCCACTCCAATATTGACACTCGTCAGGCAATTAAATGGGAAAATGCTCAGGTAAAACGGAACATTAGGTAAAATAAGGGGATTATATCATTGTATTCTAATATAATATTACTTATACTTAAAAAGAAATGATTTCCAACATGCCTAACGAAACCAAAACACACCGAATACTCCAGTTAATGGACAATATATCTACCCACATTGGAAATAAACGTGGTAAAATCTCCAAAACGGTAAGGTCAGGATCAGTTTGTAAGACAGTCAAAAGAAAGGCTGAGCACAATGGGCAACCTGAATTATTACGTGACAAAATTTATGGCATTTACTTTAGTGTTGTAAAAATGAGTATCGCGTGCCTTATTGTTTTGATAGGGAGAAAGTACTTTCGAATGAGAAATTTGGATCTGTAAAGTTAGAACGGAAATCAATAATTGGTGGTATGCCGTAAAGCTAATTGAATTTTATATTTACTTTTATGCCGAGAAAAAATCATCAATTATAAAATTTTATATCGTGCCGGAAAAGGTGGAAAATAAAAACCGACGAAAAGCCGACGAACTTTTTGATAACATTAAAACTGGTGATCAAAAAGCTTTTGAGCTTTTGTTTTCGATCTATTTTGCACGTTTAAACGATTTTGCAAAACACGTAGTTAAAGATGATGCTATTTCACAGGACATTGTTCAGGATGTATTTGTGAAGGTGTGGGAAAATAAGGCAAAAATTGAAAGTCTTCATCTTGAAGCATACCTTTTCCGACTTGTACGAAATCGTTGCATTGATTCTATCAAACATCTGAAAGTGGAAAACAACCGGATGCATGAAATTGAAATTTCCTCAAGATGGGAAGAATTATACCGAATTGATTTTATTGGGAATGAACCCTATGTATTAATAGAACAGGAATTAAAAAACAAAATTGAAAAAACGATTACGGATTTACCTGATCGTTGCCGTGAAGTATTCATTATGAGTCGTATGGATGGATTAAAGAATAAAGAAATTGCAGAGAAGTTAGATATCAATATTAAAAATGTTGAACGACATCTCAACCGTGCACTACAATCTTTCCGTAAAAATTTTACCGAGGAACTATCTATTGCGCTGATCATTATGGTTTTGAAGAATTTCTAAGAAATGGATTGAAGAACCAGCACGCGGACAAGACGGTTTTTGTAATAAAACCAAGTTAATCTGAGATGTTTACAGCAGTGTCATAAGCCCTCAAATTTCCAACTAATCATTTTTCTGAAAAAAAGTTTCCATCCAGTGATGGGTAAGACCACCCCTATTCAGTTATATAATCAAAGGCTAAACAACTTTAATGGACAATCTGGAATTAAAAGAAATCATTTCCCGGTATTTTCGCGGGCAATTAGTTGACAGTGAATATCAATTGCTGACCGATTCCCTTCAGGATGAAAAAAACCGCGAATACTTTGAAAAGGTAAAGCGCGAATGGGAAGAGCAACCCGAATTGGATGAGCAGGGAAACCGGAACATGAATCGACTTAACTACCAGATTAATAAGCAAAAATATTTCTCAACACAAACGCCGGTTAACCGTCGACTTTGGGTTCAGATTGTTGCTATTGCCGCCATTCTGATTTTTGGTCTTTTTCTGGGAAGCACCATTACCAATCTGACTTCTGACAATGCAACACAATCGGAACAGCTTGTTTTTGAAACCCCACGGGGCGAAAAATCACTTGTAAAATTGCCTGATGGTTCTGAGGTATGGCTTAATGCCAATTCGCGATTGGTTTACAACTCATTTTCGTCTAATCGCAGACAGGTTGAATTAAAAGGGGAAGCATTTTTTAAGGTTTCGAAAAATGAAAAAGCACCGTTTATAGTAAAAACAGATGAATGTGAGATTGAAGTTCTGGGTACGACGTTTAATGTGATGGCATATGATGAGTTTGGTCGCAATGAGATCACTTTGTTAAGCGGGAAAGTCAATGTTCATATCGAAGGTGCAGACCAGGTCATAAAACCAGGGCAATCGCTGATTTTGAAAGATCATCTGGTTCAAATTGTTGAAGTTAATCCATCACAGGCTTCTGGCTGGGTTGAGAACAAATTTAATTTTAAGAATATTCCATTGTCAGAACTAATGAAGCGGCTCGAAAACTGGTATGATGTAGATATTACGCTTGAAAATACTACAGGCAGGGAAATCAATTTTACAGGAACTTTTAAAAACGAGGAAACGATCTGGCAAGTGTTGGATGCTATAAGAGTATATACTCCAATAGTATACAAAAAGACTGATTTGCGACAAATCAAAATAACAGTAAAGTTTTAAAAATAAAATCATTGACCAAACTATAACACATTCGCAAACTAAATTACAAATTTGAATACCATGATTTAAAAAAGACGCCAGTTGAGCTGTAACTCACCTGACGCCAATGATTGAAAATTAATATTCATTAAAATCGAAGTAAAAGTATGAAAAAAAACGATCCAAAGCAAAGGCATCGCAGACGCCCAGTGCTTAGAAAAATGCTTAAAATTATGAAAATCACAACCTTGTTGTTTTTTATGGCACTTTTTCAAGTCTCAGCCAAATCGTACTCGCAGGAAACGAAGCTGAGTTTGAAGTTTGAAAACGAAACGCTTGAAAATGTATTCAGTAAGATTGAAGCCAACTCAGAATTTTCGATCTTCTACAAAAATGATTTGATCAAAGATTCGAAAGAAGTAACTGGCGAATTCAAAGATGCTCTGATAATTAATATTCTTGATCAGGTTTTGAAATCTGAAAACCTAACCTACAGCATTAAGGATAAACTGATAATGATTGTGCCAAAGGATGTTAAGGACATTAATACCAGCGATCAACAACAAAGAAGTGTATCGGGAAAGGTAACCGATCAGACAGGAGCTTCTGTTCCAGGAGCTTCTGTTGTAATAAAAGGTACCACTACAGGAGTGATCACTGATAATAACGGTAACTACTCATTATCCAATATTCCTGCAAATGCCATATTGCAATTTTCGTTTGTGGGGATGAAAATGCAGGAAATAGAAGTTGGAATCCAAACAAATTTATATGTGGTTTTAATTGAAGAAGCTATTGGACTCGAAGAAGTTGTAGCTGTAGGGTATGGCGTCCAGAAAAAGGTAAATGTCATTGGTTCAATAGCACAGGTATCATCTGAACAATTAGAAGGTCGTTCAGTACCTTTACTATCTAATGCATTAACAGGGCAAATGGCAGGTGTTTCTGTAATAACCCGATCAGGAGCTCCAGGAACAAGTTCAGGTACAATACGGGTTAGAGGGGTTGGTTCCTTTGGCGCTGCTCCAGATGCATTAGTGCTAATAGATGGTATTCCCGGAAATATTAACGATGTTGGTCCGGAAGAGGTTGAGTCAATTTCTGTTTTGAAAGATGCTTCATCTGCTGCAATATACGGAGCAAGAGCTGCGAATGGTGTCATATTAATCACCACTAAAGCGGGAAAGTCAACCAAAGTTAAAGTTAATTACAATGCTTATGGCGGATTTGTTTCACCTACAGCACTACCTCAGTTGCTTAGCTCCGGGGATTACGCTCTTGCCTACAATGAAGCTTCAGGCACACAACGTTACTCATCTGAAGATATCGATAAGTTTAAAAACGGGAGTGATCCTGTAAATTTTCCAAATTCAAATATGCTAAAGGAAGTATTCAACAAAAAGGGATTTCAAACAGGGCATGATATTACTCTGAACGGAGGAACTGAGGTGAACAAATATTATTTGGCAGTTGGATATCTTAGTCAGGACGGAGTAGTCGAAAAAAATAACTTCAGTCGTTACAGCGCTCGGCTAAATATGATAAGTACACTGTCCCCCAAATTAAAAATAACTACAAGACTTTCAGGCTTCTCATCTGTCGTTAAAGAACCTGCAGTACCCGGCGGTAAAGATGTCTTCCGTATGTCTGATGGCATTATCAGAAATTCAGTGCGCTACCCATCAGTCTATAGCACAATCCTGCCAAACGGGGAATTCGGCATTGGTCCCGAATCAGGAGGTACTCCGGTAGCATGGATTAAAAGTCCTTCGTTTTATGAAAATCCATCCTGGAAATTCAACGGGAATGTGAATTTGGAGTACAAACCATTTAAAGATCTTGTTTTATCTGCAATTGGCGGCTATAATTTTATTTATTATGAGTCGAAGTTATATCGATCAACAATGCGTTTAAATGAGAATGTAACCATGACTCCATCCAGCCTGAATCATTCCGCTGAGCGAACAAATTATCAAACATTTCAGGCTACAGGCGATTACAATAAAAATTTCAACGGACATGCAATTAGTTTCTTGCTGGGGTACTCTTTTGAGAAACAAGGCTATCGTAACCTTAGTGGATTCCGCGATAAATTTCCTGGTAACGAGCTTCCCTTTTTGGATGCTGGTTCACCAGACAATCAGCAGACTACAGGTGGTGGTTACCAATGGGCTATTCAATCCGTATTTGGTAGGGTCAGGTATAACTACAATGAAAAATACCTGTTTGAAACAACCGTGAGAAATGATGGTTCTTCAAGATTTCCAACTACACAGAAATATGGTTTATTTCCTTCATTAGCAGCTGGTTGGCGTATTTCGGAAGAAAATTTTATAAAAAACAATTTTGATTGGGTCAATAACCTTAAACTGAAAGCCTCTTGGGGAAAACTGGGGAATCAGAATATTGGGAATTATCCATGGCAGTCGTCCTACCAACTTGGTCGAGATTATGTGTTTGGCGGTGTCTTTACTCAGGGAGCTGCACTGACAACATTAACAGATCCTAACCTTCGTTGGGAGAGTACGCAAACATCCGACGGAGGTTTTGAATCTTCGCTTCTGAATGGAAAGCTAAATTTAAATGTTTCCTATTTTTACCGTAAAACAACCGATATTTTATACAAGCCAACTTCGAGTGTATCAACTGTTTTAGGAATGAGTCTTTCAGAAATGAACACAGGTTCTTTAAAAAATTCAGGTTGGGAAATCGAATTAGGATTTCAAAACAAAATAGGAGCTTTTAAATATCATATCAATGGGAATTTTACCCTGATACGAAATGAAGTATTGGATTTGGGCGTTGGAAATGTGACCCAGCCAAATGGACTCATTGGAAACGGAACTGATTTATTCATCGGCCATCCTATGCAGTTGTATTACGGATTAGTTACCGATGGAGTCTTTCTTGATCAGGCGGATATTGACTCATGGTACCTGAAAAATGATCAAACAAGTATTAACCCAAAAACGAGTGCACGTCCCGGAGATTTTAGATATGCAGACCTTAATGGAGATGGTAAAGTTGATTTAAGCAACGACCGTAAAGTTTTAGGAAGTCAAATACCAAAATACAACTTTTCATTCAACCTTGGTTTTGAATTCAAGAATTTCGACTTTAACGCTATAATTCAGGGTGTTGCTGGTGCAAGTGGAATGATTGACGGTTATGCCGGTTACGCATTTTACAATTTGGGGACTATTCAGGAGTGGATGTGGAAAGGTCGTTTTAATCCAACAAGTCCAGTCAGATACCCTGAATACCCTCGTTTACAGATTCTTGGAAATGCAGCTGGAGTTAACGGACAAATGTCAGATTTTTGGGTATTAAACGCTTCATATGTTCGGATCAAAAATCTTCAAATAGGATACACTTTTTCTCAGGGTATACTAAAAATGCTTCATGTGGACGGTTTAAGGATTTATGCAAGTGCAGAAAACCCAATTACCTGGGATCACTATCGTAAGGGATGGGATCCTGAAATTAATAGTAGTGGTGATTTTTATCCGATTCTGGCTACTTACACTTTTGGTATTAACCTTAAATTTTAAAACTCTATGAAAAAGATTATATACTTGTTAACTCTATCGCTGGGTTTGTCTTTTTTATCATGCTCAAACGATTTGGAAACCATGCCACTTACGAGTCTTAATGATAAGATAATTTGGAATAGCGAATCGAATGCACTATTGGCGCTTACAGGTTGCTATAGAAATAATATCCCTTACAATGCTACAGGATTTGAAACAGATTGGTGTTCTTACAGTGGCCTGATCTATCTTGAATTTGCTTCAGATAATGCATTTGACCGTCGGGCCACAACTACCGGCAATTCCACGCTTCATAAGTTATCAGATGGAACCCTGAATACATCGAATGGTTCAATAAAAAACTATTGGGTCAATTCGTATAGTAAAATTGCAAAATGTAACGTCTTTATTGAGAATATCGATAAAGTACCAGCGACTAAAACCGTGATTGACAGGTTGAAATCGGAAGCACGTTTTTTAAGAGCCATGCAGTACTTCTATATGTCGCAGTATTTTTTTGATGTTCCGTTGGTAACCAAATCACTAACAAAGGAAGAAGCAAATCTGGTTACAAAAACAAGCAGAGCAGACATTACGAAATTTGTTGTTGATGAATTAACAGAAATTGTACCGCTGTTACCACGACATAAAGACATCAAAAGTTCAGAAAGAGGTCGTGCATCCCGACAGGCAGCTTTGGGGTTTTTGGGGCGTACTTATCTTGGGGCCAAAGATTTTGTCAATGCCGCAACATCATTCAAACAAATAATCGATCTTGGAGATAATATTATCGACCCAAATTACCAGACCATCTTTTTTCCATCGAATCAGAATAGTAGTGAAAATATCTTTGCAACTCAATATCTTGAAAATTTAGCTGGTAATGCACTGCCTCAACATGCCTGGCCCGCTATTGTTACAGGCTGGCACATCGTATGCCCATTGGGTAGCCTCTTTGAAGCCTACGAATTTACAGATGGAACTCCTTTTTCATATAATTCAGCCCTTTACGATCAGAAAGATCTGGGAAAAAACAGGGATCCCCGTTTAAAATATACTTTACTATGGGATCAAACTACTTTTAAAGGCAAAAAATATGTTTGTCATCCCGATTCAACAAAATCACTCGATCAGTTAGGCGCGGGAAAACAGACGACCTATACAGGTTTCGGATTGCGCAAGTTTTTCGATGAGTCATATTCGGGTTCAGTGTTGTCTTATGGCGCTAATGCCAATGTGATTCGCTATTCTGAAGTATTGCTGAGTTATCTCGAAGCGGCTTTGGAGGCAGGGCAACCAATTGACCAGGTTTTATTAGATGCTACCATCAATAAGGTAAGAGGGAGGGCTTCAGTAAACATGCCTCGGGTTATTGAAACTGACCAAACTAAATTAAGAGAAATTCTACGTCGTGAGCGTCGTGTAGAGTTGGCACTTGAAGGTTTGCGTTATTGGGATTTACTTCGTTGGGGTACAGCCCATGATGTTTTGAAAGCCGATTTTTACGGGGCACCTTTCCCAGGAGCAAAAAACATGCGTAAAAAAGGGGGAGTTGCCGATCCTAACAGCCGTTGGTATGTAATCAGCCGCAACTTTAGAAATACTGAAGACTATCGTTGGCCAATCCCTCAGTCGGAGCAGGATATTAATCCTAATCTAAGAAATTGACAGTTCTCACAATAGAAGGCATCCTGGTACTTAGACAGGATGCCTATTTACTTAGATTTGAAATTATTGTGTTAAACAATGCTTTCAATGTCCCCGATCAATGTTCTGTAATTTACTCTTAACAATCATATTATCCACAAATGAGAAAAAAATTTTCACTGGTAATTTTAGGATTACTCCTATTTACCGGCTTTTCTTGCAGCTCCGACAAAACCAGTGTAACTTGGGATTTTAATAAAATACCGGATCGGGTTTGGGCAGGGGAGGATTTCTGGACTGTCCCACTGGAAGATTGGTGCGTAAAGAATGGTCGAATAGATTGTAACAGTCCAGTTCAAAATGCCACCTTTTCTGTTTTGTCCTATACAATGGCAGAAAAAGAGGCTCCTTTTTTTATCTCGGTAGAAATGGGACTGAACAGTAAAGGGGATACTGATGGCTCATCAGGCTTAACCATTGGAGTTGAAGCACTCGAAGAAAAAAATATACGTTCGGCTGTATATTTCGGTAAGGGTTTGAATATAGGAGTAAATACAGCAGGATATTCTTTCCTCGGACAACAAATCACAGAATTACCTAAAAACTTCGACTTCTCAAAGTTCAAAATTGAATTAAGTGGAAAATCAGCCTCAAGGGGATCACTTCTTCAGATGAATCTATTCGATGGCAATGGAAATTTAGTTGCTGCATTATCGCACAAACCTGAAAAACCAATTATTGGTATAGTGCAATTAATAAACAACATAAAAAATGCGAAATCAAAGAATAACGGCCCTACCTTTTGGTTTGACAACCTGAAATTGAATGGTGAGAAGTTTGAAACCCATCCGGAAAACCGGTTTGGACCCATTTTTTGGACCATGTTTACCTTAAGTAGAAACACACTGAAAATCACAGCACAGTTACCTCCAATTGGAAAAACTGAAAACGATAAGGTGGAATTGCAATTAAAAAAAGAGAACAACTGGCAGACAGTTTCTGAAGGCAAATTAAATCAGAATGCTATGTGCGTAACTTTTAAATTAGAGCAATGGGACACCACAACCCAAAAAGATTATCGGGTTATTTACAAATATAACAATGTATTTGGTGAACCCGAGGTAGCTGCATATTCCGGGTTCATTCCAAAAGAACCTATGGGTCGACCGTTGCGGGTCGGAGCACTGACCTGTCAATTCGGATCTGCATTTCCTTATTCACCACTCGTAAAGAATCTTAAAATATCCGACCCTGACCTACTCTATTTTTCGGGCGACCAAATTTATGAAGGGAATGGTGGTTATCCCATCAAACGTTCACCCGAACAAACTGCTATATTGAGTTATCTTGGTAAATATTACATGTTTGGCTGGGCATTTGGCGATCTGATGCGCAGTGTTCCAACCATTGTTACTCCGGATGACCATGATGTTTTTCAGGGTAATCTATGGGGCGAAGAAGGAAAGGTAATGGATCAAGATGGCTTAGGTTCTGATGATCATGGCGGATTTGTGCAAACAAATGCATTTGTGAATGTTGTAAACCGTACCCAATGTGCCCATTTACCCGATCCTTACATTTCAACACCCATCTTTCAGGGTATTAACGTTTGGTACACTACCCTGAACTATGGAAGGATTAGCTTTGCAATTGTCTCAGATAGAATATTTAAATCCGGTCCTGATCTGGTTACGAATTGGGAAGGCAGAAAAGACCATTTGAAAGCTCCATTGAAAGATCCCACATCCATCGAACCACCCGGATTGGAATTTCTTGGAAAGAGACAGGAAGATTTTCTCAAAAATTGGGTACACGATTGGCGTGAAGTTGATATGAAGGTCCTGTTATCGCAAACCATATTTACAAATGTAGCTACCCATCACGGACAATTCAATGCTTATCTGTATGGAGACCTGGACTCAGGTGGCTGGCCAAAGACAGGTAGGGATCGCGCAATACAAATTATTAGAAAAGGATTTGTATTCCAAATTGCCGGTGACCAACACGTACCTTCTATTGTGCAGTATGGGATTGATAATTATCGTGATGCAGGTTGGTGTTATGTCACTCCGGCAATTGCAGTTGGCTATTCCCGTTGGTTTCGCCCAGATGAACTTGGAACCCAGGTTAGAAACCGACCCTTGAACAATCTTCCTAATACAGGTGAATATCAGGATGCTTTTGGCAATCTGAATTATGTATGCGCCATAGGAAACCCCGACAATTTTAAAATTGACGAGAACCGTTTTGAATTAGCACAGGTGAAAGCTTCAGGGTATGGTATGGTTATTTTTGACACGGAACAAAGAAGCATCAAGATGGAATCATGGCGATTTTTAGCTGATGTTGCAAATCCTGTGGCGGAAAGTCAGTTTCCAGGCTGGCCTTTAACGATCAGCCAATTTGATAATTATGGTCGTGAAGCTGTTGCCTGGTTGCCTAAACTGATGATCACAGGTGAACCCAATCCGGTAGTTGAGGTTGTCAATCTTAAAACAGGTGAAACTGAATACATTGTGCGCATCAAAGGCAATGAGTTTTCCCCAAAGGTATTCAGTAATGATACTTTTACCATTCGGGTTGGTTATCCTGAAAAAGATATATGGAAAATCATTGAAAATGTGAAGCCAGATCAAACCAAGGGCGAAAGTAGCATATCTATATGATCAACAATATATTAAACATTGACGAGGCATTTAAGTTAAAACTAAGCCGATTGAAATTATCTATTTTTATTACTTTGTATACTTTAACATATCCTTATTCAGTGGATAAGCTTATCAGAAAAGTTTATGAAGATATTTAATAATTTGTTTTTTAAAATAAACTAAATGAAAAGAATAACAAATGTTTTGCCTTTTCTAGCCGCGATCCCTCTGGTTGGTTTGGCTCAAAACAGTTTTTCACAAAAGCCAATTGTAAAACCCAATGTGGTGTTTATCTATGCTGACGACATTGGCTACGGCGATTTGAGTTGCAATGGAGCAAAAACGATTAAGACACCCAATGTTGATATGCTTGCAGGTCAGGGTGTGCGCTTTACCAATATGCACAGTGCTGCAGCGACCTGTACTCCATCGAGGTATGCCCTTCTTACAGGCGAATATGCCTGGCGTCGCGAAGGAACAGGAATTGCAACTGGTGATGCCGGGTCAATCATCAGGCCCGAGAGATACACACTGGCCGATGTGTTTAAAAATGCTGGTTACCAGACAGGTGTAGTCGGCAAATGGCATCTGGGTCTAGGTGATAAAACCGGAACACAGAACTGGAATGGCCATATTACGCCAGGACCATCAGATATTGGTTTTGATTATTCCTTTATCCTTGCAGCCACAGGCGATCGGGTTCCTTGTGTGTTTGTTGAAAATGAACGGGTTATTAATCTCGATCCCAAAGATCCTATTTCTGTAAGCTACGAAAAGAATTTTGAAGGTGAGCCTACAGGTAAGTTGAATCCTGAGTTACTCAAAATGCACCCGAGTCATGGTCACGATATGTCGATTGTGAACGGAATCTCACGGATCGGATTTATGAAAGGAGGTAAATCAGCACTTTGGATAGATGAAGAAATTGCAGATGTAATCACAGGAAAGGCGCTTGCATTTATTGAAAAAAGTAAGGATAAGCCATTCTTTCTATATTTTGCCACACAGGATGCACATGTACCACGTGTTCCAAATCCACGGTTTGTCGGAAAGAGTGGAATGGGACCTCGAGGTGATGCGCTCATTGAATTCGACTGGTCGGTGGGAGAGGTAATAAAAACGATTAAACGACTGGGACTTGAGAAAAATACGATCATTATTTTATCGAGCGACAATGGTCCGGTGGTTGACGACGGCTATAAAGATCAGGCAGTTGAATTGTTGGGGAATCATAAACCAGCGGGAGAATACAGGGGTGGGAAGTACAGCAGTTTTGAAGGTGGGACAAGGGTTCCTGGAATTTTAACCTGGCCAGGAACGGTAAAACCGGGCGTGTCGGATCAGCTCCTTTGTCAGATTGATATGTTAGCTTCATTTGCTGAAATGCTGAAAGTTGAACTGCCATCCAGTGCAGCACCCGACAGCGAAAATCACCTGAAGGCATGGATGAATAAAGGTGGCAAAGGGCGTGATTATTTGGTATTACAAAATGTAAACAACAACCTGTCGATTGAAAACGGAACATGGAAATTTATAGCTCCAGGTAAAGGAGCTGCCTATAATCCGCTAACCAATACAGAAACGGGAAATCTTAACCAGGATCAATTGTATGATTTATCAAAAGATAGGGGTGAAAAAGTAAATATTGCCACCAAAAATCCAAAGATCGTTCAAAAACTTCGTGCAAAATTGGAGCAGGTTAAAGCTGCTAAATAGCTTAATATACAATTAATTGGAGATAATCGTTAGTTTCTGGACACTAGCTCTGGGAACTAACTTTTTTAATGCCTAACCAAGTTTCTTCAGTGAATTGAAGCCTTCACTTTTTATCTTGTACTGCAGTCTGACATTATTAGTTTCTTTTATAACATTTAGTTGATTCTTAATATCATAAAAAAATAATTTTACTTTTGCAGGAATAAATTAACCTCGTTTATTGATGCATAACATCGACTCAATCCAGGCAACAGACTTGGTTCTTTCATTAAAGAAAGGCAATTTTCATGCATTCGGCATACTTTTCGATCGTTATGGAAAGCGTTTATTACACTTTTCAATCGCATATTTGAAGTCAGTCGAAGATGCAGAAGAGATTGTTCAGGATGTTTTTTTGAAGATCTGGAATATTAGGAAAGAATTGGAGGTTGATAAATCTTTCGAGTCTTATTTGTTCACAATTGCAAAGAATGCCATTTTAAATAAAATCCGCAAGTCAAAATCAGAGCAGGCATATCTAAACTATGCGAAGATTCATCCTGATAAAAATGTTTTGCTCGATGATGAATTAGATTTTAGTGAACTTGATAAAGCCTATAAAGATGCAATTGAACGACTTAGTCCCCGTAAAAAAGAAATATTCTTATTGAGCAAGGAACAATTTCTCTCGAATGCTGAGATTGCGGTTAAGATGAATATTTCAATTAAAACAGTTGAAAACCAGATGACATCAGCTATATCTGAAATTCGGAAAACCCTTCGCTCTCTGGGCTTTTCAGGGATTATATTTTTTGAATTATTTTTATAACTTAAAAAATATTTCTTTTCTAATAGGGGTTTTATGCCCGATGCGTGTATACCTTCTTGAATGATCAAAAATCAAAATGGATTCAAATCACAAATTAGATTTTAATTACCTTCTTGGTCAGATTCTTTCTGGTGAGTTGAGCAATGATGAAAAAAATGATCTCAGCGATTATATCCAATCGACTTTTAAGGATCATGATTTGGATTTATTGATGAGAGAACACTGGTTGGGCTTGGAGAACAAGAATATACTTGCCGATGAAAAGCAATTACAAATTCTTAAGAATAGGATAATTTCCAGAATTAATCAAACACAAACCTCATCTAAAAAAGGACTTCGTTTTTCACCTTTTGATTGGAAGAACTACCTGATTCGTGCTGCCGCTGTATTATTTATACCGCTTTTAATGAGTTCTCTCTATGTCTTTTATCGGATGGATAGAAAAATTGGCCAAATGACCGCTTCAACAGTTGTACAACAAGTGATTGCCAGCCCTGGATCACGCGTCCATTTCATGCTTCCTGACCAAACGGAAGTTTGGCTGAATTCGGGAAGTATGCTTGAATTTCCGCTTGCTTTAAATCATCAGGAGCGGCGAAAAGTAAAATTGTCGGGTCAGGGATATTTTAAGGTTTCTCATGATGAAAAGCATCCTTTCCAAGTTGAAATTCAAGGATTAAATATTCAAGCATTGGGAACTTCATTCGACGTATCAAGTTATGATGATGACAACCAAATATGTTCAACGTTGGAAGAAGGATCAATAGCGCTAATCAATTTACGAGGCGATGAGGTTGCGCGTTTGATTCCTGGGCAAAAGGTCGTTTTGGATAAAACGACCAATTCATTGGTCATCAAAAATGTAGATACCGCACTCTCTACGTCATGGAAAGACGGAAAACTTATTTTCAGAGATACTCCATTATCAGAAGTAATCAAGCAGCTCGAAAGATGGTTTAATTGTAATGTGCATGTAGATAAACAGTTACTTAATTCAGGGTTAATGTACACAGCAACTATACAGAATGAGACTTTGGGCGAAGTTCTGAGAATGTTGGAAATTTCAACCTCAGTAAAAACTAAAATTGAAAAAAGGGAGGTGTATATAGACAGCAAAAAATAAAGGAAAAGGGAGGTGTTTGCGGCACCACCCTTTGTGAATCAATCATTTATTAATAATTAACTCAAGAAAAACAAAAGTATGAAAAAAAAATGGTTCTTTACGAATCACGGGTATTTCTTTGCCTGTGTCGGAAAATTCTTAAAAATTATGAAAATTTTTATTTTCCTTATTGCTTTTGCAAGTATGCAGACATTTGCATTAGACAACTATGCCCAAACAAAAAGAATGGACATGA
>Ga0209512_1002563_pt1 | contig 18929 bp, 15 predicted proteins | sample frozenSSSSmetaG_FD_184142 | JGI IMG/M metagenome (GOLD analysis project Ga0209512, IMG submission 184142) | Glacier valley bacterial and archeal communities from Borup Fiord, Nunavut, Canada, to study Microbial Dark Matter (Phase II) -... | ecosystem: Environmental > Aquatic > Freshwater > Ice >... | reverse complement strand
AAGCAGGCGCGCAACGTCGTCATAGGAGAGCGTTTCGGGCCCGGTCAGCACCAGATCGCCGCTGTCGATCGTGGCGGCGGTAAGACCGGCCACGGCCACTGCCGCGATATCCTCGGCGTCGATGAAGCCGATGCGGCCGTCCCGGGTGGCCGAATAGATGGCATTGTCGGACAGGATGGTGGGCAGGTGCTGCTGTTCGGAAAAGTTCTGCATGAACCAGCTGGGACGCAGTACCAGCCAGGACGGCGCGTGCTGGCGCAGCCAGGCGTGGACCTGGCCCATCAGCGGGCCGCCTTCCTCGAGCGAGGAGGCGCTGAGCAGGACAAAGCGGCTGACGCCGCGATCAAGGGCCCGTTCGAGAAAGGGAAGCATGACGGAGAGGGGATCGATCGCGCCGGGCGGGGCGACGAGATAGACCGCGCCAATGCCATCGAGCGCGGCGGCATGGGTCTGCGGGTCGATCCAGTCGAAGGTCACGCTGTGCGGGCCTGTGGCGGTGCGCATGGCCAGGCGCGGCTGGAGCGAGCGGGCCTGCAGCTGTTCGACGAGGCGCCGACCGGTCTTGCCGCTGGCCCCGGTGACCAGAATGGTGCTCATGAGGACTGCCCCGGCAAGGCCGTAATGGGATCGCTGGTGCCCAGAGCGGCCATCACCACGAGCGGGTTCCAGTAGTCGAGATAGGCGGCGATGCGACCCTGCTCGAGCGTGATCACCGAGATATAGCGCTGCCGATAGGGCAGGCCGGTGGCCGCGCCCCGGCCGGTACAGGCAAATTGCAGGATGAAGGTGCCGGGGGTCTGGCTGGCATGGACGACAAGATCGCTAAAGCTGTCGATCTCCAGCAGGCCCGACAGGCTTGTCAGATGCTGTCGCACAGCCGCGCGGCCAACGAGCCGCAGGGGCTGATCGGCCGTGGCAAAGGGGAATTCCATCACGCCATCTTCGGCCATCATGTCGACGAAGCCGGTGGCGCCTGGATCGAGATGGTCGCCCAAGGCGGTTCGCAGGAGCGCGGCAAAGCCGGGGATGGTGTCTGGACTTGTCGGGTTTTTCATCGGATACACTCATTTTGGATGGAACGATAGTGTTCCGTTGATATGTAGGTCGGTATGGATGATACGCAAGCGTTCCGTCGAAAATAGTGATGCCAAGCCGCGCCGAGTCGCCACGGGGGCTGCCATCATGCAGCCTGCCGTCACCGATGCCCTGACACGGGCGCTGTTCGAGGACTGGGCCGAGCATGGCTATGTCGGCATCAGCCTCGAGCGGGTGGCCCAGCGTGCCGGGGTGGGCAAGGCGGCGCTCTATCGGCGCTGGCCGTCCAAGCTGGCCATGGTCAGCGAGCGGCTCAACCATGTCGGCATCGACCTGGCGTCGCTGGAGGACACGGGCACGCTGGAAGGCGATATCAGGGCCATGCTGCTGCAGTTGCGGCGGGTGCTGCGCCACCGCCTGGTGCGGCGCATCCTGCCGGACCTGCATGCCGAAATGCAGCGCAATCCGGCGCTGGCGGGCGATGTGCGCGGTCGCCTGCAGACGGCGCGCCGCGGCCGCGCCGCCAGCGTGGTGCAGCGGGCCATTGCGCGCGGTGAGCTGAAGGCCACGACCGACGTGACACTCTTCAACGATGCCGCAGGGGGCATGCTCTACTGGCGCGTCATCATCACGCGCGAAACTGCCGATCGCGCCTATATTGAGGGGCTGGTGCAGTTCATTCTGGGCGGGCTTTCGTCCGAGCAAACAGGAAGGCCGCCGGGATGAATCGGCGGCCTTGTCTGGTTTTGGTTTATGGAGCCCCGTTCACCCGAAGCATGGCCTGAGCATAAGGCCAGGGACGGGTGCTGCCGGTGCGATCAGGCTGCGGTGGGGTAGTCGGTATAGCCCTCGGCGCCGCCACCATAGAGGGTGGCTGGGTTCAGCTCGGCCAGGGGGGCGCCAGTCTTGAGGCGCGCCACCAGATCGGGATTGGCGATGAAGGGACGGCCGAAGGCGAAGAGGTCGGCCTTGCCCGCAGCCAGACGCTCGTTGGCCAGCGCCAGACCATAGTTGTTATTGGCGATATAGGTGTGGCTGAAGGCCTGGCGCAGCGCGTCGAAGTCGAAGGGGGCCACATCGCGCGGGCCGCCGGTGGCGCCCTCGATGACGTGGATATAGGCGAGGCCCAGCTTTTCGAGTTCGGCCACGATATAGTTGAACTGGGTCTGCGGATCGCTGCAGCTGATGCCATTGGCCGGGGTGGTGGGCGACAGGCGGATACCGGTGCGGCCGGCACCGACTTCGGCGATCACGGCGGCAGTGACTTCGAGCATCAGGCGGGCGCGGTTCTCAACAGAGCCACCATAGGCGTCGGTGCGGATATTGGCGCCGTCCTTGGCGAACTGGTCGAGCAGATAACCATTGGCGCCGTGCACTTCGACGCCGTCGAACCCGGCTGCGATGGCATTGGCTGCCGCCTTGCGGAAGTCGGCGACAATGCCGGGCAGCTCATCGAGCGCCAAGGCGCGGGGCGTGGACGTGTCAAAGAAGCCGCCATTGACGAAGGTCTTGGCTTCGGCGCGGATTGCCGATGGGGCGACGGGCGCGCCGCCCTCAGGCTGCAGGTCGACATGGGAGACACGGCCCACATGCCAGAGCTGGAGCACGATCTTGCCGCCTGCCTGATGGACGGCATCGGTGACGGTGCGCCAGCCGGTGACCTGCTCGGGGGTATAGATGCCGGGCGTGTCCTGGTAGCCCTGGCCCTGCTGGGAAATCTGGGTGGCCTCGGCGATCACCAGGCCGGCGGAGGCGCGCTGGGCATAGTATTGGGCGGCGAAGGGGCCGGGGACAAAGCCGGCAGCTGCCCGGTTTCGGGTCAGCGGCGCCATGACGATGCGGTTGGCCAGGCTGATGTCGCCCACGGTATAGGGGGTGAACAGGGTCGTGTTGGACATGGTGGTCTTTCAATAAGGGCAGGATCAGGCACGTGAACGGCGAGCAGGCGCGCGGGGAGCGCGCCCTTGTGGCGTCGGCATTGCCGAAGCGTGGCTTGCGCCATGGACGGGAACAAAGGGTAGCGATTGTCGTGATGACTGACGGCGCACCGGCACGCGCCGGTTCGCTGATCCATATATGATGCTGCCAAATCAAACATCAAGGACACGGCCGGAGTGTGCCGGCCTTGTCCGCGCGAAAAGCCAAGGCCGCCGGAGTGAACCGACGGCCTTTTTCTTTGCGTTTTGCTGCGCAGGCGCAGGTCGGCTAGTTGCCCGGATAAGAGGGGAACATGGCGGCCAGGTTGAGGATGGCGATGAGGCGGTCCTCGTTCTTGAACATGCCTGACACCATGGCATTGGCGCGATCGCCGCCCGAAAGCGGCACGGGCCGGAGGTCCTCGGGCTGGGCAAAGATGATGTCGGAAACGGTATCGACCAGAAGGCCCACATCCTGGTTTTGCAGCGACACCACCAGCACGACCTGGCCGGTATTAATCTCGCTGCCATAGCCGCCGAGCATCACGGCCAGATCATAGACCTGGACGACCGAGCCGCGGATATCGAGCACGCCCTTGGCGCCATGCGGCTGGTCCGGCAGTGCGGTGGTTGGCGACCAGGAGCGGATCTCGCGCACCGACATGATGTCGATACCGAAGGCCCGGTCGCTGCAGGTGAAGGTCACGAACTGATCGAGCGTGCGGACCTCTACGGGGACCTCTGCCGTCATCCGGCCGTCGTGGAAGGAGACAGAAGCCATCAGAACTCGCTCCATTCCTGCTTGATGGCGGCATTGCCATTGCTGAGATAGGACTTGGCGGCACTGGTGACGCGAGCCTGCAGGGCGCGAACACCGCCCGGTTTTTGACGCTGGGGAGCCGCTTCGCGGCGCGCCGGGGCGCGGGCGGCGCCATCGAGCACGAAGATCTCGACAATGCGGTCGAGGTCGTTGGCCTGGCCTTCGGTCTGCTCGATGGCCGCGTTGGTCTGTTCCACCAGAGCGGCATTGTGCTGAGTCATCTCATCCATCTGGCGGATGGCGGTTGTGACTTCGGCGATCGAGCTGGACTGTTCCTGGCTGGCCGAGGAAATGGCCTCGATCAGGGTGGCGCTTTCACGGACGCCGTCGAGCATGGAGGTGAGCTTGTTGGTGGCTTCCGCGACCAGCTTTGAGCCGCCGGTGACTTCACTGGCCGACTGCTCGATCAGCACCTTGACCTCGGCGGATGCCGAAGCGGCCGACTGGGCGAGGCGACGGACTTCGACGGCCACCACGGCAAAGCCCTTGCCGGCATCGCCGGCACGGGCCGCTTCAACCGAGGCGTTCAGCGCCAGCAGATTGGTCTGGAAGGCAATGTCGTCGATCAGGCCGATAATGTTGGAGATTTTGGCCGAGGAAGACGAGATGCGTTCCATGGCCTGGTTGGACTGGCGCATGACTTCGCCGGTTTCTTCGGCCGTCTGAGATACCGACTTTGCCCTGGAGCTCGCTGAGCCGGCGCGCTTGGCATTGTCCGTCACGGTGACAGCCAGTTGTTCCATGGCGGCCGAGGTCTCTTCGATCGCGGCAGCCTGCTTGGTGGTGCGTTCGGCCAGATCATTGGTGCCGGCTAGGATTTCGCCAGTGGCCGACTTGAGGGCGCCAGAGGTGCTGCGCAGCTGGCCGACAATGTCAGCGAGCTTGTCGCCAACGGCATTCATGTCGTCGCGCAGTTCGGCAAAGGCGCCCTGATAGGTGCCTTCCATGCGCTTGGTCAGATCGGCCTGGGCCAAAGCGGCTAGTACCTTGCCGGCCTCGGCCAGGCCGGTATTGACGGTCTCGACCATGCCATTGAAGTTGGCCGAGATGCGGTCGATGTCCTTGTCGTCGAAATGGGCGTCGATGCGTTTGGAGAAATCGCCCTGGGCGGTGGCGGCGATGACCGCATCAAAGGACGTCTGGAAGTTGCCCATCATCTGGGCACGGTCTGCATTGATCTTGGCGCGTGCGGCGTCTTCAAGGCTCATTTCGGCGACCTTGATGCCGTTTTCGCGGAACACCTGGACAGCGGCGGCCATGGCGCCGAGCTCGTCGCCGCGGCTCATATAGGGAATGGTGGACTGCAGATCACCCGTGGCCAGGGTAGACATGCGGTCGGTGATCACGCGGATGGGCTTGGCGATCGCCTTGCTGCCGAAAATGGCCGAGCCGATCAGCGTGGCAATGACCAGAACGCCCATGACGATGCTGATGAACTGGCCCTGCGCCATCTGGGCGTCGGCAGCCGCCGCCGCTGCGGTCTCCATTTGGTCTGTAGCTTCGTTGAGCTCAGCGACTGTGTCGCCGACACTCTTGGCAATCGCATTCTGTTCGCCAACCATCTGGCCGATCTGGGCTCCAAAGGTTGAAACATCAGCACCAGGCTGGGCGGCAAGGGCGAGTGCGTTTTTGGCAAGGGGTGCGACCTGGGCGGTGAGGTCAACATAGGACTGCCCATACTGCTCCACCTGTTTGATCCGCTCCAGGTTGGCCGGAAGCAGCATATTGGCCGCCGATGCTCTAAGCGCCGCTATCATCTCGTCGTGATGGACTGCGATCTCCTGTACAGACGCGTCAATGGCCGCGTCAGTGGCGGCCATGCCAATACCGCGGTTGGCCATTCGCATGCCCGCAAAGGCAATTATGGCCTGGTCGAGATCGTCTCCCACTGCGACCTGTTGGGATTCCTTGTCGACGTAGTGGAGAGTCATGGCGTTGCTGTAGAGGGTGACGCCGATCATGATGGCCACCAGGGCTATACCCAGGCTTGCGACGAGGGTGAGCTTCAAACCGATGGTCAGTTTGGACTTTGCAGGGTTGGACACGGTGGGGCCATTTTCTATCGTTGGAAGCGGCCGATGGCAGCGGAATTGCCACAAAGGGTGCGCAGGCGCAGGGTGGCGGAGACGAGCCATAGCCGTCGCCCGCTGAATACTCAGGATGTGTTCGGTGGTGGTGGTGCAGCAAGGGATACTGCCCAAAACGAGCAGTCTGTTGCGAGCCCCTGATTACTTCTGGAGGCATATTTAAAACCGCTGCGGGTCCTTTGCAGCGTCAGCCTTGCCAGCAAGACGATAACAAGATCGTAATTAATCGCGGCAAAGCGCCGGATATGCCCTGAAACCAGAAGATTCAGACATATTTGTACGTTAGCGTACATTTGATAGGCGTTGGAGCCACGCTCCTGGGAAGTGGTCCGCGCCATGCGTTTACGCGCGGCGAGGAACCGGCCGCTCAGTTAATGGCGACGAGCTGGGGCCGCATGGGGGTCGGTAGCGACTGGTCGGCGAGGAACTGGGCGAAGCGGGTGATGTCGAGGGGGCGCGAGATCAGGTAGCCCTGGATGAAATCGACCTGACCGGTGGCCCGCAGCATGAGCAGGCGTTCAGGGGTTTCGACACCTTCGACGATGATACGGTGGCCGGCGGCGTGGATCATGTCAATGGCGTTGAGCATCACGCGCGCCATCAGGCTGCCATCGGCCGCCATGGCAAAGGAGCGGTCGAGCTTGACGCCATCGACGGGCAGCCTCGCCAGGTTCTCGATATTGGAATAGCCGGTACCGAAATCGTCGAGGTGGGTCCTGATGCCGAAACGGCGCAGGGCGTCGATCTCGCGCTGGGCGTGCTCGGTCTGCAGCAGGTCGGTCTCGATGATCTCGATCACCGCATCAAAGCGCTGGTTGAGCGCCTCGAATTCCAGCAGCGTGGCGCGCAGCCAGACGGCGTCGAGGTCGCGCGGGAAGATATTGAAATTGACCTGCAGGCGGTGCTGAAAGGGGACCTGGGTGGACAGTTCCTGAAAAGCGCGGTCGACGACATATTCGGTCAGTTCCCGGCCGAGGCCGAGCTTTTCCACCACGGGCAGGAACTGGTCCGGATAGATGGTGGCGCCATCGACGTCACGCCAGCGCACGAGGACTTCGCAGCCGCTGATCCTGCCGGTGGCGAGCGAGAGGATGGGCTGGTAGGTGCACAGAATGTTCTGGGGCGTGAAGTGGCGATGAAAGCGCGCCTCAAAGCTCCAGAAGTGGCGCAGCAAAGCGTGGATCTGGCCGCTTATGCCCAGGGCCAGAAAGGCGGCGAGCAGGATGGCTGTCACCAGGATGGGCATGTAGGCCGTGACCACGCCAGCCAGCGCCACCGTGGTGGCAATGCAGGTCCGGCCACCCGGTATGCAGGTCACGGCGGCATAGCCCCCCCTGTGCAGGGGCAGCACGCCAGCCCAGGAATGCGCCGCACTGGCTGCGGCAAAGATGCCAGTCTCGCCGGCACGATGCCAGAACCCGCTGCCAGGCGCCACGTTCACCAGCTCAAAGCTGAGCAGGTTGGTGGCCGCCACCGGCTCGGGCAGGGCCGGCACGACAATGCCCAGACCACTGTGTTCCACGATGGTGCCGACAAGGCCGGGGCGCCCAAGAAAGTCGAGCGGCTCGTCGAACCAGATCGAGGCGCCGCTGGGATCGGCGATATCGGCTTTGCCGAGGTCATAGGGGGCGAAGTCGGCCGTCACGGAGCACCGGACCACCCCGTTGGGAGCGGAGAGGAATTCGTTCAGACCATCGGGCAGAAAGGCAATGTCTCGCAATTGCTCGTGAAAGGCAGGCGAACAGGGTTCCGCCGTCACCGACTGTCGCATCGCCCCCAGGGTCGAGGAAAGGCTCTGCTGCAGGCGCACCTGCGGCTCAAGCATCTGGTGGGCTTCGCTGACCATCCGCTGGTTGACCAACTGGCCAAACAGGGCAGTGCCCGCCAGCAGAACTATGGCAAAGGTCGCCAGCCAGAGGCCCAGCCCAAGATAGCGTTGATGAGCACGGTCAATCAGTAGCGAAACGAACCTGGGCATCGGAAATCTCGGCTAGGATAATAGCTCCTAACGGCATTTGTGCAGGTTAAGTTCTAAAGGAAGATTTAAACAGCTCGGTCGAATACTTGGACGTGCGGGGCGACAGCGGCGATTGACCGCTGTCGAACGGTCGGACCAGACCTCAGGTCTCGATTTCGGCATCGGTGCGGCTGCCCCATTCGGTCCAGGAGCCGTCATAGACTGCTACCGACGGAGCGCCGGCCAGCTCGGCGGCGAGGGCCAGAGTTGCCGCGGTGATGCCGGAGCCGCAGGTGGTGATCAGCGGCTTGTCGAGATCGATGCCGCGCTCGGCAAACAGGGTGGCCAGTTGTTCTGGCGATTTCATCTGGCCGGCTTCGGTGAGCATGCTCACGGGCAGGTTGGTGGAGCCGGGAATATGGCCGGCGCGCAGGCCCTTGCGGGGCTCTGGCACTTCGGCATGAAAGCGCTGGGCCGGGCGCGCATCGGCGATCTGGACCGCGCCATCCTGGCTGCGGGCGCGGACGGTATCGAAATCGACGACGCGTGCGGCGTCGAAATTTGCCTGGAAGGTCTGCCGCGGACGGGCGACCAGACCCACTTCAGTGGGACGGCGCTCGGCGCGCCATTTGGGGCCGCCGCCGGCAAGAATGCGCACATCGCGCGCGCCCATGGCCAGAAAAGTCCACCAGACGCGGGGGGCGGAGAACAGGCCGATCTCGTCATAGACGACGATAGTCATGGTATCGGCAATGCCCAGGGCGCCCACCATATGGGCAAAGGCAGCGGGAGCGGGCAGCATGTGGGGCAGGGGGCTGTCGGTGTCGGCGACGCCGTCGATGTCAAAGAAGACGGCGCCGGGAATGTGCCCGGCCAGATAGTCGGCCTGGGCGTTGCGCGCGGCATTGGGCATATGCCAGCTGCCGTCCAGCACCACCAGGTCGGGGTCGCTCAGATGGGCAGCCAGCCAGTCGGTGGTTACGAACGGGTCATTCACGGCGATACCTCTGATTGCCACAGGAGGATGGCCCTGTGGCGTGTAGAGGTCAAATGCCTAGTTGGCGAGGACCAAAAGGTCCTTGCTGGCCAGGCTGATGGTGATGGGCTCGCCGCGCTGGGGCGGGGCGGAGCGCTGATCGTTGAAGGTATCAAGGCTGAGCGTGTTGGCCCCCAGCTTGACGCGCAGGCGGATCACTGAGCCGAGGAAGGTGACGTCGGCTATGGTGCCGCTCAAAGTAATGTCATTGCCCTCGCGCGGGCCGATGCAGGCGACTTCGGGGCGCAGCGTCAGCGTGGTGGGGGCATTGGCGGTCGCACCGGCGGGCAGATGGGGCACCGTGACGGTCTGGCCGTCGATCGACACGGTATGGGCGGCCGGATCGAGCACGGTCGCGTCGATATTGTTGAGCTGGCCGACAAAGGTGGCGACGAAGCGGGTGGCAGGCTGGTTGTAGATCTCGTGCGGGGCGCCGAGCTGCTCGATATTGCCGGCATGCATGACCACGATGCGATCGGAGATCGACAGAGCCTCTTCCTGATCGTGGGTCACAAAGACGGTGGTTATGCCCAGATCGAGCTGGATGGCGCGGATTTCCTCGCGCAACGAGACGCGGATCTTGGCGTCGAGCGCCGAGAGCGGCTCATCGAGCAGCAGCATGCGGGGGCGCGGGGCGATGGCGCGGGCCAGGGCGACGCGCTGCTGCTGACCGCCGCTCATCTCATAGGGGTAGCGCTTCTCGTAGCCGGGCAGGCCGATGAGCTTGAGCATTTCCTCGACCCGGGCGCGCCGCTCCTCGGCCGGCATGCCGGCGATCTTGAGGCCGAAGCCGATATTGTCGCCCACATTGAGATTCGGGAACAGGGCATAGGCCTGGAAGACCATGCCGAGCTGGCGCTGGTTGGGCTTGAGCGTAGTGATGTCGTGGCCATCGACGCGGATAGAGCCGGCCGTGGGCGATTCAAAGCCGGCGATCATGCGCAGGATGGTGGTCTTGCCGCAGCCGGAGGGGCCGAGCAGGGAGATGAACTCGCCCTTGTCGAAGGCGAAGCTGACATCCTTGACCACCGTGGTGGTGCCGAAAGTCTTGGTAAGGTTCTGGACTTCGAGGAAGGCGGCCATGGTCAGTCGGTCCTGGCGGAAGTGCGGGGAGCGAAGCGGCCGAGCACGTTGATCATGGCCATGGCGCCCCAGGTGATGATGAAGGAGATGACGGCCAGAGCCGCCGGCTCATAGGCGCGGTTGGCGCCGATATTCTGCAGGTAGGGCCCGAAGGCGGGCCGGTTGAGCAGGCTGGCAATGGTGAATTCGCCGATGACGATGGCAAAGGTCAGGAAGGCGCCGGATAGCACCGCCACCAGGATATTGGGCAGGATGATGCGGGAGATGATCTGGAAGGTGTTGGCGCCGGCGATCTGGGCCGCCTCGGTCAGCGTCTGCACGTCGATGGTGCGCATGCCCGTATCGACGGCGCGATAGGTATAGGGCATGGCCAGGGTAACGTAGCCGCAGATGAGCAGGATGTCGGTGCCCAGGGCGCTGCCGGTAAAGGGAATGAGCGAGCTCGAATTGTAGAGCCGGATATAGCCATAGACCAGTACGATGGCCGGGATGATCAGGGGCAGCAGCGTCACGAATTCCATGAAGGGGCGCAGCCAGGGCAGGCGCAGGCGCACGAAATAGACGGCCGGCACGATGACCAGAATGCCCACGACGATGGCAAAGATGCCGATGACGACCGAATAGCCGAAGGTGGCCTGGAAGCGCGGGTCGGAGAACACCGACAGATAGGAATCGAAGCTGTAATAGCCGCGCCGCATCTTGAGCGAGAACTCGACGGTGGCGATCAGCGGGATGATGAAATAGGCGGCGCCGGTGAGGAAGACTACCCAGGGCCAGAAGCGGGATTTTTTCATTTCATCCACCTTTCGGCCCGGGCGGCAATGAACAGGTAGATGATATTGGCCGTGGCGGTGATGACGATCATGCCCAAAGCCAGCGCGGCGCCGAGACCCGGATTCTGCAGCGCGTCGCCGCGGATCTGGGCGTAGAGCAGCACGGGCACGATGTTGAGCGAGGAGCCGGTCAGCGCATAGGCAGTGGCAATGGCGCCAAAGGCGTTGGCGAAGAGCAGGGACAGGGTGCCCAGAAAGCTCGGCCACAGAATGGGCAGGCCGACATAGCGCCAGAACTGCCAGGGGGCGGCGCCGAGGATGGCGGCAGCCTCGCTCCATTCCTTCTTGAGGCCGTCAATGGCCGGCGCGATGATCAGGATCATCAGCGGGATCTGGAAATAGAGATAGGTGATGGTCAGGCCCCAAAAGCTCAGCAGGTTGAAGCCGGAGCCGTAGAGATCGACCCCGACGAACTTGAGGATGATGGTGACCAGGCCCAGCCGACCCAGAGTGGAGATGAAGGCAAAGGCCAGCGGCACGCCGGCAAAGTTGGAGGCGACGCCGGAAAAGGTCATCACCGCCGAGCGCAGGCCCTCGGGCAGCTTGCCGCGAATGATGGCCAGGGTCATGGCCAGGCCGATCAGCGCACCGAGAATGGCCGATGCCGCCGAGATGCGGATCGAGATGGAATAGGCGGCCATGATCTGGGGGGTGAAGAGGGCGTAGATATTGTCGAGGGTGAACTGTCCCTGCGGGCTGACGAAGGCAGCGCCGAGCAGGTAGACGGTGGGCAGGACGAGGAACATCACCACGAAGATGACGAAGGGGGCGACGCCCAGCCATTCAAAGGACAGGCGGCGGCGCGGTTTGGGTACCGGTGCCAGTGCGGGAATGTCGGTCATCAAGCTGCCCCAGTAGACCTCATGGTGCGCCCGTCAAGCCACGCGGACGTGGCACGACAGGCCAGGATCCAGCCACGACCCAGAGGTCGTGGCTGGCGTCGTGACGGAACAGGCTTACTCGGCGACGTTGGCGCCAACGACGGCGTCCCACTGGCCGGTGATCAGTTCCTTGGCAGCGTTCTGCTGCTCGATCGAGGGGAAGATCGCCTTGGCATAGGCTTCGGCTGGGGGCAGGGCGTCGAGCAGATCCTGCGGGATCAGACCGGCCTCTGACATGGCGTTGAAGCGGATCGGGTGGCAATAGCCCTTGAGCCAGCCGAGCTGACCTTCGTCCGAATAGAGATATTCCATCCAGAGCTTGGCTGCGTTCGGGTGCGGCGCATGGGCGGAAATCGCCTGGACATAAACGCCGGCGACAACGCCGGTGGCCGGCACGATGATCTCGGCGGCCGGATTGCCTTCAAAGCTGTCGCGGAAGGCGAGCAGGTTGTAGTCCCAGGCGATCAGCACGGGCGTGGTGCCCTGGGCGACCGAGGCGGCCTTGCCGATGACGGGGACGAAATTGCCGGCGGCATTGACCTCGGCGAAGAAGTCGAGGCCGGCCTGGGCGGCGCCTTCGTCGCTGCCGGTCTTGCCGACACCAGCGGCGTAGACGCCCTGGATGGCCTGGTTGGAAGCGCGTGGATCACCAGCCAGGGCGACGGCATTGGCATATTCCGGCTTGGTCAGGTCGGCCCAGTCGGTCGGGACGGCGGAGACCAGGTCGGTGTTCACGAGCATGCCCATGACGCCGTAATAGTCGCCATACCAGAAGCCTTCTTCATCCTTGGCATCGGCCGGGATGTCGTCCCAGGTGGAGACCTTATAGGCCTGGATCAGACCTTCTTCCTTGGCCTGGGGGCCAAAGGACAGGCCAACGTCGATCACGTCGGGCGCCTGTGGGCCGGTATTGCCGATATTGGCACGGATGGCTTCGAGCTCATCGGCCGAGCCGGCGTCAGGATTGAGTTCGTTGACGGTAATGTCGGGGTACTTGGCCTTGAAGCCGGCGATCACGTCGCCATAGCCGCACCAGCTGTGCGGCAGGGCGATGGTGGTCAGCTGACCCTCGGCCTTGGCCGCTGCATAGAGCGCGTCAAGGTCGGTCTGGGCAAAGGCGGGCGCAGAAACGGCAAGCACGGCAAGCATCGAAACGGATGCGCCGAGGGACGTCTTGATGGACATGTTCAGTCTCCCTGAAAGTCGTTCGTCAACGCCCGTTGGCGAGCGTCGCGGCGAACTGCGGAGGGAGTAGAGAGCGGGTGTGACAGTGCGATGACGGAAGGGGCGGTGGCGACCATAGACTGTTGAGCGGGCTCGCCAGAGCGCATTCAGCCTTGCTTGTCCTGCCCCGCTCGTGCCCCACGTCCGTCAGCTGCAATTGTGACAGTGGCCTATTGTGACAGTTTCGTCCAGATGGTCAAAATTCATCGCGGGCGGCGGCGCACCGACCTGCACTCACGCAAGTGGCGGGCCGGGTTGGGGAATTTCCCCGCAGGCTGGATTGGCCCGGTTGCTACAGTTTAGAACGCTTCCAAGCTATTGAAGTATCAATTGATTTTCCAAGGTGACATTGATAGTCCGGTTTACAGAAAATCCTTTGGAGGATCAGTGATGATCTCGTTCAGCACGCGCGGTCTGCGCCGTCTTGCCCTTGCCCTGACCCTGTCGGTCATGCCTGTTGCCGCCTTTGCCGCTGCGCCAGCGGAAGCCGATGTGCTCAGCCACTATGCCGACATTGCGCTGGCCAGCTATGAAGATGCGCTGAGCACGGCCAAGGCGCTCGATGCGGCGATCGACGCACTGATCGCGGCCCCGAGCGACGCGACGCTGGAAGCGGCCCGCGCGGCCTGGAAGACGGCGCGCGTGCCCTATCAGCAGAGCGAGGCATTCCGCTTCGGCAATCCGATTGTCGACGAATGGGAAGGACGGGTGAATGCCTGGCCGCTCGATGAAGGTCTGATCGACTATGTCGATGCCAGCTATGGCAGCGAGAGCGACAGCAATGGCCTCTATGTGGCCAATGTCATCGCCAATCCCAAGCTGGCCATTGATGGTGTCGAACTGGACGCGACCGAAATCACGCCGGCACTGTTGCAGACGCAGCTGCAGGAGGCGGCGGGCGTCGAGTCCAATGTGGCGACCGGCTACCACGCCATCGAATTCCTGCTGTGGGGCCAGGACCTGAACGGCACCGGCCCGGGCGCGGGTGCACGACCCTTTACCGATTACTCGACGGCAGAGCATGCGACACGTCGTGCGGCCTATCTCAAGGCGGCGTCGAGCCTGCTGGTCGCCGATCTCGAGGAGATGGTGGGCAACTGGACGGCCGACGGCGCCGCCCGGGCGGTCCTGCCCGAGCAGGGCATTTCGACGATCCTGACCGGCATGGGCTCGCTGAGCTTTGGCGAGGTGGCCGGCGAGCGCATGAAGCTGGGCCTGCTGCTGCATGATCCCGAGGAAGAGCATGACTGCTTTTCGGACAATACCCATGCCTCGCACCTCAATGATGCGGTGGGCATCCAGAACGTCTATCTGGGGCAATATACCCGCGTGGACGGCACGGTGATCGAGGGGCCGTCGCTGGCCCAGGTCATTGCCGACAAGGATGCGGTGCTGGACGGAGAAATCCAGGCACTGCTGGCCGACACCATCGCCAAGATGGAAGTCATGGCCGACCGCGCCGAGGGTGGCGAGGCCTATGACCAGCAGATCGGCGAAGGCAATGCAGAGGGTAATGCCGTGGTGCAGGCGGCGATCGACGGGCTGATCGCCCAGACCCGCGGCATTGAACGGGCCGTGGCGCTACTCGAACTGGGCGATGCGGTGACGATCGAGGACAGTGACTCGCTGTCGAACCCGGATGCCGTGTTCCAATAGAAGGGCCAGCCTCTCAGGAGGCTTCCCCCTTCCGACCGCCCCTGCAGAGGAGCAGATGCCCCACTCCAGGCATATGATGGCGGAGACGCTGCTGCCGGGTTCGCCCGGCAGAAACCTCCCCCTATCCCGGGGGAGGCCGGAGAGGGTAACCTCTCCATAACTGGACAGACGCCATGAAAACCCGCCTCACCCTTGCCCTTGTTGCGCTGCTGGCCGGCGGGATGGTCTTTGCCCAGGATGGGGTGGTGCGCAGCGATCTGACGCCGGAGGATCTGGCGCGGGTGCAGCAGGTGACGGCGCCGACAACGGACTTCAGCAAGGCCGAGAATTTCGAGGGGAAGCCGGCGGGCAAGGGCACGACCACCTTTGCGCCCAATGCCGATTCCTTCAGCCATTTCCTCGATAATCTGAGCTTTGAACAGGAAGAGCAGTTCAAGCTGGGCAATGCGCTGTTCCGCAAAATCTGGGTGAGTTCGCCGAGCTCGACCCAGGCGTCGGACGGGCTGGGGCCGCTGTTCAATGCGCGCGGCTGCCAGAGCTGCCATATCAAGGACGGGCGCGGCCATCCGCCCTTCGAGGGGCAGAGTGAGAATGTCTCGATGTTCCTGCGCCTGTCGGTGCCGCCCGGCGCGGACGATCCGCGGCCGCGCATTGACGGGGTGACCGACGAAGAGGTGGGCGACCCCATCTATGGCGGTCAGCTGCAGGACTTTGCCGTGCCGGGCCTTGCGGCCGAAGGCCGGATGGTGATCGACTACAGCGACCTACCGGTGACGCTGGGCGACGGTACGGTGGTGACGCTGCGGTCACCAGCCTATTCGGTGGCCGATCTCAACTACGGGCCGATGGCGGCTGACGTCATGCTGTCGCCGCGGCTGGCCAATCCGATGAGCGGGCTGGGACTGGTCGAGGCTATTCCGGCCGAAGACATCCTGGCGCATGCCGATCCTGAGGACAGCAATGGCGACGGCATTTCCGGGCGGGCCAACTGGACCATCGAGCCGGTCAGCCAGTCGGTGATGCTCGGCCGCTTCGGCTGGAAGGCCGGCAAGGCCAGCGTGCGCAGCCAGTCGGCCGCCGCCTTTGCCGGCGATATCGGCATTGGCACGCCGCTCGTGGATGCGCCGCATGGCGATTGCACGGTCAAGCAACCAGATTGTCTCGCCATGCCGACCGGCGTGCAGGCGCGGCTGGGACCTTCCGAGGCGCCCGACCCAGTGCTCGACCTGGTGACCTTCTATGCGCAGACCCTGGGCGTGCCGGAGCGCCGCGATGTCGATGCGCCAGAGGTATTGCGCGGCAAGCAGGCGTTTTACGAGGCCGGTTGCGCCAGCTGCCACGTGCCCAAATTCGTCACCAGCCGGGACGCGGAAAATCCGGCCCACCGGTTCCAGCTGATCTGGCCCTATGGCGATTTCCTGCTGCATGACATGGGCGAGGGCCTGGCCGATCACCGGCCGGAGGGGCAGGCGGACGGCTATGAGTGGCGCACGGCGCCGCTCTGGGGGATCGGGCTGACAGAAACCGTTTCGGGGCACACATTTTTCCTGCATGATGGCCGCGCGCGCAATCTGACCGAAGCCATATTGTGGCATGGCGGAGAAGCCCAGGCGGCGCGCGACGACTTTGCCGGGATGTCGAAAGCCACCCGCGATGACCTGCTGAGCTTTCTGGGATCCCTTTGATGCGCTTGATGATAATTGCCGCGCTGATGCTCGCCTTTGCCGGGGCCGCATCGGCGCAGGAGACGACGCCCGGAGAAGTGCTGCACGCCGCCGTTGTCGATGTAATCCGTCCCAATATGCTGCGGCTTGACGCGGGCGCGCGCGGGCTCGACAGCGCCATGACGGCGCTCTGTGCCGTGCCGTCGCAGGATGGCGTAGCGATTGCGGCCCAGCAGTTCAGGCAGGTCGTTGGCGCCTATGGCAAGATCGACTTCCTGCGCATCGGGCCCCTAATGGAAGACAACCGGGCCGACCGTCTGCTGTTCTGGCCAGACCGGCGCGGCATCGGGCTCAAGCAGGTACAGGCGATCCTGGCCGAGGAAGATGCGACCGCGACCGACCTGGCCGGCCTGAGGGCCAAGAGTGTGGCCGTACAGGGACTGGGGGCGCTCGAATTCGTGCTGTTCGGCACCGGGGCCGAGAGCCTGACCGATGCGACAGGCGCGTTCCGCTGCGCCTATGGCCAGGCGATTGCCGGCAATATTGCCGGCATGGCCAAGGAAATGGTGGCCCTCTGGTATGTGCCGGGCGGCATTGCCGACCATTTGCAGAGCCCGCAGGCGGACTATGCCGACTATCGCTCGGAAACCGAAGCCATGGAGGCGCTGGTGGGGCTGGTGTCGCACGGCTTGGAAGGGTTGCGCGACAAGCATCTGCTGCCGTTCATGGCCAGCGATGGCGGCCCCGCCAAGCCCAAGCTGGCAGCGTTCTGGCGCGCCGGCATGACAATGGAATTCGTGCGCGCCAATGTGGACGGCATGGCCGAGCTGGTCGCCCGTTCCGGGATGGCGCGGGCGGTGGGCGAAGCCAATCAGGGTCTCGATAACTCGATCCAGTTCGAATTCCGCAATGCAACACGGGCGCTAGACCTGGTGACGTTGCCGGTCGAGGCCGCGGTGGCCGACGACAAGCAGGCGGCTGCGCTCGGCTATCTCGTGCTGGTGACAGGCTCGCTGCAGGCGATGGTCGGCGAGCAATTGCCAACGGCACTCGGCCTCAGCGTCGGATTTTCCTCGCTGGACGGAGATTAGGCATGTGGCAGCGCCGGGCGTTTCTGCAGGCGGCGGGGGCGGGCTTTGCCGCGAGCCTGCTGCCCCGCCAGGCGCTAGCGCTGGAGCGGACCGAGCTGGTGTTTGCCAGCGCGGTGCAGACCGCCAGCGGGGGCTATGGCGCCGTGCTGCTGGGGGAGGCGGGCGAGTTGATCGCCAGCATTGCCTTACCCGATCGTGGCCATGACATCACGCTGAGCCGGGAGGCCGGGCGCGGCGTGGTGTTTGCTCGCCAGCCGGGGACGTTTGCCGTGGTCTTCGACCCGAGCGGCAGGGAGGCGCCGGTGACGCTGACCAGTGTCGCCGGGCGACACTTTTTTGGCCATGGCGTGTTCTCGCCGGATGGCAAGCTGCTCTATGCCACCGAGAGCGATTTTGAAGCAGCGCAGGGCGTGGTGGGAATCTATGACGCCGCTGACGGCTATCGCCGGATCGGCGAATTTCCCACTTATGGCACCGGTCCGCATGAAATGTTGCTGATGCCCGATGGGGTGACGCTGGTGGTGGCCAATGGCGGGATCGAGACGCATCCCGATTATGGCCGGACCGAACTGAATCTCGAGACCATGGACCCTTCGGTGGTGTTCATCGACCGGCGCGACGGTGGCCTCGTGGGGCAGTTGCGGCTCGATTCCGGGCTGCACCAGCTATCGATCCGCCACATGGCGATTGATGGTCGCGGCCGGGTCTGGTTCGGCTGCCAGTATCGCGGCGCGCCCAGCGAGAGCCCGCAACTGGTGGGCTATGCCAGCATGGAGGGCGAGATCAGGCTGATCGAGTTGCCGCCCGGCCCGCTGGCCGACCTGCGCAATTATGTCGGTTCGGTTGCCGCCTCGGCCGACGGGGCGACCATCGCGGTGTCCTCGCCTGAGGGCGACCTGCTGGTGGCGATCGATGTCGAGGGGAAACGGCCGGTGCTGGCGCAGACGCTGCGCAATGGCTGTGGCCTGGCGCCGGACGGCGCCGGCTTTGTCGCCAGCAGCGGGCTGGGCGAGCTGATCGGCATGGCCGGCGCGGCGCGGGAAACCAAGCACTTCGACTTCCAGTTCGACAACCACCTGCTGCGGGTGGGATAGCAGCCAGCTGCGCCTCGGTCCGGTGGCCTATCCCGCAACTGTGAGCTCACGCCGGTCGGCATCAAGCGTCGTGGGTCGTCCCATCAGGATGCTTCTCGCGCCGGGGCCGTGGCCGAGCGGGAGGCCACCCAGCAGCGGAATGCCGAGTGGCTGCAGATGCTCCCGCAGCAGGTCGGTTATGGTCAGCGTGCCGCTCGGCTTGAAGTCGGTGAACTGCCCTATGGCAATGGCGGCGACACCATCAAGATGACCACCTTTCCTGAGCATGGTCAGTTGCCGGTCGACCTGCCCGAGATACATATTGACCGCTTCGAGCAGCAGGATGCAGCCATCCAGCGGGGGCAGGGCCCAGCCTGCCGCAGTGGCGATCATGTCGAGATTGCCGCCTACCAGAGCACCATGGGCAGTGCCGCCTGTGGTCAGGTTGGCGGTTGGCTCTTCCGGCTGGGGCGTCAAGACAGTGGCCGGACTGCCCATCAGGATCGCCTTGAGCGGCGCAATATCGGCCTGTCTGTCCCAGTCCCGCTCATCGCCCTGAAACGCGCCATGCAC
>Ga0209512_1002562_pt1 | contig 18934 bp, 9 predicted proteins | sample frozenSSSSmetaG_FD_184142 | JGI IMG/M metagenome (GOLD analysis project Ga0209512, IMG submission 184142) | Glacier valley bacterial and archeal communities from Borup Fiord, Nunavut, Canada, to study Microbial Dark Matter (Phase II) -... | ecosystem: Environmental > Aquatic > Freshwater > Ice >... | reverse complement strand
GATTATGCCTTCGCCGATCAGGTAAAAAAGATTTTGAATCAGAAAATTAATATTGAAGTTGAGAAGCAAAAGATTCAGAACTTCAGGCAGCAATTTCAACTTTCTGAAAATCAATTATCTTTGTTGAAAATTGAGATTGGAGACCGTACTTATTCAACAGACGATCATTTGAAATTGAAGGATGAAGTTTTGAAATTGATTGAAGTTCAGGCTGAGAAAAACCGGGATCTTGGAAAAACAGAGGGTGAGATCCGCAAACTGACCAATGACCTTGACCAACAAAAGCAGATCCGTAAGTCGATGGATAATTTTGAATTACGGGCAGAGGATATTAAAACGATGAAGCAATTGTTTAAAGGGAGCGGGTTTGTGAACTATGTTTCTTCCGTTCATCTTCATAACCTTTGCCTTGCCGCAAACGACCGGTTTTATAAGCTGGTAAGGCAAAAAATGAGTCTGGAAATCACCAGGGACAATAGTTTTCAGGTCCGCGATTTTTTGAATGGAGGGAAGGTGAGGAGTGTTAAGACGCTGTCCGGTGGGCAGACATTTCAGGCCGCTTTGTCGCTGGCGTTATCATTGGCAGATAGCATTCAGCAGTTTACGGACTCATCTCAGAATTTTTTCTTTTTGGATGAAGGATTTGGATCACTTGATAAAGAGTCACTTGATGTGGTATTTGAAACCCTTAAATCGTTGAGGAAAGAGAACCGGATTGTTGGGGTGATATCGCATGTTGAGGAGATGCAGCAAGAGATCGATACTCATTTACGGATTGTCAACGACGAAGAAACCGGTAGCAAGGTTTACAGAAGCTGGGAAAACTAATCGCAATATTATCAATTTGTAAACTTTTTCGAGCCATTACCTCTTGATTGGAAAATAAATCTACTTTTGTTTGCCAAATTTTTTTAGGGAAGGGTTGTCTCCCTTAAATTATCACAGGCGTCAAACAACAAAAATATTTGAATTATGGAAAATTCTAAACGTGCCGATGCTTTACGTACCGATGCACTAAACTATCACAAAAATGGTAGACCGGGAAAGATCCAGGTTGTACCAACAAAACCATACAGCACCGCGCGTGATTTGGCGCTTGCGTATTCACCAGGTGTGGCTATACCTTGTTTGGAGATTCAAAAAGATCTCCAATGTGCATACGATTACACAGCAAAAGGAAATCTCGTTGCTGTAATCTCGAATGGAACAGCAGTTCTTGGTTTGGGCGATATTGGTGCTCTTGCCGGAAAACCAGTAATGGAAGGCAAAGGTCTGTTATTCAAAATATTTGCCGATATTGACGTGTTTGATATTGAAGTCAATGAAAAAGATCCTACAAAATTCATCGAAGTTGTAAAAGCAATTGCCTGTACTTTTGGCGGGATCAATCTCGAAGATATTAAAGCTCCGGAATGTTTTGAAATCGAAGAAAAACTGAAAGAAGCTTTAGACATTCCCCTCATGCATGATGACCAACATGGAACTGCTATTATTTCAGCAGCTGCACTGATCAACGCGCTTGAAATGGTCGGCAAGAAAATCGAAGATATTAAAATAGTGGTCAATGGTGCCGGTGCTGCTGCTTCTTCATGTACGACGCTTTACATGGCGCTTGGTGCCAAACTTGAGAATATTGTAATGGTTGACAGTAAGGGTGTTATTTCAACACGTCGTACCGATCTGAACAGCCGCAAGCTTCCATTTGCAACCTCACTTCCATGCAATACACTTGCCGAAGCTGTTGCAGGTTCTGATGTATTCCTTGGCCTTTCAGTTGAAGGATGTCTTACTCAGGACATGGTTCGCAGTATGGCATCTGATCCACTTGTATTTGCCTGCGCAAATCCAAATCCGGAAATTTCATATGCAGATGCTATGGCTTCGCGCCCTGATATTATCTTTGCAACCGGCCGTAGTGACTATCCTAATCAGGTCAACAATGTATTAGGGTTCCCTTATATTTTCCGCGGTGCTTTAGATGTACGTTCAACTGGCATTAATGAGGCAATGAAGGTTGCTGCTGTGCATGCAATTGCTGAACTGGCTAAAAAACCAGTTCCTGAAGTGGTGACTGCAGCCTATAATTCAAATCATTTAGGTTTTGGACGTCAATATATAATTCCGAAACCACTCGATCCACGTCTTTTGGTTACAGTTGCCCCGGCAGTAGCGAAAGCTGCAATGGAAAGCGGAATTGCCCGCAAGCCAATTACCGATTGGGATAAGTATGAAGAGGAATTGCGCCTACGTATGGGTCTCGACAATAAACTGATTCGTGGTTTGACCGAAAAAGCAAAAGAAAATCCGAAACGGGTGGTTTTTGCAGAAGCGAACCATATCAATATGCTGAAAGCTGCTTCAGTTGCCAGGGCTGAAGGTATTTGCATCCCGATTTTGCTTGGTAACGAAGAGATCATTGGCAAACTTATCAAGAATAACAACATCGAACTTGAAGGAGTTGAAATTGTCAATCTTCGTCATGATCGTGAATTTTCGAAACGCGAAAAGTATGCCAAAATATTTACAGCCAAACGCCAGCGTGAAGGGATGACCTATGAAGAAGCTTTCGAGAAAATGTTCGATCGCAACTATTTCGGTATGATGATGGTTGAATCGGGCGATGCGGATGCTTTTATTACAGGTGTTTATACAAAGTACGCTGATGCTATTACTCCTGCAATCGAAATTGTAGGTATGCGCGAAGGCTTGAACCACATTGCCGGGTTGAACATTGTTACCACTAAACAGGGAACACTCTTCTTTGCCGATACGATGGTAAACAGTCATCCTACTAAAGAAACTTTGATTGATGTTGCCAAGCTGACGCAGGATGCGGTAAAATTGTTTAATACCGAACCGGTGATCGCGATGCTTTCTTATTCAAACTTTGGCGCAAGAGCCACCGGAAGCCCAGGAATGGTGCACGATGCGGTCGCATATTTGCATGAGAATAATCCTGAAATGATGGTTGACGGCGAGTTACAATTGAATTTCGCTTTGAATAAAGATTTACGTCACGATAAATTCCCATTCTCGAAAATTGATGGTAAAAATGTAAATACCCTCATTTTCCCGAACCTAAGTTCAGCAACCATTGCTTACAAATTGATGCTTGAAAACGGAATGAGCGACACGATCGGACCAATTCAGATGGGATTGAATAAACCAATTCACATCCTGAATGTTGAAAGTACGGTTCGTGATATCCTGAACATGGTTACCATTGCGGTGATTGATGCACAGGTTGAGGAACAAAAACTTCGGCAGAAATTAGTATAAGACTGCTGCAACAAGCCCTTAAACAGGCTTGCTATTAAATATAGGAAAATCCCGCTAAGTAAAATTTGCGGGATTTTTTTATAGCTCAATTTGAGCAATCAGTTTTGGATTTTTAATCCTCAGAGGTCGCTATTGAAGAATGTAAGGTGATCATTCAAATCTAACAGGTCGCTATTCGTTGATGTAAGTCGATCATTTGTTCTTCGCAGGTCAATATTCAAAGATGTACACTTGCATTACATTATTGGTAAACTTCAGAATACATACCCTCCTTTCGTAATATTCATCCTTAAACTTCATGATGAGTACCCTGCGTTCAATATAGTCATCATGAAACTTCATGATGAGTACCCTGCGTTCAATATAGTCATGCTGAAACTTCATGATGAGTACCCTTCGTTCAAAATAGTCATGCTGAAACTTCATGATGAGTACCCTTCGTTCAATATAGTCATGCTGAAACTTCATGATGAGTACCCTGCGTTCAATATATTCATCATGAAACTTCATGATGAATACGCTGCATATGAAATAGCCATCCTGAAACTTCATTACGAATACGCTGCGTTTGAAATAGTCATCCTGAAACTTCATGACAAATACCCTGCGCAGGTCGCTATTCGTTCATATAAGGCGATCATTTGTTCTTCTCAGGTCAATATTAAAGATTTAAGCTTCCCACCAGTTACTCAAAAATTGAATATGCGGACGCTATTATCATTTTAATCATCTTTTGAAATCTGCAAGTCAAATAATAGGTAATAACCGCTTTTTTGTTTTGCCAATATTCAGGTTGTCCAGCGAAGATTTATGAGTGTTTCCCGTGTTTATTTCTTCGTTAAATGAAGGTAAAGATTTTTTACGTCTGACGAATATTAAGTCCCAACGTTTTTGCGATTATTGCCTTTTTGAAGCTTTAAATTTTTAAAAAAATGTAAACTTAAATCCTAAATTGCATTGAATATTTGCCTTTTGTTATTGATAATGCTTATAAACAAGCAATTAATACAAATTTTAACATTTAAATTACAAAATTTTGAAAACCTCACAATATCAAATTTTTAATTGTTATTAATCGTTAAATTAATCGCTCTGTTAATTGCCTGCTTTTAGTTTTGTAATGAGTTTTTAGATTAAAATGAAGACTCGTTAATTTTAAACTAATTTTTATCATTATGAAGAAACGAATGTACGTTATTCTGATCTTACTGTTTGCTTCGTTTGCCAGTGCAATGGCTCAGGTAAAAGTAAGCGGGACTGTCACAGATCCCGATGGAAACAAAATTCCAGGCGCCTCTGTAATTCAAAAAGGGACGACGATTGGAGCATCAACCGACATTGACGGGAAATATTCCTTGAATTTGAGTTCTGCAAGCGCGGTCCTGCAGTTTTCGTTTGTTGGAATGAAATCTGTCGAGGAAGTTGTAAATGGCAGATCTGTCATCAATGTGAAGATGGAAGCCGAGTCAATTGGAGTTACTGAAGTTGTTGTTACAGCTTTGGGTATCCAGCGTGAAAAGAAAACTTTGACTTTTGCTTCGCAGCAGGTTTCCGGAACAGAATTACTGAAGACCAAAGACATCAGTATTATGAACAATCTGAACGGGAAAGTTGCAGGTCTTGATATTAAAAAGAGTAGCTCTGGTGCTGGCGGTTCAACAAGAACCATTTTAAGAGGGAGCAAATCCTGGAACTCTTTGAGCGAACCACTTGTAGTAATTGATGGTATCCCGATGATTAATCGCAAAGGTGGACAGCCGGGGATGTGGGGAGGCATTGACGGGGGTGATGGTATGTCTCAGCTCAATCCTGACGATATTGAAAGTGTAAATATACTCAAAGGCTCGAATGCTGCAGTTCTTTACGGTAGTGAAGGAGCAAACGGGGTAGTGCTTATCACTACTAAAAAAGGGAAAGAGGGAAAAACTGATATTAGCTTTAGTTCAAGTAGTATGTTTGAGAGCATTCTTGCAACACCTGAATTACAGTATGATTATGGAAGTGTAGCAGGTGCAAAGGAGAGCTGGTCACCTACTAAAGGCAATTATGATAAGAATTTTGTGAATGACTTTTTCCAGACCGGCTACAATTTGATCAATACTCTTTCTATTAATGGTGGCAATGAAAAAACGACGGTGTATTTTTCCTATGGCAACACCTCTGCAACCGGAATCGTTCCTCAAAATAAATACGAGAAGAACAACCTTACCTTTAAACAGTCAACTAAATTATTTAATGACAAATTAAAGGTTACTTCAAATATCATGTTATCATCCGAAAAGACCAACAACCGTAATGCGGCCGGATATTATCTGAATCCGCTTACCGGATTGTATATGTTTCCGCGCGACAAGAATTTTGCATCGTACAAGGATAATTACCAGGTATTTAATGCTGCCAGAAATTTATACTTGCAGAATTGGTTTGTGGTCGACCACCATCAATCCAATCCATATTGGATTATTAATAAGGAACCAAAATTGGACTTAACAAAAAGAATTATTGCCAGTGTTTCTGCTGAGTATGATATAACGAAAAACCTGAAATTCCAGGCAAGAGGAAATTTTGATTATGCGGATAAGTCTTACGATCAGAAACATTATGCAGGTTCAAATTCAACCAATGTTTCGGAAAATGGCAGATGGCAACACCAAAAATACTATGACCAGGAAGCTTATGCAGATGGCATTTTTACCTATCAGAACAAATTTGGAGATTTTAGCTTGAATGCCTTGGCGGGAGCAAGTTATAAACAAACAATTTCCGGCGATGGTGTTTCAGTTGATAATGGGACTGTTAATTTGCTTTATCCAAATGAGTTTTATTTCCAGAATCTGGGATTTAATACACAAGTACAATCCATTTATGGTGGAAAAATAATCAAAAATGGGGTATTTGCAAATGCGCAGATAGGTTTTAAAGAAATGTTGTTCCTCGATCTTTCAGGCAGGAATGACTGGTCATCAACACTTGCAAAAACAGGCAACGAATCCTATTTTTATCCGTCAATAGGTCTTACTGCCATTGTAAGTGAAATGGTTAGTTTTCCTGATTTTATCTCGTTCGGGAAAATTAGGGCATCTCATACAACTATTGCCATGGAAGTTCCATTTAACCGCATAGAACCAATGAATAATATTAATGGAGGTGGTGGTATTGACAGGAATACTCAAAAACCATTCTTTGATGGAAAACCTGAAATGCTTCGAAGCCTTGAAATCGGTACAGAGTGGAGATTCTTCAAAGGAAGATTAGGATTTGATTTTACTTATTATAATCTAAACAGCAAGGATCAGTTTATAAGTGTACCCCTGCAAGCTAATGAAAGTGAAGAGGGTTTTACTAATAAATTTATTAACGCGGGCGAGATCGTCAATGAAGGGATTGAGCTGACGGTTGATGCAATACCTGTTAAGAATAATAATTTTAGCTGGAATACTACATTCAATTTTGCCAAGAATAATAACAAAGTAATTGAATTGGATCCTACTAATCCTACTAAGAGAATTGATTTGGGAAGTTCTGAAGGTTACTTCGCTTATATCGAAGTCGGCGGCTCTTTCGGAGACCTTTACGGTTATAAATTTAAAAGGAACAGTAGTGGTCAAATCATGATTGATGAAAAGAGTGGAAAACTTTTGAAAACTGCAGATGTTGAATATCTCGGTAACCTTGAGTCTGAGTGGAGTTTAGGTTGGAACAATAGTTTGAGTTATAAGAATTTATCCATGAGTTTTTTGATCAATGCAAAGATAGGCGGAAAAGTAGTTAGCCAAACCGAAGCTATGCTTGATGGTGCTGGAGTAAGCAAGAGGTCTGGCGACGACCGTAACCAAGGCTTCACCTCAATTAATGGCATCAAGGGTACTACTGCTGTAACTAAAATGGATCCTTACCTTTACTATACAAGTACCGGCGATCGTAATGGTATTTTGGAACCCTACGTCTATGACAGGACAAATATCCGGTTAAGCCAGCTTTCTCTGACTTATAATTTTAACATGAGTAAGCTTAAATTGCCACTTAAAGAGGCATCATTGTCACTTGTAGGCCAGAATTTATTCTTCCTCTACAAGGTAGCGCCTTACGATCCGGAGTTAACAATGAATACAGGATTAGGATCCCAATCACTGGATAACTTTAACCTGCCTTCTACGAGAACATATGGATTTAATCTTAAAGTTACATTCTAATAAATTGATATTATGAAGAAAATTATATTTATAGTGATGCTTGCGCTATTCCTTGGTGCAGCATGTACAGACAAATTTGAAGAGGTCAATAGAAACCCTTATCAGGTTAATGGTGAATCGCTTCAGCAGGATTTCAATCACGTGGGTGCTTATTATTCATCCATGTTGTCAAATCTTCAAGGTCATCAGATTGAGGAGAATCTGGTTTATGATTCATTTGTCCGTCATCTTGGAACACCGACACCATTTGTAGGTGGAGTGAATAATACAACCTATTATATCCGGTGGAATACGTATTGGGATCGTATCTATAATAATGTGATGGCTCCTGCTACGCAGGTAATTAAGATTGCTGAGAAGGATGATTACGCTGTTTTCGCTGCCTGGGCAAAACTGATCAAGGTGCTTGGGATTTCCAGACTGACAGCATACCACGGACCAGTGATCTATTCTAAATATGGTTCAAATGAAGCAGTTGTAAAATATGACAGCGAGCAAGAACTATACACTGCACTTTTCGCCGATTTGGACGCAATTCTTACTGTTTTTAATGCCAATAAGACCTATTCTGGCATGAAAAAGTTTGATGCAAGTTACGGAGGTGATGTAACTAAATGGATTAAACTTGTCAATTCCATGAGGTTAAGATTGGCCATCCGTATATCAAAAGTTTCTCCTGCACTTGCAAAAGCACAAGGAGAAAAAGCAATAAGCGATCAGGGTGGTTTAATTCTAGCCAATGGAGATAATTTCAATATTTCGCTGTATGGTGGTAAGATACCTGTTGCCGTAATTTGTTTTGAATGGGGCGATACAAGAATGGGTGATGGAATGGAATCGTTTCTTGTTGGTTTAAAAGACGGTCGGATTTCAAAATACTTCCAACCTGCAACTGATAATACCTTATATTCAGACCATCCTGATTATCCTTATAAAGGGATTCGAAATGGTGCTTTATTGGGAGCAAAAGACGATAGGCTTACTTTTTCGATGATCAACGAAAGCTTTAAAGCAGTAAATTCGAGAAGGTTTTTTACTGCTCAGGAGATTCAATTTTGCCTTGCTGAAGCTGCATTAAGAGGCTGGGCTGGGGCCGGAAATGCCAAAGGACACTACGAAGAAGGTGTTAAATTATCATTTGCAGATTGGGGAGCAGGTGGTGTTGATACTTATCTGGCTGATGGAACCAGTAAACCGATTGATTATAAGGATCCAAAATCAGTGTCCCCTATAAATGCATTTGTTTCTCGTTCTACGATCACAGTAAAATGGGATGATGGGGATTCTAATGAACTGAAACTGGAAAAGATTATGACACAAAAATGGATTGCCAGTTTCTCCGAAGCACTTGAATCCTGGTGTGATCACAGAAGAACCGGTTACCCAAAATTGCCTTATAATTATAAGAATGACAGTAGCGCAGACTGGGGCGTAATTGCGCCTAACGACTTTATCAAAAGAATGCCATTTGTGCAAGGTCAAAGAACGGGTAATGCTGCCGGCGTTGCTGATGCAACAACAAAACTTGGTGGACCAGACCTTATCAGTACCCGTTTATGGTGGGACACTACTGGTCCAAATTTCTAAGCTAAGTATTTGATAATTAATATGAAAATACCCTTTTGCATTGTGTAGGGGGGTATTTTCTAGTTTTTAAGTGTTTCGTATTTTATTGGATTTGTTGTATTCGCTTCGAAAGCCGGACTTTATAATTGAGATAAACCTAATAGCTGAATTATGAATTTACAACCTTTGGATATCGGTATAGTAATCGGTTACCTGGTTTTAACAATACTTATTGGCTTTCTGATTTCGAAGCGTGCCAACAAAAATCTCGATTCTTACTTCCTTGGTGGAAGAAGTATTCCATGGTATATTTTAGGCATTTCGAATGCCTCCGGTATGTTTGATATTACCGGAACAATGTGGTTTGTTTCAATTCTTTTTGTTTATGGTCTCAAAGGTGCCTGGCTGCCATGGATGTGGCCAATCTGGAATCAGATTTTTTTAATGGTCTTTTTGGCGACATGGCTAAGACGTTCGAATGTCATGACCGGCGCTGAATGGCTAAAGACCCGGTTTGGTGAAGATCGCGGAGGACAGATGTCCCATATTATCGTGGTGATATTTGCCATTATCAGTGTGATCGGGTTTATCGCTTATACATTTGCTGGTATTGGAAAATTTGCAACCTCATTTTTCCCATGGGATCTGACAACCGAAATCGGTTCAACCATAATTTCTTCAGAGAACATGTATGCCTTGTTAATAATGGGCTTCACATCGATATATGCCATAAAAGGAGGAATGTATAGTGTCGTAGCTACTGAAATCATGCAATTCCTTGTAATGACTATCTCTTGTTTTATTGTAGGTGTTATTGCAATGAACCTTGTCACCGCGGAACAATTGAATGCCGTGATACCTGCTGGTTGGAAAGACCTGTTTTTTGGTTGGAAATTAAATCTCGACTGGAGTAATCTGATTCCTTCTGTAACCAATAAAATATCGGCTGACGGTTATGAGTTTTTTTCCATCATCTTTATGATCATGATCTTTAAAGGGATTCTTGCAAGTATAGCAGGACCTGTCCCAAGTTACGATATGCAACGGATACTGGCAACCAAAAGTCCTCGTGACGCTGCACGTATGACAGGCTTTACTTCTTTGGTCCTTTTCATTCCCCGTTTTTTTATGGTAGCTGGTTTTACGGTGCTGGTACTTGTCTACTTCAGTCCAAAACTGGTGGCAATGGGTCCGGATATCGACTTCGAAATGGTTTTGCCCTATGCTGTAAGTAATTTTATCCCAACTGGTTTGCTGGGATTGTTACTTGCAGGATTGATCGCTGCTTTTATGTCAACATATGCTGCTTATGTGAATGCAGGACCAGCCTACATTGTAAACGATATCTACAAAAAATTCATAAATCCCAATGCTTCAAACAAACGGTATATCAACATGAGCTACCTGGTTTCACTTGTTGTTGTAACGATTGGAATAGTTTTTGGCTTTTTTATCGATTCGATTGATTCGATGACAAAATGGATTGTATCCTCTTTATATGGAGGTTATACTGCAGCCAATGTTTTAAAATGGATATGGTGGCGGTTCAACGGGTATGGCTATTTCTGGGGAATGTTAACCGGATTGGTCGCTTCGTTATTCATCCCACTTTTCTTGCCTGATATTTCAGCACTCAACTCCTTCCCGATTATCTTATTAATTTCATCGATAGGATCTGTTGTTGGAAGTTTGCTAACAGCGCCCGATAACGAGGAGGTTCTAAAGAAATTCTATTCCTCTGTTCGTCCCTGGGGATTTTGGAATCCGATCTACGAAAAGGTGAAAGCTGAACAGCCCGGTTTTCAGAAAAACATAGATTTTAAACGCGATATGATGAACTGTGTTGTAGGCATTGTATGGCAAATGTCAATGGTTGTAATGCCTATTTATTTGGTTATTCGTGAGTTTAGTTCAATGACAATTGCCATTGGTGTTTTCTTGATCACTTCAATGCTGCTTAAGGTCTATTGGTATGACCGGCTTGAGAATTAGATCTGTCTGAAAGCATAATCTGTGAATAAATTTATCCTAAGTTGGAACCTCAATTTATATTATGGAAAAACAAAATTTTGATAATAAGCTTCAAATGCTTTTCGTCGAATACAATAAACTGATCAATAGACCTAATAAGAAGCAAACAAGTGGCAATGGGATTTATGACCGTTATGAATTCCCTGTTCTGACACGTAATCATGCTCCAGTTTTCTGGCAATATGATTTAAATTATGAAACGAATCCGCACCTGATGATTCGCTTAGGGATTAATACTACTTTCAATGCAGGTGCAATAAAACTGAACGGCAAGTACCTCATGATTGCCCGTGTGGAAGGCTTTGATGTAAAATCTTTTTTCGGTGTGGCTGAAAGCCCTAACGGAATCGATAAATGGAAATTTTGGGACAGACCAATCGTGATGCCAGTCACTGATGATCCGGAAAAAAATGTTTATGACATCAGGTTAACTCTACATGAGGATGGATGGATTTACGGTTTATTTTGTGCAGAACGAAAGGACTTAAATAATTTGGAAGATTCATCAGCTGCTTTAGCCAGTTGTGGAATTGGCAGAACGAAAGATCTGATAGAATGGGAACGTCTTGATGACTTGAAATCTACAGCATTGCAACAGCGGAATTGCGTGCTTCATCCGGAGTTTGTTAATGGAAAGTATATGATTTATACGCGTCCGCAAAAGAGTTTTATTGAGACGGGTGATAGCGGTATCTGTGCCGGCTTTTGTGTTTCAATGGAGCATGCTGCGATTGAAAACGAAGTAATGATCGATCCCCGTGAGTACCACACCATTAAAGAAGTGAAAAACGGACAGGGGCCTGCACCGCTAAAAACATCAAAAGGTTGGTTGCATATGGCCCACGGTGTCAGACGGACTGCTGCCGGTTTACGATATACTTTATATTTATTCATGACCGATCTTTTGGAGCCATGGCGGGTGATCAAACGACCCGGTGGACATTTGATCGAGCCGCTTGGTGAGGAACGGGTAGGCGATGTCTCAAATGTCGTCTTTAGTAATGGATGGATATTAGATAACGATGGTACTATATTTATCTATTACGCTTCATCTGATACGAGGGTGCATATTGCTACGACAACGCTTGAAAAATTGATTGATTATGTATGGAATACACCGGAGGATCCGGGACGAACTCAATTGTGTGCTGCACAGCGTGATGAATTGATAATTAGGAATCTCAGTATCTTAGAAAAACAGTATCCTGATATACAGTTTTAGAATATTCGATGCTATAATTCGCTTATTAAATCAGTTTGTTGCCGTAAATCATGGTTCTACTGAATCGGTTCACAGAGCCACCATTTTTAAAAATATTTAAAAAATCGAAACATTTGGTGGCTTTAATCCGTTTTAACCGATTAACGGGGGATTATTAAGCGATTAATATAAGATTAATTTCTAATTTTACCCTCAATCTAGGATCTATAAACAACTAATTGGGTCGAATATGAATAATCGGTCGTGGATATTTTTGGGGCTGGTTTTTCTGATTTTATTGTCGAATAAAACATCGTCTCAGAATCTATACCACACTGGATTGCTCTTTACTGCAGCTCCGCAGCCAAAAGAGCAGCGAACTTCGTTGAATCTTACGCCAGATTCTCCAATTACTGTGCGTAATAAATTTAGTTTGGAGTTTGATTTTGCAATTTGGAATCGTGAACAATTTGGTTATATTTTCAGAATTTTCGATAAGCAGCGTCATAACATTGATCTTGTTTATATCCCTAAGAGTAGCACTTTAGCAGTTTTGAAGCTCGTGGTGAACGGGAATCCAACTTTGATTAATATCGCACTGGCTGAGAAGGATCTAGTCAGGAATAACTGGCTTCATCTTAATCTTTCGTTTAATTTAGAGACAGGAATTGTTGAGTTAAATTTGGGAGATATCATCTATTCGGACGATAAGGTAGATCTGTCCGGCATTCGGCGTCTTAACTTCTGTTTTGGAGCCAATCAATCAAACTATTTTCCGACAACTGATGTCCCTCAAATGGCAATCCGAAACATACGGATTGCTGATTCACGGGGGAAGTCTCATCATAATTGGCTTTTAAATGAGTCAGAAGGAAACGATGCGACTGATCTCGAAGGGAATTTTACTGCTCATATTAGCAATCCTACCTGGCTTATAAATAATCACTTTTTCTGGACAAAAAAGAATGAAATGCGATTTGATGCTTCGTCTGGTGTGACTTTCGATACACTGCAAAACCGAATTATTTTTGTCGGTAAGCATAAAATCGTTTCTTATAATATTATATCAGGTGAAACCAGTGAGCAAATTGCAAATAATGTCAAGCCTTCAAGTTCAAAATCTGAATCTTATTTTTATTCCTCACTCTGGAAGAAAATATTTTGTGTTGGGTCTCTTCCCAGTCAGGTTAATATTTATGATGAAGGAAAGAATGCATGGGAAACCACTTTGCAGAATGTCGAATCTGCCCAATATATCAATTCAACATTTTTCATGAATGAACAGGGTTCTGCTTTTTCCGTTGGTGGGTATCGCAGCTACAGGTACTATGATATGCTGATGCGCTATAGTTTTTTCGAAAAGAGTTGGAACCAGGTTTTGCTAAAGGGTGACAAATTGGAGCCCCGATCATATGCCTCTGTTACAGAGACCCGAAATCCGGGTGAATATCTTATTTTTGGGGGTTATGGTAATGTATCGGGACAGCAGGAACTTGGGCCTCAATGTCTGTACGATCTCTACCAATTGAATCTGGGGGATTTGGAACTCAAGAAAAAGTGGCAAATGGAGAATGTTGCAGAGAATTTCATCCCGATGGGTTCAACCACTGTTCCTGAGCCACATCCTGCACTTTATGTGCTTGGATTTCCTCCTTTTCTGAATGGCACCTATCTTAAACTATACCGCATTTCTCTGGAGAATGCCGGATATTCCGTAGTAAGCGATACCATTCATTTTTATTTTGATGAAGAGCGATCAAAAGCATCCCTGTTCTTTTTTAGAAAAACACAGGAATTTTATGCTGTATTAAAAACGCAGTCGGGGAGAGACTCTGCAAATTATAAAATTTTCTCACTTACTTATCCGCCAGTAAATCGTTCGTTAATGTCGTTTACCTTCAAAACCATCTTGTCAACTCCAGGAAGTTGGACAAACCCCGTTTATGGGATGGTCGCAGTGCTTTCTCTCATAATGGTTTATTTGCTTTTTCTTTTGTTAAGAAAACTTCACCGGGCGGAAGAGGATTTGGAAGAAGAACAAGAGTTGAATTCGTTAGTAAGTGATAAAACACCTTTTAGAACGGAGAACTCAAATAGGAAACATGTAGCATTGCCTCAGAAGAATGCAATCTATCTGTTTGGTGAGTTCCTTATTTATGATGCTGAAGGAGTGGAGATTAGTCGTCTTCTTTCCTCAAAGTTAAAACATCTCTTTTTATCGGTTTTCCTTTTGGGAACGAATGATAATGGGATTACCAATGAAAAGTTAAATAGTATTCACTGGATGTATCACTCTCCCCAAAGTGCCAAGAATAACAGAAATGTAAATATTAAGAAATTGAGAGATCTGCTCAGTGGACTGAAAGGTATTCAAATAATTCATAATGAAGGTCGTTGGACGATAAAGTTAAGTAATGAAATTTTTTGCGACTATCATTTTCTAATTAAAAAAATGAAAGGTGATTTTCAACCGGTCACACACGAAGAATTTGAAAGAATTGTTCTAATTCTTTCTCAGGGCGTATTTGTTGCAGATGAAAGGATGCCATGGCTTGACTCGCTTAAGAGTCAGTTTTTAAGTTCATTGCTTGATTATCTATTTTTGCTTGCGGACTCATTTGAAAAAGATAAAAACCCTGAAGCCATCCGCCGTGTTGCAAATCTGATATTAAAGTCTGATCCACTGAATGAAGAAGCTTTTAAACTGAAGATTGAAGCCCTTATAAAACAAAAGAACCATAATCAATCTTTTATTGATTATGAGTATTTTGCGAAAGAATACAAAACAATGTATGGAATCCCATACCCGGTCAGTTTTAAATCATTTTTCAGGAAAGAGGAGTAAAAAGGGTTATCTAAACGATAACCCCCCTATTTGCAACCATTTTCACAAGCAAACTAAACGTGTGAATGGATTTTAATTATTCTATAATGATGGTTTCAGTTCTGCGGTTTAGTGCGTGTTCAGCACTTGAGCAGTTAACACCATCGGCACATTTATTGGTCAGCTGGTTTTCACCAAAAGCTTGTGCATTCACCCGGGACATACTAATGCCTTTACTCACCAGGAAATCAATAACCGATTTCCCCCGTTTTTCAGATAGTTTCATGTTGTAACTGGCTGGTCCCCGAGAATCTGTATATGATTTTATTTCAACATTGACAGATGGATTATCAATCATATCTTTAGCCAGTTTTTCGAGATTTGCTAGTTCTTGTCTGTTTAGCTCCCATTTGTCAAACCCAAAATAAACATTGTAAACATTCCCAATAACTGCATGTTTAACATTAATTGTTTGTATTTGCTGTATTTGTTGTTTGGGTTCAGGCTTTGGTTCTTGTTTAGGTTCTGATTTTGGAACTTCGACGATTGGTTCCGGTTTCTTCTTCTTTTTCGTTCCAAAAGCATACGAGAGTCCGGCATGGGTATATAATTTAGTTCCGAAAATATCTGATTCAGAATAGCCTGGCTTAAAATTTCCTGATATCATCTCGGTTCTGCGTCCATCAAGGCGGTCTGTATTAACCCAGCTCCATTGTGTCCCTAAATTAAGTTGTATCTGATCGCTTAAACGGAATGAAAGGCCGGTGCCCAGGGGAACAGTCGGCAGTTTCCAATGTTCATCATTTAATGAATTTACCCCTGCCTTCTTCCATAAGTGCGAAGCTCCGATACCGATTTTCGCATACCAGTACATCTTTCGGTCTAACTTATTCTTCGAGAGTAGGTTTGTGAGATTCCATACCGTATTTAGATTGTACTCATTTACCTCTGTCTTAAAATCAGCAATTGGCCTGGAGTCGTATTTCCATGCACCCGTAAGATTTGAATAGTTCCACATTGCTTCTAAACCAAAAACATGCGAGAAATTCTTTTTGGCAGTCGCCCCAAATCCAAGATTCATATCACTTTTCCAATGATTAAAATGATTAAAACGCGCGTCTTTGTACATGTTATACTCACCGGTAAAACTTGCTACACCTGCGCTAACTCCAATTTCCCAGTTTTTGTAAGGTTCAGAATTCTTTTTTACCTGAGCTACAGCAAATGTGTAACACAGAAAAAGAGCTAGTAGATTTGTAATTAGTTTTTTCATTTTAATTCGGTCTTCGGGTATTAAACCTTAAACGTTTGCTTTGAGAAAAAGTTCATATTTTTTAACAAAAGTAGTAGAAAAAATGAAACTATTTAAATGAGTGTAAAATAATAATTTCCGTAACGTAAAATAAATGTCGTAAAAATGATTTCTTGCGATTGTATAAGTGGGTGATATATTTGTCTTCATAAATTTTTTTAGCAATAAGCGTTAATTTTTTAAATATTTTTAATCATTGATTAAATATTTTTCATAAGTTCGCATAGTAGAGTGATATAAATGAGATATCGAAGGCCGATTGTGAAATTTTATACTTTCCACTTGAAACATTTGAAATATAAGGATACTAAAACTTGTTTGACCTGATATTATTCAAAGCATGATTTGTCAATCATTTCTAACGGAACAAGCAAATGATTAGTTAATTAGTGTTTCTCTGGGTTATATATAGTGGCTGTAGTTCAAATATCAGGTATCATTTTTTATCAAATCATGTTATAGTTTATAACCTATTCATTTTAACTTTATGAAAAAAATACGATTTATTTTGATAATCGCTATTTATTCGGCTTGTTTAATTCCTATTTCAGCCCAGACTTCTTTAGTTTCTGAAAAACAAATTCCTCTTGTAACCTATTCTTTTTCTGATCCGGATCCCGTACCTCAAATTGGAAAAATCTATCCTTATTCCCGTTTTGAAGGATACTCGGATAAAGGGGTGATGCATGACTGGAAAATGGTGGAAATGGAAAATGATTATATCAAACTTTGGATTACACCGGAGATTGGCGGCAAAATCTGGGGAGCAATTGAGAAATCAACCGGTAAAGAGTTTATTTATTACAACCATGCCGTGAAATTTCGCGATGTTGCCATGCGCGGACCCTGGACTTCCGGAGGACTGGAGTTGAATTTCGGGGTAATTGGTCACGCACCCACATGTTCCTCACCGGTTGATTATGTCATACGTAAGAACGACGACGGCAGTGTTAGCTGTTTTGTGGGAGCCATTGACCTTCCTTCGCGCACCCGCTGGATTGTAGAAGTCAATTTACCCAAAGATAAAGCCTATTTCACCACTCGCTCCGTTTGGGACAATCCTACATTGCTTGAACAATCGTATTACAATTGGATGAACCTCGGGATTAAAACTGCCGGTAACCTTGAATATTCCTTCCCTGGGAATTATTACCTGGGACATGATGGGAAACATTCCCCATGGTCAACGGATGAACAAGGGAGGAAGATCAATTTTTATGAGAATAACAACTTCGGAAGCTACAAATCATACCATGTATTTGGTGAAGCAACAGGCTTTTACGGAGCGTACTGGCATGATGATGATTTTGGCTTTGCACACTATTCAACCTATGATGACAAGCCCGGTAAAAAAGTCTGGATATGGGGTTTGTCGGATCAGGGAATGATATGGGATAAACTGCTCACTGATACTGACGGACAGTATACAGAAATTCAGTCGGGCAGATTATTTAATCAGGCAGCAGGTGAGAGTAGTATTACCCCTTTCAAAAACAGGGGATTTGCTTCAGGATCAACAGATGAATGGACCGAATACTGGTTTCCTGTTAAAAAAACACAAGGGCTCAAAAGTGCCCTTCCTTCAGGATCCGTAAACATTCAGCAACACGGAGATACTGTCAAATTGTGGTTTTGCCCGAATGAGAAAACGGATGGACAAATTGAAGTGAGAAACGGCAATGAGGTCGTTTTTACGAAAGAAATTCATTCAAATCCGATGCAGGTTTTCACAAATTCATTTACGTATAAAGGGACCAATAAAAACCTGAGCGTCTGGCTGAAAAATGAGTTGCTTTTCGAAACCAACAGGGAAAAATACCTGCTTAAACGCCCGGTTGAATCCCCTTCCGGATTTAATTGGGAATCAGCATTTGGTCATTACACGAAAGGGAAAGAACAGGAACGGCAACGTTTGTATAAAACTGCCGGTGAAGAATACCAAAAGTCACTTGCAGTCGAACCTTGGTTTGTCCCGGCCTTGACAGGGATGGCCAACCTTGCTTACCGCAAAACTGACTATACAACATCTATGGAATTTGCCTCAAAAGCACTATCCGTCGATACGTATGATGCGGATGCCAATATGATCTTTGGTCTGGCAGGATTGGCCCTGGGCGATACCACGACTGCTATTGATGGTTTTTCAATTGCTTCTGCCGGTACTGCGCAACGAAGTGCTGCTTATAATGCGCTCGCTTCGGTTTTTCTGAACAAGAACGATTTCAGGAAAGCGCTGCAGTATGCTGCCAAAGGTTTGTTATATAATCAATTGGGATCAGATGCCATTCAAACAAAGATTCTCTGTCTCCGAAAACTTGGGATGGTTAAAGAGGCAGGGAATGAACTAACTGATTTAGAATTGAAGGACCCATTAAACCATTTTATCCGGTTTGAAAGATTCTTGGCTGAATCTTCTTCCGAGAACAAAACTCAGGTTCAAGGACATATTACCAGCGAAATGCCACATGAAACTTATCTTGAATATGCTATGTGGTATTACCGGAACGGACAATTGGCAGATGCATTAA
>Ga0209512_1002556_pt1 | contig 18982 bp, 16 predicted proteins | sample frozenSSSSmetaG_FD_184142 | JGI IMG/M metagenome (GOLD analysis project Ga0209512, IMG submission 184142) | Glacier valley bacterial and archeal communities from Borup Fiord, Nunavut, Canada, to study Microbial Dark Matter (Phase II) -... | ecosystem: Environmental > Aquatic > Freshwater > Ice >... | reverse complement strand
GTTCGCGAGATAGTTTCACTTGCACCGTATGACCATCTTCTAAGGTCAATTCTGCCTCAACTTCCCACCCTAAATTCACAACACGATTCACCGTTGCGATCGTTCCATTTTTGTCCGAACCGATGTCCAAAACCACATCATGTGGACGGAAAAAGACTTCGGGTTCTGTTGTGTCAAACTGATTGCTATCAAACAAGCGAGAACTGCTGGGCAACACATTTACTGAACCCACAAAGCCCATCACAAAAGCACTCGCAGGATGATCATACACTTCAGCAGGCGTGCCAATCTGCTCAACTCGTCCTTTATTCATCACTACAATTTCGTCAGAAACTTCCATCGCTTCTTCTTGATCGTGAGTGACAAATACCGCCGTCACTTTCATCTGGTCGTGGAGTCTTCGCAGCCAAGCTCGCAAATCTTTTCTGACCTTGGCATCCAACGCGCCAAACGGTTCATCGAGCAAGAGAACTTGAGGTTCTGCGGCGAGTGCCCTGGCAAGTGCGACCCGTTGCCGTTGTCCGCCCGACAGTTGAGAGGGGTAACGATCGCCTAATCCTGTCAGTTGAATCAAGTCTAATAACTCTTCGACTCGCGGCTTGATTTTGGCTTGCGACACCTTGTTAATTTCCAGTCCAAAACCGATGTTTTGCCTCACTGTCAAATGTTTAAACAGCGCATAGTGCTGAAACACAAACCCAATACTGCGGGCTTGCACACTTTGACGAGTCACGTTTTGACCTCTGAGCAGAATGCTTCCCTGATCGGGGTGTTCGAGTCCAGCAATCAGACGCAGCAAAGTAGATTTGCCTGATCCTGAAGGACCTAATAGAGCAACAAGTGAGCCTGTTTTAATCTCCAGACTGACCTCATCAACCGCTTTGAAGTTGCCAAACTGCTTGGATACATTTTTGACCACAATTTGCTTTGTCTGATCCGAGAGATACGTCATATTTTCTTACTTTCTTTGCTTATACTACGGTTCATCGATCAATTTATCGTAGATAATATCACATCGTGGTTGTTTGGCGGTACCTGCTCAAAGAACTACTCAACTACAACATTGGTAGGAGCGCTAAAAGGAATGCTAAAGAGATAGTAAATCACACCAGCTCCCAACAGCAAAATTGTCAAGCTTGAAATTAATACCCAGCGATCGGGGGGTTCATAAGTATCTTCGTCAATGTCATAGCGAACGGCAAAATAATGCTGCGTAGAGAGCAATACTGTAAGCAATCCCACCACTGAGAATGCTAACCCCAGTTTCCAACCGTCACCGGGAGGCTGAGGCGCAAATGGGGGACGCAGAATTCGTAGTCGCACAATCAGAACGCCGAAGCCCATCAGCGCAATTCCACTCCGCATCCACGATAGGTAAGTGCGTTCATTTGCTAGATGATCGCGCACCCGCTCAGAACGCCGCTTTGGTTTTTCTGAGTTAGCTTCTTCAACCTTCACAGACCGAGAAAACAATCGCATGAACGCCAAACCTTGATATTGATTAGAACCGGAAAGTCGTCCGAATCGTACCGACGTAGATCGTATCGTTACTATTGTTGTGTTCTGGGTTTAGAATAACAATTAATCCTGGTGTAACCGAGATGTTATTGTTCAACTGATAGCGATAGAGTGCTTCGATGTGAAACGAAGTATCTGTATCTTCACGCCGAGCCGAAACTGCGGTCGGAACTAACGCACCATAATCGCTACTAGTGACTTTAGGCGGCTGTCCAAAAATGATGCCTGCCAGATTTCCTTTTTTTCCTAAGTCAGGAAATGCTAATGTCACCGCCCAGCCCCAAATATCTGCTTTGTTACCTCTGCCCACATTGGCTAACCCAGTTCCATCTTCAGCGATCGCTTGGGTATAAGACACCCAACCTGACAGCGCAAAGCCAGGATTAAATCGATAGCTGGTTTCAATGCTGTATTGATTGGCAGAGGTTGCAACGCCGATCGGGGTAGCTGCTGTGTTTCCAATACCCGCTCCAAATGGCTGATTGGCGAAAGCACTGCCATAACCACCAGAAACAGTGACATCGTTATTTCCGCCACTAAAGTAGGAATGGGCATATGTTAAGCCGATACCAAAGTTTTTATTGGGTTCAAACGCCACTTGTGCCAACGCGCCATAGCTGCCGTTAAACAATCCTCTGCTGGTCGTAGGATCATTGCCGCGACGGGCAAGATACCCTGCTGAAAATGTGAGGCTATTGCTCAACTTAAAGACGGCACTGATCCCCGATCCGGTATTGCTACCAGAAGAGGAGTTGCTAGCTCGGTAAATCGGTGAAAAGCGCCCAAATCGCGAGATTGTGCCAACAGCTCCCGATTGCAGAAGCGGGTTGAAAGTGTAGAAATTCTCGAAAAATTCACCACCGATCGCGTCCAATGTGATGGTGGTCTTACTGCCTAATGGAAAGCGATAAAACAGTTTGCCCAGTTGAACGCTATTATTTACATTCGTAGTTGTGTCAAAGACCAGGCGGGTCATATTTGTCCCGGTGACCGGCGCATTAAACGCAGTCGTATTGTTGGCTTCTAGACGGGTGAATAACTGATCTTTACCTGTGAAACTGGTGACGAGATTGAGACGAACCCGATCGCTAAAGATCGTATTTTCCTGAAGGTTGCGTCCTGCTGCCCCAAATGCGGCAGTTCTAGCAGCGTCTCGACGAACACCTGCGGGGGCGGCATCAATCACGCGCTGCTGGTCAGAGTTTAAAGCGCGATCTTCTCCTTGGACTCCAGCGATATTGAAGACCACTTCACCATTCAGCTTTGTGGTTGTTGAGAATTGTTGTTTTTCTAGCGTTGTCGTTCGTGCTTCTAGTTGATCAACTCGTCCTCGCAAAGTTGCCAATTCTGCGGCGAATTCTTCTTGTAACTTTTGTATCGTCGCTAAATCTTCTTTTTTGACGAGAGCTGCCGTTGATGCTGCGATTAATTCATTGACTCGATCGAGACACGCATTTAATCCCGCAGCGAATTCGTAACGAGTTAACGCTCGATTCCCTTGATAGGTTTTATTGGGATATCCTGCAATACAACCGTAGCGTTCTACTAACGATTGCAGTGCCTGAAACGCCCAATCTGTCGGGCGCACATCCGAGAGTTGAGACACCGAAGTCACTTGACCTACTTCATCAGTTGCCGCAGGTTGGCTCCCTTCTGAGGCGTAAGCCGAGAGTTGTGTAAGAGGCTTTTGAGGCGGCACCTCAGCCGCGTTGACGATCGTTGCAACATTGGTGCCCAACACGACTGGCAGCACTATTAGCGCGTTTAACGAGACTTTCAATGACATAGCGAATAACTCACCCCTTTAGATGATCAAAAAGTCTGAATGGTTGCAGCGATCGCAATAATTCTGTGTCGCTCTTTTAATCTACGGTAATTCAGTAGAGATACCGGATTTAAATTAGATTGATAGTGCCACAGAGACGGATTAAAAAGCAAGCGTCTAAAAATTTAGTTTTGAAGGCGCTGAAATACCTAATCTGAGATGCCTACAGAAACTACGGTAATTTGATAGGAATTTAATAGATTCTCTTAAAATGCTTGAATTACGAAACTACCTGTGACATACTCGTAGCTTAATCACTCAACTACGGTAATTTGATCAATTTACTGTAGTTTTGCAAGTGAAGGTTGATTGCTGGCTAGAATCCAGGGATCAGATTTAAAAAAATGCGGCAACTCCGAAGGGCTTGGGAGAGACGAAAGCTATGCAGATACTGTGGTTTATTCCAACACACGGCGATGGTCGCTATCTGGGCACGGGGATTGGTGGACGAGCAACCAGTTTTCCTTATCTGCGGCAGATTGCTCAAGCGGTCGATGATTTGGGTTACACAGGTGCATTGTTGCCCACGGGACGCTCTTGCGAGGATGCCTGGATTGTGGCAGCAACTCTGGCTGCTCTAACTCGACAAATGCGCTTTTTGGTGGCGATTCGTCCAGGTTTGGTGTCGCCCGGTGTGGCAGCTAGAATGGCATCGACCTTCGATCGGCTTTCTGGTGGGCGCTTATTGATCAATGTGGTGACAGGTGGCGACCCAGTGGAGTTGGCGGGAGATGGACTGCATTTAAGCCATGACGATCGCTATGACTTAACCGATGAATTTTTGACCGTCTGGCGACAAATTACTGCGGGTGAAGAAGCTAATTTCAAAGGAGACTATCTAGACATTCGCGGCGGTAAATTGCTGTTTCCGACGGTTCAGAAGCCGCATCCTCCGTTGTGGTTTGGCGGTTCGTCTCCCATTGCTCAACGCATTGCTGCAAAACACGTTGATGTGTATTTAACCTGGGGCGAACCTCCTGATCAGGTCGCTGGAAAAATTGCCACTGTTCGCAAACTTGCGGAAGCCGAAGGACGAACTTTGCGGTTTGGAATTCGCCTGCATGTTGTGGTGCGAGAGACTGAAAGTGAGGCGTGGGAAGCGGCGGAACAGTTGATTCGCTATGTGGATGAAGCCGCGATCACCACTGCTCAAAAAGCCTACGCACGTATGGATTCAGTCGGTCAACAGCGCATGACTCAACTTCACGGCAGCAGTCGATCGGCGTTAGAAATCAGTCCGAATCTGTGGGCAGGAGTTGGCTTGGTGCGCGGCGGTGCAGGAACAGCATTAGTAGGCGATCCCGGTACAGTGGCTGCTCGAATGCAGGAGTACGCCGACCTAGGAATCGACACCTTTATTCTCTCTGGTTATCCCCATCTAGAAGAAGCCTACCGAGTGGCGGAATTACTCTTTCCGCGTTTGCCGTTAGAGAACCAGCCCAAAGTTGAACAGCAACACGTCTTAAGTCCATTTGGGGAAGTCGTGGCAAACGAAACCCTTCCAAAACATCAAGCTGCCACTGTTGATTGACTAAACTAGCAAACTCAAACGAATAGGAGACTAGGAACAATGCCGAACTTACTACACGAACAAATTGACCAAACAATCTCGGAACAGCGCGATTGGGCACTCAGAAGGCAATTGAGGATTCCCAACAATAAGCGTCTCTGGGTTTTAGCCTGCATGGATGAACGATTGCCTGTAGAGAAAGCGCTAGGAATTGGCGAAGGAGATGCCCACATTTTTAGGAATGCAGGCGGATTAGTGACAGATGATGCAATTCGATCGGCAATGCTAACAACGCAGTTTTTTGGTACTCAAGAGATTATTGTTATCAACCACACTGAATGCGGCATGATGTCTGCCTCTGGCGATTTTCTCACCCAGGCATTGCGGGAGAAAGGAATCAATGTTGATGAGATTGCGATCGATCCGGCACTGCCAGAGTTAAAGCTGCCTAAAGGTGTGTTTTCTAACTGGATTAAGACATTCACTGATGTCGATGCAATTACCGTTAAGCAAGTAGATTTATTGCGACATTCTCCCCTCATTCCTAAAGAGACTGTGATTCACGGTTACATCTGGGAAGTAGAGACTCAGCAGTTACGTCGTCCTTACGAGCGTTTGAGTGAGAAGGTCAATACAGCAGAGGCGATGGGTACTCAAACTGCTGTGATTTCTCAAGTGACAAGTGCAGTTGCTTAACTTCTAATCTGACCTTTTAATTTCGAGCATCCTCTTATGCAGAAAACACTCAACAAACGGGCACTTGATCAAGTTATTCCTTGGGCTGTCCCGATCTCACTGATTATTATCTGGCAACTGCTGGCACAAACTGGGTTACTCTCAACTAGAGTATTGCCTGCACCGATCGCAGTTTTTCAAGCGGGAATTCATTTACTCAGCACAGGTGAACTAATCCGCAACATTGCAGTTAGTGCAACTCGCGCATTTACTGGATTTCTGATCGGTGGTGGAATTGGATTCGCTCTGGGATTGCTGAACGGCATTTCTTCAACCTCAGAAAAACTGTTGGACACTTCATTTCAAATGCTGAGGAACATTCCTCATTTGGCAATGATTCCACTCGTGATTCTGTGGTTTGGGATCGGCGAAGAGGCGAAGCTATTTCTTGTTTCAGTAGGTGTTTTCTTTCCCATTTATCTCAATACCTTTCATGGCGTTCGCACGGTTGATCCAGGCTTGCTAGAAATGGGAAAGATTTATGGTCTAAAGCCATTGGAATTATTTTGGCAAGTGATTCTACCTAGTGCTTTACCTTCTATTCTCATCGGTGTTCGATTTGCGCTAGGAATCATGTGGTTAACGCTGATTGTGGCAGAAACGATCGCGTCTGATTCTGGCATTGGCTACATGGCGATGAATGCCCGTGAGTTTATGCAGACCGATGTTGTCGTCTTCAGTATTTTGGTTTACGCACTGCTCGGAAAGCTAGCTGATGCAACGGCAAAGCTTCTGGAAGCAAAACTACTCGACTGGCATCCTAGTTATCAAACGACAACTGCTTGAAAGAATCCAACTGAAAGAAATCAAAAATTCTAACCCCGTACCTCAATCAAGTTAAGTGCAACCCATGACCTCAGTAACAAATGGCGCAGACCTGAAAGTTCTAAATCTGACTAAAGAATTCGGCAATCATCGGGTTTTACAAGAAACAAATTTAGAGATTTCACCGGGTGAATTTGTAGCGATCGTAGGGCGAAGTGGCTGCGGTAAAAGTACGCTATTGCGTCTGATTGCAGGGTTGGAGCGCCCCTCCGAAGGGAGAGTGTTGATAAATGGAGAACCTGTCAAAGGTTTGAATCGATCGACACGAATGATGTTTCAAGATTCTCGGCTATTGATGTGGAAGCGAGTTTTAGAAAATGTCGGGTTGGGTCTGCGAAAGCAGTGGCGCGATCGAGCAAGATGGGCACTTCAACAAGTTGGATTGGACGATCGGGCGACAGACTATCCCACAGTGCTTTCGGGAGGTCAGCGTCAACGGGTTGCACTGGCAAGAGCGTTGGTCAGTGATCCGCGGTTACTTTTACTCGATGAACCTTTGGGCGCGTTAGATGCGCTGACTCGAATTGAAATGCAGCGACTCGTCGAGCGACTTTGGCAAGAGCAGCAGTTTACAGCGTTGCTCGTGACTCATGATGTTGAAGAAGCAGTCACACTTGCCGATCGGGTCATTTTGATCGAAGCGGGTCGAATCACAATGGATCTGCCCATTACGTTTTCTCGTCCCAGACAGCGCGGAGATGCTGCTTTCGCCGCAACGGTTGAACACGTTTTAGAACGAGTTTTGAACACAGGAGCAATTCGCAGAGAACGCGCAGACACAAATGAAGATTTTGCTTTGAGCAAATGAGAAATTTCACGTTTGTTAATTTTGTTAACTAAGAACAATCGGAGTTTGAAAGATGCCCAATATTTTAGCGATCGCTGGCAGTCCCTCTCACCCGTCCAGAACCTACGGCCTCTTAGAATATGCCACCCAACTGATACAGTCACAGGGATTTCACAGCGATATTATATCCGTTCGTGATTTTCCCGCAGAAGACTTGGTGTTTGGACGCTATGACAGTCCTGCATTAGATTCTGTGAAAGCTTTGCTTGAAAAAGCCGATGGCGTGATCATTTCCACTCCTATTTACAAAGCTGCTTACACTGGCGTTCTCAAAGCATTCCTAGATTTGTTGCCTCAAAAAGCTTTACAGGGAAAAGTGGTGCTACCGATCGCGACTGGGGGAACGATCGCCCATTTGTTAGCGATTGATTATGCCCTGAAACCTGTTTTATCTGAATTGGGCGCGTGGCACTTGTTAGGCGGTGTTTATGCAGTCGATAAACAAATTCAACGCAACGAAAATGGCTCGATTCAGCTTGACGAAGAGATCGATCAACGGCTGAAACATTCGTTGCGTGATTTTGTCGAAGCCATTAATCAGGCTGTTTCTAAAGAATTGGCTCATGCGAGTTGAGCACTATTGTTAGACCTCCACTTGCTAGTAGTAGATGGGCTATCTCCCTCTCGTCTACTACTTCTTTTTATAAAAGTTGCAACACTAAACACAATACATTCTTGAGGTGATTTTCAATGCAATTACTTACTCGAACAGACTCCAAAAACTATAGTGGAATTGCAGCATCTTTGTCTAAAGAATTTGCAAAAACAGCTGTTGAGAGAGACGCAGCAGCAGGAACTCCTGACCACGAAGTACAACGCTTGCGCGAAAGCGGATTGCTACCTCTGGTTGTACCGAAAGAATACGGTGGAGTCGGTGCAACTTGGGCAGAAGCACTGAAAGTTGTTCAAGAATTATCTAAAGCAGACGGTTCGATCGGGCAACTCTACGGCAATCACCTTAATCTGACCACACTAGGACACGTTTCGGGAACGTCAACTCAAAAAGAGCGTTTCTATCGAGAAACCGCCGAACAGCAATTATTTTGGGGCAATGCTATCAACACAAGGGACACTCGATTGAAAATTCTCCCAGATGGTAATCACTTCTACGTTGATGGGATCAAAGGATTTGGAACGGGAATTTCTGCCGCCGATCGCCGCGTTTTCACTGCAATTCAAGACGGCGTGGAAGAACCCATCCTATTCGTGATTCCCAAAGAGCGAGAGAGATTAGTTTCGATTCAAGATTGGGACAACATTGGACAACGCCGCACTGACAGCAGCAGTTTTCTATTTCAAAATGTGCGAGTTGAGCAAGATGAAATTTTTGGTCCGCCCCATCCACCCGATAGCGCCTTTGCCACACTTCTTGGCATCATTGCTCAATTGACTAAAACCTATGTATATTTGGGCATCGCTGAGGGTGCATTAGAAGCTGCCAAAGCCTATACTCAAACCAATACACGACCCTGGCTGACTTCGGGCGTAGAGCGTGCCACCCAAGATCCATACATCTTGCATCACTACGGCGAGTTTTGGGTGCAGTTACAAGCCGCGATCGCGTTTGCAGATCAATCTGCTCAAAGGGTCAATGAAGCCTGGGATAAAGAATTATCGTTAACCCACGAAGAACGGGGAGAAGTGGCTATTGCCGTCTTTTCTGCCAAAGCATTTGCAACTCGTGTGGGACTCGACATCAGCACTCGCATTTTTGAAGTAATGGGGAGCCGCGCAACGGCTAGCCAACATGGGTTCGATCGCTACTGGCGTGATTTGCGAACTTTCACACTGCATGATCCGATCGATTACAAACTCAAAGAAGTGGGCGACTGGGTTCTCAATCATCAACTTCCCCTGATTACCCAATATTCTTAATGACCATGCGTACCCGAAACAAACGACGATTCAACCTTCTCAAAACGCTAAGTTTGCCTCGCTGGTTAGCAACGTTCGCGCTAATTTTGTATGTCGGCTTTCTGAGCAGTTGCAACCAATCAACGTCGCCAAAGCTCGATCGTCCCCAAACGATTCGCCTAGACTATGCCTATTACAATCCGGTGAGTCTGGTTCTCAAAGAGAAAGGCTGGCTAGAAGAAGATTTGGCAAAAGAGAACATCAAAGTAGAATGGGTTCTGAGTCAAGGAAGCAACAAAGCTTTAGAGTTTTTGAACGGTCGCAGCCTTGATTTTGGCTCTACGGCGGGTGCTGCTGCTCTGATTGGGAAAGCGAATGGGAATCCGATCAAGTCAATCTACGTTTACTCAAAACCAGAGTGGACAGCGTTAGTTACAGGTGCAAAATCAGATATTAAAACGGTTGCTGATTTAAAAGGCAAACGAGTTGCAGCCACGAGAGGAACTGATCCCTACATATTTTTGCTGCGATCGCTCGATCAGTTTGGTCTGAGCGAAAAAGATATCGAATTGATTCCACTGCAACATGCAGACGGTCGTGCGGCTTTAGAGAAAGGAGACGTGCAAGCTTGGGCAGGACTTGACCCAAATATGGCAAAAACTGAACTCGAAAGCGGATCACGTCTCTTTTTTAGAGAGCCAAAGTTTAACAGTTATGGTGTTTTGAATGTGCGAGAAGAATTTGCAAATCAGTATCCCAACTCTGTGAACCGAGTGCTAACTGCTTATGAAAGAGCGCGTCAGTGGTCACTGCAAAACACCAGCGAACTTAGGCAAATTCTGGCGAAAGAAGCCAAACTTTCTGATGCGGTTGCTGCCAAACAGTTAGAGCGAACCGATCTTTCAAATGCTCAAATCGGAGCTGCCCAAAAAGAAGTGATTCTTGCGGCGGGAGGTGTGTTGAAAAAAAGCGGCGTGATTAAAGACACGATTGATGTTAATCAAGTCGTTGCGTCACTAATTGATCCCCAGTTTATCGAAAAGGTTGCTAGTAAGTAGACCTAAACGCTATGAGCAGTTCATCATCCAAACGTCACTCTTCCATCACATCATTTAAAGCTCGATCGTATAAACCTCGAAGATCTCAGTGGAGTTGGGCACGAAGCTTCGTTTTGCCTGTAGTCCTCTTAATTGGGTGGGAATTCTTATCGCAAATTAGATTCTTCCTACCTAATTTACTTCCTGCACCTTCATCTGTCATTGCTGCTATTTGGGATTTAGCCTTGAGCGGTGAACTGTTTCATCACGTTGGGATTACGCTTTATCGAATCGTGTTAGGGTTCACGATCGGGGGCATTCTCGCAACAATCTTAGGCGCGTTGACGGGATACTCGCGCAGCGTTCATCAGTTTATCGATCCTTCATTACAGGCACTTCGCAGTATTCCTTCTCTCGCTTGGGTTCCTCTATTCATCTTATGGATGGGAATTGGTGAAACACCTAAGGTTGCCTTAATTGCGGTTGGCGTTTTCTTTCCGGTTTACTTAAATTTGATGAGCGGCGTTCAAGGTGTCGATCGTAAACTTGTCGAAGTCGGTAAAGCTTATCGTCTCAGCAGTTTGCAACTCATTTGTCGCGTCTTTTTACCCGCAACACTGCCTGCATACATTGTAGGCTTGCGAAGCGGACTAGGGTTGGGCTGGATGTTTGTGGTCGCGGCTGAGGTTATGGGCGCAAGTCAAGGGTTAGGGTTCTTGTTAGTAGACGGTCAAACTACAGGTCGTCCCACCATTATTCTTGCTAGCATTCTACTCTTTGCGGCTCTAGGAAAATTAACTGATGCAGGACTAGCGATCGCCGGAAAGCGTCTCTTACACTGGCAAGATTCTTACGGTTCACACACTTAATCAACAATTATGCTGCGAGTTGAGACTGCAACCAAGCAATTTGAGAACGGATTTCTTGCCCTGGACTCTGTGAATTTTCAGGTCAATACTGGCGAAATTGTTAGTTTAGTAGGTACCAGTGGATGCGGCAAAAGCACTTTGCTGCGTGTGATTGCAGGATTAGACTCGCCCACGTCTGGTCATGTTCTGATCGACAATAAACCCATTCTTTCACCTCATCCAGCGGTCGGCATTATCTTTCAAGAACCACGTCTGATGCCCTGGCTCACCGTACAGCAAAATGTTCAATTTGGATTAGAGACACTGCCCAAAGCTGAAAAAGAACGGCTCACCGCTCTGATTCTTGATCGCGTTGGCTTAACCCAGTTCGCTCAGGCTCTACCTCGCCAGCTTTCGGGCGGCATGGCGCAGAGAGTAGCGATCGCTCGCGCCCTCATCACTAAACCCTCAATTCTCCTGCTAGATGAGCCGTTTAACGCCCTAGATGCTTTTATTCGTATGCAGCTTCAGGATCACTTGTTGCAAGCGTGGAACTACGATCGACCCACCATGATTTTAGTAACGCATGATGTTGAAGAAGCAGTGATATTGAGCGATCGCATTCTTGTTTTGCGGGGCAATCCGGGGCGCATTCACCAAGAATTCACGATCGACCTGGCTCGACCTCGACGACGAACCGATCTGCATGTTCAATATTGGAAAGAAAAACTTCTGAATGCGTTGGATCTTTCTATCGATCAGCGAAGCGCGATCGAAGTATAGATCCTGTTTGAAAAGTGCTACAGATACCCTGCTGCAAAATTCTCCAGAGGATTGTATGAAATCACTCCATCACTTCAGTCAGACACAAGCTCATCTAGCCTTGGCTCCTGCGATTACCAACCACGGAGACTTCACTAAAACTCGCATCAGACTCCACATTCCACCTGATTATCAGCAAGAACCTGTGATCTCTCGGCTGGGTTCTGACTACGGCTTATCAGTCAATATTACAGGAGCAAAGTTAGCAGCCACGACTCAAGCAGGAATATTTGAGCTGGAGCTTAGAGGCACACCGCAGCAGATTCAAACAGGATTAACATATCTACGATCGCTCAACGTCAAAGTAATTGGCAAACCAAATGCAGAAGGAGATAGTTGGCACTATTAGAATAAAGAGTAGCGAACCCTAAAAGCGCATCAAATTCTGACTTCTGACTTCTCTCTAAATTTCGTAATGCCAAAACTCCTCAGCTTTCAGCAGCGTTAAATGTTGCGGCAACCGCTGAATTAACTTTTGCTGCTCAAACTGTTTGAGAATGCGAGTAACCGTAACGCGAGTTGTTCCCAAAAGCTCTGCCAGATCTTGATGCGTCAAGCGTAGCTCAATCAAGTGTCCTTGCTCGACTTCTCGACCAAATCGTTTTGACAGCCAGACTAATAGTTTGAGCAGCATTTCCTCAACTCGTTTGTGACTACGAATCAGCGTAAATGCCTCAGCTTGCTGGATGTGTGCCAGCAGGAGTGTTGAATCAAGAAAATAATCTCTCGTTGCAACCGGAACGATTTCTACGGGGGTCAGCGATTCGATTTGGTAGGGTTCCAGCATGGAGAGCGATCGCCCCACAATATCCCCCGCGCCCCACAACCCCAAGGTGACAACGGTGCCGTCCTCTAACCAAGTAATCGTGCGAACTACGCCCATCTCAATTTTCCAGAGCGTGTTTTGTTTGAGAGGAAGCAGTGATCGTCGCCCAAAGCTTTGTGTCTCAAATTGATAGACAAGAAGTGGAGAAATTGATTGCATGGCTGATCGTTTGAGCTTAATAGTCAGATTCCAGAACCGTCTAAAAACTCTTCGATTAATCTGTTAGAAGCCTGTGATTCAGTGGTGTCTTGCAGCGTTTCAATCTGTGCATTCGATCGTAGTCCTTCAACCTGTTGTTCTAGTGCTTGAAGGCGTTGAAATAAGGCTCGAATCACTTCAGCCTCTACATCAGGAAGTGAGTCGGCAGGTAGAGGACCTAGAGCCACTTTCTGTCGAGTCACCCGCCCCGGAATGCCCACAACAGTGCTGTGGCTTGGCACGTCTTTCAAAATAACTGAACCCGCTCCAATCCGAACGTCGTCTCCAATCTGGATGTTGCCTAGCACCTTTGCGCCTGCGCCAACGACCACATTTTTGCCCAATGTTGGATGGCGCTTCCCCGTTTCTTTTCCCGTTCCTCCGAGCGTTACATCCTGGTAGATTAAAGTATTATCGCCAATGATCGCAGTTTCACCAATCACGACTCCCATTCCGTGATCGATCATGACTCCTATACCGATTCTGGCACCCGGATGAATCTCAACTCCGGTTAACCATCGACTCAATTGAGAAATCAATCTGGGTAGAAACGGAAGGTTAATGCAATATAGGTTGTGAGCAAGCCTGTGAAACCAGAGGGCATGTAAGCCTGGGTAACAGACTAGAACCTCTACCCAATTACGGGCGGCTGGATCATGCTGTTGCATTAGGCGTAAATCAGTCAGCAGCCCGTTGAATGGGTTTGAAATCGTTGACTGCAAGCCTTCTGAAGTCGGGTTGGAATGTGCAGAATCTTTGGCAATCTGACTTGATCTTAGTGTGAGTTGCAGCTTTCTCATGAGTGTTATTTGTATACTACACTAATCCGCGCAAATTACCGTAGTTTAGTTAAGCGTAATCCTAGCATATTGCTGGGAGCATCCTTCAGGAATACAGCCATAGATTTCACTAGTGCCGACATTTAACCCCGTTGCACTGAGGTTGATTTGCTCTAAACTCTCTGACTTAGGAGCATTAACGTTGTGCTTCTTGGATGTACCTTTAATCTGCGAAGCTGGTGGACTGCTTCATGGCACACTTCACCCTAGAAGAACTCAGAAATGCTTAGACCCGACGATGCTCTTAACTTCGCTAGTTTTCTAATGGGGTCTCAACTGAGACCCCAACGACTAAGCCATTCATCGTCGGAACCGTAATAGCCTCCGGGTTCACGACTCCGAGGTCGCTTCGGTCTTTACTGTCCGAACTCTTTTAGCTTATCTCTGTGCCTCACTTCTCTCGACATTTTCTTTCACACTGCTAATACGTCAGCGCATAAACTGCTGACGACTGGAGACGACGATAATTTACACCCATGTCCTCAATCGCTATGGAAAAGGGGTGCGAAGCCCGATCGATTCTTAACCTGCGACGGGATTCAAAAGTTCTCGCAAACAGTCGTTAAGGATTTCCAATTGAAATAGGGGTATGGATACAGTCGAGTAGGACATCGCTGCCCTACCCTCTGCTTCAAAACCGTGCTTGCCAGTTTCCTGGCACACGGCTCCTCAACCATCGGGTGCTTGTCTTGCATACCTCTAGCTGATGGCAAACTGCCTTGACTAAAGGCTCAGTAGCTTTGTTTTTGCAACTGCAACACCAACTGCTAAGTTGGCGCTTCATCCATACGTAGTCGTTAACTCGCTCATGACGTGTGCATTGCGACTCACAACGCGACTTTCCTGATGGTTGTGCCTCCGTCTGCATATCCTTTGGCTTTCCCAAAGGCGTTGGCTTCTGAGACAATCCCTCCCTCACCAGGCTTGTGGTTGACTACCGACTCTAGATCCCACGATCTAGAGAGCCTTGGTAAGGGTTACCTCGTTCCCAACTTCCGTTTTGCGCTGCACTTAGGCTCCCACTCTCCACCGGGTTTATGACGGGTGCTTACAGGTCAGCGTTGCAACTGCCTGTCGATTAGCCTTTCCCATTTTGGGCAAGCCTATCAACCCGCGTAGGCTTGTTCACGATAACGATGGTTCAAACGTGGATTCACTTTCGTTAGCCTTATGCAGCTTTGCCGGGCGGGATTCTCAGTCGGGTTCTGAGTGACCGCCTTTTATCCCTGCTTCAGACGCTTGAGAGTCAGTCGCACGCTTGAGGGATACGCTGTTACCCCAGCACTAGGGGAATTGGAATTGTCCAAGGTGGACGCACCATACAGAAGTTGAGTTATCAAGGTTCTATCCCTTGACCCCGCTTTATTTCAAACCTGATGGAGGGGCTTGACTTAGGCGAGAACGAGTCGCACGCAACGATTCGTGCAATTAGGTATCATTGCCTCCTTTTTTTTGGCTTCAAGGTGTCTTAAACCCGCATTATTACGTTCTAGGAGTATCAATCAATCCTGTAAAAGCTCAATCTCTGAAAGCTCTGCTATGCGGACTTTTAAGCCCCCTCATGATACTTAATTGCACGAATCGTTACCATACCCGTATCTCGGCTCAATGCCTAAAATACCCGCCGCCTGAACAAGGGGCTCAAGCCCCTTGTCCTAACCTGACTAGCGACCGCTATATTAAGACGATCTAGTGGTTTGATGCTTCAATTCACCAACGCGAGGCTGTAATGTCTTTACAAACTGGAACTGAAAACGGTCTACAAGCGCAGTACTTTAGCGGTGTAGACCTAAATCCTGCATCGGTAGTATTGAGTCGGATTGATCCGACTGTTGATTTTCGCTGGGGGAATAGCGCGCCTGATTCATCTATTTCTAACACCAATTTTTCGGCTCGATGGACGGGGCAAGTTCAAGCTAAATCGTCGGGCGTATACACCTTTGCTACCAGTAGCGACGATGGTATTCGCTTGTGGGTAGATGGCAAGCAGTTGATCAATAATTGGAGTGATCACCCGGAGGCACACGATCAAGGCGATATCAATCTGGTAGCGGGGCAGAAGTACGATATCAAGTTGGAATATTATCAACGCACCGGGAAGGCTACTGTGCAACTGTTTTGGAACTCCCCAGGTATGGCGAGAGAGATTATTCCTCAAAGCCAACTCTACGCCAATAGCATTCCTTCACCCGTCCCTACGCCTATACTCGGCAATGGCGACGGCTTGGCTGCTCAGTATTTCAACGATAAAACGTTGGGTAATCTCGCCCTTAGTCGGGTCGACTCTACGGTCAACTTTGACTGGCAAAATGGCTCACCCGCCGCAGGGATGAATTCAGATAACTTCTCAGCGCGTTGGACGGGGCAAGTTCAAGCTAAATATTCTGAAGCCTACACCTTTACGACGAACAGCGACGATGGTGTGCGGCTCTGGGTTGATGGCAAGCAGTTGATCAATAATTGGACAGATCACGCCCTGACGGAAGACAAGGGCACGATCAACCTGATAGCAGGGCAAAAGTACGATATCAAGTTGGAATACTACGAGAACGCTGGCCGGGCCGCATTGCAACTGATGTGGTCGAGCGCTCATCAAGCGCAAGAGATTGTCCCTCAAAGCCAGTTATTCTCGGCTGGCATTCCTTCATCTATACCCATTCCTACACCTATCGTTACTTTCGATCTAGCGTTCCATGACTCCGATCCGGGCGTTCCCAATGATGCCCACCCCGATGGCGTTCCCCAAGACTACAGTTGGTACCACTCAGCCGCGCAACCCGGCTGGATGAATGGTCCACGCACCGATTGGCACGCGGCGACTGCATGGGGGCAAGTCTACGCTGTAGAAGGTTGGCATCCAGAACAAGCCCCAAATACGCGAGTTCAATTACGCGACGACCAACTGTGGATTCTCAGCAAATCATCAGGAAAATGGACTGAGGCGCAACCCCCTGGCATCCAAGGCGGCGCGTTCAGATCCGACTTTGGCAACAATGGCAGTACGGGTGTCACCACTAAGGATGAAACTAATAACGGTGGAGGACTCAGCGTGACGGCGGGAAATGGGTTTAATTACCACTTCTGGCCCGGCGCGAGAGCTACCATTGACCCTACTGACATAGCGGGAGTTTATTCAGTTTTCCAAGCTCGACTTGTGACGGATGACGTTACGAAGCCTGATGATCGCGCACAAGCCCGCTATATCGCTAGTGGCGGCGCTGACTATTGGAGATCCACGACCGCAGCATGGGCTTCTGATTGGAGTAACAATGGCGGTATCAATGGGGGCAGGTTCAAGACCGTTGACAGCGATTGGAAAACCTACAGCATGCAAACCTTGACCGCAGATCAGATGGCTGCCAACCCACCCCCTGTAAAAGAGCGAATCACCTAGACCATGATCAAACAACGGCTGTACAGTGACTTTTTATTTGTCGTGAAGCTAAGTACAGATACCGTCTTGAAAGTCAAGAGCTTGAATAAGATAGTTTTGGGCATCTGGTTAATAGTTGAGTGAGGGGTTTGTAGAGCGGTCTATTTTTGCGGTAAAGGTTGCGGTGTTTTGCGGTGTTTTTTGCGGTAGGTGTTGCGGTGAACGAAAGGTATGGGGTTTCAGCCATTGCCGCAAGCCTTTTACCTCACCTACCTCAACCACCTACCTACCGCAGACACGCCAATTACTGTTAGGTAAAAGGGTGAGTAATTGCTTAGACTTTGCAGCGTAGATTAGAGGCATCAGAATCTCTTTGCTCCTAGCTACATTATTGTTTTTAGCCCAACTGTCTTGGATCTGTTTGAAGCTAACTTCAGACCCTTGTTTCTTGCCTAACCACAGCACAAACGATTTTAGACTGGCTTGTGATTCGTGGGTGAGTGTTGCAGCAAACTTAGAGAACACATCGTCAGCGCCATCCTCAGAAGCCTTCAAACTATTTTCTAGATGGGTCACATGGTCACTGATGGGAGGCTCTAGTTTTGTCGATTTACCTTTCTTTAAGTCTGGCAACTCACCTACGGGCACCCAATCAGAACCGATGAAACAGATTCGATCTTGACTAGGGACACAGATAGGATCGCTGATTGTGTAGTTCGCTTTGATTTGATTAAACAGTTCCCAATCAAACCCGATTGCCTGTCCTTGCCAATTAATCGAGGCATCAGGATGCACCGAGACATAACAGAGCTTTAGTTTCTTGACTGCCTTGGCATCTTGAGTAAGTGACCCTGCGACAAACTCAGGGGCAATCGTCCAGATGGCTTGCATACGCTTCTTGCCGCTTGATGAGAGTGTCGTGATTTTGTCTGCAATGATTCGCATGAGTTCCGCTAAAGAGTCTTTGTGAGCAGCCACACTCGATCCACAGTAGGCAACCTCATCGACGATAAGAATCGCGTTCTGAGTTGAGTAGAACGCCTTCACAAGCTCGATCGCGCTCTTAACCATCTGTGAGGCTTCATAACCTCCTAGACTGGACAGATCACAAGTCAAGCTTTTAATGGCATGACTCCAGTAGTAACTATCTTCATCGCCAAATGAGGCAAGGTTAATATGGTAGACCTTGCACCTTAGCGACTCACTGATCTGACGACTGGCGACGGCTGCTAGATAACTTTTACCTGTCCGTTGTGCCCCAAACCATGCGCGAGATTGATAGGGGTCAGAGACGATGGTCGAGAGTGCTGTTGGCGCTGATGTTTGAGCAGCCGGGGAAGCTGGCACCGTCACGGCTCCCAGGCGCGTGTTATTCCCAATCGGTGAAGATGTGGCGATAGTCGGACCTGAATCTGACTCTTGAGGATAAGGAGCCATTTGAAGAGGCACGACAGCCACCGGGAAAAAACTATGCAGCCGTTGGCGATCTCCCGTGATGAATGCTTTCAATGTTTGCTCATAGGCAGCCGCTACCCGATCGCCATCTTCACCTGCTGAAAGCTTCTGATTCACGGACTCAATAAACTCAGGGTGACGGTGCAAGAATTCAGCCTCAAATTCTCGCTCTTGCTTGGTGGCTCTAGAATTCCAAGCCATCAACCCTGCATAACCTAGTGCTGTAATCGGGGCAAGAATGGACAGCGTGAAGCCACTCAAAGCGAGAGTGCCACAGGCAGCAACTAGCGATATTGCAGCCGTCCCTAGAGCGATCGCGGTATCTGTGGAACTGGCACGTTCATCAATATGGGGCAAACGGGGAATTCGGACAAAATCGTACGCTAAGCCTAAAAGTCTTTTCCTATATGACTTACAGGATTTTATAATTAACATGTCCGGTGTTCTAATCAGCTAGAAATTCGTAATGA
>Ga0209512_1002555_pt1 | contig 18995 bp, 14 predicted proteins | sample frozenSSSSmetaG_FD_184142 | JGI IMG/M metagenome (GOLD analysis project Ga0209512, IMG submission 184142) | Glacier valley bacterial and archeal communities from Borup Fiord, Nunavut, Canada, to study Microbial Dark Matter (Phase II) -... | ecosystem: Environmental > Aquatic > Freshwater > Ice >... | reverse complement strand
CTTCAAGCAGCGGGACGGCAAAACCCTCCACATCCGGCAAGCCACCCGTCCCGAGGAAGAACTGGGCAGGATTTACGCGAAACTAGGAATTTCCCCCGCTCCCGGCGGCCTCCAAAGAATCACAATATAACAAAATGCGCGGAATGTAGTGCCAGAAGCACTCTTTCAACTGGCGTAAAATGCTGAATATGTGCAACATACGATTCAAGGTGCTAAAGATGGGTTAGTGAACACGACGCCCTTTTTGGAGATCGCGTATTCGACGAAGGAATTGCGGGCTTTTTCCGGCAGCGTGTTCTGGAAGAAGCGGAAGATCAGGGAATCAACGAGGTCGCTCGGATTCTCGCGCAGCGGACGCGGAGCGATTTTTTCGTAGTCCGGTCCTTTCCAACCGAAGCCCATGTTTCGCGGGGCCATCGCCATGCCGGGTGTTTTCATGCGCTCTTCAGGCATCGGCATCTGGGCCTCGCCCGCTCCCTTGGTGAGGAATCCGGCGAGGTTGTAGCGGGTGAGCAGCGTGTTGGTGTTGATCCACGCCTGGCCCCAGTCCCAGCCCGCGACATTCGGCGGCATGAAGAGGACCTGGCCGAGCTGCTGCTCCGCGGTAATGGGAAATCCGGCGGGCGGATTGGCGATTTCAAGCTGCTTGAGCATCGCGACGAGGTAATGCACCGGGCACTTGATCTGCGAGCGCATCGCGGACTCCGAGTAGAATTCCTTTGATAGAAAAATCTCGCGCAGCAGCGGACCGGTCTTGAAATCCGCCTTTTGGAAAATATCGGCGAGCGCCTCGACGGCGGAAGGGGCGGGTTTTTCATAAACGAAGAACTCCCAGAGTTTTTTCGCCATGAAGCGGGCGGGTTCCTTCTGCTCGAAAATCAGATTGATGACATCGCTGCCGGTGAAGGGGCCGGTTTTTCCGAAGACGGTCTTGTCGGTCTCGTCCCACTGGCGCTTGTTGTGGGAGACCTTGCCATTCATTCGGTTGAGCTGATAGCCGGTGAAGGCGCGGGCCGCCTCGTGGATGTCCTGCTCGGTGTAGTTACCCTCGCCGAGCGTGAAGAGCTCCATCACCTCGCGGGCGAAATTTGCGTTAGGTTGGCCCTTTTTCGAGCTTTCCGTGTCGAGATAGAGCATCATCGCCGGATCCATCAGGATGGACTGGGTGAGGTCCTTGAAACTGCCGAACGCCTGATTGCGGAAAAGTTCGTTCTGACGGATGAGCAGGAAGGGCTGCTTCACTTTCTGGATGGAGGTGGCGAAGTGGTCGTGCCAGAAAAGCGTCATTTTTTCGCGCAGCGGGGCCTCGGTCTTGAGCATCCGGCGGAACCACCACGACTGGCCTTCCAGCGCGTGCTCCCGGTTGGTTCGCTGGATTTCCTTGAAAGCCTCGCGGCGTTTGTTCTCCGCATCTTCGGGTGAAAGGCCTTCCGTCGCCATCCGGGTGGCGCGGAATTGCTGGAAGCGGGATTTCGATTCCGCAAGCGCCGCCTCCGGAGTTGCCCAAGATGGGAGCGGGAACGCATCAATGGCATCGGTGGAGCTGAACAGGGAATCGACGGCCTTTTCACGGCCGAGAGCGTGGAAGGACTTGATGGCACCGGGGGCGCCGCCGAATCCCGCGCGGTTGAGCAGGTGGGCGGCTTCAAAAATAGTCCATGAGTTTTCAGCTTTCGGGAGCATGGCGGTAGGGTTGGCAATCGTGGAAACCCCCATAAGTGGGGATGGTTTCGGAAGTGTTGAAAATTTCCCCGCAGAAAGCGGTCCGCCCGCTGTCCGGTGAATCCGGATTTTCTCCGCTGTTTCTTCGTGAAATCCCGTGCTTCACTCCCCGCATGTCCGCGTTTGCCACCGATCCGACCCCCGAACTCCTTTCCCCAGCCGGAAACTGGGACTGCGCCCGCGCGGCGGTGGCGGCCGGGGCGGATGCGATCTTTTTCGGTCTCCCGAAATTCAACGCCCGCCTGCGCGCGGACAATTTCATCGAAGCGGATCTGGAAGAGCTGATGGAATTTCTCCATCGCCACGGCGTGAAAGGGTTCGTGACGATGAACACGCTCATTTTCACCAGTGAAATGAAGGCGGCGGAGGAGCAACTCCGGAGGATCGCCGCTGCCGGAGTGGACGCGCTGATCATCCAGGATCTCGGTCTGGCGAAACTCGCCCGCGCCATCGCGCCGAACGTCGAGCTCCACGCTTCCACCCAGATGACGATCACCTCGCCGGAAGGACTCGCGTTCGTGGAGACGCTTTTTCCATTGGAGCGCGCCGTCCTCGCTCGCGAGCTTTCCATCAAGGAAATCGAGCGTTTCCAAGCACAGAACACGAAGCATCTCCATCTGAAAACCCCGCTCGAAGTCTTCTGCCACGGAGCCCTCTGTGTCGCCTACTCCGGTCAGTGCCTCACCAGCGAGTCCCTCGGTCAGCGCAGCGCGAACCGCGGCGAATGCGCACAAGCCTGCCGGATGCCGTATGAAATCGTCGTCGATGGCGAAACCCGCGATCTCGGAGCCGTCCGCTACCTGCTCAGCCCGCAGGACCTCGCCGCCGTCGATCTCGTCCCCGCGCTCGTCAAAGCCGGGGTGAAATCCTTCAAGATCGAAGGCCGCCTGAAATCCCCCGAATACGTTTCCGCCGTCACCCGCGTCTATCGGAAAGCGCTCGACGCCGCGATGGCCAACGCCGAATCCCCGATCACCCCATCCGACCGCTACGAACTCGAAATGACCTTCTCCCGCGGCCTCAGCACCGGCTGGTTCGCGGGCACCAACCACCCGTATCTCACCCACGGGAAATTTGGCAAGAAGCGCGGCCCGCTGCTCGGCACCATCACCGACTGCGGCCCCGGCTGGATCCGACTCGGCGAGCTAACCGGCGTGCCGTTCACCGCCGGCGACGGCGTCGTCTTCGATGCGGGCGAGAACCGCGATCTGGAACAGGGCGCGCGCATCTGGGTGATCGAGGGCAACCGCCTCATCTTCCACCTCACCTACAGCGGCATCAATTTCGACCGCATCAAGCCCGGCCAGACCCTCTACAAAACCTCCGATCCCAAACTCGACTCCGAGCTCCGCCGCTTCTGGCAGAACACGCGGCCTATCGAGAAAAAAACCGCCGTCCATTTCATCGTCACCGGCAAACCTGGCGAACCCATCAAAATCCGCAGCGGTGAATTCAGCGTGCGCAGTGAGAGCCCTCTCCAGGAAGCAGCCAAGCACCCGCTCCGCACGGAAAAACTCGCCGAACAACTCGGCCGCCTCGGCGATTCCTCCTTCGAACTCGGCACCCTTGACAACCAGCTCGAAGGCAACTGCCACATCGCCGTTTCCGCCCTCAACCAACTCCGCCGTGCCCTCGTCAAGCAGTTGGAGGACGCCGCCGCGATCAAACCGGTGCTCCCGCAGATCACCACCACCTATCAGGATCTACTTCCGTCTTCCAATTTCCAATCTCCAATCTCCAATCCCCAATTAAGCGTCCTCTGCCGCACCATGGGCCAGCTCACCGCCGCCATCGAATGCGGCGTGGAAACCATCTACTGCGATTTCGAAGACCCGCGCCGCTACAAGGAGGCCGTCTCCCTCTTCAAATCTCAAATCCAAAATACAGAATCCAAAATCCTCCTCGCCACCCCCCGCATCCTCAAGCCGGGTGAGATGGGCTATCTGAAACTCATCGAAAAAGCCGCGCCGGACGGCCTGCTCCTCCGCAACCTCGCTGCGCTCCACTACTACAAGGACCGCCACGACCTGAAAAAAATCGGCGACTTCTCCCTCAACGTCGCCAACCCGATCACCGCGAAGCTCCTGATGGAAAACGCCGGGCTCGACCATCTCACGATTTCCTACGACCTCAACATCGGCCAGGTGCTTGAACTGCTAGGCAGCGCGCCGCCCGATTGGTTCGAACTCACGCTGCACCAGCACATGCCGATGTTTCACATGGAGCACTGCGTCTTCTGCACCTTCCTCAGCAAGGGCACGACCTACAAGGATTGCGGTCGTCCCTGCGAAACCCACGTCGTCCACCTCCGCGACCGTGTCGGCCAACTCCATCGGCTGCAAGCCGATGTCGGCTGCCGCAACACGCTCTTCAACGGCAAGGCCCAGACCGGAGCCCGCTACTACGAACACCTCCGCGCCACCGGGCTCTCGCGTTTTCGCGTCGAGCTGTTGGACGAATCCGACGACGCCGCGAAAACCATCCGCGCCTATCAGGACCTGCTGTCCGGAAAAACCGACGCCTTCGACCTCATCGACCAAGTCCAAGCCCTCGAAAAACTCGGCGTCACCGAAGGCACGCTGGCAGAGCGGTGATTGATAAACCGGGAACGCGGAATTGATTCCAATGCCTGTATGGATTCGATTCGCTCAGTTTGCTTCCTGATCCCGATAGGGATCGCAGCTTTTAGCCCGGGGTCGAGTCCGTATGCGGACGAAAACCCCGGGAATCGAGTTAACAGAAGGAATCGACCCCGGCAGCGGGTCGTGGAAGCACGGACTCCCCAAGTGCATCCCGCATTTCTGGCATGCGTTTCAGGGTGCGAATTCTTTGGAATTCCTATCCCCCGGGGGGGGCCTCGCTGTTGCTCCTCGACCTCGGGCTACTCTCTGGAATCCTTGCCGGGATAAAAAATTCTCCCAATCCTTACAGGCATTGGAATTGATTCCGCCAGCAACCTCCGCAACTTAAGTTCCGCAGAAAGTCTGATAGGTTTCGGAGCCCGGTGGCGGCGGGGTGGTGTATTCCGCTGGCGCGGCGGCGCCGAAAGGATCGGCGAGGACTTCGAGAAGGCGGTGCATCACGGTCAGATCTCCAGCGACGGCGGCGGCGAGGGCTTCCTCGACCTTGTGGTTGCGGGGGATGACGGCGGGGTTGTGGGCGCGCATGGTTTCCGCAGACTCGGCCGGGGATTGGGGCTGGCGGGTGAGGCGGGCGGTCCATTTGGAATGCCATGTTAGGAAACCGGCGTCGATAAAGGCGGGTTCGGAGATAGCGGATTCTTGGCTCAGGGCGCGGAAGGTGTTGGTGAAATCGAGTTGGTTGGCGTGCATCCAGTCGAGGAGTTCCTGGACGAGTGGGGCGTCCTCCTTTTCCGCGGTGAAGAGGCCGAGCTTGGATCTCATGCCTAGCAGCCAGTAACCCTGAAAGCGGGCTTCGAAGGAGCCGAGCGCTTCATTCGCCAGATCGACGGCGGTTTTTTGATCGGCGTGAAAGAGCGGCAGTAGTGATTCTGCTAGGCGGGCGAGGTTCCAGCGGGCGATCTGCGGCTGGTTGCCGTAAGCATAGCGGCCCTGGCGGTCGATGGAGCTGAAGACGGTGTCCGGATCGTAATCGTTCATGAAGGCGCAGGGGCCGTAGTCGATGGTTTCTCCTGATAGGGCCATGTTATCGGTGTTCATCACGCCATGGATGAAGCCGATGTGCAGCCACTTCGCGATCAGCGCGGCCTGGCGCTCCATCACGGCTTGGAAGAAATCGAAATAGCGCGATTCCGATTCTGCCAGTTCGGGGAAATGACGCTGGATCGTGTGGTCCGCCAGCGCGCGCAGGGCATCGAGATCCTCGTGAGCCGCGGCGTATTGGAACGTGCCGACGCGGATGTGGCTGGCGGCGATCCGCGTGAGCACCGCGCCCGGCAGGATTTCCTGACGGATGACTTCCTCGCCGGTGATGGCGACCGCGAGGCTGCGGGTGGTGGGGATGCCGAGCGCGTGCATGGCCTCGCTGATGATGTATTCGCGTAGCATGGGTCCAAGCGCCGCGCGGCCGTCGCCGCCGCGGGAGTAGCGGTTTCTGCCGGAGCCTTTCAACTGGATGTCGAAGCGACGGCCGTCGGGCGCGAGGTGCTCACCTAACAAAATAGCGCGTCCGTCGCCGAGATTGGTGAAGTTTCCGAACTGGTGACCGGCGTAGGCCTGTGCGATCGGCTCGGAGCCCGGCGGGATTTCCTTCCCCGCGAAAATATCCGCCTGGGTATCCAAGACATCCGGGTCCAGCCCGAGTGAAACGGCGAGTGGCCGGTTCAGGACAACCAGCCGGGGACCAATGACGGGCACGGGGCGGGTTTTCGAGAAAAATACCTCCGGCAGCCGGACATAGGTGTGATCCCAATTCCAGCCGGCATTGGCGTTTTCCTGTGGGTTGGCGGGCATGGCGCAGGCTAGGCGGATGTCGGTCGGTTTCAAGCCCGTGAATTTAGCTTCCGCAGTCCGGCGGTTTGGCTAGAAACCGGATCGTGAATCCCGAAGTAGAGCACCTCATCGACCTCGCCACCCGCCCGCTGGCGGACAACGCGGAGCTCCGCCTTTCCGCCGAATCTGAATTGCGGAAATCCCTCGAAGCCCACGCGGCGGACCGGCCGGAGGGGGTTAAGGAAGCGGCGGATGCACTGGCCCGCGCGGATCTGCATCCGAAACGCGGGCGCTGGAACTTCGTGCTGCTGGCTGTCACCGCGCTGGTTTCGCTGCCGCCGATCGCGCACTCGGTTTGGCAGCTCAAATTATTTTCGCAGGTCAGAGGGGTGTTCAACTTTACCGCGGTGTCTGGCGAAGCGGCACCTGGACTTCCCCGATTTAGTGCGAGCGAGAAGCTGCTGTTGTTCGGCGACCGCACCGCAAAGAACGAGTCTGACAAATGGAAACCGCTGTGGCAAAGCGAGCCGGACAACCCGGCCTATCTTGCGGAGTATGCGCTGGCATATTACAGGGATCACAAGGAGCTTTCACCGGAGATCCTCGCTGAGGCGGAACGGGTGGATCCCGACAACGGCTGGTTTCCCGCTCTCGCCGCATCCGGAACTGCCGAGCGCGCGGTAACGAAAGAGCGGACTGTTTCCTCCACGTCGAAGGGTGTGTCCAAAACACCGGTTTGGAAAATCGACGACAAGCAACGATTGGCAGACACACTTGCCGCGATTCATCGGTTTGCACCCAAATCCAGGTTTACCGCCTATCAGGGTGAATTGCTCCGGCAACGGATTCCCCTGTTTCCCCCGCGCCGCGATTTTGTGAGCCAGGTTCCGCCGATGGCCTATGTTCTCGGGATTTATTCCACAAGCATCCAATTCCGAAAACTATCGGATGCGATGGCGGCCGGAGCGCAGCAATGTGCGGCGGATGGAGACGTGGAGGGTTTCCGCAAGATTGTTGGAGATTGGCAGCTGTTGGTGACTGCCGTCAGCGGGGGAGGAGAAACGATGATTGATGTCTTGATCGCGAAAGTGATTTTCAACGGCCCGGCGGCGAATTTCCGTGATGCTGCGCGGCAGCTCGGATTGGAGGATGTGGCGCTTCGCTTTGCCGGAATCTACGATCGTGGGCAGGATGAAAAAAACGGGCGAGAGGCACGCCGCAAAACCGGGAGTGCAATCGAGACGCTCGCCCTGCAACATGGTTCCGTCTTCACCAGCATGTCGGTTCCATTTCTAGTCGGGCAGGTCAAAAAACCACCTGTTCTGACAGAAAACGACCTGCGGCCCGGGCGTTATGCGGATCATGCGGTGTTCGAGCGGTTCGCTTCCTGGCTTGGCGTTCTGTTGTTAGGGTTTGGCGCGGCATCGGCTTCATCCTTCCGGTATCGGCAAAGTCCGCTGGCCCGCCGCCTTTCGGCGAGGATGGTGGATTTGTTCCGTCCGTCGGACTGGGTTTGGGTAATTCTGGGAGGGATCGTATTTCCCATTCTGTGGTATTTCTGCATCACGCGGCTGACTCCGTTGAGTGGCCGTGAATGGTCGGGGCGGATGTCCCTTTTCATGCAACAGGGCGGGCAGTTCGGCAGCATGGTGATCTTCATGTTAGTTCTTACGTGTGTGATCGCGAGCCGCCGTCTGGCGAAACGTGGGGCGGTGATAGGCTTGGAGGGGCGTTTCCAGTGGTTCGGTAGGCTGGCCGGTGTGGCGGCGTTGTTGGCGGTGCCGGTGTTTGGCGGCTTGATGTTCCCATCCGGCATCGGCCGGCTGTTCCTGTGGGTGGCTTACGGGCTGTTGGGGATCGCTGCGGTTTGGTTGCTGACGGGGTTTGTGGTCAGCATTTTCGGCAGGGAATCACAGGCGCTGCGGCGGGCGACTTTGGCCCGCATTGCTTGGCCGGTGTGGGTTTTCGGGATGCTGGCGTTGGTGGCGATAGTTCCGTTTTACTACGCGGAGGAGCGGCATTGGGTGCAGCGGGACCGGATTTTCGAAATCTCCGCCGAGTGTGCGGGACCGAACCGGTATGAATATCAGGTGACACAGATCCTCCGGGCGGAGCTTCTCGAAACGATCCGGCAAGCGGAGGGGATTCACTGAGTGAGCGGGCGGGGATTTTCGGACTTTTTTGTCCAAATCCGAAGTGGTTGTGGTCGATCAGATCCCCATGTCCGCTGTGCTGTCGCTGGGTTTGGCTTTTCCCGGATGGCGGAGATTTTATTGCTGGCGATGGTGTTTTGGTGGATTTGGTGCTGGATTCGGTGTTTCTCGGTTGGAATCGGGTGTTTGCGGGATGGGTTTCGGGCTTTGACGTGCGTTTTTGGTTCGTTGCCGAGTGGGGTTTTGTGTTTGTCGGGGGATTTCAGTGATTTGTCGGGGGGGATTTGGATGCTTGCCGTGTGAAATTGTGGCTTTGTTGAGCAGAATTGGAGCTTTATCGGGGAGATTTGGATGCTTGCCGTGTGAAATTGTGGCTTTGTTGAGCAGAATTGGAGCTTTGTCGGGGAGATTTTCAAAGTTGTCGGGGCTGGAGCTTGTTCAGACGGATGCTGTGCAGGAGTTGGGCGATCTTTTGGCCTCAGTTACGAGAGGGTGGTTTTCTCCGGATGTGAAGATTGCGGGGGGTGGGGAAGAGAAAATATCCTCGTCAATCGGCCTCCCATCCGCCGGAATTGGGGCGTGATCCACCCTACCGCTATTGTTTCGCCGCTTGCCCGGCTCGGAAACAACGTCCGAGTCGGCCCCTTTTGTGTCATCGGCGCGAACGTCGAGCTGGGGGACGAATGCGTTCTGCACTCGCATGTCGTGCTCGAAGGTCACTCGAAATTCGGGCGGGGCAACGAGTTTTTCCCGTTCGCGGCGATCGGCGGCAAGTCGCAGGATCTGAAATACATCGGAGAACCGACCTACCTGGAAGTGGGCGACCACAATGTTTTCCGGGAAAACACGACCGTCCACCGCAGCACCGCCGACGGCGAGCCGACGCGGATCGGCTCGCACAACCTGCTTCTGTGCTACTCGCACGTCGCGCACGATTGCCAGCTCGGGAACCACATCATTTTATCCAATTCCGTGGGTCTCGCGGGACACATCGTCGTCGATGATCACGCGATCATTTCCGGCCTCGCGGCAGCACACCAGTTCTGCCGTATCGGGAAACATTCGATCGTCGGCGGTCTGTCAAAGGTGGTGCAGGATGTGCCACCGTTCATGATCGTGGATGGAAATCCGGCGAGCGTGCGCGGCCTCAATCTGGTGGGCCTGCAACGCCGCGGATTTTCCGAAGAGGACATCAAGCACCTCAAAGTAGCCTACAAAAAGCTGTTCCTCAAAAAAGACGGCAACATGGCGACGTCGCTCAGCTCGCTCAAGGCGATGCATTCGGCGGACACGCCGCAGGTGGCGCATCTGATCGATTTCATCGAAAAATCCCAGCGTGGGGTGATCCGTTGAGGCGGATCACTTGATGCCGGCACCGGTGCCGGTGAGCTTGATGTCGAAGGAGCTTTCGTCCTTGTCGTTGCTCTTGATGTGAATGGCAGCGGTTCTAATACCGATGGCCTTCGGCTTGAAGGTGACGACGAAGCTGGTGTTCTTGTCCTTGGCGATGCTGGTTTTTCCAAAGCCGGAGATGGTGAACTCCGCCTTGTTTTTGCCATCAACGGTGATGGCGATGTTCTTGAGCGCAGTGGTTCCTGTGTTTTCGATCGTGAAGGTTTTGGAAATGGATTTACCAACGAGCACGGTGCCGATTTTTTTCCTGGACGGGCTGCCGTCCGCTAGATCGTCGCTCTTTCCTAGACTCACGCCGATCTCGGGCCCCTCGACGATGGCGGTTCCGATCGTGAAGGTGCCGTTCAGGCTGACGCCGAAAAGGTCCTGAATGGAGACTTCATAACGACCCACGCCACTGGAGGTGTAGAGGGTGAGTGTGGCGGGTTTCTGGTCTTTCACGATTCTTGCCAGCGCCACTTCGGTGAAGGTGCCGTTGACGGCGGCGCTGTAGGTGGTGTCGATATCCGCGAAGTCTCCCGTGAGCCGTCTGGCGGCAAATCCATTTCCAGAAGCGGCGAAGGTCCCCGACCAAGTGCCGCCGGCCGGTGCAAAGGGCGTTCCGCCGTTTTCGATGGTGAAGGTCAGTTTTTTCCCCACAAGTGCTGCGGGAGCGATGTCCGCATCGGTGATGGCGAAGGCGGAGGAAAGGGACGTGAGGACAACGGCGGAGGCAAGCGGAAGGAATTTCATGATTCGTGTTAGGTATTACTCGCTGATATCGGCCGTTTTGCAACTGCCAAATTCACGCCTGCCGGAAACGGGTCCGCCACCCGGCTCTTATTTCGTCGCAATGGCGGTGAGTTTGATGTCGAACGGGTTCTCGTTCGCGTCGTTGCTCTTGATGTGGATGGCGGCGTTTTTGGTGCCTTTGGAACCTGGTTTGAAAGTGACGCTGAAGGTGGTGCTTGTTTTACCGGTGAGGGTCTTTTTCAAGAGCGCGCCGACCACAAAATCAGCCTTGTTCTTTCCGTCCGTGGCCACAGACAGCCCGGTGAGATCCTCATCACCGCTGTTGGTGATGGTGAACTTCTTGGTGACTTTTTTCCCCACTTTGGCGGTGCCGATGGAGGTTTTGGCCGCGCTGCCGTCGGTCAGGGGCGTGGTTCCCAGTTGTACCGAAATTTCGGGGGCGGATGGCGGGGTGCATTCCAGGACGAAGGTGCCGGTTTGGCTGCTCTGCGTGAGCCCGGCTCCCGTCTGGACGTATGAATTCATCGTGAAATTACCATTGTTTCCCGTGACCACCAGCACGAGCTGGGTGAAATCTCCTGTGCCACTGAAGACTTTGGGCAATTGGATTGTTGTCGTCGGCAGGATGGTGCCCACACTTTTGGCGTCGTAGCTGTTCGAGCGGTTCGGGGTGTTTCCAGACACATTGGTGATCGTGAAATTCGTACTGGGAGCGTCTTCAAATTTGCCTTTCCATACCCCCGATCGAACCGGCAATCCGAAGTTAGAGGTGATGGTGAAAACGAACGTTTTCCCCGGCAGCGAGGCCGGAGCAATGTCGTCAGCAGTGAGGGCGGATGCCGGGATCAGAGTGGCCGCGGCGATGATGGCAATGAATGAGGGGATTTTCATAACTATGCGGTTTCTTTGACAGAAGGTTCGGGAGGAGACAATTCAATTTGCGTCGTCGTCCGATCTTCACGGTTGACCTGCCGCCGGAGATGTTCCTAGCTTCCGGGGTGAGCAATTTTAACGGCAACCTCCTGCTGCGCCCCCTTCTTCTAGGGTTGGCCTCCCGTTAACTTTTTCTTTGCTTCACTTTCGTTCCCCGGCCCGCCCATCTTGAGGCGCTGCCATTTGTTTGAACCCTTCTCGAAAATTTTCTCAAAATGCATCCGACTTCTCTCTCGAAATACCGGCCGTTTCCGCCGGTGTCCCTGCCTGACCGCACTTGGCCGGATCAGGTGCTCGAACGCGCCCCGCAATGGTGCTCGGTGGACCTTCGCGATGGCAACCAGGCGCTGCCGCAGCCGATGTCGATCGAGGAGAAACTCGAGTTTTTCGACCTGCTCGTGCGCGTCGGGTTCAAACAGATTGAAGTCGGTTTCCCGTCGGCGGCGGACACGGAGTTCAATTTCCTGCGCCGCCTGATCGATGAAAACCGCATCCCGGAGGACGTGACCATCCAGGTGCTGGTGCAGACGCGCGAGCCGCTGATCCGGCGGACTTTCGAGGCGATCAATGGAGCGAAGCGCGCCATCGTCCACATTTACAATTCCACCTCGCCGCTCCAGCGCCGCGTCACCTTCAGCGATGCCTCGCGCGAGTCGATCAAACAGATCGCCGTGGATGGTGCGGAGTTGGTGAAAAAACTCGTGCCGACGATCCCGCGCACCGAAGTGGTCCTGCAGTACTCGCCCGAGTCGTTTTCCGACACCGAGCTGGATTTCGCCTTGGACTGCTGCAATAGCGTGATCGACGTCTGGCAGCCGACTCCTGATCGGAAAATGATCATCAACCTGCCGGACACCGTCCAGTGGACCACACCTAACATCCACGCCGACATGATCGAATGGATGTGCCGGAATCTGAAAAACCGCGAATCCGTCATCGTCTCGCTGCACACCCACAACGACCGCGGCACCGGCGTGGCGGCGACCGAACTCGGCCTGATGGCGGGAGCCGACCGCGTGGAAGGCACGCTTTTCGGCAACGGCGAACGCACGGGAAATCTGGACATCGTCACCGTCGCGCTGAACTTGAACAGCCACGGCGTCGCGACCGGCTTGGATTTCTCCGACTTGCAGTCGATCCGCAATGTTTACGAGCGGGTCACGCGTCTTTCCGTGCCGGAGCGGCAGCCATATGCGGGTGAGCTTGTTTTCACCGCCTTCTCCGGCTCCCATCAGGACGCGATTAAAAAGGGCCTCGACCGCCGCGAGAAGGAAACCGCCGCCGATCCTAACATCCCATGGGGCGTGCCCTATCTGACCATCGATCCGCAGGACATCGGGCGATCTTACGAAGCGATCATCCGCATCAACTCGCAGTCCGGAAAAGGCGGCGTCGCGTATGTGCTCGACCGCGAGCACGGCTTCGACCTGCCGAAGACAATGCACCCGCAGGTCGGCAAGCGCATTTACGATCTGGCGGACGAACACGGCCGCGAGCTTTCCACCGACGAGATCCGCGAGGCGTTTTTCCGCGAGTTCGTCAATCTGTCGAGCCCGCTGGATGTCACCGATTACGAACTCGTCCATCACACCACCGAGCGCGGCCAGGTCCGCTGCCAGGCGAACATCACTCTCAACGGCGAGGTGAAAGCCATCGAGGGATTTGGAAACGGTCCTATCAATTCGTTCGTCCATGCGATGGAGGGCATCGGTCTCAAGGATTTCAAGGTCACCGACTACCGTTCCCACGCCGTGCGCGGTGGATCGGATGCGAATGCCGCCGCCTACGTCCAGCTCCAGGCCGAAGACGGCCGCATCCTCTGGGGCGCGGGCGTCGATCCGTCCATCGAAATGGCCGGCCTGAAAGCGCTCGTCACCGCGTGGAACCTGCTACGCCTCTGACGGACCGCGAAATTCATTTCGCCTCTTGTATTCGTCCCGCGAAAGCGCGGACGAACACTCTTGCACGTAGTGCTCGGGGTATTCACACCTACGGCCCCTAGCTGTTGTTTTCTATCAATCTGCGTCTGGATGGCTGTCTTGTTCCGCTTCTTCCAGAGGACGTGGCTACTTCATGAGCAGGAAAATACTGGCCAGCGAACCGAGTGCGAAGATTGCTCCAAGGTTGCGCAACAGTTCGGACGCTGCGGCAAGTGATTTGATCGAAGAAGTGTTTGCCTCATCGTAAATCCTCATGAGCTCCAACAATTTGTAGTGCATCGCCTCCGTGTATGGCTTTCCTATGAGAGGACCCATTTTTTTCCTCAAAACTCACATCGAAGGGTTTTCCCTGCCTTCCTTCTGTTTTCTCTGTCGCTTTGATGCCAAACAGCCCCACAGCGAACATCCCCAATGTGAGGATGGCGATCAGTGTTTGGATGGCGGCAAGGGACCTCCTGATATTTTGATTCATTGGATTTGTAGAGATGAGAAAGAAAAAGGGGAAGCGGACGTGATGTCGCTTCCCCTGTGATCTCCGCCGGAAAGTGTTCGTCCACGCTGGCGCGGGACGAACACGGCGAAATGAATTTCGCGGTGCGTTCAGAAATGAATCGCATGCCCTTCGGCGGCCAGCGTCGCTTCGTGGATGACCTCGCTCATGGTCGGGTGGGCGTGGATGGTGGCGTGGATGTCCTCGCTGGTGAGTTCCTGGTCGAGCGCGAGGCCCATTTCAGCGATGAGCTCGGTGGCGTTTTCACCGATGATGTGGGCACCTAGCAGCTCGCCGTGTTTCTTTCCGTAGAGCAGCTTCGCAAATCCATCGGGCTCACCGGAAGCGATGGCCTTGCCGATGGCGACGAACGGGATTTTCCCGACAGTGTATTCGATGCCGGCTTCCTTGAGGGCGCGCTCGGTTTTCCCAACAGAAGCAACCTGCGGATGGCAGTACGTGCAGCCGGGGAAATTGGTGACCTTGCGTGGCTTGTGGCCATCGACGTAGAGGCCTTCGACGCACTGCACGGCTTCGAACGAGGCAACGTGGGCGAGCCATGGCGGGCCGGTGATGTCACCTGCTGCATAGACGCCGGGGATCGAGGTTTCATAGCGATCGCCAACCTTGATGTAACCGCGATCAAGTTCCATGGCCTGGCCGCCGGGGAGCACGGGCTGGATGCCGATGGCGACAAGGCAGACCGGGGCGGTGATAATACTGTTTTCCTTCGGTCCTTCGACGGTGAGGGAAACGGAGGTGCCGTTATCCACCGCGTTGGTGATCTTGGTGTTGGTGAGGACGCGGATGCCTTGCTTGATGAGGGATTTTTCCAGCGCGTCGCCGACTTCGTCATCCTCGACGGGGAGGATGCGCGGGGCCATTTCGACGAGGGTCACCTTGGTGCCGAACGCGTTGTAAATGTAGGCGAACTCGACGCCGATCGCGCCCGCACCGATGATGATCATTTCCTTCGGCTGCTCGGCGAGGATCATGGCCTCCTTGGAGCCGATGACGCTGTTGCCGTTGAAGGGCAGATTGGGGAGGCCGCGGGATTTGCAACCGGTGGAAACGAGGATGTCCTTGCTTTCGTAAAGCGTGCGACTGCCGTCATTGCCGATGACGCCGACCTTTCCGGTGCCCTCGATGGAGCCGAGGCCGCGGATGTAGTCCACCTTGTTCTTCTTGAAGAGGAACTCGATACCACCGGCCAGACGGTCGGAAACCTTGCGGGAGCGGCCGATGACGGCGGACCAGTCGTAGGAAATGCCTTCGATTTTGAAACCGAACTCAGCGGCGCGGTGGGCGAGCGTGTGATAGAGTTCGGCGTTTTTCAGCAGGGCCTTGGTGGGAAGGCAGCCCCAGTTGAGGCAGGTGCCTCCGGCGCGGTCTGCTTCGACACAGGCGACTTTTTTTCCAAGTTGAGCGGCGCGGATGGCGGCGACGTAGCCGGCAGGGCCGCCACCGATGACAATGAGATCGTAGGCCATATGATTAAGAGGTGCAGGTTTGCGGCGGGAAACTGTCGATAGCGGGCGGGATTGTCAAAGATGGAAAGCCGCGAAACGAGGGTCTTGAATGTTTCCCGGCGCATTCGCAGTATTCGCGGCGTGCATAAGCCGTCGCCAAATATGGTGTTTTTCCTGTTTCTCGCCGTTGTGGGGATCGCGGGCATCGTCCTTTGGAAAACCGGAAAAACAGCCACCCTCCAGGATGCGGACACGCTTTTGTCCCTGCCGGAAACCGGGGAGCTGGACCAGCGTTTCCATTTCCCCTCAGCCTTCCAAACCGCGCAAATCCCGAAAGCACTGCGCTTTGATCCACCCCTCGGCACTCAGCACCTCGGCCTCGTCTATAACGCCCAGAAATTCTGGGAAATGAACACCAACCGCGGTGGCCACCACACCGGCGACGACCTGAACGGCATCGGCGGCATGAACACCGACCTCGGCGATCCGGTTTACGCCACGGCCGACGGCCTCGTCATCTACGCGGGCGAGCCGTCGCCGGGGTGGGGGAAACTGATCGTCATCGCCCACAAGACGGCCGACGGGCGCACGCTGCACTCGATGTACGCGCATTTGCACAAAATCGAAACATCCATCGGCTCGCTCGTCGCACGCGGCGGGAAAATCGGCAGCGTCGGCACCGCGCACGGCTACTACCCGGCGCACCTCCATTTCGAAATGCGTGCCAGCGACGGCGTGGACATCGGCGCCGGTTATGCCGGCAACCCGCTCAACCACCTCGACCCCATGGGCACCGTGAACTCTCTCAGAAACGCCGCGGCGGACGATCTCTCACCTCCGCCCCTCGGCAAACTGTTCTCCAAATAACACACGCGGGAGATCCGGATACCCGGCATCTGCGGCAGCGCCTCCGAGCCAGTCCGCGCCCTGCTGAGCATGCGGCCCTTGCGTTTTCAAAAACCTCGCTGGTGAGTCGTAAACCGGGTTTTTGCGAATGAAGCTTGAGCGTGGTTGCTGCGTCTAGCAGCAACGCCACCCATCCTTTGCGGCGGGATGTCGCTCCCCTACCGGGACCGCAGACTACCTTGCCCTGATTGAGTAAATGGCGCGATTTTCACCATTCCCCGCTTGGCACCCGCGCTCCGGACGCTAGTTTTTCCGAATGTCAGATTTCTCCCACATCCCGGACGGCTATCACTCCGTCACCCCCTCGCTCACTTCGAAAAACACCGATGCCTCGCTGAAATTCTACGCCGCCGCCTTCGGAGCTGTGGAACACTTCCGCCTGCCCGACGAAAAAACCGGCGGCACTGCCCACGCCGAGTTCCAGATCGGAAACTCCGTCATGATGATTTCCGACGAATACCCCGCCTTTGGCTCCTTCGCCCCCGAGTTCGCCAATGGCGGCTCTTTCATGATCTATCTGCCGGATTGCGACGCCGCCTTCGCCCGCGCCGTGGAAAGCGGAGCCACCGCCCTCAATCCCCCCACCGATCAATTCTGGGGCGACCGCACCGCCATGGTCGCCGATCCCTTCGGCTACCGCTGGTCCCTCGCCCAGAAAACCCACACCCCCACCCCCGAGGAAATGGCCGAGGGTATGAAAAACTTCAGCGCCTGAGCCGCCAGCGCTCTGCCCGCGTCCCTTTTGCCGTGCGACATTCTCCCCATGAGTGAGATCATTTTTGAGGTGCATGAGGATGACGTGGATGGCGGCTTTGTCGCCACCGCTCAGGGCCACTCAGGGTGATACTGTCGACGAGTTGCGCGCGATGGTGCGCGATGCGATGCATTGCCATTTCGGGGATGACGCGGCAGGACCGATGCCGAAAATCATCCGCCTGCACTTCGTCCGCGATGAAGCATTGATGGTCTGAAAATCCCCCGCGACCTCAACGCATCCGATCTCATCCGCGCCTTGTGGGTGCTGGGTTATGAGGCCGTGCGGCAGGAGCGTTCCCATGTTCGTCTGCGTCGTATTTGAGTGGAACACACCACATCACGGTTCCTAACCATCGTCCGCTCAAAACCGGCACTCACTTCTCGGCGGTGTCTTGAAACCCGTTGCGGCCCACCACAAACTCACCGTCGAGGAGTTACTCGCCAAACTCGACTTGTAAACCAAGCAGGCAACTCCAGAAATGTTGAAATGCGAAACTCAACCCCATTTAGGTCCCTTCGGACCCCGCTTACGCTTGGGATTCATCTGGACGAATTGTGGAGGTGGTGGTCCAGAAATCTAGCGCACCTCGTTGTTGTCAATCTTGGAGGTTGGGAGGGATTTGGCGCTTTTGAAATGTGAACCCGTGAGAACTGACACCATTCAGGATTCCCTTTAGCAGATCCCTCAAACTCCACAAGACTCCGCTCGATGGCTCGGAATCTCTTTTCAGCCGTTTTGCTCCGGTTTTGCGCTTCGATCCGAAACGCTCTCTGGATTTCGCAAACGCCTCGTCCACAAAACTCCGGCTCCCAATCACCCTACCGGCCGTGAAATAGCGGACACGGCAGCGCAGCATTTTGCCGAAGGTGATCTCTCCATCCTTCTCCCGTTCGCACTCCGCCGCCTTTTTTGAAATTCCCTTGCGCAAGGTCTTCGTGGTCTCCTTTTCATCCCTGCCAACCGAGACCGTTGATTTTCCGGCAGCTCCAGCCATCAGCAGTTTCCGGTATTCGCGCGAAACTCCGTTAGGCCGCAAATCCGCATCCGGTCCCATCCCCTGGTGGGCGCGCAAGGCACGGACCAATCCTGCCCGTGCGGTTCTTCCATTACCTTTCGAGCCGCCACCGATCGCTTCGCTATAGCTGCTCCAGCGGTAATCCGCCGGGTCTTTCACCATTCCAGCACGCACCGGACTCAATTCGATGTAGGCGGAAATCGTCTTCGGCGCCACGCCATCCTCGACGATCAGGCTCTTGAACTGATCCTCCCAAAGTCGTCCCGTCCGGGAATGCGCCCGGCTGGACCATTGGGTGAAACGCTGCAGCAGGCCCTTCATGAATACGCCGAGATCCTGCATCCCGTAGTTGAACCGCTTGTGAATGGCCGCGAGCGCCTCCTCTTGTATGGCTAGGAATTTGCTTTTGGGATGAAGGCCGTTGTTAAAGCTCCTGGAAGGACCAGAGGCGGGGGAAAAAGAGGTGGTTCGGAAGCGGCCTGGACACGAAGGTCGCCAATGCTTTGGCGGGCGTTGTTAGTATAGGAAATGCCGCGCGAGAATAGGAATGGCCATTCTCGATCTCTACTATGGGCCGTTGCCTGCAGCCTCGGCCGCGCCGCTGCGATAGGCAGCCAGCAGGAGTGCGCGTTCGTTTTTAGATGCGCTGGTGCCTAGCCACGCCAGGGCTTCTGTCGGGGCATGGCGAGCCCACTGCCGCACGATACCTGCGGTAGCCTCACGCCGCGCCGCTTGATCCCCGACTGCGCCGATCAGCGCGAGCGCGTGTGAGTTGTCGAAGGCCGAAAGTTCGGTGGCAACATCGAGGAGAATACGGTCGTTTTGGGGTCCAGCAGGGAGAGCTTCAATCCAAGGGATGGCTCCAGTAAAATCCCGTGCGCACCATCCTTGGAGAACGGCTTGCAAAGTATCTTGTTGCATAGCGGGATCCTCCAGAGCATGTCCGCACGCGCCAACCCCTACCACAACGCCTGGACCGAATCGTTCATGGGCACCCTCAAGAACGAGATGCTCCAAGGCGGCACCTTCAGCAACGAAGCCGACGCCCGCATC
>Ga0209512_1002554_pt1 | contig 18998 bp, 22 predicted proteins | sample frozenSSSSmetaG_FD_184142 | JGI IMG/M metagenome (GOLD analysis project Ga0209512, IMG submission 184142) | Glacier valley bacterial and archeal communities from Borup Fiord, Nunavut, Canada, to study Microbial Dark Matter (Phase II) -... | ecosystem: Environmental > Aquatic > Freshwater > Ice >... | reverse complement strand
GCTGTACGCCTCGGGCACGCTGCACAACCACGCCCGCATGTGGCTGGCCAGCTACGTGGTGCATGTGCGCAAGGTGCATTGGCGTGCCGGCGCCGACTGGCTCTACGGCCACCTGCTGGACGGCGACCTGGCCAGCAACCACCTCAGCTGGCAATGGGTGGCCGGCACCGGCAGCCGCAAGCCGTATCTCTTCAATGCCGACAACGTTGCACGTTATGCACCTGCGCCTTGGCACAGCCCGGGGAGCGTGATCGACGTGTCGTACGAGGCGCTCGACCGCATGGCGCGCGAGCCTCGACACGACCACGCAGTACCGCGCGGCGGCCCATCGCTGGTCGATCCACGCCTCAGCGCAGAGCCGCCAGACGACCTCGGCTTGACGCCTCCCGACGCGGCTGCCGCCGAGGGCCGCGACGTGTGGCTCGTGCACCCCTGGAGTCTGGGCGAACTGCCGGCCGCTCTACCGGCCGACACGCTGGTGATCGGCGTGTTCGTGGCCGACTTCCACCGCGCCTGGCCGTGGAGCGAACGGCGCTGGCGCTTCGTCGGCGGCCGCATGGCCGAACTCACCGTTGAGCGCTGGCATGGTGACGCAGCCGCGATCGGCGCCGCGTTGAAAGGCGCGCGCAGCGTGCGCAGCATCGACGAGCCGCACCTTGCGCCGTGGCTGGCACGCTGGGCCGAGTGCGCGGCGGCGCCGATGCTGTTTCCACCCGTCGATCGGCGCTGCGATTCGTTCTCGCAGTGGTGGGCCCGCGCCTCGCGCGGCGTGGAATCGGCGGCCGATCTTTTGGCCGTCAACGAGGTGCCTGCATGGTGACCGAACCCGTCAACGAATTGCCGCCACTGACCGTGCTGTACGACGGCGCGTGCCCGCTGTGCCGGCGCGAGATTGGCGTCTATCGCGGCCTGCGGCCGCTTCGGCCGGATGAGCCGATTTGCTTTGCCGATGTCAGCGACGCCGCATTGGCGCTGCCGCCCGGCATCACGCGCGAGCAGCTGCTGGCGCGCTTTCACGTGCGCGACCGCCATGGTGAACTGCTCAGCGGCGCGCCGGCGTTCCTGGCGCTGTGGGCGGCGCTGCCGGGCTGGCGTTGGCTGGCTCGGGTCGGCCGCCTGCCCGGTGCTGCTTGGGCGATGGAGCGCACCTACCGCCGCTTCCTGCGTTGGCGGCCGACGCTGCAGCGCTGGGCGTCTCGTCTTGACAAGCCCGGCCTGGACCGGCCGAACTCTCGAGATCAGGCGCCACGCTGATTCCATCCCCTTCATCTTCGGAACCCACACCATGAATTCGATCGCCCTCATCACCGGTGCCAGCGGCGGCATCGGCCGCGCCCTGGCCAGCCACCTGCACGCGCAAGGGTGCCGCGTTGCCGCGGTGGGGCGCGATGCCGGCCGCCTGGCCGACGTGCAGGCCGCCGTGCGCATCGCCGCTGACACCACCACGCCCGAAGGTGCTGCGCTGGCCATCGCCGCCTGCCAGGAAGCGCTGGGCGCCCCACCGACGCTGTTGGCGCACTGTGTGGGCAGCACGCTGATCGCCCCACTGCACCGCACCCGGCTGGATGCTTACCGCGACGTCATGCGCGTCAACCTGGACAGCGCGGTGTTCATGCTGCAGGCCTGGATCGCGGCGCTGCAGGGTGGGCCCGGCGCCGCCGTGTTCGCGAGTTCGGTGGTGGCGCGCATCGGTGTGGCGAATCACGAGGCCATCGCCGCGGCCAAGGGCGGCGTCGAAGCCCTGGTGCGCAGCGCCGCGGCCACCTACGCATCGCAAGGCCTGCGCGTGAACGCCGTCGCGCCGGGAATGACCGACACGCCTATGACGGCCGGCATGCTGAAGATACCCGCCATGCGCGATGGCGCCGCACGCCAGTACCCGTTGGGCGGCGTGCAGACGGCCGACCAGGTGGCCGACGTGATGGCCTGGCTACTCGGGGACGGCGCAGCGCGCCTGACCGGGCAAGTGATTGCGGTGGACGGCGGCTTCACCACCGTGCGGCCTCTTGTGAGGTGAGGTGAAGTGAAGTGAAACAGCTTGCCAACATCGAGGAGTACCGAATGAGCGAAGACCCACGCTGCTGCGGCAGCGGCATGTGCATCATCGACACCGAGGGCCACTGTTGGTGTGGCCAGCAGTGGGACGGTCAGAAGATGCGGCATGCTCCGCTGGCGCAGGCCGACGGTTCTGGTTGCTCAGATGTGGCGGAGCAGCCGCTGTCACCCACCAGCGTGCCCAACAGAAGCGCGGCATGACAGGGTGCCTGCGGGACCCGGCGACGCACCGTCGCACGAAAACTCAAGTCAACGGCGCGTCGACGGCCATGCCCTGGGCGATGAGCTCGTCGATGCGCGCCATCACCAACAGGCCGTTCGGCGAGTAGGGATCGAAATCCGGCCAGACGATCTTCGTCTGCGGATCCACGTCGGACAGATGGACGCGCGCCATCGACCAGCCACTGTAGCGCCGCGCGGTGATGCCCTCGCAATGGATCAACTCAAGGTCCTTGTGGCGCGGATCGGCAAAGATGCGCGCATATAGGCGATTCACCACGCCACGCTCACCTTCCAAGGCTTGCAGGAACGCACCTTGCCCCTCGCAGAGCACGCCGGTGATGTCGTTTTCCGTGTTCCAGGCGTGTGCCTTTCGCAGAATCGAATCGGTCAGCGCATGGGTCTGCGAAGCCACCGTCTTGCTCACGTAAATTAGGCGAATCAGCATGGTGCAGGTGTCCTCGTCGGTCTGGCCTGAAGCCTCTTCCCGTGGCTCGTGGTCGACCGGCTGACGATCTGGCAAGCCGCGAGCAGCAACGAGTCGTTGTGGATTATCTTCGTGAGCGCCTGCGTCGTGCTGCCGGTGATCGTCGGCTACACGGTGTTCAGCTACCGTGTGTTTCAGGGCAAGGCGACGGCGCTCGAATACTGAATGCGCCGTCAGGCGCCGTGGCCCTTGATGTAGGTTTCCAGAAAATTGATCTGCTGGCTCATCTGGCGAATGCTGTCCTTCACGACGTCACCAATTGATATCACGCCGACCACAATGTCTGCCTCTACGACGGGCAAGTGGCGGAAATTTCGCGCCGCCATCAGCCCCATACATGCTTCGATCGGATCGCCGAGCTTCACTGTCATGGGCTCAACCGTCATGATTTCTTTCACAGCCACGTGTTTGGCGTCGAGGCCAGGCAGCAGCACCTTGATGGCGCAGTCGCCTTGAGTGACGATGCCTAACAAGCGCTCGGCCTCGATGACCAGTACCGCGCGAACCCGCTTGTCCCGCATCAGCTGCAGGGCGGTCGCTACCCTGTCGTCAGGGCCGACACTGACGAGCACAATGGGTTGCGACTTCTGCGCGAGACAGGTTTTTACAGTTGTCATGGAAAGTCCTTTTTGACAGGCGGCTTGGAAAAGATCTGGGCGCCCAAACTAAGCTAACGTCCTCTCCAGCCAAAAGTTGCAACCAGGTTATCGCCGCCTGGAACCAACGGGCAGGCCTCGTCGCAAACCATGCATCGCGCCAAAGCGCGCAACGCCCAGCACATATCGCGATGGCCCTGCTGGCCCGCAGGCGGGCAAAGAGGCTTAACCTTAAATCACAGCGCGAGTGAGAGCCAAATCGATTCACAAGATCGACGTCAACTCATTGCAGCGCACGTGCTGTCGCCCTGCATCCATTCCGATCAGGGTTCATTGACGACCGATTCAAGGAAATTCACATGCACGACATCATCGATACCGCCGTCGCCGCGGGTACGTTCAAGACCCTGGCCGCAGCCGTCACCGCCGCCGGCTTGGTGGCCACGCTCAAGGGCCCGGGCCCGTTCACGGTATTCGCTCCCAGCGACGAAGCCTTTGCCAAGCTGCCGGCCGGCACGGTGGAAGGCCTGCTGAAGGACATCCCGAAGCTGACGGCCATCCTCACCTACCACGTGGTCGCGGGCAAGGTCATGGCCGCTGACGTCATGACGATGGACGGCAAGACAGCGGCCACCGTCAACGGCGCGCTGCTGAATATCAGCACCACGGGCGGCGTGAAGTTGAATGGCAAAGTCAACGTCGTCGCGACAGACATCGCCTGCACGAATGGCGTGATCCACGTCATCGACTCGGTGCTGCTGCCTTCGGCCTGACTTCCAAGCCAAGACACCAGAGCCCGCACGGGCTGGTGATGTGCAAGGCCCGCAGGCTCCGGCTTGCGGGCCTTTTCTTTGGGCTCGCACGCGGCTCTTGGAGCTACGCCTTCGGCTCGGGTATGCCTTCGTGCAACATCAAACGCCGCAACACCTCTTCGAGAAACTCGCGGCAGTGGCCGCTGGCGCTGTACATCATCGCGTGCATGGCTGCGTCCTTGATGTTCGTACTCTCGCATTCGAGGCTGTAGCGTTCGAAGGCGTTGAGTTTGGTCAGCAGGTCGGCGAGGTGATTCGGGCACTCGCACTGCACCTTGGAAGGCATCTGGCTGAGCTGATGGAGAAACGCATCGGCGTAACGCCGCGGCGCCGCCGAGTGCATCAGCATCTGCGAGAAGGCGGTCGGCGGCGTCGGGTCGATGGCCAGGCCGAGCTGGCAGATGCGCGCGAGTTGTGCCGGGTCTGTCGGCGCGGCCAGCGCGATGACATTGGCGGCATCGAGCCGCGCCAGGGCCTGGCGGTTTCCGAAGCCATAGACCACGATCACGACGGGCGCCTTTGTCGCAGCCCGAATTTGCCGCAGGGCCGCCGGCAAGGCATTGCTCACTACCGGTGCGTCGACGATCACGGCGTCGACCGACGGCAAAGAATCGAAATCGGCTCCTTGTGGACTCGGCAGCGCTGGCAGGACGCTCTGCACGCGCACGTCGGAACGCGCCTGCCAAGCCGCCTTCAGCACGGAGGCCAGCGCCGCACCGCAAACCAGCACCCGGCAACGACCCTCGCGCGCCTTCACCACGCGCACCGGCGCGTCTTTGAACCGGGCCTTGATCTGCCGGTCGGTCAATGAGGCCACGGTACTGATCGCATGCCCGGCGTCGACGGCCGCCTTGACCAGGGACAAGCGCTCGATGTCGGCGCGCCGGTACAGGCGCACGTTGCCCGCATTGCGCGTTGGCTCTACGACCGCGTGGCGGGTTTCCCAGACACGGATGGTTTGCACCGGGATGCCTGTGAGCTTCGACACCGTGGCAATTCGGTACAGCCCGTCGATGGGAGTGTGGGCGCTGGATGAGATGGCATTCATTGATTGAAGTGTCCGTGTCGTCTACGACGTTTTCAACGGTGCGCTGGCAGTCCCTCTCGGCGGGCCTTTTCGAGCAGCACCATGTGCGGCAGTGTCAACGCTGCCAGGCCGACAAAGACGAGTTGCATCACCCAGGCCTGCACCGGCAAGACCCGTATCGGCGCGTGGCTCGACCACCAACCGATCACGGCCTGCACGGCGAACACAGCGAGCGTCGCCCACATCGCAAGCGCCACCGCGCTGGGTGCCTCGAAGCGGGGCAAGTTCGCCAGGGTTCTCAGGATATGCCGCGGGCTGTGCATCGCGCAGAAGTAGGCAGTAAACGCCACCAGCGGCGGCGCCGCCAACGCCAGCACAGCCAGTGCGACCCACTCCAATGCAGCAAGCCGCGATGTCTTGGCCTGCACCACGCAGGCCAGCACGCTCGCGGCCAGCCAGGGTGCGGCCATCTGGCTCAGCACCGGTGCGACAACAGCTGCGCTGTCGGGGCCGGCCACCAAGCCCAGCAGCCGCTGCAATTCGGCGCCGTGCCACAACGCCGGCAAAACGATCACTGCGCCGCCATACAAGACGCGCGCCAGCGTGGAGACGCCTGCTGCCGGGTCCCCGCCGAAGTGCAGTGCAGACAACACCAGAAAGGCGCACAGGAACAGGGTCGGTGCCAAGAACCAGACGCCCACGACACAGGCAGCCAAGCCGATGTAGAGCAGCGAGAACAGCGCCCATCCCTTCAAGTCGGACACGCCAAAGAGCTGGCGCGCAAACACCACGTCCAACGCACCGTGCGGCATGCCCAGCAGCGAGATCAGCGCAGCCGTTGCCAGCACTTCGTGAAGCGGTGTCAGCCTGACGCCGGCCACGCTGGCAATGACCAGCGCCAGCGCGAGCAAACAAAACACCCGGCCCTGCAACCGCAGGCCCGGTGTCATGTGGGCTGGGTCCGAACCGTCCCGCGCGGTGCCGAGCGCAGCAGCTGGCGCAGGAACAGACCCGTCGGCAAGGACGCAGCGACAGCGACGCGGTCCACGAAGGTGGCGCGGTCGCTGAGAAAGCGAACGATGCGCGGCGTGGCGGTGCGGCCGAACAGACGTGTGAAGAGTTCGGGCGCGCGCTCGGGGTGGCTGCGCAGCACGTCCAGGAACAGTCGGTCCATGAACCGCGTCAGCAGGGGATCGGGGGCGTGCCCACTCGGGTCGCGGCCGTCGCGCAGCGCTTCGCTGCAGTCGTCGGCCCAGCGTTGGATGCGTTGGAAGGCGTAGCCGGTGGCGGGGCGGGCAGCGCCGCTCATCAGACCGGCGCGCCAGTGGCCGCGGCCGAGTGCTGCCTCCTGTCGCGCCATGCCCGCAATGCCCATCGGCAGCACGCCGGCCTCCGTGCGCACCACCTGGCTCGACGCACCTGCGCACAAGCGCTGCACGGCCTGCTGCTGGCGGCGGGCGAGATCGGCGGGCGCGCGTGGCTGAGGGTCGAACAGCGTGGTCTCGACCAGCGCGCGGTCACTTGCAAGTGGCAAGACATAGGTGAATGCGACTGCGCCGGACAGGTCGTTTCCAAAGTCCATCAAATCGACCCGGCTGGGGTCGAACACCGCGCGATCGCAGACCAGTTCTTCACCGAGGAAGGACTGCCACAGCAACGCGTCACCGCGCCGCGGCGGGCTCGGCGGACGGGTGTCGATGACCTGCGCCGCTGTCAACCCACCGGCCGAGGTTTCGATGCGCCAGCCGCCGGGCACCCGCAACGGCGGCCCCTGCACCGTCACGCCCAGGTTCAGGCGCACCGCAGGGCTGGCCGCAATCGCCCCACATGCGTGGTCATAGAAGTCGCCGGCTTCCAGCAACTGGTAAGGCGTGCGGGTGCAGTCGACCTGCACCGCTTGGGCCGCAGAACGCAGTGCCACATGCGACCAGCTGCGCTTCACCAAATGCTCGTAGCGGTGTGGGCCCACGCGCCAGAAGCACCAGCTGCGGTCGTGGCGGTACACGTGGCGAGACTCGAGCACGGCCACACGCTGGCGCAGGCCGCGTGCGTCGGTCAGCCGCAGCGCCAGGCTGAGCCCGGCGCAGCCGCCGCCGAGGATCACCAAGTCCAGGTCAGTCGGCAAGACCGGCCTCCGCATGCCACGCGGTCCACGCGGTTCTGCGGTGCCGTGGCAGCAAGCCCATCGCCGGACCGTCACTGAGGTTCAGGGTGTGCGTTTGCGGCAGACCATTTGTGCCGCTTGATACCCCGGCGGCACCCGGCGCACCCAACGCGCGAAGCGTGATGATGACTTTGCTGGCGGCACCGACCGTCGCCCGGGACCACCAGCAGTCGCAGTCGCGCTTGCGAAGGACAACGCCGATTTCGCGGTACACGCGCGCGGCCACCAGAACGCCGGCGCGCGCACCAGCCGGCAAGTGGTGCAGGCCACGCTCACCGCTGGCGTAGTAGGTTTCTGCGAGGTCGAGGAGTGTGCGTACCGCGCTCGTGGCTGTTGCCCGCGCCGCACCAGTCGGCGCGACAAGGGCCGCCGGTTCGAGCGCGCCCACCAGCGTCGCCGGCAGGTAGCGGCGGTTGCGCAGGGCGTCCTCGCGCACGTCGCGGCAAATGTTGGTCAGCTGCATCGCGATGCCGAGGTGGATGGCGTGCGGCAAGGCTTCGGCTGCGGTCACATCGAGCGCGGCCGTCATCATCTGGCCGACCGTGCCGGCGACCCGGTAGCAGTAGTGCAGCAGCTCGGTCATGTCGGCCACACGAACTTCGTCGAGGTCGCTCTCGACGCCCTGAATCAGTTCGAGCGGAATCGCCGGGTCGATGCCGCAGTCACGCATGAGCTGCAGCATGTCGAGCCACGCCGGGTCGTCGGATTGCCCGGTGTGCAGCGCCTGGCGAACGGTGGCCAGAGCTGCGCGGGCAGCGGTCGGCGATGGGTTTTCGTCGGCCAGGTCATCGATGCGGCGGCAGAAACCGTACAGCCGGGTGGCCCGCTCGGCGTGTGGGGCGCTCAACAGCCGGCGTGCCCAATGGAAGCTTTGGCCGCGCTCGGCCAGCAGTTCGTCAGCAGTGGCATAAGCGGTGCCATAAGCGCTGTCCGTTGCGGTGGCGATGGCGTGACCGGCTGTCATACGACTTGACGCTCCATGACCAGCTCGGCAACAGGCAGCATCGCATCAACGACCTTGGCCGAGCACAGCACACCCGGCAGCCCCGCGCCCGGGTGCGTGCCGGCGCCCACGAGGTAGAGGTTGCGGATGCCTTCCGCTCGGTTGTGAAAACGGAACCATGCCGATTGCCTGAACAGCGGCGCCACCGAGAAGCCGGCGCCGTTGACGCTGAGGTAGTCGTGCTCGAAGTCTTTGGGCGTCATGCAGAACTCGGCCGTGATCGCGTGCGCCAGACCCGGCAGGATCGTGCGGTCCAGCGCCGCCACGATGCGGTCGCGCAGCCGCGGCCCTTCCACGGCCCAATCGATGCCCGCCTGCAGGTTGGGCACCGGGCACAGCACGTAGAAACTTTCGCAACCCGCCGGCGCGAAGCTGGGGTCGGTGGCGGTGGGCCGGTGCAGGTAAAGGGAAAAGTCTTCGCTCAAGACCTTCTTGTTGAAAATCTCGTCGAGTAGTTCGCGGTAGCGCTCGCCGAGCCAGATGGTGTGGTGGGCCACGTCCGGGTAGGTCTTGCGGGTGCCGAAGTAGAGGACGAACAGACCCATCGAGTAACTCACTGCGGACAACTTGAGCCGCGCCGACCAGGCTTGCTGCGCTTTGGGAATCATCGACGTGTAGAGATGGGCGGCGTCGGCGTTGGAGACCACCAGGTCGGCCGGGATCGCACCACCGTCGGTCAGTTCGACGGCGGTCGCCGCCCCGGCTTCGACGCGGATGCGGTGCACTGTGCGGCCCAGCTGGATCGCGACCCCGCGGCGCTTCATCAGATCGCCCAATGCGTGTGTGATCGCGCCCGTACCGCCCATCGCGAAAAACACGCCATGCGCGCGCTCCAGGTAGTGGATCAGCCCGTAGATGCTTGTGGTGTCGAAGGGGTTGCCGCCGACGAGCAAGGGCTGGATCGAAAAGGCCTGGCGCAGCTTGTCGTTCTTCAGGAATGTTTTGACCAGACCCCAGACCGTGCGGTCGCAGCGCAGGCGAATCAGGCTGGGGATCACGCGTAGCATGGTGCGCAAGCGGTCGAAAGGTTTGTCCGACAGTTGCGTGAAGCCGATGTCGAAGATGCGCTTCGAGTGATCGAGCAGACGCAGATAGCCTTCGCGGTCGGTGGCGGAAATTCGGCCGATTTCGGCCAGCGTTTCATCCAGCGTGCCGCCGTAATCAAAGTGGTCGCCGTCGGCGAAGCAGAAGCGGTACCAAGGCGTCAGCGGCACCAGTTCGACATGGTCGGCGAAGCGTTCGCCAAACAGCGCGAACAGCTCCTCGAACAGAAAGGGTGCCGTGATCACGGTTGGGCCTGCGTCGTGGCGAAAGCCTTCGCGCTCGAAGACCTGGGCACGGCCGCCGAGTTGTTGGCAACGGTCGATCAACGTGACCCGGTAGCCCTTGGCGCGCAAGCGCAGCGCGGCCGCGATGCCGCCGAAACCGGCGCCCACCACGACCGCGTGGGGGACGGCCGCCACCCAACGCCGCGCTGGTTCTGGCGGGCGCGCACGCGGTTCGAAGCCCCGTACCGGGGCTGTTGCGTAGTCGGCATTCATGGACATGTTCCGTCAGGAAGGATGCGTTCAGGAAGCTGCTGGCGGCGCACCGTCAGCAGCCCTTGGACCGCTTACCGAGTGGCTGTTTCGACTTCGGTCTTGCGTGCGGCGATCATGTAGATCAACAGGCCGAACGCGGCCTTGGCGATGATGTCCGCCACCGTGTAGCCGACCTGCACCGCGGTCGTCGCTGCACCACCTGTGAACCCGATCATCGGAAACACGAAGACCAGCGGGTAGAACATCCAGGACACCACCGTCAGCCAACGTGCCGCACTGACCAGCCCGCGCGCTTCCTTGGGTTGCGAAGCGATGGAACTCTTCAGGCCGATGAACAGGTCATAAACGATCACCGCAAACGGCACCATCGCGAGCGCCCACCACGTCCAGCGCGTGCCGGCGTCGGTGGCAGTTTCGCCCGGGTAGCCCAACAGCACCATGAGGGCCGCGAGCAAGCCCAGCTTGGTTGCCTTGGCCCGCGTTTCGGCAGCCGACAGGCGCATCACGAGGATCAATTCGACCAACAGCAGGGGAACCGTCAGCAACCAGTCGACATAGCGGTACGCGTCATTGAACTTGGCGCCGGTCTGCTTCATCGTGCCGTCCACCAAGGTGTAGGCGCCTTCCCAGCTGGCGAAGATTCGAACGTAGTGGTACAGCGCGATCAACGTCACCAGACCCGTGACGGTGATGGCCGTTCGATACGGCGGCGCCAACTGCGAGCGCGAGAGGAAGAAGAAGACAGTCGCCGCGCCCATCACGGCGATGGTGAAAGAGAAGGCGTTGTAGACGAGGCTGAATTGCCCGGGGGAGATGAGATCCATGACAGCGTCACTTCAGTTGCGAAGCTTTGATGCTAGCCGGTGTATATGTCTTGCATAGCCTTGAGACTCTGCAAAGCATACTCATCAAAGCGGTTAAGGCGATCGGCTGCCTGGGCGGCAGGCCTGGCGCGGCCCGCCAATCGACCGTTCACGCGGAAGGCTTGCCGAAGCTTGCGATGTAGTTGACCGATACGCCGCGCGTCCACCGGGCGCGGTGAAGCGACTGTCGGCAGCGTGCAGCCGCGCCGCAGCAATGCTTCGGCCGGCGGCGTCCACACCCACCACGTGCGCCGCGCGGGCGGCCAGGGGTTCGCACATCAGCCCGGCGCCGCACCCGATGTCAGCGATGCGCAGCCGATGCAAGCCGCCAGGCGCGCGCGAAGCGGTGGGCAATCTGTTCGAGCACGTAGCCCAGCCGCAACCTGTTGATGACCTGCAAGGGACGCATCGGCCCTGCGCTGTTCCACCAGGTCGCTGCCAGGCGGTTGAAGCGCTCGACTCCGTCGCTGCGGATGGTGCCGGCCAGCACGACTGAAGGCGGGTCAGTTGCCAGGCTTCACACCCGGTGGCAAATCTTCACTGCCACGCGCGAGCCGATACCGACCGACCAGACCCACGCGCGCAATGCCATGGAAGGCGGCTTTCCGCCCAGGGCAAAGAGCGTTGCGGCTTCGTCTCGATGCGCGACTTCGTCACCGCGACAGGCCTCCAGCAGCGCGCGCAGCGCCTGCAGTGGCGGGTCAATGCGGCCCGGGTCGTGCCGATCGATCGACTCGAGCTGCTCGGCGTAGTGTTGGTCGACGAAGGTCTCGACGGCCTCGATGGTGGCGTAGACCGCGCGCGGGCCGACCAACGCGGGCAGCGCACCGGTCAGCCAGCCGGCCATGCGCCACAACGGCAGCAGCCGGCTGCGGTGTTGCAGCGCCAGCAGCGGCTCGATCTTGCCGAGATGGCCCGCCTCGGTAGCGAGATGCGCCTGTGCAAAGTGGCGAACGCCAGCGTCACTTGTGATGGCGAGGATGCCGCGGTAGATCATCACGGCACCGCTCTCACCGGCATGATCTGTGCGCAGATCGGCAATCAATGCCACCGGCAGCGGGCCCGCAGCATCGATGCGGATGCTTTGCTGGCGCGCTTCAACGCGTGGCAGGTCGATTTTCAGACGCATTCAGACGGCCCTGTGGATCTCATTTCCTTGATCTCGCCGATCGCCGCTCCTCGGGGCTTTGCAGGCGCTCCTTCTTCACGATCAGGTCGCAGATCAACGTAAACCCCGGGCAGCGGCTTGAGGACGATGCTGCCCGGCAGCGTGCGGATGCTTTGAGCTTCATCAGCGCATCCAACCGCATGCGCTCGGAGCCGTCTAGCTCGACGGCAAGCGCCTGCATGCGCGGCTTGGCGTCCGTGTCGGGGTTGTATCGGTAGATCTGAAACGTACGCGCAGTCATGGGGGTTTCGCCTTTGATCAAGAGGTGCAGACCTTCGGCAGGATACTTTCAACCGTGAGCCGCTTGCGCTTCGACAGCGTTGCGAATGCCACGATCCAGTAGGCGTACGGCAATACGCTCGCGGCGAGCAGTCAAACCCTTGGCCATCGTTCGTGCAAGCTCTAGTCCGCTGCGGTGGACTCGGTCAACCTGGCTGGCGACGACACTGTCGCCGCACACGCCAAGCAGCATTTCGTCATCCCACAGACACTCCGAGTGCCCAGGCATGGCGGCCGGTGTCTCTACGAAAGCGTGACGCCACTGCTGAGCACAGAGAAAGTTGGGCGTGACCGGGCGGCCAACATGCGCGCGGAAGTTGTCGAGCAGCAGATCGGCCACCGCATCGGCATCGTCATGCGCGTGCCGCAACGACCACTGCTCGTCGGCCTCGATGAACCAGCGCTGCGGCAGGTTTGATGCACGCCCTGGCTTGCTGTGCATGGCGGCGACCCGCTCGATGGGCCCGCCTTGATACTCTCGATAGCCGGGCAGGCCCACAGGGCGTTCGGACCCCAACAGCAGCACCCAGCGGCTGCGGTAACGCACCGCGCGCAGTGCTGCCGTCAGCCCTGGAGACTCCTGCGCAAGCGACAGGGCCAGCGGAGCCGGAATGGCGAGCACGAGGGCCTGGAAGCCTTCTTCGATCTCGCCCGCTTCACCGCGCAGCACCCATCCAGCGCCACGCCGCTGGGCATGCCGAATGGGCGTGCGCAGACGAACGTCCAGTGGCCGCGCGATGGCGTTGGCCAGCGCAAGCATCGACGGCACGCCCACCGCTCCCATCAGGTTCAAGGTGCGGGTTACCTCGGTTTCGTCTTCATCCTTGTCGCGGTTCTTGCCTTTGGGCTCGTCTTCAGCAGGCGTCGCAGGCACGGTCCACGGATGAACGGCGGCCAACTCACCCGGCCGCTGCACGGCGTAGGACGCCAAGCGGGTGGCCCCGCTGATGCACTGGGCTGCGTCGTCGAACCATCCGATACGGGTTGCGCGCGAACTGCACCGGCCACCCAACCGATCATCGGCTTCAAAGACAACGGGGTCGTAACCCCGCAGGCACAGCTCACGGGCGCAGGTCAAGCCGGCGACACCGGCGCCGATGACTGCAATGCGTGCTGGAACACGGTGGGTCAGTACACTGCCAACGTCGCGACTGCTGTGATGGTTCATTGACGTTCTCTTGTCTACTGTCCTGGTTTGTCTTCCCTTTCCTTACGTCAAAACAACAACAGAGTTGCATGGCACCGCCGGATTCTTTTCGCGCCGAGGATTTTTCTGGGGGCGCTGCAACTTCGGCGGCGCCGTGGCGTTATTTGACAATCGCAAGGGGGCGCGGTTGAGCGAATCTCAACTCGCGGGTGGAATCGACGCGGCCTTGGTCGCGAGGGCGCAGCAAGGCGAGATGGTTGCGTTCGAGGTACTGGTGGTGAAGTACCAGCGGCGGGTTGCGGCAACGATACGGCGCGTTGTGCGTGAACACCGAATTGCGGAAGAACTGACGCAGGAGGCTTTTTTGAGTGTTTTCGTTGCATTGCCGAGCTTCAGGCCCGACGGCGATTTCGCGGCCTGGCTGTTCACGATCGCCCGCAACGCGGCGCGGAGCTACCTGCGCAGTGCGCAGAACCGGCAGGACGATCGACCCCTTCAAGTGCTCGAAGAAACCGCAGATGGCGACAGGTTCGGGGTCGCACCGAGCCCTGAGGAGGAAGCCATGGCGCATCAGCTGTTTGAACGCATCGACGCCGAAGTGGCCGCGTTGCCTGAGGCGCAACGCCGTGCACTCTTGATGCGCGAAATCGATGGACTGGATTACAAGACCATCGCAGCGGCGCTTGAGCAACCCGTCAACACCGTCAAGTCCCATATCTTCCGGGCGCGCGAAGCGATCGCCACTCGCGCGCGTCCGTTGCTTGCGCCAACGCGCGACCGCCGCTGGTAGGAGACACATGCAATGAACGACGCTTCACGCCTTCTGGACGGCGACCTGACGGCCGCGGAATTGACCACGCTGATGGAGTGCTTGAAGCAGGATGCCGCTTTTCGCGACGAAGTTGCGACGCGGCAGTTGATTCGTGATGGCCTGGCCGGCCTGCGCACGCTGGACGATGGGTACACGTTGCGCATTCTTGCCAGGCTGCGCCAAGCGCAAGCGGGCTGAACTTCCGGACCTTATCTCGCCAAGGTTCTAGGGTCGATATGAACCGGCGACATGCCGGGAAACTCGCCCTGCCCGCCCTTCCCGCGCTGCCGCGGTCGCTGAAGTTCGATGGAGTGGGGCTCCTTCGAGGTCGAGCGTGTTGTGGCGGTAGCGCTCAAGGGACCGCACGCCAAGCAGTCGGAGCTGGACGCGGCGTTGGCCCCGGTGGCTGAACGATTGCTCGTCGCCTTCCATAAGGCCAAGCAAGCGCTAGAGGCGGCGGGGGACGACGCCAAGGCTGCGAAGAACGCGAAGGACGAGATGGACGCCATGGTGCTGTTCAAGGGCGACATCGGCGCCTACGTGCGGCTGTACGGCTTCCTGTCGCAGATATTCGACTACGGCAACACCGACATCGAGAAGCGGGCGTTCTTCTTCAAGCTGCTGCACCCGCTGCTGACCCTCGGCCGGGAGCGCGAAGGTGTGGACCTGTCGGCGCTGCGGCTGACGGCGTTCACGATCAAGGACATGGGTAGCCCGAAGCTCATTCTCGGCACGGGCGAGACCGTGAAGATCGAGCCAACAACGGAGACGGGCAGCGGGTAGGTACAGGACAAGCAGAAGGTCTCGCTGCAGGCGTTGATCGAACGGGTCAATGACCTGTTCGAGGGCTACCTGTTGCCGGGCAACAAGCTGGTCCATGTGAACAACGCGATCAAGGGCAAGCTGCTGAAGTCCGAGGCGTTGATCGAGCAAGCACAGCGAAACAGCAAGGAGCAATTCGCCAACTCGCCCGACCTTGCCAAGGAAATGATCAACACCATCATGGACGCCCTGGCCGCGCACGGCACGATGAGCAAGCAGGCGCTCGATTCGCAGAAGCTGCGCGGCGAGATGCAGGATGTGCTGCTGGGGCCGGGGCAGTTGTGTGAGGGGTTGAGGGAGCGGGGAGCGGCGGCGCCATGACTCCCGCGCTGTATGGTCAACGCCCTCCGAAACCCTGTGCCATCGCCTACGTAACGCCTACGCGCATCCCAGAAACAACTTAGCCCAACCTTTTGAGTGGGCTAAGTGCTTGATTTCTATGGTGGCCTGGGGCGGAATCGAACCACCGACACGCGGATTTTCAATCCGCTGCTCTACCAACTGAGCTACCAGGCCGAGCCCTAAATTCTAACCCAGCGGCGCGGCCGGCTTGGCTAGAGGCCGCCGCCGCGCTTGTTGCGTGACAGGTCGACCCCGAGTTGCTTGAGCTTGCGGTAGAGGTGGGTGCGTTCCAGGCCTGTCTTTTCGGCGACGCGGGTCATGCTGCCGTTTTCTTGCGCGAGGTGAAACTCGAAGTAGCTCTTCTCGAACGCATCGCGTGCTTCGCGCAGGGGCCGGTCCAGGTCGAAGCTCTGCTCCGATTGCGGCCCGAGCATCAGGGGCGCTGTGGGGAGCATTGCGCCACCCGTCATCGCCGACTCGACCGTCAAGCCGGCATCGCTGCCGTGGTGCTGCACGGTTTGCGGCGCCGGCGCGCGCGACGCGGGTTTGGCAAGCCCTTGCTCGACGGCGCGCAGCAGCTTCTGCAGGGTGATGGGCTTTTCCAGGAAGGCCATCGCGCCGAACTTGGTGGCCTCGACTGCGGTGTCGATGGTGCCGTGCCCGCTCATCATGATGACGGGCATGTTCAGTTGCGAGGTGGCGCCCCATTCCTTGAGCAGCGTGATGCCGTCGACGTCGGGCATCCAGATGTCGAGCAAAACCAAGTCGGGCCGGGCGCGTTCGCGGCAGGCACGTGCCTGTGCCGCGTTCTCGGCCAACTCGATCGTGTGCCCTTCGTCCGCAAGAATTTCCGACAGAAGGGCGCGGATGCCCAGTTCGTCGTCAACAACAAGAATGGTCGCCATGGGTGCTCAGTGCGCGCCGATCGAGGCGGGTGCAGCAGGGGACGACGGGCCGGCCCCGGCTGGGAATCTCGCGAATGATAACGAGACTTGTGCGCCCCGCACCAATTGGGTGGGCGAGGCGGCATCGCCGGCTGCGCCCAGGTTGGCCACACGCACGCGGGCGCCGTGTTCGTCGGCGATCTTTTTCACGACCGCCAACCCGAGGCCCGTGCCTTTGCTCTTGGTCGTGACGTACGGCTCGAAAGCGCGCTTGAGCACCTTGTCGGCAAAGCCGGGCCCGTTGTCGATCACGAGCAGCCGAACCACGCGCGGGTCGCCTTGTTCGGTGCGCGCCACTTCGGTCTGCACGCGCACGCGGCCGTCGGTTTGTTCGGCCACCGCGTCGAGCGCGTTCTGCACGAGGTTGTGGATCACCTGGCGAAGCTGGGTGCTGTCGCCGACGATCGCGGGCAGCCCTTCGCCCAGGTCGGCGAGCAGGTGCCCCGCCTCCATCGCACTGCCGTAAAGGCCCAGCACTTCGGTGACGAGCGCGTTCAGGTCGATGCTGACGAGGTGCGCCGCCGGCAGCCGCGCGTAGTCGCGGAACTCGTTGACGAGCGTCTTCATCGCCTGCACCTGGTTGACGATGGTGTCGACCGAGCGCGCCAACATGGCCTGGTCGGCGCCTGCGAGCTTGTGGCCGAGCTTGTGCTGCAGCCGCTCGGCCGACAGCTGGATCGGCGTGAGCGGGTTCTTGATCTCATGGGCCAGACGCCGCGCGACTTCGCTCCACGCCTCGACGCGTTGCGCCGACACGAGTTCGGTGATGTCGTCGAACACCATCAGGCGCGCGCCCTGGGGCAGCACGGCGCCGCGCACGAGCAAGGTGATCGAGTCGCGCTCGCGCCCGTCGAGGGTGTGGGTCTGCAGCTCGAACGAGTCCTGCCACTGGTCGCGTTCGCCGGCCTCGGGGCTGGTGGCGTGCAACTCGAAGCGCCGGCCCACGCCGCGCGCGAAGTCTTCCAGGCCCGGCACCTCGGACAGCGTGCGGCCACGGTACGCCGACAGCGGCAGCTGCACGATGCGCGTTGCGCCGGGGTTCACGGTGTCGATGCGGCCTTCGCGGTCGAACACGATCACGCCGGCGGTCAGGTTGTCGAGGATGGTCTGAAGGTTGGTGCGTGCCCCTTCCACCTGCGCCACGCTGCGCTGAACCAGCGCGCGCGCTTCGGCGAGCTGGGTGGTCATGTCGGCGAACGAGCGCGTCAACCCCGCCAGTTCATCCCGCGAGGCGAACACCGCCTTGCTGCTCAGGTCGCCCTGCGCCACTTGGCGCATGCCTTCGGCGAGCAACAGCAGCGGCTGCGCGAGCTGGTTGCTCAGTGCCACCGCCAGCAGCAGCGCGCCGAACACGGCCAGCACGAGTGCGAGGGTGAGCGTGCCGATGTACATCTTGCGCAGGCCGCCCCGCGCGAGGGCCCGCTGCTGGTACTCGCGGTAAGCCGTCTGTACCGCCAGAGCATTGACCGCAAGCGACGGCGGCAGCAACTGGGTCACGACGAGGTAGCGGTCTTCCTCGTCGAGCGCGAAGCTGTTGTTCGGCACGATGGCCACCGCCCGCACTCGCGCGCTGCCCACGCTGCCGCTGGACAGCGCGTCTTCGTCCAGGCCGACCAGTTCGCTGACCACGCGCGCGTTGCGGGCCTGGCGCAGCAGCGCGAGCGCCGGCCGCTCGGGCATCAGGCGGGCCGAGGTGCTGCTGGTGGTCAGCACCGTCTGGCCGACCGGGCCGACGATGGCGATGTCTTGCGCCGAGAGCTGCTCGCGCAGCCGCTCCAGCGCCAGCGGGCGGGCGATGCCGGGCGTGTCACCCAGGCGCTCGGCCGCGAGGCGCGTTTTCGAGGCCACGTCGGCCACGAGCGCGTCGAGCGTGCCCTTGCCGAGTTTCAGCCCGGCGTCGAGAGCGGTCTCGACCTTGATGTCGAACCAGCTCTCGATGCTGCGCGACACGAACTGGTAGCTCACGGTGTAGATCAGCACGCCCGGCACCACGCCGACCAGCGCGAAGATGGCGGCGAGCTTGAGCAACAAACGGCTGCCGAACTTGCCGCGCCGCACCCGGATCAGCAGCCGCACGCCGGCCACGCCGATCACCATCACGAGCAGCGTCGCAACCACCACGTTGACCCAGAACAGCCACACGTAATGGCGCTCGTACAAGGCCGGGTTGTTGGTGGCGATGGAGAGCAGGAAGGCGAGCACTAGGCCGGCGCCGGTGGCCGCCACCATGGAGATGATCCACGCCCAGCGCGATGCCTTGGTCATCGGCATGGGCTGCCCTCTACGAGTTCAATTGAACCACTGCCGGCGCTGCACCTGCAGCGCCCAGTCGGCCTGGCCGCCGATGCCGATTTGCATCGGGCGTGGCAGCAAGGAGGTGTCGAGCCGGAAGCTGAACTCCACATAGTGGCGGCTGCCGTCTTCGATCTGCCCCGGCTCGGCCACCTTCCAGCGTGCGCCGCGGCTGATGGCGGTGAAGGCCTCTTCGCGGCTCGCGTAGTTTTGGCTGCGGCCGGCGAAGGTGACGCGGTAGGTGGTCGTGAGCGGCTGGTAAACGATGCGCCAGGTGCGCACCGCATTGGCCACGCGCAGGTCGCGCCAGTACCAGCGATCGCGGAAGACCTCGGCCTCGGCCACGAAGTACAGCGGCACCGCCTTGGTCAGCGCGTCGTCGACGCTGCGCGACAGGTCCAGGTTCACGGCGTAGGTGAGCAGCAC
>Ga0209512_1002552_pt1 | contig 19026 bp, 18 predicted proteins | sample frozenSSSSmetaG_FD_184142 | JGI IMG/M metagenome (GOLD analysis project Ga0209512, IMG submission 184142) | Glacier valley bacterial and archeal communities from Borup Fiord, Nunavut, Canada, to study Microbial Dark Matter (Phase II) -... | ecosystem: Environmental > Aquatic > Freshwater > Ice >... | reverse complement strand
CGGATCAATCTGTGTATGAGAAAAGCTTATGGTTATCGCAGCTTTGACCTGCTACAAACCTCTCTCTATCACACACTTGGAGATCTACCCGAACCAAAGTTCACCCACAGATTTTGCTGAAGAGCCCCTTTTTTTTCACAGGCTTACCCTTCTCGACCGCATCGTATTCGCGCGGCGGAAACTTCGTCACGCTCACCCATTGTGCGAGCGGGTCTTCCGGCGCGACGGGCGTTTCCTCGATCGGGAGGCCCAGTGATTTCTTTTTGCCCACGCCGACCGTGCGAATTTCGTGCGAGACGAATTCCTCGATCAGCGGCCCCGGCACGTCTGCGGTCTTCTCCGCCGTCTTGCTGCGGATCGCGAATTGGTAGCCCTCCGTCTTGAGATTACGCACGAACAATCCCGGCCCATTTTCGCCTTCCTTCGACGCATCGCCGTTTTCAATTGCGACCGCGTCTGCAGCGCCACCCTCCAGTTCGCTGTCGATCAAAACAACGAGCGAGCCCCAGTTCGTGTTTTTGATCGCGGGCACCGCATTTTTGCTTTTCAGCCCGCGGATCGAAAGCGGCTGCGAGCCGTTCCAAATTCCCGCCTCGCGCTGGCCTACCAGATCGAGATGCTCAATGGCCATGCTATATTGCCCGATCGTACTCCAGACGCCGAAGTCGAATCCCTCAATGCGGACATTTTTGATCAGCGCCGGTCCCGGCCAGTTGCAAACCAGCGCGAGCCCAGCCTTGCCGCGCCGCTGCGGATCGCGCGAGCGGAGGGTCACGCCCTCGACGGTGCCCTGGTTGTTGTTGAGATAATTCAGCGCCACCGCGCCGGGATTGTTCGCGCCGACTTCGATGGTGAGATTGTAGAGCGAATTGCGAAACGCCTGCCCAGTGCTCGCCTTCTTTTCCATGAACGGTGAGAAGAACGAAATGAACGGTTTTGGCTTGGTCACGTCTCCGAATCCCGGTGCGCCGTCCTTCAGCCGCAGGATCGTTTTCTCACGACTCTGCCCTTGGAGTATCCATCGCTTCGGCAGGAAATCGAGCGTATCGGAGATGATATACGTGCCGGCTGGTAGATAGAGGTTCTGCGCTTTCTCCGCCGCCGCTTTTTGAAAGGCTGCGGTGTCGTCCGTGAGGCCGTCGCCTCGTGCGCCGAAGCGTTCCTTCACATTCGCAAACCCCGAATCGGCGGGGAAAATTAGGTCGGCGCGCGACGTGGCGTAGGCGCAGAGCAGTGCGGTGGCGGAAAGTAACGGGCAAAGAATTTTCACGGAAATGGTAAGTTAGAGGCTAGCGAAAACGAAAGTTTCAACTGGGAAAAGGGGACGTGACAGGCGTATTGGCAAAAATTCTCCAGATGATCTCGGCATGAAGCCCATCGGAACATAATGATGCAACTTCCATTCCGTCCGACCGTAGCTCTCCAAAAGCCGCGCAGCCAAGATTTTTTTACGGTCGGCGCCTGTTCAAAACCGGATTTCTCGACTGTTCAAAACTGGGCAGAGCGTTAGATTCTGAAAGCTCCTAAAATTGGTGGCCAGACGGCCTTCGGCGGGTGCTCCACCACCCAAAATTTGCGGTTCGGGTGAAGTATGATGCTGACTGACTTGCGGAGAGTGGTGGAGATCTCGTAAATGGGGGTCAGGCCTCGTGCATTCACTTCTTGGCTTCCTTTCCGCCTTGATCAAGGCTCCTTCGCCAGTGCGTCATGAATGGAGCGGAAAAGACAGAGGAACAGCCATGGTAGGGCCGTTGAGATTCCAGGTTCCGGGAGCGGTTAATCAGCTGATGGCTCGTGGCGATGGCGGGAAAATGGTGTTTGAAACTGACGATGACCACTTGGTTTTTCTCAAGCGGCTGGAAGAGACTTGCGGGAGTTGAGGCTGGCGGGTGCATGCTTGGGTGCTCGTGGGCAACCATTTCCATCACCTGCTCGAAACACCGCAACCCAATGTGGTGGGGGCATGAAGTGGTTGCTCGGAGTTATCAGCCAGGGCTGGAATCGCGCCCGCGGACGTCAAGGGCATGTGTTCCAAGGGCGCTACAAGTCGGCTCCTTGATTTCGGACGCTCCCACCGTTCAATGGCTGTAGTTTTCCGTCACCTCGGGATCATGCTTGTGCTTGAACATCACCGCGAAGGCGATGGCGATGACCAGTGCGTAGGCCGCGAATGACAGCCAGATGCCGTGCCAGTCCTTCACCCCGTTGTGGGTGAAAAAGCGGTCGATCACATAGCCGCTGGCGAGGCTGCCGAAGATGGAGCCGAAGCCGTTGGTCATCATCATGAACAATCCTTGCGCGCTGGAGCGGACCTTCGAATCCGTGGTCGTTTCAATGAACAGCGAGCCCGAGATGTTGAAAAAATCGAAAGCCATCCCGTAAACGATGCAGGACAGGACGATCATCCACAGCCCGCCGGCAGGATTGCCGTAGGCGAAGAATCCGAAGCGAAGCACCCAGGCCAGCATGCTGATCAGCATGACCATCTTGATGCCGAATCGTTTCAGGAAAAACGGTATCGCTAGGATGAAAAGGGTTTCGGAAATCTGCGAGATCGAGAGGATGATTGTCGAGTATTTCACGACGAACGAATCGCTGTATTTCGGGATTGAGGCGAAATCGGACAGGAAGACATCGCCATACATGTTGGTGAGTTGCAGCGCTCCGCCGAGAAACATCGAGAAGACGAAAAACAGCGCGATCTTGTAGCTGCCGAAAAGCTTGAACTCGCCCAGCCCCAGCATTTCTATCAGTGGTGCGCCCTTCTCCGTCGATTTCAGCGGCGGGCACTTCGGCAGCGTGAACGAGTAAATACCTAGCAGCACGGCCACCGCGGCGGCGACGTAGAACTGGTTGGCCGATGCCTTGTTGCCGGTGAGATTGGTCACCCACATCGCGGCGATGAAGCCGATCGTCCCCCACACGCGGATAGGCGGGAATACCTTGATGACGTCGAAATGGTTTGTTTTGAGAATGTTGTAGGCGACGGAATTCGAGAGCGAGATGGTGGGCATGTAGCAGAGCATCGCGGCGAAGATCACCCAGAAGAAAGTGCCGGGGTGGTTGACCGCCGGGATGCAGGCGAGGGCGAGCCCGCCGAGGATGTGCAGGATGCCGTAGAGTCGCTCCGCGTTCACCCAGCGGTCTGCGATGATGCCGGTGAGCGCGGGCATGAGGAGCGAGGCGAATCCGAGCGTGGAGAAAATCGCGCCGAACTCCCCGCCGCTCCAGCCCTTGGTGATGAACCAATAATTGCTGACGGTGATCAACCAGGTTCCCCAGACGAAGAACTGTAGGAAACTCATGACGATCAGGCGGTATTTGATTCCCATGGGAAAAGTAGGTGTGTGAAGGGTGGGTTTTCCGGTGACAGGCCGTCACACGACAACTCGCAAACTGGGGCAAACACCATCCGGCGACAAGCACCGAACATACCAAGTCCAGGGCTACCTCATTTTGGAAGTGACTGTGTCTCAAGGATGGGGCACGCGAAAAGGTGGTTGCGGCGTCTCGCCGCAATGTGACGTTGCTGCGAGACGCAGCAACCACGGTCCGCCGCAATCTCAAAAGCGCTTGGAAACCAGCGATTTCAAAATGAGGTGGCTCTGATACCAAGTTCGGCGCGGATTCCGAACTCCTCGTTGATTTGTTAGCCCGATCTCACCACACTCCGGTATCGTGGAGGATCCCCGCGGTTTTCCGGCGCTCGGGGAGCTTCATATCCGGGTAGGCGTCATCGTCGGCCGGTGCTTCGAGCACCTTGCGCAGTCCGGCGATCACCCGCTTCTTCACGGCTACGGGCAGGCTGCGGAAGGCCTCGGAATAAATCATGTAGGAGCAGCGGTGTTTGAAAATCCGGCCGTTGAGTTGGAAATCCGCCAGCGACGCGCCATCCTCCGCGTGCGGGACGCTGGCTTCGAACTGTCGCTGGAATTCATCGTTTCCCTCCACTCCGTCCTCGCCTTGGTCCGCCTCACCGGCGAAGAGGAACCACTGCACGATCTTCGCCGCGGCATAGTCCGCCAGCCGGTCGGCCGAGCCCTGGTCGGGATCGCCTTGCGGGTCCATCGCCTTGCCAAGGTAGTAGGCCCGCCGGTAGTTCATGCTGGCGGCGGTGAGCAGGTTGTGGGCCTGGCACTGATGCTCCAACACCATGAGCGCCACCACGTCGCTGGTGCTGCGGAGGTATTTCGACGTGTTAATTTTCCCGGTTAGGTCCGGCAAGTCCTTGCGCTCTGGCTGCGCCTCACGGCCGTCGGTGTAGGTCCGGTTTCCGAGATGGGGCAGGGAAATCGATCCGGTCACATAGTAGCCACCCCACCGCTGGGAAACCGGCGTCTGGTGGGTGATCAATCCGGAGCCGAGCGACAAAAGCGCCTGGCCGTTTTCATCCGGATAGACGGAGCGGACGAGCAGGCCGGGCGCGTTTTCCGTGCGCCCCGTGGCATGGCAGGAAAGGCAGTCGTTGGTGTCGCGTTCCACCTTCGGAGGCGAGGCAGCGTTGCCGGGATCGATGACGTAGAAAACCGGACCCAGCGCCGCGTCCTGGATGATCACCTCCATCATCCCGCCGGGCACGTAGCCGCAATAACAGTCACGGGAGAAATACAATGCGCGCGGATTGGCGGGGCTGATCAGGCCGTTCTGCTTGCTCGTTTTTGAAAACACCAGCACCTGCGACGACTCCGGCACGTCCAACGCTGATAGAATCCCCCGCACCCGCTCCAGCGGTGTGGTGCCGCGTATGGACGAAGGATCGCGCGCCCATTTTTCCACGAGCTGGGTCATCCGGTCGCGGGCAGGCGTGTCCGAGTAGCTCACCGGCGGCAGGTCCCATGCGTCCACATCCGCATGCAGCGGCAAGGTGAACAGAAGCAGGGCGGTCCGGTGGAAAAACATCCTCGAGAATACCTGAAATCCGGCGTGAATCCATCACCGGATCCGCGCGTTTTTGGTGCAAAACCCGCGTTAATACTCGCGCTTGAGCAAATGCGTGGCGATTTCCCGCAGGCGGACCGCCGATTTTCCGAACGGCTCCAGCGCGTCCATAGCCGCCTGTGTGAGCTTCGCCGCTTCCTTGCGCGAGGCGTCGAGCCCGAGGATCGCGGGGTAGGTGGATTTTTCCACCGCTTCGTCCTTGCCCGCGGTCTTGCCTAACACCGCGGTGGTCTGCGTGACGTCGAGGATGTCGTCGATGACTTGGAATGCGATGCCGAGCGCGTAACCGAATTTCGTCAGCGCCTCCAGTTTCGCCGGAGTCGCGCTGGCGGACATCGCGCCGAGGCGCAGCGAGGTCGTTAGGAGCGCGGCGGTCTTCGCCTCGTGGATGCGGACAAGGTCGCGCTTCGTGAGTTTTTTCCCCTCGCCTTCGAGGTCCATCACCTGTCCACCGATGAGCTTGCGGCTGCCACCGGTTTCTGCCAGCTCGGCGATGTAGTCACCGACGTGGTAGCGTTTCGTCGCCGGGGTTTTGGCGAGCACGATGAAGGATTCCGTTAGTAATGCATCGCCGCAGAGCACGGCCATGCCCTCGCCGTAAACCTTGTGGCAGGTCGGCCGGCCGCGGCGCAGGTCGTCGTCGTCCATCGCGGGAAGGTCGTCGTGGACCAGCGAATACGTGTGCATCAGCTCCACCGCGCAGGCCGGGGCGAGCGCGTTGGAAATTTCCCCACCGCACGCTTCCGCCGCTGCCAGGCAAAGCACCGGGCGCAGGCGCTTGCCTCCGGCGAACACGCTGTAACGCATCGCCGCATGGATCGTCGCCGGGCGCTCCTTGGCTTTTGGCAGAAACGCGTCCATCGCCGCATCCACTTCCTTGGCGCGGGCGGTGAGGTAGGTTTTCAGGTCCATGGTGGGAAGAAGTTGAGAGTCTGGAGTTGAGTGTTGAGAGTTAGAGAAGATTTTTTTCTCTCCACTCTCAACCATCAACTCTCAAGCTCTTCAAAGAATCTCCGCGATCTGCACCGCATTCAGCGCGGCACCCTTGCGGACCTGGTCGCCGACGACCCACAGATCGAGCGCGTTTTCAAACACGAGGTTCTTGCGGATGCGGCCGACGAGGCAGTCGTCCTTGCCCGTCGTGTCGAGCGGCACCGGGAAAACCTTGTTCGCGATGTCGTCCACCACCTGCACGCCGGCCTTGCCCGCGTAGGCAGCGCGTGCGGCGTCGGCGTCCACCGGTCGCTCGAACTGGGCGGTGATGGAAACCGAGTGCGATCGATAGACCGGCACCCGCACGCAGGTGCAGGAAACCCGCAGGTCCGGCAGATCCATGATTTTCCGGCCTTCGTTGAGCATCTTCATCTCCTCCTTGGTGTAGCCGTTGTCCGTGAACGTATCGACCTGCGGGATCACGTTGAATGCGATCTGCCGCGGATAGACTTTCAGCGTCACCGGCTCGCCCGCGTGGATCGCCTTCATCTGCTCTTCCAGCTCGACGATCCCCTGCGCGCCCGACCCCGACACCGCCTGATAGGTCGAAGCGATGATCGAGCGCAGCCCGAACGCCTCGTGCAGCGGCGCGAGCGCCATCAGTGAGATGATCGTCGTGCAGTTCGGGTTGGCGATGATGCCACGCGGACGGTTCTTCGCGGCTTCCGGGTTGATTTCAGGAACCACCAGCGGCACATCGGCGTCCATTCGGAAAGCGGACGAGTTGTCGATCACCACCGCCCCGGCCTTCGCGGCGGACGGACCGTATTCCAGTGAAATCCCGCCGCCTGCGCTGAAAAGCGCGATGTCCACGCCGCCGAATGAATCGTGGGTCAGCTCCTCCACGGTGATTTCCTCCCCCCGGAAGGTCATCTTTTTCCCGGCCGAACGGGCCGAAGCGAGAAGCCTCAGCTTGCTGAGTGGAAAATTCCGCTGCTCAAGGCAAAGGAGCATTTCGATACCGACGGCACCCGTCGCACCAACAATAGCCACATGGGGATGATTCATTTTGTAAAACCGGCGGTTTTCACCGGGGCGCGGAGCATACCGAGATCGGCCGCGCTGGCAACCGATTCGTTTTTGTCCGGCGGAATCGTGAGTCCCTCACTCACAATCTCTCGGCGTCAGGGAGTCGGCTCATCTTTCGATCATTTGTCAGGACCTTCATGCCCTGAGCCGAGTAATCATCCGCGATCAAACGGTCCAACAACCCACAGCCTTTGTCCGTCTGTAGTGCGGCCAGCACGGAGGCTCCGTGCAGTGGCGAGCACAGGCCGCTGGTCAAAACCTCATACAAAGCGGACCTCGCATCACCCTTCGTGATCCCGTAATGATGCTGTAGCGCGATGTAGGCTTCTCCGATGACTTGATTGGAAACGAAAAACTCCGCTTGAGGCTCGGCCTCCAATCGTTTCTCAAAAGCCGCCACCGTTTTCTGGTAATCCGCCTCCGGATCACCCGTCAACAGACGCAGGAATACCGAGGTATCAATCCCGTAGCGATGGCTCATGGCGTTGTTCGCGGAATTTCTCCAGATCGAATGCTTCCAGATTCTTGCGGATCATACCCTGCAATGGAGCCAGCTTGGAGTGATCGATGCCGCGGGCCTTGAGCAGAAAACCATCCCCCCGCGGCTGAAGCTCCAATTGGCTTCCAGGCCCGGCTCCCAGCGCCTCCAGCACCGCTGCCGGAAACGTCACCTGCCGCTTGCTCGTCACTTTGATCAACATGATTTCACAGTCTCCTACATTACTTTTTCTGTCAACCGGTAAGGCGGGATCGATTCAAGCTTCCCTCAATCCCCATAAAACGACTTGAGCATGGAGAGGCCGGTGCGGTAGGCGAAGGCTCCCTCCCTGGCAGCGGGCTGTCCTCTCTCATTTCACGTTGCCACGCCGGTGGATCATGAATCAAGTGGCTCAAGCCTCCCAGCGCGTGCAGTTCGTCAAACGCAGCTAGCCTCCAGCAACACCGCCAGCCACGGCTTCGGACGCCACCACTTGGCGGTCATCCTTCCTCCTCTTCTTCAATCGGCACTGCGTCGAGTTCATCGTCATATACTGCCGCGCATGACAATTTGTGGAAAATGCCCGGGGAGTTTCCCCAAAACATGAGGCGCGGGAGTATAGTAAGGAGAAGGGGTTTGCAACCCCTTTCACTGCCAAGGATGTTCCCGTAATTCCGCAAAGAAAGGGGTTTCAAACCCCTTCTCCAGAAACGCCATCGCCGCGAGCATCCGCGCGAGCCAAGTACCATTGTGCCACATCCGGCATTGGCCCCGGCGCGAGCTGTGTTGCTGAGCGGCACTCTCGTAAAGCGCCCCGTCCTCCGAAAAAACCACGTGCGATTTGATCGCGATGACCGACTCCGGCCAGCGGATCACCTGCGGTTAGATTTCGAAGTGCCAGGTGCAGAATCTCTCCTCGCCATCCCGAGCCAACAGCTTGCTCTTCCCCACCATCCGGCGACAGGTCTTCTTCTTGAGTAGGTCCGGGAATTCCACCTTGTTTCCTTCACGAAAGCCCTCGGAGAACCAGAAGCACCGCGCTGCCCCAGCCAGGTCGTAATTCCTCAGCCCGGTCGCAAGGCACCGCCGCTCGAAGCCGTCTAGGCCGAGTTGAAAATCCCCCTTTCGCAACGCACGGACGTTTGGTAGGCTCCACCCATGTTCAGTCTCGCAGAATTCAAGAAACAAACCGCAGCCTTGCCGGTCGAACAAAGAGCTTCACTGGCCAGTTTCCTGCTCCACTCGCTGCCCGAGCCGGATTACGACGTTTCTGACGAGGAAGTGGCTGAAAGGCTCCGGCAGATGAAATCCGGCGAAGTCAGCACCATTTCCATGGCGGACTTGCGCGATGGTGTTTTTTCCGACCGGGGACGCTGATGCGGTGTTTTCACCCACAGGTCCGGCGCGACGTGAGCACCGCGATCCGCCACTATGACTCGATCAGCGATGCGCTAGGTGACGATTTTTGATCGAACTTCGAGCAGGCATGTAGAAGCGCTCAGCGTCCAAGGATCTCGACCCCGCGACGGTGAATCCCATGGATTCCAGCGCATGGATGAGTTCCCTCGGAGTTTGGAATGAAAAAACGCCCGATCCGAAGCGGTGGGATGGATCGATCAACGGAAGCGGATCGGGCTTCTTCTTCTCACCGAGCAGCGAATGAAGGAAAACTCTCTGCGGAAACGACCGGATCGGAAACCCATTGCAGGCCTGCGGCTCGCTGCGGGCACTCACCGCATGACTCCAATACGTAAATGTGGTCCATGTGATGCTGAATACGGCATAGTCCTCAGCTTTTCTTGAAACGTAAAAACCGACCCCATCAGGCGTTTGACGATTCACGGACTAACCACGCCCTCGCGAGCAGGAAGCACCTCAGTAAGCGGTGCTAGGACAGCCGGAACTCTTGGACAAAAAGAAAAGCACTGGGCACTCTGGGCGGGGCTGATTCGGACCGTCAGCTGCTCGACTCAACGCTCAGGCCTGATCAATGGGATCACTTTCCGGCGCGATTTTCGATACACCACAAAGTCGGAATCCAAGGTCATGACTTTGGAGTCGGAGAAGACTTCCGCCATTCTTACCAAACAGGCATCCGCAAGCGACATGGGGATGTCGCGATAGGTCTTCATCAGTTGCTGGATCGAGGCGATTTCCTGCTTCAGATCAAACTTCGGCACCAACAGGCCCCGACGAATCAGATCCAGCAAGCCATCCGGCCCGATGCCACCACGGCGCAGCAAGAACAGCGCCTCGGCGATCACCGCCTCGCAGGTCAGCAAGGGCCGCGTGATCTCCGAGAAGACCTCTTTTGCCCAGGCATGATCACGGTCGCTGCGATCCAGATAGGCCACCAGCGGTCCTGTATCGGCGAGGACTTCCTTCATGAGCCGAAACCATCCAAGTGTTTCGGGTTGGATGCCAAGTCGCCCATGCCACTGCTGCCCATGCCACAGAGATCTGCGCTTTGTTCGAAGAGGCTCTGCGGTGCCTTGCGGCTGGCCGCCTTGAGCTTCTCCTCCAAAGCTTCTCGCAAAAGAGCAGAGCGGCTGGTCTGCTTCGCCTTCGCCATCGCATCCATCCTGCTCACCAGCTCGTCGGGAACCTTCAGGGAAATTGTCGTCATGGCGGCAAAGTAATACCGATTGCGATTTCTGGCAATACCGCAATTTCAGATTGAAAGGCTCAGATGCCAGCGGCGATACAGGCAACCTAGGTCAGCAAGGCCTTCATCCATTGCGCGCTCCAAATGCCCGCCTAAGATGTTCAGGTCCGTCATGAACGGAGAGAACGAGGGCGAGAGAGTCTTCAGCCACTCAAACAACGCCAAACCCACCGCCGCATTCCTCCACGAGGATTCCCATGGGTTCCAGTGCTTGAATCAGTTCTCTCGCAGTTTGGAATGAAAAAACGCCAGGTCCAAAGCGGCAGGATGGATAGCACAGCGGAAGCGGGTCGGGCTTCTTCTCACCGAGCAGCAAATGAACCCTAACTCCGAAGTTGTATCTGTGATTCGTTGGAATTTTGACCACGGATTTCACGGATTACACGGATGGCCCCATTTAAATTGCGGGCTGTTTGAAATGGAATCCACGGAAGCGGAAGCGGGAGACCTTGCGATTTGTGAACACTCCGCCGCCATCGGTTTCGCGATGCTGGAAGCCATGGAAGCGGCAGACAACGCGCCATGACAGCGGGTGAAATATGGCAAGTGGATCTTGGGCTAGCAGGGAAAGTCCGTCCTCGCCTGTGTTACGGTTTGGTAGCCGTTGGTGAGTCTATCACTATTTCATCTCCTGCGATATTTCGGAACTTTAGCCGGAACTTGTCGGTTGGCACCACATAGGTGCCTTTGACGCGCTGCTTGGCTCCTGCTTTGTCTTCGAGATCGGGGTTGCTAATCCAGACTCCGTCCTTGCGCAAAGTGGTGTCGAATTGGATGGCTTCAATGAGTTCGAGTCCGGTTTCGCTGATAGTGACGGGAGTGAACTTGGTTGAAACGGCAGCGGCCTTTTCCTCATCGTCGCCCTCGTGGAGATCCTGCCGGGCTTTTTTGCCGCGCTTGGCGTTGAATTCCTCGATCTTGTTGTGGAGGTAGCCGCTGAAGAATTGCTTGATGGTGACTTCCCACTTGCCTTTGCCTGCGGCCTTCACCGCGATAATGGCGCTGTCCGGCGTGAACAGGCTGGCGGCTTTCTTTTCGAGCAATTGGTTGAGGCTGATGAGTTCCACCTTGAGGGCGGTGCGCTTGCTGTCGCGGAGGCGCTTGTCGATGTAGGCTTGGTCCACGGCGGGATCGCGGTGGGCGTAGAGGATGCGGACGCCCTCGGCTCGCTCGTCGGTTTCAAGCTGGCAGATTTCCTCAATGTAGTAGTCCACGAGTTCCCGCGTCAGCCGCTCCTGCAAGCCGACGAATTTGATGGGAATGTAGCGCCCGCCCGAACCGGGAAGTCCACCGTCCCAGAACTCTCCCAATTCGAGATCCTCGCGCCGCTTGTAGCCTTCCACGAGACTGAAAATCTTCGCCATCGTCTGCGCCGGATTGCGGAACAGGCGGATGCCGTCCTGGATTTTAAACACGTCAAATGCGGCACCAGCAGCGACAAGGCGGTCGCGCGTGGTTTGGATGGCATTGAGGCCGATGTCGCTGGCGATGAAGCGGCGACCGAGTTTGTGGGCGACCGTTGCGGTGGTGCCGCTGCCACTGAAAAAGTCGGCGACGGTCATGCCTGGGTTGGAAGAGGCGTTCATAACGCGCTCAAGTAGAGCCTCGGGTTTCTGAGTTGTGTAATCATGACGTTCATCCGCCTGCGAATTCACAGAATCAACATCTGTCCAAAGGGAATGAACCGCACTGCCTTCAAGTTCATCTAAGTAGCGTTTGACCGCTGGCATTCCAGTGCTGGTGAACACGATACGCCCTTCTCCTAACAATCGATCTACGTTTTGTTGGCTGTAGCGCCACATCGCATTTGCGGGGGGCGCAATAAGGCGTTCTCCAAATTTCAGAGCTTTACCTTCACGACCGTGAGAAGGTGCTGTAGGGTTATCGAGACGAAAAACGCGCCCATCCGCATCTCTTCCGGTGAAGTGACTGTCGATGTAGCTTTGCTTGTAAGGAGTATAAAGTTTATTAAAAAGATAATCTTCTCCTTTTGCATAAACAAAAATTGTTTCGTGAACGATTCCAAATCGATTGGCGTCTGCGTGAAAGTTGAAACGTTGCCATACTACCTCATTGATAAAGTTAGATTCTCCAAAAACTTCATCGAGAAGGATTTTTACATAGTGACCGATATGCCAATCAAGGTGAACGTAAATCGAACTTGTTTCCGTCATCACCTCGCGAATCGCAAGCAGCCGCTCATATAGCCAGTTGAGATAATCCTCTTTTTGCCAGATGTCGCCATACATGATCTCTTCGCCGATTGCGCAATCGGTTGTTTCTAGGGCCGTCGCAGAACTAGCGTTTTTCTTGCTATTTCCATTCGCATGACCATTGCGAAGGACAATTTTTTTTGCATAGTTCGCTCCACTCGCAAAAGGCGGATCGATATAAACCATATCGACTTTGATGTTGTTTGCTTTCAGATAAGCGCAGGCACTCAGACAGTCGCCGTGCAGCAAAATTCCCGGCGGTACAGCCATTTTATATTCGTCGATTCCTGGCAAATCCTGGCTCACAGGCGCGGGCGGGCGGATTTCCTCCACTTTGGAAACCTCGAACAGCGGCAGATGGTCCGGCATGCGGCGTCCGGCGAAGCTGAGCAGCGCCTGACCGCGGGCGGGTGGGATGGTGTAGGGCAGCGGTGTGTATGGCTGGTCGATCATAGGTCTTGAATCAATTGGGCGACTACTTCGAGGTGATGGGTAAAATCGTTATCCTCGTGTTCATCAACCAGGCACTTGTAGCGGAAGTGAGGGTTGGTTTTTAAGAAAACGTCGTTCACGAATTTTTCCTTGGCCTGGAAATCGGCGTCGTAGAACTGCTTGCCCTTGGTTTCCAGGATCAGCACGCGGTCGATGGTGCCGGCTTCGTCCTTGTTGTCCCTGCGTCGAGGTTTGTTGGCCGGGTTGCGTTTGAGGATCAGGAAATCTGGCGTGTAATTTCCGTAGGGCGTGCGGATGACGAGAGACTGGAGCGCGCCGTTGCGATAGCCGTTGAAGTAGAACTCGAGGCCGCGCATTTCGGCCATTTTCTTGAGTGCCAGCACGGCGTTGACTTCATACTGCGAGTCGAAGCGATAAGGCGCGTAGTTGAAGGAGATGTCGCCCGGATCGAGGTCGTCATCTTCGATGCGGTCGTCGAGATAGTTCGGGCGTTTGTTGAGGCGGGGAATTTCGGATGGCGTGAAGTGCGGCAGAAAGCGCCCGCCTGAGGTGGAAATGGCGGGTGGCGGATCCATGCGCCAATCGAGCAATTCGATTTCCGTTTCCTCCTCCAAGTCCTCGTGGGTGACCGTGATGTTCTGCATGAGCAGGGAGGCGGTGTGGGAAATGATTTCGGAAAGCGGGAGTGTGGGATGGTGGGCGATCCAGCCTAACTGAGTTGAAATGACCGCATGGATGGTCCGCAATCCAGCATCGTGTTGCGTTGTTAGTTCGGCTTGGGAGAAGCATCCCCATGTCGCCTTGGCGAGGGAATTGAGGAAACCGGAATACGGGAGTTCGTGTTGAGGTGCTGCAGTTTGCAGACGAGCGGTGATTTCGTTGGCAAAACCCTTCTTGCCGACGGAAGCGGTGCTGCGTGTGGCGGAGAAGGGATAGGTGGTTTTGAAGAAGCCGAAATCAAAAGCAGCAAGATGTGCGGCGATGTCTCCATCGTGGGACTCGCGGATGATGGTGTACTTCCTACGGACGTTTTTGAAGCGCAGTTTGCCGAGTTGAGGTTTGCGGATGTGGACGTTGATCGCGGCATCCGGTTGCTGGCGGAGGTCGGAGATGCTGAGGGCGTAGGTTTCCTTCAGTTCCTTATCCAGAGTTTCATAGTTTCCCTCGCCGAGGGCGATGAGGGCGGTTTCGTTTTTGGCACTTACCACCTCGCGCAAACAGCGGCAGGAGGTTTGCAGGACGAAATTGCGGGTGGTTTGCTTGCGCGGCAGGGCGACGGCGGTGAGGCTTTTACAATCCCAGCCTTCGGTGCCGATGGCGACGAGCAGGATGACACGCTTGCGGATGTGAGGCTGGTCGAGGTTGGCGAAGATGGCGTCGCTTTCCTTGGGCAGCGCGTATTGCTTTTGCTGCTTTTTCACGCCCCGGTAGAAACGGAAGATTTCGCGATCATCCTGTCCCGGGCGATGGGCGGCATACCAGGCGCGGATGGCAGGGAGGATTTCCTCGTTGAGTTTCTCGATGCTGGGGCAGTAGAAGGCGATCTTGCTGCAAGTGCCGCCGGGATATTCTAGGTCGTAGTCGGTGAAAAATGCGGTGAGCGTTTCATGGACGAACCGGTCTGCCGCGATGTTTTGGCCAACGATTTTTGGCACTTTAAGGAAACGCCCGATGCCGTCTGCCAGGGAATAATGATAGGTGATGAGCTGGATTTGATTGAGCTTCAGCTTGGAGGTGCCGAGCGGGACGTGGTGCTTGACGTAGGGTGTGCCGGAAAAGCCGTGAACGGTGCAAACGTGGCCGTGCTGGTTGAGCACATCCACGGCGAGCTTGAGTTTTTTTTCATCATCGCCGGTGGCGCTGAAGAAGTGGTGCGCCTCGTCGAGGATGATGGAGATGCCGGGGATCTGGGAGAGCTTCTCGCGGAGGTCGTTCACCTTGCGCAGAGCGGTGGTTTTCTCCAAGTCGTAGAACGGGCTGTCGGGATTCGTGTAGGTGGCATCACTATCCTCGTATTTTTCCATGACGACCTTTTCGGCATTGGTGATGAAGACGAGGCCGAAATCGCGGGTCTGGGTGAGGCGGTTGACTTTTTCGAGGTTGGGATTGTTGCCGTGAAGCTTGTCGCGGCGGGCGGAGCTGAGGCTGTCGAGGATTTCGAAGTGGACGACGCGGCGGAGTTCGGCGGCATCCGAGGGCGGAAGCACCCAGGCGGGGTCGAAGTTCCGAATGGTTTGAAGTGACGGGAGAATGGCGGTTTTCGACGCCTGCGGGGCGAAGACGACAAAGTTCCGGGCAAAGCGCGGATCGCCGGGGTGGAGGCGGGCGAAATGGAGGTCGAGGTAGATGACCGCCGCCATGAGGTAGGTTTTTCCCGCGCCCATCGGAAGGCTGTAGAGGTAGAGCGGGTAATTGAAGTTGTGGAGGAGGTCGTCGAGGAAGCGGCTCCATTCAGCTTCCTTACCGTGCCAATCTTTGAGCACTTGGCTGGCGAGATCCTTGAGTTCGTTTGCCTCGGCAAAATGAAGGAGGAAGCTGCGGAGCGGATTTTCGTCCAAACGGGCGTCGTCCGGGATTGCGTCGGTCAGGGAACCGTTGCGGATGAGATCACCAAGGGAGGCGTTTTTGCCGACGAATTTGAGCCAGAGATAAACATCAATGGCTTCTCTCTGGGGCTGGCGGAGTTTTCCAGCGTCGGCAATATGCTGGACGACTTGTCCCGGCAGCGATTGTGCATTCGCACGCTCTTGGGAAATCCAAGTGGAAGCAGATTGTTGAATCAGATCGTAGAGGTTCATCCAGAAGTGGCGGTCTTTTCGGACTTTGCCTGTGCATTCCACCTGCGAGGCGGCATGGTGGGAAGTTCCATTTGGCGGCGACCGTCAATTTTTTTTGGGGGGGAAGTCTCTATTACTGGAATAAAAAAGGCGGCCCATTGCGGGCCGCCTTTGAATTTGCGGGATTTAGGGAGTTGGCTGCGTGGGTGGCGTGGGTGGCGTGGGTGGCGTGGGTGGCGTGGGTGGCGTGGGTGGCGTGGGTGTTCCACCCTGCGTGCCGCCGTCGGGTTCCGAGCGGTCGCGGGGTGGGAATTCGTCGAGCAGGAAGCGGGCGCGGGCGGTGACGTGGCGGCCTGGCGCGGAGGTGTTTCCGGAGGATTTCCTCATTTGAGCTGTTCACTCCGCGCCGGAGAGTGCCGCCAGTGGGTTGAATGCGTGTTCCTTTGCCCACGGCTTCGTTAACAGAGCCTTGTCGAGCGTGGCGAGTTTGAGTCCGTGGCGGGCGGCAAGGCGGACGAGGTGGGCGTCGGTCGTGTCCTTGTAGCGGGTCTCGGGCGAGTCCGTGGCGCTCAAGTCGTCGGCTAGAAAGCGGTGGGCACTCCGGGCGAGAAGACTGGCAAGCGACTCCCTGGTATCCTCCCACGAGGCGGAATAACCCGGACTGAGGCTGACGCGCATGAACCCGAGTTCCGCGATGGGTGTGGTGTGGAACTCCGGCTGGGCATCGAGCCAATCACGGACCGCCTCATGATCGGGATGAGTGGTCCAGCGGCTGGCGAGCAGAAGATTGACGTCGAGTAGCCAGCTCACGGGGATTCATCCAGGAGTTTTCTGACACGTTCCGGCGTCATGGGTTGGGCACCGGTGGGAGCTGCCAGCAGGCAATCGGAGCCGAGCCGGATGGAGCGGGCGTGGCCGTGTGCGCTGCGGGGTTTCGGGGCCAAGGAGCGCACGAGTTTTGCCCTTTCCGCCGGTGGTAGATTCTTAGCCGCAGCTTCGATTTCGGAGAATGATTTCATGGGAAAACCTTATCCTTGTTGTGATAAACGGGCAAGGTTGTTTCACGGTGACGGAGACACCGGGCGAGCACAGGGCCACCTCATTTTGAAATCACCAGTTACAAAGGGCTGGCGGACCGTGGTTGCTGCGTCTCGCCGCAACGTCACATTGCGGCGAGACGCGGCAACCACCTTTTCGCGAGGCCCGGCCCTGGAATTCAGGCACTTCCAAAATGAGGTAGCCCTGCGGGCGAGCAATTCCCCGATTGCGGGTTTTCCGGGTGGCTGTCAAATTCCGGGATTTGCGGGGTGGCGTGGGAAAATTGAAAGGGCGGCCCAATCCGGGCCGCCCTTTGGAATCGCTGATTCAGGGAGTTGGCTGTATTGGAGGCGGAGTGGTTCCGCCTTGCGTGCCGCCGTCGGGTTCCGAGCGGTCGCGGGGTGGGAATTCGTCGAGGAGGAAGCGGGCGCGGGCGGTGACGTTGCGGGCGCTGCCGGTGGCGTCCTTGCCGCCGGGGTATTCGAGGCGGGCGGCGTTCTGGGCGACGAGGCAGTCGTGATAGAGGTCGTTGGCGGCGAAAGTTGGTCTAGGAGCTTACTCAGTGTTTCAAGAGAATCAATTTCAGACCATCCTTCTCGAAGCTTCTGAAGTCCCGGTCAAGCGTCACCAATTCCAAGCCGTGGCCGATAGCGAAGGCGGCGAGGTAGGCGTCCGTCCAGACTTTGGGCGAAGGTGAGAGGAGACAGGCCAAGCGTTGCCACAGATCTACGAAACCTTCTGGTTCATCAAGCCAGAGGATCTGAGGGAGGGCGAGGAGATCCCGGCATTTCGACCATGCATCCGTATTGGTGATCGGCGGGCTGCCGTAAGTCCGCTGCAAAACGGGCGAGGTGACGAGCCGGAGAAAAGCCTGCTGGGTCACCCGACAGAAGGCGGCGGGTTGCGCGGAGTCCCTTAGCTCGAAATGTTGGGAAGCCAGCCGGTAATGTGGGTGCGCCTCGAATGCGAGCGCTACCCAGACATTCGCATCATAGAGACAGGCCAAGGCGCTGGAGATCCTCCTGGTGAAGTGCTTGTTGTTCGAGAGCGAGCAATTCCTCAATGCTCATTCGCGAGGCGGGGGCGTCTCCCGCTGACGGAAACAAAGGCAGCTTGATCGTGCCCTTTTTGGCGGTGGCAGCGGGTAGTGGCATTTTCTCAGAAGCCATCCCGCGTTTCAATAGTTCCGTGGCCACATCCTTGAGCTTGCGGCCTTCACGCACGGCACGGCGCTTCATCTCGCTCACCAGATCGGCGGGAAGATCAAAAGTCGTTTTCATGGGGTAAGATTGCAGATTTTTCGATTGGCTGTCAAATTCCGGGATTCGCGGTGTGGCGTGGGAAAACTGAAAGGGCGGCCCGATCCGGGCCGCCCTTCGGAGGCGCTGAGTTAGGGATTGGGCTGCGGCGGTGGTGGGGTGGTTCCGCCTTGCGTGCCTCCATCCGGTTCTGAGCGGTCGCGGGGTGGGAATTCGTCGAGGAGGAAGCGGGCGCGGGCGGTCACATTGCGGGCGCTGCCGGTGGCGTCCTTGCCGCCGGGGTATTCGAGGCGGGCGGCGTTCTGGGCGACGAGGCAGTCGTGATAGAGGTCGTTGGCGACGATGATTTTCTCGTTGGTCATGCCGAGGCGGTCGTCGAAGGCGGATTCCTGTTCGACGTCTTTTCCGCCGAGGGCGGTGATGGTTTGGCCGAGGAGGGTGGTGTCCTTGGGGAGCCAGCCTTTGGCCTGGAGGGCGTCTGCGTATTTGAGGGCGGCGGCGTGGGTCTTGGTGGCGTGGCCGAGTTCGGCTTCGAGGGATTTGGAATCGCCGGCACCGACTTGAAATTCCTCGCCGAGGAGGGTGGTCTGGCCAGGGAAGGCGAGCTTGGCGGTGCGGCGGGCACCGTGGGTGAGGCGCTCCATTTCGTCGAATTGATCCTGCTGTTCCTTGGTGAGGCCGGAGACATCACCGGTTTTGCCGCTCTGGGCGGTGACCTTGCCGGTGAGCAGGATGATTTTTCCGGGAAAGGCGGTGGTGAAATCCGCGCCGAGCCGTTCGGTCATGGCGGCTTCATAGGCTGAGTCTTCGAGCGCGGCGGCGAGGAGCCGGGCGGAACGAACGAGGGTGGATGCGGGGAATTTGAATTTCGGACGTGTGCTCATTGGGTGGATGGTGGTTTTCTATCGACTCCTGAGTAGCTGCCGGAAATATCGTGGTCTGGCAAGTTCGAAGATAGGTTAGTGTGTTAACCCATCTTTAGCACCTTGAATCGTATGTTGCACATATTCAGCATTTTACGCCAGTTGAAAGAGTGCTTCTGGCACTACATTCCGTGCATTTTGTTAAATTGTGATTCTTTGGAGGCCGCCGGGAGCGGGGGAAATTCCTAGTTTCGCGTAAATCCTGCCCAGTTCTTCCTCGGGACGGGTGGCTTGCCGGATGTGGAGGGTTTTGCCGTCCC
>Ga0209512_1002550_pt1 | contig 19033 bp, 14 predicted proteins | sample frozenSSSSmetaG_FD_184142 | JGI IMG/M metagenome (GOLD analysis project Ga0209512, IMG submission 184142) | Glacier valley bacterial and archeal communities from Borup Fiord, Nunavut, Canada, to study Microbial Dark Matter (Phase II) -... | ecosystem: Environmental > Aquatic > Freshwater > Ice >... | reverse complement strand
AACAGTTGTTCTAGTTCTGCTCGTTCATTTTCACTTAATTCGACTTTGTATGATTTTTTCATTGGGCTACTTTACCAGCTTTGTCCTTCCTTGACAACATTTGTTGCTCGCACTACTGAGCGAAGACGAAGAATTTCAATGTTTTGAACAAGACCCTTCGCAAACTCAGGGTGACAAGGTTGGTGAACCGATTTGAAAATAGTACGATTAGCTTGACAACATCTGTTGCAGGAACTATTCAGGGTGATAAGGGTCTAGTGCTTATCAAACAAACCCGAATGGTTATTCTGTAGGTTCTTTTAGCCCAGTGATTTATTGCCGGGTAAATCTGGAATAAGGTGTTGGAATCGCGCCATAACCTCCGCCCAGGCCCGACTATCTTTTGGAAAATAGTGCTTTAAACTAACCCCAACCTCCAGGTTTTTTCGTCCGGCAGCTACATCCGTAATATAACCTGTGGCTATCGCCTGGAGCATGATATTTCCAAGCGCGGTAGCCTCAACTGGCCCGGTTATGACTTCGCGGTTACAGGCTTCGGCGGTAAACTGGCCCAATAACTCGTTCTGACTACCCCCACCGACCACCCGAATAATTTCCAGGGGGTAGCCTAATAACTGTTCCAACTGCGCCACCACCACCCGATATTTAAGGGCCAGACTTTCCAGGCAACAACGGATAATCGCGCCGGGATTTTCCGGGATGGGCTGGTCGGTGCGGCGGCAGAAAGCCCGGATAGCTTCCGGCATACTGGTGGGATTGAGAAAGTCAGGCGCGTCCGGGTCAATCAGGCTGCTAAAAGCGGGGGTTTGTTGGGACATTTGCACCAATGTCTCCCAATCATAATGCTGGCCTTGCTCCTGCCAAACCCTTTGACACTCCTGCACTAGCCACAGGCCCATCACATTTTTTAGCAAGCGGGTAGTGCCGCCCACTCCCCCTTCGTTGGTAAAGTTTAGGGCTAGGGCCGCCGGGACTAAGACGGGGTTTGCCACTTCCACCCCTACCAGACTCCAGGTTCCGCTACTTAGAAAAGCACTACGACCATCAAGATAGGGGATGCCCGCCACCGCACTGGCGGTATCGTGCGTGCCGGGAGCCACAATTTGAACTGGTTCTGTCTGACTCAGGCCAACTTCCTGCGCCAACTCAGGCCGTAATTCTCCCAGAATAGTACCGGGCGGCACAATTTGAGGTAGAAAGTGACTGGGAATACCGAGTTCAGTCAGCAACTCCCTCGCCCAATCTTTTTGTTTAACCGAGAAAAACTGAGTGGTTGTAGCGTTGGTGTACTCGACCACCTTGCGCCCGCATAGCCGGAAGTGAAAAAAATCGGGTATCATTAACAGCGTAGCGGCACGGTTAAGTAGAGATTTATCAGTTTCAACCTGACTATAAAGTTGGTAGAGGGTATTAAAAGGCAAAAATTGCAGCCCGGTTTCGGAAAATATCTGGGATTTTGGCACTTTCTCCAAAACCTGAGCCAGCACGCTATCGGTGCGGTGGTCGCGGTAGTGATAGGGCAGCTCCAATAACTGGTCGGCTTCGTCCAGCAGGGCATAATCTACTCCCCAGGTCGCTACCCCGATACTGGTCAGGGATTCGGGGCAAAGGGTGGGATAAAGCGACAGCCCTTTTTTAATATCTAGCCAGAGTTGTTCAATATCCCATTGTAAACGACCCCCCACCCGGAGCGGATTATTAGGGAAGCGGTGCAGGTCTTGCAGCTTGAAACTCTGACCATCCCACTGTCCCCACACTACCCGCCCGGTGCTGGCTCCCAGGTCTACCGCCAGGAAATTTGCCGTTGCGCTCATCCTTGTCTTTCCCAATTACCGAAGATAAGCCGAGCTGACCCCACCATCAACCGTGACTACCCCCCCGGTAGTGCGACTGGCACGCGGCCCTGCCAGGAAGCTAATAGCTTCGGCAATATTTTCGGGATACACATTTACCCCCAAAGTGGTGCGCTTGCGGTAGAATTCGCCCAATTCTTCGGCTTTAATCCCATAGCTGGCGGCGCGAGCAGCTCGCCACCCATCGTCCCAGATTGAACTTCCTTCCAGCACCCCGTCCGGCATCACCGAGTTAACTCGAATACTGTGCGTGCCCCCTTCTTCCGCCAGACAACGTGCCAGATGCAACTCGGCGGCTTTGGCGGCACTATAGGCCGAGGCGTTCTTGCCCGCAGCCACACTGTTTTTGCTGGCAACATAAATCAGACTGCCGCCCAGCCCCTGCATTTTCCAGACCTTGAAGGCTTCGCGGCTGACCAGAAAGTAGCCTTTTGCCAGAATATTAAAGTTACGATCCCAGGCCGCTACGGTGGTTTCTTCTAGCGGGGCACTGGTGGCAATCCCGGCATTTGATACTAGAATATCCAGACCGCCATAAGCCAGCATTACTTCCTCAATCGCTTTAGCCACCGCTTCCTCGCTGGTAACGTCACAACGGGCCGCCATTCCGCGCCGATAGCCGTGTTTGGCGGATAATTCGTCGGCGACTTTCTGGGCCCCTTCCAGATTGATGTCGAAAATAACCACATGGGCCCCATCTTCCGCCAGACGACGGGCGGTGGCGCGACCAATCCCACTGGCCCCCCCGGTGACTACCGCGACTTTCCCGGCTAGTTCGCGGGGCGCGGGTTTTAGCTGCAATTTGTAGATTTCCAGAGGCCAATACTCTACGGCGTAAACCTCCGCCGCGTTCAGACTTTCAAAGCCACCCAACGCCTGACTGCCCTCGATTACCCGAATGGCGCGGTGGTAAAGTTGACGACTGACATCGGCTAATTGGGCATCACTGCCGACGGTAATCATTCCGATGCCCGGAATTAGCACAACACGCGGGTTAGGATCAAACATCTGGTCGCCGGGTTGGCTATTGGCCTCAAAATATTCCTGATAACGCTGGATGTAACCCGCCACCCCTTCCTTGAGTTGTTGCTTGAGGGTTTCCGCCCCGCTTTCGGGTTGCCATTCTATAAATAGGGGCTGGCGTTTGGTATGTACCAAATGGTCGGGACAGGCCGCGCCAAGCGCCGATAAACGGGCGGCATCGGCGGTTCCCACAAAATCCATAACCTGGGGGCTGTTATCGTATTGCAAAACCACGCTCTGGCGGCTGCTTAAAAGCCCTCTTAGCACGGGCAGAATCTGGCTCAGGATTTGTTGGGTATTTTCGGACGAAAGGGCCGGAATATCCACCCCGGCAAAGACTTTACGCCCGTTTTTGTGACTTTCGATAAATTCTTCGGCTTGTTGTAAGACGTTAATGGTTTTATCGTAGGATTGTTTGCTGCTATCGGCCCAAGTGAGCAGCCCGTGTTTAGCCATCACCACCAGTTCGGCGCGGGGGTTAGCCTTGACCCCTTCGCCAATCCATTTGCTGAGGGTAAAGCCAGGACGAATGTAATCTACCCAGACCATCCTGTCGCCCCAGATGCTTTCGCAAAGTTTCCGACCATTCGGCGCACACGAAAGCGAGATTATGGCATCGGGATGGGTGTGGTCAACATGGGTTGCCGGGAAAAAGGAGTGCAGCAGGGTTTCGATGGATTGGCGCGGCCTCCCGATAGCGAAAGTACATTTTGAAAGGTAGTCCAGCATTTCCTCGTCGGTCATAGAGTCGCGTTCCAGCAAGGGAACAATTTCCGCCAGTTTAAGCCCGGCAAAACCCTTCTCGGTGACGGTTGCCAGATCGCTACCACTGGCCTTAACCCACAAAACTTCGGTGGGGCGACCAAGATGGTCAGTTTCCATTAGCTTGACGGAGGTATTGCAGCCGTAGATGTTAGCAATAGTGCGATCACGGCCCAAAAGATTGCTGCGATATACCAACCCGTTCAGGTCGGGAAGCTGTTGGGCGGTGGCCTCATCCCACAGGCTGGGCGGAATTCTTAACTGCTGTTCGGTTGACATAACACTCCTCAATCTATTACTGAAAGCCGCCACTGGTAGCAGCTAAACCACGTTCCTGTCGTATTTTTCCCTCATAGCCACTGGCTCGATAAGCAATTAGCGGGTCAGGGGCTATACCCATTTCCTCCCGCACCTGCATCAACAGGGGGCGCACATCAATGCGGTAGGCATCGGTCAAAATTCGGTGGGCTTCCAATACCTCACCCGCCTGTTGAGCTTGCGCCAATAAATCCTGCGGCACTAGCAAGGCTTTAGCGTAGATTTCTTGACAATTCATTACCGAGTAAATTATCCCGCCCATCTTACCCTCAATGTTGTGGCACTGGTCGAGCATATAGGCGACCTGTCGGGCGGTGGTGCTGGCAATAGTATCGGTGCTTTTCTCAGCATTCACCAGTTCGTGATAAATCAAAAATAACTGGTAAGGGTTAATGCTACCTACCGCCAAATCGTCGTCGCCATACTTGCGGTCATTATAATCAAAACCGCCAAGTTTGCCCTCGTCTAACAAATGGGCCACAATCTGCTCGATATTCGTACCCTGCGCGTGATGTCCCAGGTCAACTACTACTTGTGCCCTAACTCCCAATTTCATACACATGCTATAGGAAGTACCCCAATCCGGCACGTCGGTGCTATAAAAAGCTGGCTCAAAAAATTTGTACTCAAGCAACATCCGACTTCCAGCGGGCAGGTGTTTATAAATTTCTTTTAAAGCTTCTTCCATTAGGTGTTTTCGCCCACGCAAGCTGTCCTGTCCGGGGTAATTTGTGCCATCGGCGAACCACAATTTCAAAATATCGCTATCGGTATGGGTCATAATCTGGCAACATTCCAGAATATGGTCAAGGGCTTTGAGCCGAGTATTAGCATCAGGATTACCCACTGAGCCGAGACGGTAGGCGTTATCCTGAAAGACATTTGAATTAATCGCGCCGATTTTGATACCTACCTGCTGGGCATATTGATTCATCGAGGTGTAATCGTTGTTTTCGGGGCGATCCCAGGGGATGTGAAGAGCTACCGAGGGGGCGATCCCCGTAAACTTTTGCACCGTTGCGGCATCATCCAATTTCTGGCGGGTGGTAGTCGCCGCCCCAGGCCAAGGAAAAGCCTTAAAGCGCGTGCCACTGTTGGCAAAGGCCCAACTAGCGGTTTCAATTCTCTGATTTTTCAAAGCCTGTTTGACCGACTTTACCTCGATTCCCTGAGTATCCAGCGTTTCGGCTAATAGCTCATAGGCTCGGTGGTGCGTTCCGGCTGGATGAATATTCGTCATAGTAGCTTTTCCTTCCTGCTATCAATCCAAATGGAATACTTCGGTCAACTCAACAAACATTTCGTCAGCCCGGCTGTTATTAGCCGACTCGAAAAAGGGAGCCATCATAACTTGCCAGCGCCTGTTGACCTCCTCCACTGCCATGCGAGACTGGGCTTGCTGCAAACTTACAGGGGTTTCAAAGTAGCCGAATAGCAGCCCATCCTCCCGCAAGAATAGGCTATAATTATGCCAACCCGCCTTGCTGAGGGCCTGGAGCATCTCCGGCCAGACCTGTTGATGGATTTGTTTGTATTCCTCTAGTCGTTCTAGTTTTACTTTGAGTAAAAATCCTACACGCTTCATAACATAACCTTGCAGTTATTCCCCTCCCACTTTAGGGTTAAGGAGGTGTTTTATTTCGTTACTTTTTTGCTACTCGATAGCAAAAAAGTAACAACAAAAGTTTTATTCCCCCTTCCGCTTTAGGGAAGGGGGTCAGGGGGTTAGGTTTGAAAACCCACCCGGATGGGTCACAGACCTAGAAATTGAAAGTATCAATATTAGAAGCGTCAAACACGGTTGGCTTGCCGAGCAGCACTACCCCATCTTTATCAATGGTGTAAGAACCCAGCTTGCCCGCCTTGAAAGTTTCGCCCGCTTTGCCCTGAATCTGCCCGGTAGAAATGGCGTTGAGAGCGTAAATCGAGAGATAGCCCAGGTCGCCGGGATTCCAGAGGGCAAAGGCTGGAGCTGCGCCGCTCTTAACAAAGTTACGCATCTGGTTAGGAGTGCCGAGGCCCGTCACAATCACTTGACCGATTTTCTTGGCATCGGTAACTGCCCGCCCGGAAGCCGCAATCCCAACGGTGGTAGGCGAAATGATACCCTTGAGGTCAGGGTAGGTTTTCATCAAGCCTTGCGCTTCAGTGTAGCTTTTCTCGTCCTGATCGTCACCATAAACCGTCGCTACCAGTTCCAACCCAGCGTTTTCGGGCTTCTTGAGTTCGTCCTTCATAAAGCCAATCCAGGTGTTTTGGTTAGGAGCGGTGGAGGTCGCGCTCAGGATGGCAATTTTGCCCTTGCCGCCGATAAGCTTTGAGATAAGTTGAATCTGACCGCGCCCAATATCCTCGGCGTTGGCCTGATTGATGTGGATTTGCCGACCACCAGGGGCGATATTTGAGTCCCAGCTAACTACTGGGATTTTCTGTTCGATAGCGGTTTTACCAACCGGAACCAGGGCATCGGCATCATCGGCTGAAATTGCCAGTCCGCTTACTTTCTGAGCAATCAGCGAGTTAAGCAACTGGATTTGCTGGGTAGCATCCGCCGTAGCTGGGCCTTGATAAGTCACCGTTACGCCCAGTTCTTTAGCGGCTTCCTGGGCCCCTTTGTTGGCGGTATCAAAATAAGGGATACCTAGTGCTTTGGGAACCAGGATAAAAGTCTTATTACCACCGGAAGCGGCGGTAGTTGCTGCGGCAGCCGTAGTTGCGGCGGGAGCGGCGGTGGTCGTTGCGGCAGTAGTTGTAGCTACAACTGTGGTTGTGGGGGCGGTGGTAGCGGCCTTAGTAGCCACCGGGGCGGCGGTGGTCGTTGCGGCAGGGGCGGTGGTAGCCGTTGGGTCACCACAGGCTGCCAAAACGGCAAGCAGCATCAGGCTCACCAAAAATAAATTCAGTCGTTTGTTACGCAATTTAGTCATCCTCCTCATCATTGTTAATGTTTTTATTTGTAGGGGTGGGTTTCCAACCCATCCGGTCGGGTTACAAACCCGACCCTACCGCGCCAGCACCAGTGTCCGTGACCAGAAAAAGAAAATGCCAAACACCAGTGCTACCGTTACTACCCCCGCCACCCTGAAAACAACCCCCCTGTTCAAGCTCAGGCTGCTAGTCAATTGTTTTCCGAACCTGGGAAGTAATATCGAAAGAATTAACAGCAAGCCGATGATAATATCCTGTACTTGACCTTGCAGGTTAATTAACCCCATACCAAAGCGCAGAATACCCACCAGAATCAGGGCCAACACCGCCCCGACCATTGTGCCACTGCCACCGAAGATGCTAACCCCACCCAGCACCGTTACTGTTATAACGGTAAGTTCTAGCCCGGTGCCGATGTCCGGGCGGGTGCTGCCAAAGCGGGCCGCCAGAATAAATCCGGCAATCGCCGCCATCACACTCGATAGCACAAAGATGCCCATTTTGATACGGTCTACTGGCACCCCCGAAAAGCGACTGGCCTGTTCGTTATTGCCGATAGCGAAGATATAGCGACCAAAAGTGGTTTTATGCAGCACCAGTCCAAAAATCAAGGCAAACCCACCGAATATCAGCAACGAAAAAGGAATTCCGGTAGTGCCCAGCGTGCCTTGCCCTAGAAAGGTGAAACTCTCAGGATAACCCCGCGCCGCCTGGTCGCCCAACAGCGCGTAGGCCAACCCTCGGTAGAAAGACAAAGTGCCAATTGTGACCGCCAGCGAAGGCAGCTTTAATTTTGCAATCAAAAAGCCGTTTAGCAGTCCGGCAAAAACACTGGCAATTAAAGCTACCACCACTGCCAGCCAGATATCCCAACCCCCCATAAATAGCCAGCCCATCAACGAGGCTGACAACCCTAGCGTTGAAGCAATCGAAAGGTCAATATTGCCAGTAGCAATCACAAAAACCATTGGCAACATCATGATGCCGATTTCCATAAAATCCGAGGTAGTGCGGAGCAAGTTGCTGGTATTCAGGAAGTAGGGCGATAGTTGGCTGTTGGCGAAGGCCACCACGATTATCAGGATTACCAGTAGCCCTTCCCAGCGCACAACTCCCCGGCGAAGGATGCTCAAGTTTAGTTTCATTGCCCTCTCCTAGCGTTTTCTCTTGGAACTAAACCGCTTCAACCGCCGCAAGATAAACGAGTCAACCACTACCGCCAGCAGAATTAACAAACCCTGCGCCGCCAGTTGCCAGAAAGGCGAGATTTGCACCAGCGTCAGGGAATTATTGATAATACCCAGCAAGAACCCTCCTAGCACTACCCCCAGCACATTGCCGCTTCCACCAAAGATATTTACCCCACCGACCACCGGGGCCGCTACCGTTTGAAGTTCAAAACCTAGCGCGGTATTGGTCTGGGCTGACTCAAAGCGAGAAGCCCACAACACCCCCGCTAGTCCACATAAAATCCCCGAAATCATGTAAACAGTGAAAATAGTCTGCTTGATTTGAATACCAGCAAATCTAGCGGCATCGGGGTTGCTGCCCACCGCATAAATATCTCGACCACGCCGGGTATATTTCAGGAAGAAAAAAACTGCGATAATCACCGCAATGGCGAAAAGTATCAGGTTTGGAATGCCCAAAGGCGTGCCTTTTGCCAGCTCGCGGAATTCCGGCGGGAACTCAAAAGCGTTAATCCACTTGCCGTTGCTGTAGAAAAAAATCAGGCCACGATAGATACTGAGCATACCGAGAGTAGCGATAATCGGCGGGACCCCCCCTACCGCAATAATCAAGCCATTCAGACTACCAAGCACCGCCCCCAGAGCCATTCCTAGTGGGATTGCCAGAAAAACAGGCATTCCGGGAAGACCAGTAACGGTATAGGAGACCATCATAGCGGTCAGGCCAATCATTGAGCCCACTGAAAGGTCAATCCCTCTGGTGATAATAACCATTGTCTGGGCCAGAGCTACAATAATCAGGATTGAGATATTCAGCAGAATATCCCGAAAGTTATCGGCACTCAAAAAGGCCGAGTTGCGTAGGGTTACTAGCACAGAAAGTAGCACAATAAAAATTATGATGCCGGTTTCCCGGAATTTTACAAATATTTGCCAGAAGCGACGTTCGGGCGGGCTGGCAACTACGGGTTTCTCGGCAATCATCCAAACTCCTGATTCTTATATCTAGGCAATAGCGGCAGCCGCCATAAGTTTTTCGGGGGTGGCTTCCGCTCGGCTGAATTCGCCCGTCAGTTGTCCGGCCCGCATCACCAGAATGCGGTCACTCATCCCCAGGACTTCCGGCAATTCTGAGGAAATCATCAAAATAGCCATCCCCTGCGCCGCTAATTCACTCATCAAGCGATGCACTGCCGCTTTGGTTCCAACATCAATTCCTCTGGTGGGTTCGTCCAGAATTAGCAGACGGGGTTTAGTGCCAAGCCATTTCGCCAGCACCACCTTTTGCTGATTTCCCCCCGAAAGTTGACCGACCTTCTGCCCAACCCCCGCCATTTTGACCTCAAGTTGAACAGAGCCATCACGGGCAGCTTGCGCTTCTCTTTTCTTGTTCAGCCAACTAAATCTGGCAAATTTGGCAATCACAGGCAGGGTAATGTTGTTAGCGATGCTCATAGCCAGCACCAGTCCATGTTCCTTGCGGTCTTCGGGGACATAGCCGATTTTCAGATGCATAGCTTTTTCGGGGCTGTTAATAGTGACTACCTGACCATTCAGCTTGATTATGCCGGAGGTAGCGGGTTCAATCCCGAAAATCGCCCTGGCAACATTAGTGCGCCCCGCCCCGATAAGTCCGGCCATCCCTAGAATTTCACCCCGCCGCAACTTGAAAGAAACATTTGAGAAAGCTCCTTCGACACTAAGGTTTTCCACTTCCAGTACCACCTCACCCGCTTTAACATCTTGCTTGGGGAACAGTTGGTCAAGGCTGCGACCCACCATCATCCGAATTAGTTCATCGGTGGTTACGGCGGTCATCGAACGGGTATCAACATAGCTACCATCACGTAAAGTTGTAACGCGGTCAGCAATTTCAAAAAGTTCTTCCAAACGGTGCGAGATAAAAACAATGGCCGTACCGGAAGCGCGGAGTTGTCGCACAATTGCAAACAACTCCTCCACTTCACCTTGAGTTAGCGAGGAGGTAGGTTCATCCATAATAAGCACGCGGGCGTTGATTGATAGGGCGCGGGCAATTTCGACGAGTTGTTGCTGGGCCACGCTGAGTTCACGGGCTTTGGTGCGCGGGTCGAGGGATAGGCCAAGCCGTTTGAGCAGCGTCCCAGCTTCCTGGTACATTTTTTTCCAGTCAACCCCCCCGCGCCTCATTGGCTGGCGACCCACCATAATGTTTTCGGCAATATCAAGGTCGGGGAAAAGGCTAGGCTCTTGATAAATAGCGGTAATCCCATGAGTCTGGGCGGCTCTAGTGTTAGCAAAATGAATGGGCTGGCCTTCAAAGAATAGTTGGCCGCTATCCGGCTGCTCCACCCCCGTCATAATCTTGATTAGAGTAGACTTTCCCGCGCCATTCTCACCCAGCAGGGCATGCACTTCTCCGGGATAGACCTCAAAATTAACGTCCTTGAGGGCCTGAATGCCACCAAATGCTTTGGAAATATGCTCAATTTTTATAACTGGAGCTTTATCAGCCGTCATTGAACTCTGTCCCACAACTTTGTTAGTAACCGCCTTTGGTCAATCGCGAACCTTGCCCCTGAAATTTTGTACAACAAGGGCATTCAAATAAGCCTTGGTAGATGCTGGCTTAATCACATACTCTTTTTTAGGGTACAAAAATTAGTCGCAAAACCATTTCAAGGTTTTGGGAGAAACTATATCAAATTGTCAAAAGCAAAAATATTGGTAACTTTGAAAAAACGGAAATTGCATCCTGTCCATCAATTTGGAGTGATTGTTAAATTAAAGTTAGCATACATCTTTTGGTTTGTCAATAGATTTTTGTGAAATCGAAAGGTGTGCTTTTGTTTCCGAAAGCTAACAGATTGTAAAAGCCCGATTAAGGTGTTAATATAATCCTGAAAGGCTTGGAAGGTGGTCAAATTTTTGCTATAATAGGGCCGACTTTCGGAATCGAAAATAAAGAATTCTCTATTGGAAACAACTAAAAGCGAGTAAACTGGATGAATGTAGATGAGCGTCGCCACAAAATAATGGAAATACTGCACTCGCAAGGCTTTTGCAATGTAACCTCTATTGCCAAAGAGCTATCAGTTTCGGAAGTAACCATTCGGACTGACCTTAGCTACCTGGAAGAACAAAATAAGGTCTCGCGGATTCATGGCGGGGCAGTGCTAGTCACCGAAGTTGCCAGAGGTCGGAACTTTGAGGAACGCACCCATATCAACCAGAATAAAAAACGCTGGATTGCCCGTCGCGCCGCCGACCAGGTTGAGCATCACCAGACCATTATCCTCGATGCCAGTACCACCGCTTATTTTATTGCCGATTATCTGAAAAACCATCAGGGCTTGACCGTTTTTACTAACGGGGTTGAGGTCGCCTTTAAGTTAGCTGAAAACCCCTCCACGCGGGTAATTCTTACAGGCGGGCTGTTGCGGGTTGAAACCGCTTCGCTGGCAGGACAATTCGGCGAGAGTATTTTAAATGGGGTGCGGGCCAGTAAAGCCTTTTTATCATGCACGGGCTGGTCGGCTAACCTGGAGGCAATGGACGATGATTTGTTTGAGGTGCAACTTAAGAAAGAGATGGTCAACGCCACCGAGTCGCTGATTATTGTGGCGGATTCTTCCAAATTTTCCAAAAAGGGCGTGACCTCCTTTGCCCCGTTGAGCCGCATTGATATGATAATTACTGATGATGGAGTTGACCCCCTGCGGCTCAATCGTTTTCGACAGGCCGGGAAAAGTGTCAGTATTTGCGGCGAGAAAGTTACCCGCATGCTGGACAGTGGGCATGAGGGGCGGCGAATGCGGCTGGGCTTTGCCAACCAGGATGATACTTTGCCTTTTGCGGCGTTGGTGCGTCAGGGAATTGTGCAGGCGGCGGCTGAGAATAAAATTGAATTGCTGCTAACCGATAATTGTGAGGATGGCCCCACTGCCCTGGCTAATATTGAATATTTTCTGGAACAAAACGTTGATTTGGTAGTGGAATATAACACCGATGCCCGCTATAGCAATGTAATTATGGAGCGGTTGCGCGCGAGGGCTATCCCGGTGATTGCGATTGATATTCCTTTGCCGGGGGCTACTTTTGTGGGGGTTGATAACTATCGTTCTGGCCTGATGGGGGGGCGATTGGCGGGGCAATACGTGCTTCAGGAATGGGAAGGGCGGCTGGATAAAGTGCTTTCGCTGGACTTACCGCTTTCCGGGCCAATTCCAGCAGCCCGCATGCAGGGTCAGCTTGACGGTTTGCGCGAACTTGTGCCCATCGCTGATGAAAACGTCATACCAATGGATAGTAAAAATAGTTTTGAAGGGGCTTATCAAGCTGTTACGCAATTAATTCCGGCTCTGAAAACCGCGCGGCATATTGCGATTTTTGGGATTAACGATGAGGCGGCGATGGGGGCAATTGCCGCTTTTGAAAAGGCGGGCAGTTCCGAGCGGGTATTTGCAGTTAGCCAGGGGGCTGATAAAACCGCCCGTCATGAGATGTTAAAACCTGCCAGTCGTTTGATTGGGGCAGTGGCTTTCTTTCCAGAAAATTACGGCAATATTATTGTGAACATTGCCGCAAATATCTTACAGGGCAAACAGACTCCCCCCGCCATCTATACTAATCACGCTCTGGTAATCCCTCCCAAAACCCTTAACTCGCTTGACCTCTCCAGAGTAAATTATGATGTGATTGCGGTGGAAGATTACGATAAGGCCAGTCACGCTATTAGCGAAAGTTGGCGAACTATCCAACAGCCAGCTTCCCGCTAGATTGACCCCATTTGTCCATAATTCTTCAGTATGAGGACTGCCTGCTTATGAGCTTTAACAAAATAACCCGTAAAATGGGGTAAAATTAAATAACGCGGGACTAAAGCCACCGCGCTAAGAGAGCTTATATTTTTAGCAAAATAACCCTAAAAAACAATCCCGAATGGCTACCGGGCAGGCTCTTTTAACTCGGTGATTTATTGCCGGGTCAACTTCCTTCCACCCGTGCCAGGAACTTTGTAACCGCCGCGAAGTAAGCCTCTGGTTCTTCGACGTGCGCCAGATGCGAACTGTTCTCCAGCATCAGCCATTCTGACCCCGCAATGCCCTCGTTTAAAACTTTGTTAATTGCCGGGGTGGATTCATCATATAAACCAGAGATTATCAGGGTTGGCAGTTTTATTTCGCCCAGCCGACTGGTTATATCCCAATCCTTGATTACTCCAATCACATGAAACTCGCTCGGCCCGTTCATATAGCCATAAACTGGGCCATCATTAATATGGGCAAAGCTGTAAGTCACATAATCGGGATAAGGCACGCGGCAAACATGACGCTCATAAAATACTGTCATTGCAGCTTCGTATTCGTTGCTGCTGGTTGTGCCCGCCTCCTCATGCTCAAGCAGGGTAGCCTGAACTTCAGGTGGCAGGTCTGCCCTCAAGCAATTAGCTTCAGCTACCCACAGTGGAATACTGGAAAGGGTATTAGCCAGAATTAAGCTTTCGATGTTGCCGGGTTGGGTGAGGGCGTATTCCTGAGCCAGCATGCCTCCCCAGGATTGCCCTAAGATATGGACTTTCTCCAGACCAAGCCCTTTGATAACCTGCCCAAGTTCTTCCACAAAACGCTCAACCCGCCAGAGCGAAAGGTCATCCGGGATGTCCGAATTGCCACAGCCGAGTTGGTCGTAAAAAATTACCTCGCGCTCCTCGGAAGCCAATTCTTGCAGGTTTAGTAAATAATTGTGGAGCGCACCAGGCCCACCGTGTAATACTAATAGCGGAGTTTTGGTTGCCCTATTCCCACCAAAGCGATGATAATATATTTTGTATTCACCAAGCGGAAGATAACCTTCCCGGTCTAACATTTTTAGCTCCTTTTAGCCTGACTAGGCAGGAAAAATATCCTGAGAAATAAAGGTCGAAACTATCCAGTTGGGCGCATCTACTATCTCGCTGATTTTCAGGTCGGCGGCCACGCTACACAGGATATAAGCTTCCTCTGCCGAGAGTTTATAGGTACGGCTTAGATAATCAATCATAAAGCGCAAACTTTTCTTGGTAGCTTCCATCAAATCCGGGGCATGCCCGGTGGTAACGTAGTAACCCTTCTGGTTGATTCTATCGTGGGGATTGCCCATTGTGAAAAATTGTAGTTCCTGAAGATTAGTATTTTTGTGGAGGTTAACCCGAAAGCGCAAATTCATGGGGCATTCGATGGCAGTGCCGCAGACCTCACCATCACCCTGTGCGGCGTGACCGTCGCCAAGTGACAGCAACGCCCCCGGCACTAGCACTGGCAGAAAGAGCCGACTCCCTTGATTAAGCTGTTTAATATCAATATTCCCACCGTTTCGGCGGGGAGGCACAGTCGAATGCGCTCCAACTTCGTCCATACCCACGCCCATCACCCCCATAAAAGGGTCAAGCGGAATCTGGATGCCCGTTGTGCTAAACTCGGCTTTATCCGTCGTTAAATCCCACTGTACCAGATAGGGTTTAGTGAAATCTTCCGCTAACAGGCCAAAACCGGGGATAATGCCCGTCCAGCCCCAACCCTTTGGGGTTAGTTCGAGAACCTCAATCTCAATAGAGTCGCCCGGTTCAGCCCCTTCAATTAGGATTGGCCCGGTCAGAGGATGAATGCGTCCAAAATCAAGGCTCTCAAGGGCAGCGAGGGAGGAATCATGCTCCAGTTGCCCGTCCGAGGCTTCTCTGGTATCCATTTCCACAATGTCACCGGGACGGATTGATAACAGAGGAGTGAGGCTATTATCCCACTTGGAATGGATTATTTCGTCAGTTAACAGATGACTTTGTTCGAGTGCCACAGCAAGCTCTCCTTATTTATCTGAGCCGAATCCGGGGATCCAGCACCGGGTAAAGAAGATCAATAAACAGGTTGCAAATTACAATAAAGGTGGCGGCGACCAACACCGTCCCCATAATTAGCGGTATATCCAGATTGCCGATAGCCGCAATCGCCAGCTTGCCAATTCCGTTCCAGCTATAAACCGCTTCCACTAATACTACTCCACCCAAAAAAGCCCCTAAATCTAATCCAGCCCAGGTCACAATCGGCAACAGGGCATTTCTGAGGACGTGGCGGGTAATTACTTTTCGGCCTGACAAACCTTTGGAACGAGCGGTGCGGGTATAGTCGCTATTAATTTCCTCCAACATCTGGTTGCGGAGCAAACGGGCGTAAAATACCGCGCCACCCAGGCCAATCGTCAGGGCGGGCAAAATAATACTGGTTGGTTGGGTATTGCCACCAAGCGGGAACCATTTCAACAAAAAGGCAAAAACATATAGAAGCACCAACCCTACCCAGAAAGTTGGTAATGAAAGGCCCGCCAGAGTTATTCCCTGGATTATGCGGTCAAGAAGTGAGCCTCGCCAGACCGCCGCAATTATCCCTGCCGGAATCCCGATTAGCAGCTCTGCCAATAATCCCGCCGCCGCCAGGGCTATCGTATTGGGCATTACGTTCAGAATACTCTCCAGCACAGGGCTATTGGTACGGTAAGAGCGACCCAAATCACCCTGCACCGCCTTGAACACATACCGACCATACTGGACAGGTAGAGGGTCGTTTAAACCAAGCTGCTTTTTTATAACTTCGCGCTGTTCGGGCTTGATGCGGTTGCCATAGGTCGCGGTAATGGGGTCGGAAACAAGATTGCTTAAAATAAAAGTAATGATGGTAACGCCAATCAACACGAAAAACATTCCGGCTAAACGTCTTAAAATATAACGAAGTAACATGGGCTTGCTAATTCCTTAAAGCTAGGCAATAAGCTGAGAGTCTGCCGTAATTGACAGACTCTCCGTTAAGACAAAGACTACTTGGTTTTGAACAACTGCGAATATTCGGGGCCCCAGACCGGGTGGAAGGTATAGCCTTGCACCTTCTGTCCCACAAATAGGGTCGCTACCGGGTTGTAAAGCGGAACCCATGGTTGCTCGTCCATAATCTTTTTCTCGATTTCCTGATAAGCGAGCAGCCGAGCTTTGGGGTCGGTGATACCCCGTGCTTTAAGCTCCAGAGCATCCACGTCCTTGTTGCAATACCAGGCCGAATTAGCACCGCCCTCAATCGCCGAACCGCAGCTTAGAATGGGGGCAATAAAGTCAGACGGGTCTGGGAAGTCCTGATACCAGTTAATAATACCAATCTGGATATTCTTCTCCTTGCCCGTATCCTTGAAGAAAGCCTCACTCTGTTCAACCTTCGGTTCGGCTTTTATCCCCACATCCTTGAGGTCGGCAATCAACGAAGTGACGATTTTCTTTGAATCATCAGTGTCGTCCGAAACAAAAGTGAGGGTCTGACCAAAATCGAAGTTAGCGGCAGTCAGTAAATCTTTGGCTTTTTTCTTGTCGAAGTGTAGCGAGGTCGAAGCAAGTTCCTTGCTATAACCCGGCATTTGAGGTGGCAGGATATTCCCGGTTTCAACCCCGCGATTGTTAATCAGCCGCAGAACTTTTTTTCGGTCAAAAATATAGGAGAAAGCCTGACGAACCTTAACATCGTCAAAGGGCTTCATTTCGTTGTTCATAAATACATAACTGTCGGCGACTACCCCTTCAGTTTTGGTCTGTTTGCTGAAAGTAGCATCGGACAACAGGTTAGGATATTCCGCCGCCGGGATATTATCCCCAGTAAGATCAATATCACCATTCTTAACCTTCAGGATAGCGGTGGTCTCGTCAATCCCTACCTGGAAGAAAATCGAGTCGAGATAAGGCAGACCCTCAGATGCATGGAGGTAATTGGGGTTTTTCACCAAAGTAATCCCCTTACCTTCAGCCCATTCCTTGACCATAAACGGCCCGGTTCCTACTGCCGTTTTGTAGAAATCGTTGTTTTTGTGGTCACTGTCCCAATGCTTCTCGACCTCAGCCTTCGGAACAGCCGCGCCTTCCGGCATGGTAATAATATTCAGGAAGGTTTGGTCAGCATCGGTCAAGGTGACCTGGAGAGTCACATCATCAACCGCCTTGAGACCAGTAATTTCTTTAACCTTGCCATCGCCCGCGTTCAGGCTATCCCCATATTCCTTGGCCCCCTGGATAATCTGGAAGAAGGCTGGGAAGGGGCTTTTCATCGCCGGGTCAAAAATGCGCTCCCAGCTATACTTGAAATCGGCGGCGGTCAGGGGGCTACCGTTGGAGAATTTAAGACCCTTGCGTAATTTGAAAGTAAAAACCTTGCCATCCGCGCTTACGGTGGGCATGGCTTCGGCTAACTCTGGTATCAGGGTCGTGACTTTGTCGTAAGTGAGCAAGCCCGTGTAAATCTGATGTTCCACGTTCCAGGTCTGGACGCTATAGCCCACCACCGGGTCAGTTGAGTCAAAGTTACTCTTGTAGGCGACGTTGAGAGTGCCGCCCGCCACCGGTTTAACACCCGTAGCCGCTGGAGCAGTAGTTGCCGCCGGAGCGATGGTCGTTGCTACTGCTGCCGTGGTAGTAGCCGCAGTGGTGGCGGCAGTGGTAGCGGCGGCGGTTGTGGCAGCACTTGTAGTAGTCGCACTTGCAGCAGTAGTGGTGGCAGCCGCCGTGGTAGTAGCGGCAGTGGTGGCAGTGTTGTCACCGCAGGCTGTCAGAACCAGCCCGCCCAGTAGCGCAACCAGAAAAGCGAGGCTAAAATACTTCCGAAATTTCTTCCCGTTGTTAATCATCGTTCTTGTTAGTCTCCTCCGTTGTTAATAAATAAACTCTACCCGAAATTATTGTTTCTGGCGAGGGTCAAGGGCATCGCGTAGACCTTCACCAAAAAGGTTGAAACCAAAGACCGTCAGGAATATCGCCAAACCGGGAAATATCACAATCCAGGGAGCAGTACGGTAATAACGAGTACCATCCTGGATAATGTTGCCCCAGCTAGGAACGTTAGGTGGAACCCCCGCGCCAAGATAGCTTAGGGTAGCTTCTAGCAAAATCGTTGTGGGGATTGTTAACGCCAGCAATACAATCAGCGGAGAAAAGAGGTGAGGAATAATATGTTTTATCAAAATCCGGCTGTTTTTCACTCCAACCGAGCGGGCCGCCAGGATGAATTCTCTCTCTTTCAAAGCCATTACCTGCCCGCGAACCACCCTGGCAATGGAAGTCCAGCTTATCAACGACAGGGCCAGAATAGCCACGCCCACGCTCGGTTTTATGGCACTGGCAAGTGCTATAGCAAATAAAATAGCCGGGAAGGCTAACATTGTGTCCACCACCCGGCTTAAAACCGTATCTACAAAACCGCCAAAATAACCTGAAACTAGGCCAAAGATAGTCCCAACCGTGATAGCGATGACATTAACCACCAGAGCTATCAGCAACGAGGTTTGCCCGCCATAGAGCATCCGACTGAGCAAATCCCGCCCTACGGGGTCAGTCCCCAGAAGGTAAGTTTGGTTGGGTGCTATAGGTTCACCCGCCGCAGTAAGGCCATCATCAAATTGGGCATCTGGTTGATAGGGGGCCAGCACAGGTGCGGCAAGACTAACGCCAATTACTAGAAGAATCAAAGCCAACCCGATTAAAGCCGATATATTCCCACCCAGGCTTTTTCTAAATCGTTGAAAAGGGGTTACACTCTTTAGTTTCTTTAGCTTTTTGGGGTCACCAGCTCCGTTTGCTTCTTGTAAGGCAGCTTCTTTAGCATCAGGTAAATCTTTAAGGGTCATCGTTTCTCCATTAAGGTAAGGCAAACTAGACCTACCCATAGATAAAAACCGGGCAGGAAACTATATTTAACCCGTACCCAGCTATCGGCGTTTCAGGCGGCTTTTCTTAATTCTGCTTCTATATGGATTACTGATACTAACTTTTTAGTTAAGAGAGGCTCTCGTTGCTGATTGCACAAGGCAGGTTGTGCAACAATTGTACAAGTTCGATTTTCACATTATAATGACTCTCTAATCTTTAAGCAAGATTAAAAGGATATACTTTCAAGGTTTATTTGGTAATTTTGGAAAATTCTG
>Ga0209512_1002547_pt1 | contig 19062 bp, 17 predicted proteins | sample frozenSSSSmetaG_FD_184142 | JGI IMG/M metagenome (GOLD analysis project Ga0209512, IMG submission 184142) | Glacier valley bacterial and archeal communities from Borup Fiord, Nunavut, Canada, to study Microbial Dark Matter (Phase II) -... | ecosystem: Environmental > Aquatic > Freshwater > Ice >... | reverse complement strand
AACGACCGGAAGAAAGATAATGGCAAATTGAACGGAATGACGCAGCGGTGCTAAAAGTGAGCAACTGTGATAAAAATCTGGTTCTACAGGATAGTCTTTTTGCTTCATCATTTTCTTCAGCGAACGTTAAATGTCCGCCCACGGGCGCGACTGAGAAGGAGGTTGAATCGTGATTGCGGAGCTTATGGCCCGTTGGTGCGCGACGGCTTGTTCGGTCCTCTTCATCCGCAATGTCCGATGAGGCCAAATCCCTTGGAACTTGCACACTCTAGGGCGGACTTCCACTGCTCAATCCAATCCTTCGTATCGCTCGAAAGCCCTGGAACTCCCTCAACGTCTAGTCGCTGGAATGATTGAAGCAGCGACTCGATTCGACTTGGCGAGATCGAAATGAAATAACATCCGTCTGTAAGATCGGAGATTCCTAGCTCGTCCAACGCTTCGCCAGTGGATATGACGGTCGCAATGTCCTTCAACTCGGGTTGATCAGGGGAAGCGCCGACAGCCAACTCGATCTGCTCGGCAGCCTCAAAGTGCTGGCTCGCACTGTCAGACGTCCAGACTCCATCGGGGAGGTCTTTGGTATAGATGTCGATGTCATCCGTGTGGATCATCTCTTCGACGATCTGTTCTGCCGAAGTCCGTTTCTGGACTTCGACCCAGTCAAAGCAAAAGGCTGTTATTTGCATAAATTCTTACCGAACAGTGTTATTATCCCACCGGCATATTGATATGCTTTGGGGGGCTGAAGTTTCTTTCGTGGTGAGGGTGTGCGCGCAAGAGGTTGGTAGTCAAGGGGAGAGGTTGCTGCAAGGGGTGGGCCAAAGGCACCGGCTTTTGTAAGGCGGGCCGGACCTTCCGGCGGGATGAGGGAACTGGATATGCCCGCTTCGGAAGAGCGGAAGATCGGGCGGGGAGGACGCGGAGGTTTTCACGGAGATGCGAGGGCTAGGTTTATCCAAGCAGGTCGATGAACCTTTCCGGCGTCATTCCGGCGCTGCGGAGGAGGCCGCGGAGGGTGCCTTTGGCGAGTTCCTTGTGATCGGGAACCGAGAGGCTGGCGAGGTGGCCGGATTTGATCAGGATCATGTGGCTTCCCCGCTGGCGGGCAAAGGTCCAACCGTCCTTGAGAAAGGCATCCCGGGCCTGCCGTCCGCTGATGGTAGGTAAGCCGGCCATGGAGGATCAGGCGACGGCGACTTCCAACAGGCGGGTCTCCACGGTGAGCGGCATGCCCTGCTCGGCGCGGACTTCCAGACAGCCGAGAATGGCCTCGTGAATGTTTGCCGCGGCCTCGTCCTTGGTGGCGCCCTGGCTGATACAACCGGGGATGGACGGGCACTCGGCGATCCAGACGCCGTCCTCATCGCGGTCCAGTGTGATGACGAATTTCATGGAAGCAATTTGGGATCGGATGGATGATTTGACCAGTTTTTTGACAAACTCGTCGATGGGGATCAATTGGCAGGCGGGGTGGTGCCGTCGGTGGCGTCGCCGTCGTCGTCGTTCTTGCGCTTGGGGCTGCGTTGGACGCGGGAGGCGGCGAGCCAGGCGTGGAGCTTGGCGGGGTTGCGGCGGTAGAGGTTCTGCATCATGGCGTCGAGGCGGGTGACTTCCTGGGTGCCTTGGAGGAGGAGGACGTCGATGCTCTCGGTGCTTTCAAGGCCTTCGAGATTGTCGGCGGTGGTGGCGAGGTTTTTGCCATCGATGGCGTCGCGGTCGGCGCGGAGGTCTTCGACGAAGTCGGCGGGGATGAGCTTGCCGATGAATTTGGCGCGGAGGGCGGCCTTGGCGGCGAGCTGGGCGGGGGTGTCGGTGGCGGCGTCTTCGAGGAGGAGGAGCAGGGAGTCCGCGTGGGTCTTGATGGTGCTCTCGGTGGGTTCGCCGGGGAGGCGGTAGGGTCCGATGAATCCGGGTTCGTCGAGGTCGATGGCGCGGGCGGTGCGGGCGATGTCCTTGAAGTCGGACCAGAGGGCGTCGAGCAGGGTCTGGAGGCTGGCGGGGCCGCGCTGTTGGCCGACTTTGTATCGGTTGAGCTTGGCGGAGAGGGTGGCGACATTGGCGAAGCGGTCGATGGCTTCGCTGCCGGCGGGAAGGTCGGCGTGGTTTTCACTGCCGAAGATATTGACGCGGTCGAGGCGTTCGTGGCGGAGGATGTCGCGGTCGTTCATGGGGAGTCTGGGGATGGATGGTTGGTGATTGCTAGAAAATGTCAGGCAGTTTCCGGGACGGCAAGAAGCTTTGTAGGAAATTGGCGGATGAACGCGGAGTGAGGAGGGTGATTTTCCGACAATTTCGTAACAAGTCACTTGAAATCAGCAGATTGGAAGCCAGTCCGGGCGGAAGTGGGACCTACCCGGTGACTCGGTGGGACCTACCCGGCGGCGTGGTGGGACTTACCCGGTGGCGTGGCGGGACCTACCCGGTGATGAAGTGGGACCTGCCCGGTGGCATGGTGGAATCTACCCGGTGACGCGGTGGGACCTGCCCGGTGGCATGGTGGAATCTACCTGGTGACGCGGTGGAACCTGCCCGGTGATGCGGTGGGACCTGCCCGGTGGCATGGTGGAATCTACCTGGTGATGGGGTGGGAACTGCCCGGCGGCGTGGTGGGACCAACCCGGTGATGAAGTGGAATCTGCCCGGTGATGCGGTGGGACGTGCCGGGCGGCGTTTTGGAAGCCACCCGGTGGCGTAGTGGGACACTTGGCAAGTCAGGTGGCTTCCAGACCGCTTGCTAAAATTGAGTGCCGTAACCGGATTGCGCGCCACCCATCCAGCGACAGCCCGGAGTTCAAGCTTCAGCTTGTCTTCGGGAAGATCACGCTAAAGCGCGAACTCCGGACACCTCATGGGTCGCAAAAGCGGAAGGAGCTTTCAGCAGTGCCTTCTGGCAGACGGCCCAACGTCACCGGGCGTCGTCCTTGCGGGTGAGGGCGCGGAAGTTTTTCCAACGGTGGAAGGTGAGGAAATTGGCGTCGTGGTTGTTGTGCGCTCCGCCTTCGGCATCGTCCCAGGCGGTGCGGACGGTGGTGATGAGGTCAGCGCCATCGAACAGCCAGTCGGGGTATTGGAAGCCGTGTTTCGCGAGATCCGGATGATGGAGGAGGATGCAGCGGGTTTCCCAAGTGCGGAGGTCCATGGAGTGGACGAGCGCGAGGGTGTTGCGGATGGCGGCGGGCTTGGTGTGAGGGGGAAACGCGTCGGTGACGATGTTGGCGAGCGCCCAGTAGCCGTCGCCCGCCGGGTCCTTGCGGATGACGAATTTTTTGGCCCCGCCGGGAAAGTCGATGAACCCGGCGGCGGGGTCGAAGGCGAGGCTGCGGCCATCCGCGCTGGCACAGACGAGCGCGGCCTTTTCCGGCAGGCCGGGCAAGTCCACGCGCAGGATGTCGAGCACACCGCCGGCGGGATCGATCACGGCGTTTCCTTCCAACCAGCCGTCAAAGGTACCACCGAGCCAGGCGGGATCGCGGGCGAGTGGCTCGCTGAGGGTCCAGCTTTCCGGCTTGAGGAGATCGGCATCGGCCGGAGCGGAAATGACGCGGGCGCGGTAGCGGGCACCCCACTTGGTGCCGCCCATGGCATCCTCGACGGCCCGCCAGATCCGCCCGCCGTGCTCGACGACGGGCATGGGTGCGGTGTGCCACTCGCCGGGGGCGATGACGGAACGGGTCCAGGTTTTTCCCTCATCGTTAGAGCGGCGGCAGATGAGCTGGCCGTGGTGCTTGTCCATGCCGATGGAGTAAAGCTGGCTGTGGTGGAGGAAGAGATTGCTCCAGAACCAACCGTCCACTTCGGCGACAGGACGCCAGGTGAGCCCGCGGTCGTCCGAACGGAAGACGGCCCCTCTGGCGAGGACGTGTTCCTGGCTGCGCGGACCGAAGTAATCGTGGGAGGCGAGGTAAGCGCCGCCCGGCAGCACGCAGAGCGCGGGCGAGCCGATGTAGAGGCCGCTGGAGGCCGGGCTGTGGTGGATGACGATGCCAGGTGGCGGTGCGGTCCCGCTGGATTCCGCAAGGGTGGAAGTGATGGTTAGGATCAGGGCGAGCAGGGAGGTGAGCCGGGATTTCATGGGAGGATGCTGGATGGAATCCGTATTCCTATAGCCACGCCCGGTCCATCCCGTGTGGGGCGGGGGGGGGCTCGCGGTGAGGTTTCCCTCAGATGGATAGATCCACGGTCAGGTCGCCGCCGAGGCTCTCGATGGACTGGAGGAGGGTGGCGGTTTCGGTTTCCTCGGGGATGGAGACGATGCCGTGGGCGCGGAACATGGGGTGGCCGCTCATGGGGGCGCTTTCGAGGCCGGTGGTGAGTTCCTCGACGTTTCCTCCGGCATGGGCGATGGCGGCGGTGAGCTCGCGGACGATGCCGGGGCGGTCGTTGCCGACGACATCGACGACGACGGTGCGGCGGGGCAGGGGATCGGCGGCGTCCTCACGCACGGCCTGGACGGTTAGTCCGGGGATGCCGGGTGACTGGAGGTCATGGAGCAGGGCGTCCACCGCGTCGGGCGGGCATTCGATGCGGGCGATGCCGGCGAATTGTCCGGCGAGGCGGGCCATGCGGCTCTCCAGCCAGCTTCCACCGTGGCGGGCGATGGTGTCGGCGAGGGAATTGACGAGGCCGGGGCGGTCGCTGCCGAGGAGTGTGATGACGAGGTAGCTTTTCATGGATTGAGAAAAGCAGAGGGCTGAGGGAATGCCAGAGATTTTCCGCCCTCCGGTCTTGTGAAACGCGGAAAAGCCGTTCAGTCTCCGCGCAATTCGAATGATTACCCCCATGGCCAGCGATCACCCTTTCCAGATGCTTTTCGAAACCCTCGGGCGCATTCCGACCTCCCACGCGGAGTCGGTGAACCGCCAAGCTTACGAAATCCTCTCTGACATTCTGACGGTGCCGGTGGAGAAAAACGGCCGCTGCATCCTGCTCCGCGCGCCACGTGCCGGTCATGGGAAAACGCACCTGCTTTCGCGTATCCAACATTATTTGGGATCGAGCCACGAGTTCATCCCGCTGCATCCGGCGTTCGGCTGCCGGATCGATGCGGCGTCGGTGACGGATGACGCGCTGCGCCGGCTGGTGCGGCCGCTGCCTGCATCGGGCGGGCTGTGTGTGCTGGATCTGGTGACGCGGCGGTTGTTTGCCGCCGCGCTGCAGCCGCTGGTGGGCTCCGGCGAGGTGCCGTGCCAGGACCGCGAGGGCGCTCTAACGGCGCTGCGGACGCGGCCGATCGAGACGTTTGATTTCCATCACCCGAATGCGGTGACGGCGCACTGGGCGCGTGAGAATTTCGAAGTGCTCGGCCAGCGCCTGAGCATGGAACTCGCGCAACGCTGCTCGCTGCCGGTGCGCGAGATCGCTTTCTGGGTGGAAGCGCTTTTCCGCTTCGCCGCGACGCCGGTGGAGAACTCCGGCCGCGTCCGCGCTCTGGCGGAAAGCGTGCACGCTGGAGGTGCGGCGGACGGCGAGTCGATGGAGCGTCTGGAGGCGCTGCTCGGCCTGCTTTCCCAACTGATGCGCGTGGTGCTGGTGGCCGACGACCTCGAGGGATTTTCCGCCGATGAAACGGCTGCGCTGCGGTTGGCGGCGTTCCTTGGTTCGCTCCGCCAGTCGGTGGAGCGGCTGGATGTGATTCTCTCGCTGAACCAGGATATCTGGCAGAGCGCGTTCCTGCCACGCCTGAGCGGTGGTCTGGCGGACCGTTTGTCGGAAGTGGTGATCGAGCTCGATCCGCTGACGGAGGCGGAAATGGTGGCGCTGCTGGACTCGCGCGTGCCGGGATTGGGCAGCCGCGTGCTGGAAAAAATCGACGTGAAATCGGCAGGCACCCACGCCCGCGGCCTGATCCGCGCGGCGGGCATGGCCTGGCTGAAGGCGACTGCGATGGACTCCGCTCCTTCGCCCGCTCCGACGGTGGCCGTGGCCGCGCCTGCAGCTGCCTTGCCTGTTTTCAATCCGCCGCCGTTCATCGAAGCGCCTGTCGCCGAGCCGGTCGTGGTGGCTCCCGCGCCAACGCCGGAAATCGTGGAAACTCCCACGCCGTCGCCATTCGAAGCGATGGTGGAAACCGCGCCGGTTTTTGAAGCTGCACCGGTGGTGGAGCAAGCGCCGCCGGTGTTGGATGAGCCCGCTGTGTGGCCAGTTGCCGAATTTTCTCCGTCCGAGCGGTACGAAGTGAGCGCCGAGCCGGTGGTCGATTCGCCATTTCAGATTTCCACGCCGGAACCCGAGCCGGAGCCGGTGACGCCGGTCTTCACATCGCCCGAGTGGCAGCCAGCCCCGCAGCCGGTGGAAGTGGAAATCGCGCCTGCCGCACAATTCGTTGCCGAGCCGGTGACCTCGTGGCAACCGCAGATGGATTCGCCGTTTCAAGTCGCAACGCCGGGATTCACGCCCGAGCCAGCACCGCCACAGGAGTTCAACCCGCCGCCTGCGCAGTCCTATTCTCAGCCATCGCAGGAATTCAATCCACCACCGGTCGACTCACCCTTCCAGCCCGCGCAGCAGTTTGATCCGCCACCGGTGCAGTCTCCTTTCCAACCTGCGCAGGAATTCAATCCGCCGGTGGAATCGCCTTTCCTGTTCTCGCCGCCGGTTTCCAATCCTGAGCCGCAGCCGGCGAATTTCAATCCATCGCCTTGGCAGGAAACTCAACCGGCTGCTGCATTCCAGCCGCAGATTGATTCGCCCTTCCAGATCGCGCAACCGGCCGCCGAGCCTGCCCCGCAATCGCAGAATTTCACGCCAGCCGCCGCGCCTGCGTTCCAAGCCAGCCCGGAGCTGGTTTTTGCGCCGCCGTTTGAGCCGGTCGAGTCCACGCCGCCGGATACCGATCGGGTGGACGACCTGCTGCGCCAATTCCGTGAGCGCTACGGTCGCGGGAGCTTGTGAAAATTTTCACAAAGCCCTTGCGAATCGACCCTTTCTGGGTGCTTATTTGCCCGGCAATTCCGGCATGAGCACCAATACCAAAGAAATCGAGGCACCCGACACCATCGCCCGCGCCGCCAGAGCTGCGGACCACTATCATGCAGAAACGGATGACCTCGTCGGCGAGCGGATGGTCCTCAACATGGGCCCCTCGCACCCGGCCACCCACGGCGTTCTCCGCCTGATTCTCGAGTTGAACGGCGAGATCATCGACTCGGCCGATCCGGACATCGGATTCCTCCACCGCGGTGACGAAAAAATCGCGGAAAACATGCATTACAACCAGTTCGTGCCCTACACGGACCGCCTCGATTACCTCGCTCCTCTCGCCAACAACGTCGCCTACGCCTGTGCAGTGGAAAAACTGATGGGCTGGACACTTCCACCGCGCGGCCAGGCCCTGCGCGTGCTCTGCTGCGAGCTCGCCCGGATTTCCTCACACATGTTAGGTGTGGGTGTCTGCGCCATGGACGTCGGCGCGATGACCGTTTTCCTCTACACCTTCACCGAGCGGGAAAAGATTTATAACATGTGCGAGCAGCTCACCGGCGCGCGCTTCACCACCTCCTACACCCGCGTCGGCGGCCAGCTCCGCGACATGCCGGCGGGCTTCGAGGCGACCGTCCGCCAGTTCCTCGACGAGTGCCTGGTGACCATCGGCGAAATTTCCAAGCTGCTCGACAAGAACAAGATCTTCGTCGACCGAATGGTGGATGTCGGCGTGATCAGCCGCGAGTCCGCCATCGCCTGGGGCATGACCGGTCCCAACCTCCGCGCTTCCGGCGTGCCACGCGACCTCCGCAAGGACAGCCCGTATCTCGGATACGAAAAATATCAGTTCGACGTGCCGATCGCCGACGAAGGCGATTGCTACGCGCGCTATCAGGTCCGGATGGAGGAAATGCGTCAGTCCATCCTGATCTGCCGCCAGGTGCTCGACACCATGCCTGACGGTCCGGTGAACCTCGCCGATTCCAAGAGCATGCTGCCGGACAAGGAGCGCGTGATGATGTCGATGGAGGAGCTCATCCACCACTTCATCGTCGCCACCCAGGGCATCGACGCCCCGGCCGGCGAAGTCTATTTCGCTGCGGAAAATCCCAAGGGTGAGCTCGGTTTCTACATCCACTCCAAAGGCGGCGGAGTTCCCTACCGCTTGAAAATCCGCAGCCCCTCGTTCTGCAACCTTTCCATCACCTCGAAGCTGCTTCCCGGCCACATGGTCTCCGACATTCCGGCCATCCTTGGTTCGCTCGATTTCGTGATGGGCGAGTGTGATAGATGAAGAGGTTTCAGCCGCAAGAAGGCTAAAAAATGGCGCAAAAAGATTTCATTTTCCAGATTTGTGATGAGGTGAGGGAATGTTCCTTTGCCCTTCATAAATTTTTGCGTCATGGCCAGAAGGAGAAAATTTACGAGAATGGCTTGGCCAATCGTCTCCGTCGCAAAGGTACTGAGGTTGCCCAACAACCATCTCTTTCGGTCTTTGATGATGATGGAACGCTGCTCGGCGATCTCGATCTCGATATGCTTGTCGTTGGAGAGCTGGTCGTTGAGCTCAAAGCCGTGAAAACGATCCTCAACGAACACATCTCGCAGCTCCTTGGATATCTTCGCGCCTCTCGGAAAGAGCACTGTCTCCTCATCAATTTCGGGTCCCCTGTCCTTCAAATTAAAAAATACGCTCTCTCCCAAGATCTCGACTTCGAGTCTTAAATTTTTGCGCCCTTCTTGCACCTTTTTGCGGCTAAAAAATCTTCACCCATTTCCCATGTCCACCTCCTCTCTCGCAGAATCCGTCGCCTCGCACGAGACACCAGGCACTCCGTTCTATCCGCCGTTCGTAGTGACACCGGAGCTGGAGGCCGAGGCTGACGAGCGCATCTCCCATTACTCGGTCAATCCGCGCTCGGCCACGCTGCCGCTGCTCCACATCGTGCAGCACAAGTTCGGCTACATCTCCGCAGCCTCCATCGAGTGGGTCGCCGCGAAACTCTCGCTGGAGCCGATCAAGGTGCTGGAGGTCGTCACTTTCTATCCGGGCTTCCGCCAGTCCGCTCCCGGGAAATTCCACATCCGCGTCTGCCGCACGCTGTCCTGCGCGATGGGTGGTTCCTACGAGCTGATGGATAAACTTTGCGAACTGACCGGCATCGACCGTTCCGGCAGCGATTCGCACCATCATCCGGTGACGGTTTCCCCCTGCGGGAAATTCTCCGTTGAGTTCGCAGAGTGCCTCGCCTCCTGCGGCAGCGCACCGGTCTGCATGGTGAACGATGATTTCCACGAAGGCATCGCTCCCGAAAAAGCGGAGGAGCTGCTGGCGAAGTACTCGCAGCGGTAACCGCCTCCGCAACGCCCGCGGAATTTTATCGGCAAATCCCTCTGCCGGTGTCGCTGGCGGGGGCGATTAAGGAACGGTGAGATTCCATCCTGATCCGCCGTATTTGAAGACCACATGCCGCTCCAACGCCACATTTCCAAAATCTGGACCGGGATCGTCATGATCGGGCTGATAGTCCGCCGGATGCCACCGGCTGATGTCTGTTTCAAATGAGCGAGCCCGCAGTCATCCGTTCCGAAGCCCTGCCGCCCCAGGAAATCTCGCGCCTGCGGATTTGGCTCTGGCGTCTGGGGATCGCCGCGTGGTTGGGGGTGATGGCCTTCGCTCTGATCGCACTCCACCGTGAGTGGGCGGCGTTTCATCTGGACGATCTGAACGAGGCGCTCTCGAAGCTGGGTTGGAAACACGTTGTGCTCGCCCTCCTCTTCACCGCGTTGAGCTATCTGAGCAACGCGTCGATCGATCTTTTCTCGCTGCGCTGGCTCGGGAAAAAAGTTCCGGTGCGGGATGCGCTTGGCCGCTCCTACATCGCTGCGGCTTTCAGCATGAACGCGGGCGGCACTCTGCTCGGCGGGGGTGGTGTTAGGATGCGGTTGTTCACCGGCCTCGGTCTGACTCCCGGCGAAATTGCGAAAATGGCGGGCTTCGCGATGATCGCAGGGTGGTCTGGCAACGCGCTGGTGGCGGGCGTGCTGCTGTTGATTTCCCCATCGGTGCTGCCACTGATCCACCCGATTCTGGTGCGCGAGCTGGCGGTGCTGCTGATCGCCGGGGTGGGCGTGGTGATCGGGTTGAACGCGTGGCGCAGGCGGTCGAAAAAAGGCGGGCACACGCTGCCGCCGACCTCGCTGCTCGCTGGCTCGATCCTGGTATCCGCGCTGGATTGGGTGATGGCGGGCATGGCCATCCGCGTGCTGATGCCGGCGGATCTGGGCGCAGTGGGCACGACCGGGTTTCTCGGAGTGGTGATCGTTTCCCAGTTTTTGAGCGCCCTGAGCCATGTGCCGGGAGGCGTGGGCGTGCTCGAAGTTTCCGTTACCAAACTGATAGGAAGCGCCCTGCCGAAGCCCTGGCTGGCGGCGGCGCTGCTGTCCTACCGGGTCATTTTCTATCTGTTTCCGTTCGTGCTCGCCGCCGCCTGGATGGGCGGGCGCGAGCTGTGGGAGCACCGCAGGCATCTCACCCAGGGCGTGGAAATCATCGGCAACGTCTGGCGGAAGCTCGGCCCCCGGCTCGGCCCGCTGCTGGCGCTGGCGAGCGGATTCGTGCTGCTGCTCTCGGCGAACACGCCGATGGAGGAGCAGCGGCGCAACTGGCTGATGGACCGTGTGCCGCTGCCGTTCGTCGAGACTTCCCACTTTCTATCAAGCATTGCGGGGGTGGCGCTGATCATCGTCGCCCGCGGGCTCCAGCGCCGGGTCCACGCCGCATGGTGGGCGGCGGTCGTGCTGTCGTTCTCCGGCATCGTTTTCTCGCTGCTGAAAGGCGTGGACTACGAGGAGGCGGTGATCCTCGGTTTCCTGCTGCTCTGCCTGCTGCCATACCGCGACTATTTCCACCGGCATGCGGCGGTCTGGTCGCGGCGCTTCACGCTGGAGTGGTGGATTTTGTTAGGTGGGCTGACGGCGGTGTCCGTCTGGCTGGGATTCTTCACCAGCCGCCACGTCGAGTATCAGAACGAGCTGTGGTGGCAGTTTTCCTTCGACGGGGACGCCTCGCGTTTCCTTCGCGGGCAGGTGGGGGTGGCGGTGTTGCTGATCGGCGTGATGCTTGCCCAATGGTTCCGCCGGACGCCGCCGCGATCGGCCGGGAAGGATGATGTGCCGGACGAGGCGGGGTGGGAGAAAATCACGCGGCTCGTGCATTCCGCGCCGCAGTGCCAGTCGTATCTCGCGCTGCTGGGAGACAAGATGTTTCATTTCAGCGAGAGTGGGAAATCGTTCGTGATGTATGGCGAGCAGGGCCGGTCGCGGATCGTGATGGGAGATCCGGTGGGTGACGAGGAGGAGTGGGACGACCTGTTATGGAGCTTCAACGAAGAGGCGGAGGACGAGGGCTACCGCGTGTGCTACTATCAGATATCGGCCGGCAGCATCCCGCACTACGTGGACATGGGCATGCGGCTCTTCAAGCTCGGTGAGGAGGCGAGGGTCTCGCTGAAGGACTTTGATGTCGAGAGTTCCGCCGCCAGGAAACTCCGCAAGGCCCGCAACCGTGCGGAGCGCGAGGGGCTGAGCTTTGAAATATGGACGCCGGACCGGGTGAAGCGGGAGATGGCCGCACTCCGCGCGCTGTCAGGCGAGTGGCTGGCGAAACACGCCGCACGCGAAAAGAGTTTTTCGTTAGGTAAGTTCGACGAGGCCTATCTGGAACGCGGATCGGTGGCGGTCGTCACGAAGGACGGCGTGCCCTGTGCTTTTGCGAACCTGTGGTGCGGTGGCGCCCGCGATGAGCTTTCCGTGGACCTGATGCGCCACGGTGCGGAGGCTCCGAGCTGCGTGATGGATTTCCTTTTCACCGAGTTGTTTCTCTGGGGGAAGGCGGAGGGCTATCAGTGGTTCGGTCTCGGCATGGCTCCCCTATCAGGAATGGCCGCGCATCCGCTGGCGCCGCTCTGGCAGAAACTCGGTGCGCTGATCTATTTGCGCGGCGGCGCGTTCTACAACTTTCAGGGCCTGCGCGAGTTCAAGGAGAAGTTCAACCCCGAGTGGGAACCGCGCTACCTCGCCGTGCCTGGTTCGTGGCACTTGCCCGCCGCTCTCACCGACATCACCGCGCTGATCGGCGGCGGATGGCGGAACGTCATCGGACGCCCTAAATCCTCATGAGCACTGCTGAAACCGCTCTCCCTATCCGGAAAAAAGGCCGCTGGCTGCGCCGCACGTTGGCGGTTCTCGGAATTGTCATCCTCCTCCTGCTGGTGAAATTCATCATGCACCTCGTCCTGCCGCGGAATTTCAGGGGAAGCGGGGAGATTCTCCCGATTGTGCTGCCGCACGGCCGCTACCTGACTTTATATTACAACGAAACCGCCGAGCCGCTTGGGATCGTGATCGTCGGAACGGGCGACGGCGGTTGGTCGTATTGGGAGGAAAATGTGGCGAAGCATCTCGTGAAAAAAGGCTACGCGGTCGGCGGCTGGGACTGCCGGGGGTTTGCCGATACCCGCAAATATGATCAGGCGGAGCTTGCTGCCGGATTCCGCGCCGCCGTCGAGGCCGTGCGCAAACGCGCCGAGATCGACGATGAGGAAATCCCCGTCTGGTATGGTGGCTGGTCCACCGGCGCGGAACAATCGGTGGCCGCCGCCGCCGTTCCGGACCGCCCGCCTAGCCTCGTCGGGCTTTTGTTGGCCGCCCCCGGAGAGCACGGCCGCTACGGCATTACGGAAAGCGATTTGCTCGGGGTGGAACCGTCCGGCCCCGGTTCCTTCGCCCTCGCCGATCTCGCACCGAAACTCACCGGTCTGCGCATCGTCCAGTTCGCCGCTGGCCTCGATCCCCTTGATGACACGACATGGCAGAATCATCTGGGCGAAATTTCCCACAAGGTCATCAAACTCCCGAACTGCCTCCACGACATGGGCGGCGCGGGACCGGAATTTCTCCAAAAGCTCGACGTGGCGATGAAATGGACGCTTTCAGACGCCAAAAAGTGAGTTTTTCGGAAAATCGGTTTTGCGAATCCAGCCTAAATGGCGATACTCCGGCCGTCCTTCTCCATGATCACCTACACGAAGCAGCCCCACCCGAGAGAATACCGTCTCATCTTTAAAAACGTGGACCGCGAGGGCTGGGACCCGTCGATCGACTGCTACATGCGCGACGGCGGCTACGACGAGCTGAAAAAGGCCATCACCATGCAGCCCAAGGACATCACCGAAGAGGTGAAGAAGTCCGGCCTGCGCGGCCGCGGCGGCGCCGGTTTCCCGACCGGCATGAAGTGGACCTTCATCCCGCCGAACAACACCAAGCCCGTCTATCTGATCTGCAACGCCGACGAATCCGAGCCCGGCACTTTCAAGGACCGCTACATTCTCCACCAGGATCCGCATCAGCTTGTCGAAGGCATGGTCATCTCCTGCTTCGCCGTGGGCGCGCACACCGCCTACATTTATATCCGAGAGGAATTCCCGGAAGCCGCTCTCATTGTTGAGCGTGCCATCGAAGAAGCCCGTGCGAAGAACTTCCTTGGCACGAACGTGTTGGGATCCGGCTTCGATGTCGAAATCTACGTCCACCGCGGCGCGGGTGCTTACATCTGCGGCGAAGAAACCGGCCTGATCGAATCGCTCGAAGGCAAGCGTCCTTATCCACGCATCAAGCCACCGTATTTCCCTGCGGCCCTAGGTCTCTACATGTGCCCGACGATCGTCAATAACGTCGAGTCGCTCTGCCACGTGAAGCACATCATCCGCATGGGCGGCGACGAGTATGCGAAACTCGGAGTTGCCAGAAACACCGGCACCCGCATTCTCTGCGTTTCCGGCGATGTGAAAAATCCCGGTTATTTCGAAGTCGAGGTCGGCAAGATCACGATGCGCGAGCTGCTGTACGACATGTGCGGCGGGCCGAAGGACGGACGTGAATTCAAGGCCGTCATCCCCGGCGGATCGTCCTCGAAGATCCTCAAGTGCAACGAGGTTTTCAAACTCAAGAATCCCGACGGCACCACCAAGGATCTCGATTTCTGGGACATCCAGATGGATTTCGACACGCTCGCTGCCTGCGGTTCGATGGCGGGTTCCGGCGGCGTGATCGTGCTCGATAACACGCGCAAAATGTCCTGGGTGCTCAACAACCTGAACGCCTTCTACGCCCATGAATCCTGTGGCCAGTGCACGCCCTGCCGCGAAGGCTCGACATGGATGAAAAAAATCTCCGACCGCCTCGTGGAAGGCACCGCCAGCCCGTCCGACATCGAGACGCTGGAAAGCGTAGCCTATCAGATCGACGGGCGCACCATCTGCGCGTTTGGTGAAGCGTCGTCATGGCCGGTTGAGGCGATCATCGCGAAGTTCCGCGACGAGCTTCTCGCCGATACCAAGCCCGCAAATGCCGAGATCGCTCACAATCCTGAAGAAGAAGCCCAGCGCCGGTTCCTGCAACCGGCCTGATCCCTTGTGATGAAACCACAGTGCAAGTCAGAGGTCGTCGCATTAGTCGCCCGCGTGGTCCTCGGCTGTTGGTTTCTCTACAGCGGTGGCCTCAAAATTTTCGGCACGGGACTAGACCGCTTCACCCGCGATGTCGCGAACTATCATTTGGTGAATCCTCCGTTCGATGCGGTCGCCGCCTACTCAGTGCCGTGGCTGGAATGCATCGCCGGCCTCTGCCTGATGCTCGGCATCCTCCGCCGCGGTGCGATTCTAACGACCGCAGGGCTCGTTGTCGTTTTCTCGATCTCCATCGGCTGGGCCTGGTATCACAAACTCGAAATTTCCTGCGGCTGTCACGGCGGCGACGCGCCGATCCAATACTGGTATAAGGTCGCCGAGTTCGCAGGGTATTTCATCCTGCTCGGGTGGCTGTGGTGGCGGGAGTCGCATGTAGTTCAACTCTTTAGGGTGTCTTCCTTGCACGATGAAGACACCCTAAAGGGTTGAACTACGAACGAAGTGGCTCCATCTTCTCCCGCATGAGCTACGCGGAACGCCTTCAGAAACGGATCGAGAAAACCGGGTCGCGCCTTTGCGTCGGCCTCGACCCGCGTCCGGGTGACGGCGGAGCCGATTTTGCACGGAATTTCCTCGAACAGGTGATCGAAGAAACCGCCGTCTGGGCCGCGGCGTTCAAACCTAACATGGCTTACTTCGAGGCGATGGGCATCGAAGGCATCCGGTTGTTGGAGGACCTGCTGGCGAAGATGCCGGACGATGTGCCGGTCATCCTCGACGCGAAACGCAGCGACATCGGCGAGACGCAGAAATACTACGCGCAGGGTTATTTCGGCGGCTGGAACGTGGATGCCGTCACGCTCAATCCTTTCCTCGGTTATGACTCCATCGAACCCTTCCTCGACTGGGAAGGGAAGGGGATCTATCTGTTGGCAGTCACTTCGAATCCTGGTTCCGCGGATTTCCAGCGGCAGAAGCTGGCCGACGGTCGCTCGGTATTCGAGCTGGTCACCGCCCTTGGCGAGCGCGCAGTTACCGAAGGCCGCAAGACGGATGTCGGCTACGTAGTCGGCCTGACCAACGCCGCGGATGTTTTGGAAAAAATGCCCGACGCGCCGCTGCTTGTTCCCGGCCTCGGTGCCCAAGGCGGCGATCTCGTCTCACTCGCCGCCGCCGCGCGGACCGCGCCGGATGTGATCAATGTTTCGCGAGGAATCCTTTACGCCGCCGACGAGCGCGGCTTCGGCGCGCGGGCGGAAGCTTGGGTGGAAAAGATCGCGGCCGCCTATGCAAAGTAGGCCGGAATTTTCCATGCAAGTCGGCCGGGCATCGCTTAGTAGTCAGCACACGTGGAAAAAGACGGCCCAACACCGATGAACGAGATACCCACCCGCTACTCGGGACTGCTTCCACAAAAGGGATGGCCAGGACGAAATCTCCGCTTTCTCCGCCACCGCATCGTCCCCGGTATGTTCCGGCGGGCTGATGGCGATGTGCTCGAGCCGGTGCTCGATCCGCCGGAACCCGACAAGGTGCGGGTGACGTGGATCGGACATGCATCGTTTTTCCTACAGTTCGCCGGCCACTCGGTGATCGTCGATCCGAACTGGGCGAAATGGCACGGCCCGGTCAAACGCCAGCGCAAGCCGGGACTTGAACTGAAAGGCGTGCCCGAAGTCGATCTCGTGCTCGTTACCCACGCGCATTTCGACCACCTGCACAAGCCGAGTCTGAAAATCCTCCAAGCGCGTGAGGGCATCATCGTTCCGCGTGGCAGCGGATCTCTGGTCAAACGCCTCGGATTCCCTGCCATTCATGAGATGCAGATTTGGGACCACCTCAATTTCGACGAACTCGAAATCATCCACACGCCGTCCCACCACTGGGGTGCGCGCTTCATTCACGACACTCACCGCGACTTCGGCGGCTACATCGTCCGCGCGGGTGGCAAGAGCGTCTTCCATTGCGGCGACAGCGCCTACTTCGACGGCTTCCACGAAATCGGCAGGCGCTACGAAATCGACATCGCGCTCATGCCCATCGGAGCCTACGAGTCGCCGAGTGGACGCGACGTTCACATGAACCCAGAAGAGGCTGTGCGCGCCTTCGCCGATCTTGGGGCAAAGGTGCTCATCCCGATGCACTACGGCACCTTCCCGTTAGGAAACGAACCGCACCACGAGCCGGTCGAGCGCCTGCTGATGGAGGCTGACCGCTTGGGCATCAGCGAGCAGATCCTCATTCCCGAGGAAGGTGTGGGCATCGAGTGGTGAAACTTTTCGGGAACAAAAAACGATTTGATGTATCCTACGATCATGAACCGCCGAACCGTTCTCTCGCTGTTGTTGCTTCTTCCAACCCTCGCTTCCTGCGAACCACAGAAAACCACCATGTCTCCCGACGCAAAAAATGCTGCCAAAGTGCCTGAAATCCCCGGCGGTGCGGAGGTCACCACCCTAGGTGCGGGCTGTTTCTGGTGCATCGAGGCCGCCTACCGCCAGATCCCCGGGGTTTATTCCGCGACTTCCGGCTACATGGGCGGCAACGTGAAAAACCCGAGCTACGAGGACATCTGCAGCGGCATCACCGGCCATGCAGAGGTCGTTCAAGTCGTCTTCGATCCGAAAAAAGTTTCCTTCGAAAAGATCCTCACCTGGTTCTGGAATCTCCACGATCCCACCACGCTCAACCGGCAAGGCAACGACGTCGGCGACCAATACCGCTCGGTGATTTTCTATCATTCCGAGGAGCAGAAAAAAACCGCGGAAGCATCGAAGGTGGCTGCCAAGGACAGTTTCAAGGATCCCATCGTGACTGCCATCACCAAGGCCACCGAGTACTATCCGGCCGAGAACTACCACCAGAACTACTACAACGAGAACAAGTCGAAGAACCCCTATTGCCGCTTCGTCATCGAGCCGAAACTCAAGAAATTGAAGCTCGATCACTGAGCGGGATTTTCAGGGGGGGATCGCTCTGACAGTTGCGGTGGTTTGTGAAAATTCCTCTTGCCCCAATGCCTTGTCATGCTATCACTGCCCCGGCGAGAGCAACCAACTCTCATCTTGAAAGGGTTACGAAAGAAATCCTTGTCGGAAAACGCCAAAGCCTCGGTAGCTCAGTTGGTAGAGCAGTTGACTCTTAATCAATTGGTCCTTGGTTCGAATCCAAGCCGGGGTACTTATTTAATAATAAACGACTTAGGGTAACTATTCAGGTCTTTAAGAAAGTTTGAGTAATTTCCTGCGTATTGATGACGACTAAATGTTGAGCGACCGAGCCAAAGCCCTGCGTCCCGTAATCCAAGCCGCCTTCGATGCGGGTGGGCTGGATGCCATTTGTGAACTCTTGGCCAAGCTCGAGGCCCGCATCGCAGAACTCGAAAAGCGCCTCAACATGAACAGTTCCAACAGCAGCAAACCGCCCTCCAGCGACGGCCTGAAACGCAAAACCAAATCCCTACGTCGCAAAAACACCGGACGCAAGCCCGGCGGTCAACCGGGCCACAACGGCCAAACCCTTCATCAAAGCCCCGCCCCTAACATCACCCATTCCATCGCACTGGATCGCTGCCCCGACTGCGACACGGACATGCGCAACCAACCCGCCGCCCGTGAGGAAAAGCGCCAAGTTTTCGATCTGCCACCCATCGCCATGGAGGTGACCGAACACCGCGCCGAATGCAAATGGTGCCCGCGCTGCGCGAAATGGATCACCGCCCCGTTTCCCGCCGAAGTGAGCGCCCCGGTCCAATACGGCCACGGCATGCAAAGCGCCATGAGCTATCTCAACATCGCCCAACTCCTCCCCTGCGAACGCACCGCAGATGTCTGCCAGGATCTATTCGGCCACCGCCCAAGTGCGGGCAGCGTAGTGCGCGCCGTAGCGCGTTGCGCGGAAAAAGTTGCCCCCGCCGTTGAGCGCATTGCCGAAGTATTGCGCCAGGCGAAGCAACTTCACGCCGACGAGACCGGCGTGCGTTGTGCGGGTAAAACCCAATGGATTCATGTGGCCTCCACCGCCACCCACACCCTTTACAACCACAGCCCCAAACGTGGAAGCGAAGGCTTCAAAGCGGGCGGAGTGCTGCCTGACTATCGCGGCACTCTCGTCACCGACTTTTGGAGTTCATACGATACTCTCGAACTGTGCGACCACTCCCGCTGCAACGTCCACTTGTTACGGGAACTCACCTCATTTTCCGAAGAAGGCCATCGCTGGGCCGAAGGTCTCATCGCCGCACTGTTAGCGATGAAACAGGCAGCCGACGACGCCCGACAACGAGGGCAAAAACATATCCCCAAAGCCACCCTCAAGCCACTGTTAGCCGACTATGACCGCTGGATATCCAAAGGACTCAAGAGTCATCCCGAGGTTGCGAAATCTGCGGGAAAACGCGGCCGAGCGAAGCAAAGCAAAGAGCGCAACCTGCTCATGCGGATGAGCCACAAGCGTGATGAAGTGCTGCGATACGCCGACGATCTGGATGTGCCATTCGACAACAACCAAGCCGAGCGCGACCTGCGCATGATCAAAGTGCAGCAAAAAGTATCGGGATGTTTCCGCAGCGAGCGCGGAGCGCGAATGTTTTGTGCGATCCGCAGCTACCTCTCCACCACCCGCAAGCACGGCCTCAACCTGATGGACTCCATCAAATCCGCATTCGCAG
>Ga0209512_1002545_pt1 | contig 19064 bp, 14 predicted proteins | sample frozenSSSSmetaG_FD_184142 | JGI IMG/M metagenome (GOLD analysis project Ga0209512, IMG submission 184142) | Glacier valley bacterial and archeal communities from Borup Fiord, Nunavut, Canada, to study Microbial Dark Matter (Phase II) -... | ecosystem: Environmental > Aquatic > Freshwater > Ice >... | reverse complement strand
GCTTTCGTTACGATCTTCTTGCCCGGAGCCGCAACACCCGCGCCCTTCAGCCAGGCGGCAACGGTGATTTGTGAAATGCCGAACTTCTCAGAAGCTTTGCTCTGGCCGCCGCGGCCGTTGGCCGTGTTGAAAGTGGTGACGAAGTCGATGACTTCCTTCTTCTGTGCGTCGGTATAGCGAACGCCTTTCACAGCTGATTTCTTTGCAGTAGTATTCATGTCAACTGCACCGTAGTTTCAGGGAACCTGCTAGCAAGCTAAATCTGTATCCTCTATATAAAGACAAACTATGCGATCACATCAGGTATTTCTTCCCCGGACATGATGTTCATCAGCCCGCCGCGGTCATGCATGTCGGTGAGCCAGTAATCACAACCTTGTTTCACGCGCGGGCGTGCGACCACACCGCCGAAGCCGACGAACAGATCGACATCAGGTTTCGTTTCCAGATCGGAAACGCCATCACCGATCATCACGACACGCTCAGGCAAAAGGGCTTCTTTCCATTCACGTATGACCTCGTTTTTACCGAGATTGCGCGTGGTGGGATAGTCCCTGCCGTAATCCACATAGTTGCCGTTCTCATCAAAATACAATGGCACGGCCTCCACATGATCGATACCAAGCACCTTCGCCAGCGGCATGATCAACGGCGCGAATCCCCCGGAAAGAATCACCGGCAGCCAGCCTTTGTTTTTCAAATCCCGGATGAACTCATCGACTCCCGGAACCATGGTTTCCACATAAAGCGCGGCGACCTGGTCACACAGCACGCGGTCCGGGCGGATCATGTCCATCCTTCGGGAAAAAACTTCGTTGATCGGAACCTCACCGTTCATCGCAGCATGAGTAAGCGCCACCACTTGCGCGAAAACCTCATCGCCTTTCGCGCGGCCGAGTTCGTCGATCCCTTCGATGGTCGAAAGTGTGGAATCACAATCGATGAACAACAGTTTGCCGTGTTTCCGGGTCATGGGAAAAATTTCAACCTCCATACCTTCATTTGTCATATCAAATAATTCGATCATCTCCGCATTGCCGAGACGGACGCAGCCGTGGCTCGCGGGACCACCAAGCATGTCCTCACGGTTGGTGCCGTGGATGTAGATGTTCCGCTGCAAGGTATTGGCGTTCATGGCATCCAGCCCTTCAAGTCGCAGAATGCGGGTGAGCACCAGATCGCCATCGACGGTTTCACCCGGCGACCATTTCCCGACCGGGACGCGGCTTTTGAAAATGGTTCCGCTTCCCTCGCCGTCACCGATTTTTTCGGAAATCAGAAAGCGGCCCGTCGGCGTGCGATAGGTGCCTTCAACAAATCCCATGCCTTTCGCGGAGGTTGAGATTTTGAATTCACGAATGCATTGCCCGCCCTGAACCACCTTCAGGGTCTGATCATCCATGGAAACTTCGAGACGAGGCGGCGGGTTCATGAGGGCGAAAGAACTAACAATGCATTGTGACCTCCCATGCCATGGGAGAGTTTGTAAACCGGTCCGCTGGTGGCGAGCACCTCGCAGGGCAGTGAAAATCCGGCGGGCTGGTGGCGGTTCGGGAGGTTCGGCGGCAGTTGGCCGTCCATCAGGAAACGCGCGAGAATCACGCTCTCCAACATGCCGCTGGCTCCGATGGTGTGGCCGGTGAACGGCTTGAGCAGATGGAGTGTCGGCTCGCGTCCGGCGAAAGCGCGTGACAACGAGGCAGGATCGGCGATTCCCTGCACCGCAGTGCCTGTGGCGTGCGGACAAACCGCGACCGGCGGACCGCAGAGCTGCACGGCTTTTTCCAACAGCTCCGGGGTGCGTCCACCATCGGCGGGGATGCCGACGGGATCACAGGCGTCCGAGTTGCAGCTATAGTGGACGAGCTTGGGGAAATCACCGGATGTCATTTCGATCGCCATCGCAGCGGCACCCTCGGCGGGAATGAAGCCGGAGGTTTCCGGATGATAGGGATCGAGGTCCGGCCGCATGGAGAGGATTCGGGACGACGCGTAGTTGTCCAACAGGATCGGGACCAGCGGCAGATCCACCGCCACGGCGAGGGCACGGGTGGCGAGACCGGCGCGGAGCATCATCATCGCGATGCCGATGGCGTCGAGGCCAGCCGCGCAGCCGCTGGCGAGCACGTGGTTCGGTCCGGTGATGCCAAACTCGATCGTGATGGCGGAGGCCGGTTCGCTGTGGATCGTGTTGCTCGCGGCCATCAGCTTGAACGGCCTGCGTCCGGGCCACGGACCTAACCAGCCCGCCGCGTTTCCCCGGCTGGTGCCGACGATGAGAGCGGCGTCCTTCAAATCCTCGGCGGTCCATCCGGCATCGGCGATCGCCTGGCGGGCGACGTGCAGCGCGGCCATCGTCGCCGGGCTCCACTTGCGGTGGATGAGCAGCTTTCGAGGCTCGATCCAGGCGCCGGGCCGAAGCGCGTGCGGGCTGTCACCGCCCAACAAAATCCCGAGTTGTTGAAACGGAACCCGCCGCGCGAGCACCGCCTCATGATGAGCGGCAACGTCAGCCCCGAGAGCGGACAAGGCCCCCAGACCAGTGATGGAAAGTGCGGTTGGGTTGGCCACGTTTCGCGATGCGGGCATGATTGCCTGCGATTACAAGGTGATCTGCGCGCCGAGTTCGACAACGCGGCCGGGAGGAAGTAGGAAATAAGCCGTTGCCGGTGAGGCGTTGCGGGCCATCACGGCGAAGAGCTGCATCCGCATGCGGTCCATGAAGGTTGCCTTTTTACCGACGCCATAAGTTTCGCGGCCGAGGAAATAGGTGGCTTTTCCCGGTTGGAAACGCGCGTGTTCCGGCATGCGGTGTTTCAAGGCGTTCGGCACGTCCGGAGTTTCCGCAAAGCCGAAACGCAGGGTGGCGCGGTGAACGCCGTCGCCGAGATCCTCGTAGTCGAGAATGTCATCCGGGTTCGCCCGCGGCTGGTCGAGGGTCATCACATGGAGAAGAATGACACGCTCGTGGATGACCTGGTTGTGCTTCAGGTTGTGCAGCAGCGCGGTCGGCACTTGCAGGCCTTTTCCACTCATGTAGATCGCAGTGCCAGAGACGCGGTGGATCTTTCCTTTGTGCAGGTCCTTCAGTAAAACATCGATCGGCAGTGAATCCTGCATAATGCGGATATATAGCCGCTCACGGCCCCAGATCCAGATGAGCATGATGCCCATCACGCCACCGGCGACAACCAGCGGCAGCCAGCCCCACGGATAGATTTTCAAGGCATTCGCGGCCAGGAACGCCCCATCGAGCGCCAAGAACAGGCCGGTCACCACGGAAGCTTTCAGCAGCGACCAACCCCACACCGCGCGCGCCGCAGAGAAAAAGAGGATGGAGGTGATGGTCATCGTCAGCGAGATCGCGATGCCGTAGGCGCCCGCCAGTTTTGCGGAAGTTTCAAACGTCACCACCAGCAGGATGCAGGCGGCCGCGAGGATGTGATTGATGACGGGGACATATACTTGCCCCATCGCATGCTCGGAGGTATATAAAATACGAACGCGCGACAGGCAGCCGAGCTGCACCGCCTGAGTGGTGAGGGAAAACGCGCCTGAAATGAGCGCTTGGCTGGCGATGATCGCCGCCCCCGTCGCAAGGATCGTCAGCGGGAGTTGTAGGAAATCCGGAGCCAGCAGGAAAAACGGACTGCGGATCGCCGAGCTGTCCGCCGTGAGAAGAGCGGCCTGCCCGAGGTAATTCAACACCAGGGCAGGCAGCACCACCGAGAACCATCCGACGCGGATCGGCTTCGTGCCGAAGTGGCCGAGGTCCGCATACAGCGCCTCACCACCGGTCACCGCGAGGAACACCGCCGCGAGCAGCGGGAACGCGTGTTTCCACTCGCGCACAAGGAACGAGGCACCCTCCCATGGGCTTAGAGCCATCAGCACCTCCGGGTGATGGAGCACCCCGCGGATACCTAACAAAGCCAACGTGCCGAACCACAGCAGCACCACCGGACCGAACAGTTTCCCCACCTGCCCGGTGCCGAACTTCTGGATCGAAAACAAACCTAACAATATCAACACCGCGAGCGGCACCGTCCAGTGCGCCAACGCCGGAGCGCTCACCGACAACCCTTCCACGGCGCTGAGCACGGAAATGGCCGGAGTCAGCATGCCGTCGGCATAAATCAGCGCGGCTCCAGCGAGACCGAAGAGCAGGATTTTTTTCGGATCCTTGCCACCGAGCTGCCGGACGGCGCTGCGGATCAGAGTGGAAAGGGCCAGAATCCCGCCCTCGCCCTTGTTGTCGAGCTTGAGGATGATGAACAGGTATTTCGCCGAAACCACCAGCAGCAGCGCCCAAACGATCAGTGATGCAGCCCCCACCAGATTCGCCGGGTTGATCGGTGCCCCGTGGCCGCTCTCCAATGAAAAACACTCTCGGAACGCGTAAAGCGGACTGGTTCCAATGTCGCCAAAAACGATACCCAGAGCGGCCAAGGTGGTCACCGCCAACGGAGGATTGTGGCCGTGGTGGCCAGCTTGTGAGTCATTCATCGTAACGAGCAGGTCGCCCGCGCGGCTTTCAAAACATTTCCCCGCCCGCCTGACCAGCGGAAATGCATCACCTGCACGAACACCCACAGCCCTACTGGCTGGCATCAACAGCGACGATGCCGGTTTCCCGTAAACGCCCGGGCCACGCCCTGAAAAAGGAAGCGGCCCGACTGATCATCCCTTTGGAAAACCCATTAACCTCGGAGCATCTCAGTCGGACCGCCCGTTGTGTCGCGACGATTGGTTAAAAGCAGCTGCTGTGCCAAGTTTCCGTCCTGAAATCCGGACGCGGCCCGTCGCTAGCTGATCAGAAAGCGCTGCCAGTCGGGAATCCCGTGAACGTTGCGGATCAGAGCCGAGGCGGGAACCGCCCGCGGAACCACAGGGCTGCGGAGCAAACGCAACCCCGCTTCCTGCGGCAGGCGGGCACCCTTGCGCGAGTTGATCTCGCGGTGCGAAAGCACGCAGTTGCCCCACGACGAAGCACCACCGCGCGAACGCGGCACGACGTGATCGATATTGCCCTCGCCGGGTGTTAGTTTTCTCCCGGTGTATTGACAGACCCCGCCATCGCGTTCCCAGATGCCGCGCGCTCCGAAACGCGGACGACACAACGGGACCTTCGAGTAATTCGAAGCAACGATCACAGTCGGCACCCGGACTGGACCGCGCGGCGTGTTGACTGCGTTGTCCTCGTCACGGACCAGAAGTTTCAACCAATCCTCCCAGCGCACCGGCAGAATGTGATCATCCCCATGCACGTCGAGCCCGGTGGCCGCACCGCTGGACATCATGCAGAACGCGTCTGCCGGAGTCTTGACGTGGATCGCCTGCCAGTTGCGGTTGAGCACGAGCACGGTGGATTTGTGGAGGATGGATTTCATGGAGGATGTTGAGAGTTGATGGTTGATAGTTGATAGGAAGATCAATCCTCCGCCCGGTCGCCGGGCGGACACATTTTCACGAGTTTCGGATCAAACCGGCCGAGCACATCGACGAGGTCGGACTGCGCGGCCATCACGGTGTGGATGTCCTTGTAAACACCCGGCACCTCGTCGAGCCCTGCGGCCATGAGCTCGACACCGCGCTCGGCGAGAAGCTTCTTCGTGCCGCTCCAGGTGAATGACTGCAGCGCCTTGGTCCGGCTCATCACGCGGCCTGCGCCGTGGGACGCGCTGTTCAACGACTCGGGTTGCCCCTTGCCGCGGACGACGAATCCAGGCGACGCCATCGAACCGGGAATGATTCCTAACACACCCTTGCCAGCAGGCGTCGCGCCCTTGCGGTGAACGATCAATTCGCGCTCTTGTCCGTTCACGACATGGCGCTCCTTCCAGGCGAAGTTGTGGTGGTTTTCGATGTCGATGATGACGCGGGCACCGAGCTTTTTCGCGATGTGCTTGTGGATGAGCTCATGGTTCGCGGCGGCATAGCGTCCCATCAGGTTCATGGCGTTCCAGTATTCCTGCCCATCCTCCTCATCGAGCGTGAGCCATGCCAAGTGCTTGAGTTCCTTCGGTAAATTCGAGCGCCGGGCCATCGCGCGTTTGCTATAGGTATCGCAAACCTGCGCTCCGGTTCCGCGCGATCCCGAGTGACTGAGCAAGGCGAGGTATTCGCCATAGGGCAAACCCAAGTCGTCATTCGTCACGTTAAACGCGCCGAACTCGACAAAATGATTTGCGCTGCCGCTGGTCCCGAGCTGAGTCCATGCCTTGTCGCGCAGACGACGGGTCACCGGCGAAACCGTCCAGTCGTCGTCCATCACATCGTGATCGCGGCAATCCTTGAAGGTGCAGCCGATCCCGAAACGCGTTTCGCTTTCGATGATATTTGCCAACCGGTCGCGCTGACCGGCGATGATGTTCGCCTTGAGATCGTAAACGGTGAGCTTCATCCGGCAGGCGATATCGACACCGACGGCGTAAGGAATCACGGCATTTTCGGTGGCAAGAACGCCACCGATCGGCAGACCGTATCCCGGATAGGCATCCGGCATCAGCGCGCCCGCCACGGCGACGGGCAAGGCACACGCATTCGCCATTTGCCGCACGGCATCGGCCTCCAGGTCATCGCCCCACTGACGCCAAGGCACGAGTTCCTCCTGCGGAGTGAACGCCGGACGATAGATCGCACGGGCCAGAGAAGCACGCAGCGGGTCTTCGTTTCCATCCGCGATGTAGCGTCGGATGAATTCGTGCGCGTGTTGGATTGGCTCGCCCGCAGGCACGCCGAGGAAGATCAGAACTTTGGTGTTCATGAAATAGTTGGTTAGAAAAGGAAGGAGTGGACCGGAAGCGGTGTTTGTTTTTAGAATGGTGAACCCGCAGGGATGTGCGCCCTGCTCGTCCGGGTAAAAACCGGATGCTTCGCTGTCTAAGCTTCGGGTCCGAAAATGGGCCAAGGAGTGTTGGCCTCTGGCTGACATCTTCGATCTGTGATGAACAAATGAAATGCCGGTTCAGGTCGGCCAAGAGGCCAACTCTCTTTGAAATGGTCCCGGCGGCAGGACTTGCACCTGCACTGGACGAGGTCTGGGCTCGCTGCCTCTGCATTGGGCTACGCCGGGAAAAATGTGAAAAATCGGCCGGAAGCTGGTCGGGATGCGCCGCACGGACGCAGCCGGATCAACCACCGGAGAAATCGTTTGGAAATGGCGGCCCCGGACGGACTTGCGCCGTCATTCTTCCGGTTCAAAGTCGGATGCTCTGGCTGGTTGAGCTTCGGGGCTAACGGAGCGCTGGCTTCAGCCGGCGAGTCTAAGTCTGCTTCGTCAGACTGGCCGGCTGAAGCCCGCGCTCCATCATTGGGAAGTTGGGTTGATCAACGGGATTTGCACCCGCACTGCGGCCTTCACAGGGCCGGATGCTACTGTTACATTATGATCAACATTGGGAATGGTGCTCCCGCGAGGACTTGCACCTCGAATCTCCGCCTTCGCAGGGCGGCGTGTAGAACTCTTACACTTCGGGAGCTGGAAAATGGCACTCCATGCCGGTGCTGCCCCGGCTTCTGCGGCGTGAAAGGCCGCTATGCTAGCCGATACATCAATGGAGCTTTGTGGAAAATGGCGGCTGTGTCCGGCATCGCACCGGACTCTTCTCGTTTTCAGCGAGACGCTAATCTATCTCAGCTACACAGCCTAGGCTCCCCGGCGTGGACTCGCACCACAACGACCCGTTTAACAGACGGGCATGCTGCTTTGACATCACAGGGGAATGAAATGGTCCCTCCGCGCGGTTTCGCTCCGCGGTCGTCCGCTTATCGGGCCGGTGCTCTGCTATTGAGCTACGAAGGATTGGGAAAAAATGGTCGCGCGCCCCGGTGCTGCCCCGGGTGCCTCCTCGCTCCAAACGAGGCGGGTTTACTGACTCCCTCGCGCGCGGTTTCTGAAAAGTGGCTGGCGCGTCTCGCACCAGACCGTTGCGGAGGCGTCTCGCCTCGCGCAATCCGGTTCCGGGAGAGACGCCCGGACAATGGACTGCTGCGAGACGCACCAGCCATGATAATGAAAAGTGGTTGCGGAGGCCGGATTCGAACCGGCGATGCGCGGCGTATGAAACCGCTGCCTTACCACTTGGCTACTCCGCTGTTTATAGGAAAATTTGGCACGGCGTCCCGGTACTGCCCCGAACCCGCGAGGATTTGGAAACCCCGCTGCGCAAACTGACGCCCGCCGTGTTATGAATACTCGAAATTGGAGCGGCCAGCCGGACTTGCACCGGCATTCCCTGATTGGAAGTCAGGAATCCTGCTGTTGGACGATGGCCGCTTTTTAAAAAATGAAAACAAACACCGCTGCCAGTCCGGTGATGGACTCGCACCCGCAGGAAATTTTCTCGGCGGATCTTTCGGTGTTTCAGGCACACCTCCCATGGCACGGACTATATATGAATACGTCATGCCGAAGCCTCTGTTTTGTATATCTTCCAGGGCGGGAAATCAGGACAATACAGATCCTTCAGCCAGTCATGATTTCATGACTCGCTTGACAGTGGATTCGCGAGCGGCGACCGTCATTGCGGTTGATCACTCACAGTCCGTCGCTCTCGGGGACTTGCTGGAATTGTCGGCCGATTTCGCCCCGTCGCCAGTTGCTGCTGGCGGCGGGGTTTTTCACGCCAGGTGGTTGGTTATTCGGAAATCATGTGGATGGAATGGTTGGTTTGAATGACAGCCGCATCGCATGCAGCCCTTGAAAACATTGGAAAAATCAGGAAAACAAAAACCCCGCCGGCTACGGGAGCGGGCGGGGTTCTCGAAAAAATCGAATGATCTGAATCAGATCGTGAACTACCTGCCTGCCTCCTTGGTAAGGAACTCGTTTGCCATGCCCGGTTTGGGAGCTATGGTCCCGGACCTGAGACCGTATCGGATCTCGCCGACACAAACAAACATGCCCAAACCCGTCGACCACTGGGTCGGCTGGGGATTGTTGGTATGGTTTGTTGAGCGCATGGCGTGTTGAAGTTGCGAGATGAATAGTGACGGAATGGGAATGCGTCAATGATATAATTACAATTTTATGATTTGTTTCAATTCCGCGATTCAAAACGACCGACATTTCGCTTGATAGAATATTCAGAAACAAACTAACAAACCTTCGGCTGATCAGACCGATTTTGGAAATCAGTCTCCCGTAATGTGTTTCCGCAGCATCTCAATGACATCGTCCGGCTTTGAGATCCGTTCGCGCTCGGACTTGTCCTTGAGAGGCAGAGCGGATTGCCCAAACCATCGCCGTCTTTATTTCATCTGAAACCATCATGCCACTGTGGTTGACGTGACCGGCGCTGGCCGCGAAAGTGGCGGGGATGAGCGATGTGATCCTTGGAATTGATTTGGGAACGACGAATTCGGCCGTGGGGGTGGTGGATTCGGGGTTTCCGATTTTGCTGGCGAACGAGGAGGGCAGGCGGATCACGCCGAGTGTGGTGTATGTGGGGAAGGACGGCGCGGTCGAGATTGGCGCGAAGGCATTGCGCCGACGGGCACTGGAGCCGGAGCGGGTAGTGACGAGCATCAAGCGGCTGATGGGGCGTCGGATGAGTGAGATGGAAGAACATTTTCCCGTGCCGGTGGATGCGGGAGATGACGGATTCCCAAGGGTATTGGGCAAGACACCGGAGGAGCTGAGCGCGGAGATCCTGAAGGAAATGAAGCGCATCGCTGAGTGGCGGATGGGCTGTGAAATCACCAAGGCGGTGATCACGGTGCCCGCCTACTTCCACGACGCCCAACGCGCGGCGACGAAGCGCGCCGGCGAGCTGGCAGGGCTGGAGGTGGTTAGGATTTTGAACGAACCGACGGCGGCGGCGCTGGCCTACGGGCTCGACAAGCTGGGCGACCGCTCGCGGGTGGCGGTCTATGACCTCGGCGGCGGGACCTTCGATCTATCCATTCTGGAAATGCAGGACGGCGTCTTCCAAGTGCTGGCCACTCACGGCGACACACGGCTGGGCGGCGACGATCTGGACGCGCTGATCCTAACACGAGTGACGGAGCGCGTGGGGATAACAGAAATTTCAGGCACGTCGCGGGTTCGTCTGATGGAGGAGGCGGAGCGGGTGAAGCTGGCACTTTCCACCGGCGAGCGGGCGGTTTTCCGGGTGCCGTTTTATGATGGCGGCAGCAGCATTGAGGAAACAATCACGCAGGAGGAGTTGGAAAAATGGGCTGCGCCTTGGATCGGGCGGACGCTGCGGCATTGCAGGCAGGCGATGGCGGACGCCGGGCTGAAGCCGGAGGATCTGAACGCGGTGGTTCTCGTCGGCGGCAGCACACGGATGCCCGCAGTGCGGCGGGCAGTGGCGGAGCTTTTTTCGCGCGAGCCGGATGTTTCCCAGCACCCTGACGAGGCGATCGCTCTCGGTGCGACGATTCAGGGCGGCGTGCTGAGTGGAGCCCTTCGGCAGATGATCCTGCTGGATGTGACTCCCCTGAGCCTCGGGATCGAGACCTTCGGCGGGCTGATGAACGTGTTGATTCCGCGCAACACGACCATCCCTTGCAAGGCGGGCGAGATGTTTACCAACGCGGCGGACGGCCAGGCGGCGATGCGCGTGCGCGTGCTGCAGGGCGAACGCGAGATGGCGAAGGACAACTGGGAGTTGGGCAAATTCGACGTGGCGTTTTCCCCTTCGACGAAGGGCCAGACGCGGGTGGGCGTGCAGTTCAAGATCGACGAAAACGGCATCCTGGAAGCGTTGGCGCGGGATGTTTCCACCGGAATCGACACCGTGGTGCGGATCGAAAGCGCGGCGGTGAACGTGGATGACGCGGCGGTCGAGGCGATGGTGAGCGAATCGGTGGAGCACGCGTTCGAGGACATGGCCGAGCGCGTTTTCACCGAGGCCAGAATGAAGGCGGAGGAGCTCCTTCCCGCAGTGGAAGCCGTTTTGGCACAAGGGCTTGCCAAAGACGACGAACAGGGAGAAATCGAATCCGCCGCTGCTGGGGTGCGCGCCGCGCTCGCGAGTGGGGCCGCAAACCCTCTGAAAACGGCGGTGCAACGCTTGGACGCCGCCACTGAGGCGCTTGCCGCTCGACTCGTCGAGCATGCAATGGACGCGGCGCTGGACCGTCGGCTGGGCGGAGAATAGCGCCAAACCCGCTTGCAACGGGCCTATTCCGACGCCAATATCCAATTTTCAATATTGCCGAATGAAACCTCTTTTGACTGATCCCAACAACCACGCGCCGGAAGTTTCGCCGGATGACGGCTGGGATGATGCTGAAGATTTCGCACCAAAAGGCATCAGTTCGGGCACGGTTCTGCCGCCACGCAGGCTGCTCGCGGAACGCGCGGCTGTGACACCGGCCGAATACGCCGCGTCCGGACTGAGAATCGAATCGAACGTCACCCGCAGGGAGGCGGGGGACGATTGTCCAAGGCTGGATGTCCAGGAAATCAGCGGAGACGTGATCCGACTGGAGCGAACGTCACCGGGACTCGCAAAGACAGGGAAGCAAGTCGTTTTCCAAGAGCGGCCGCCCGAGGAACAGAAGACGAGCGGCGAAGGATTGGACTGGGGTATCGCCAAAGCCATTTCGCTGCGGTGGATCGCTCTCATCGGGACCGGGGTGGCCTCTGTGATCATTATTTGCCTGATGATTCTCCCCTCCATCAACAAGACAAACGCCGGACGTGGGACCCTGCCGGACCACGACATGAAGGCGATCGACGAGGAACAAGTCGAGGGCATGGATGCGGTCAACGCGCTGATCGAGAAACAGCCCGAAGCCGAACAGATTTTCCGCATCTATCTGAGCGCCACCATTGTCGATGAGGTGCTGCCGCTGCTGCTCGACGCGGATACGGTTGGTGCGAGTGTCCGCAAGTCCTGGCATCCAACAGGCATTGGAAAAGACTGGGTGCCGCCGCAGGACACCGCGTGGCAGGTCATGAAATCAGGCACGCGTCCCTATGCTCTGCTGGAAGGCGAGCTGCCGGACTATTCGAAATTTTCCGCCTGTTTTGTCACCAAGGGCGGGAAGCTCCTGCTGGATTGGAAAGCGACCAACGGATACTGCACTGCCAGCTTCGAAAAACTCACAAAAAAACAGGGGAACACCCGCGAGATCCGTGGCCACCTCTCCCGGTCGAATTTCTACACCGACACGTGGCCCGAGGCGGAATACCAGTCCTATCAGTTATTGGAACCCGCCGGCGAGATATCCGTCTGGTGCTACGCCCGCCGGACGGAAGCAGCGGGAGGCGCTTGCGCCGACCTCCTCAGAACCGGTGAAATCCTTGATCAAATCGAAAACAGCAGGAAAATCACCGTGCGGCTCGCACCCGGACCTACAGGCGCGCTGCCGAACCAATGGCAGATCGAGGAATTACTGCACGCCGACTGGCTAACACCATAAACAAACCCGTGAGCGGAAACAACATCTCCTGGTTCCACTGCGGACGCTGTGGCTCGCTTTTCCAATCCACCATTGGAGACATCGAAGGCCGGCTGTGCACCGGATGCGGCCGCAATCCTTCCATCGGTTTCGAAACTCCACACGCCGGAACAGGGATTCCCCAAATTGCGGCACCGGCGGAGTCCGGCAACCCGGCCGAGCGCGGGCGGCACCCGCAGCGAAAGCGGAAGAACAGACATCTCATGCTGAAACTCGTGACCGGCTGGACCATCGTGCTCGGATCGCTCATTATCGGCGCGCGCTGGATGTACCACACCCCATCAGAAGTCAGGAAATCCGCCATTGAGGAGCCAGTAGTGAAAACCACCGGCCAGGACCAGGGGGAAATCACCTTCATCAACGAGACCGGCCCGGTCTGCAACCAGCTGTTCTCCGGTTTTCTATCAGCAGGCACGCCGGAAGCCCGTAACCAGTTCGTCGTGTCGCCCATTGAAACGGCTTCGCGCATGGCGCGTTTTTACGATCTGAATCCGATCGCCAACATTGATGCCTCCACCCTGCATCTCGTCAAGGCCGCGCAGCTCGATCTGCCCGGGGGCAAGGCTCTGGAAACGCTTTGGAACTCCACGGAGGACCGCCAGTTCGATGCGGTTTTCATCAAGGAAGGTGGCGAGTGGCGGCTGGATTGGGATCACTTCGTCCGTTTCAGCGATTTTCCGTGGCCGTTATATCTGGCAGGGAGCGGCGAGCCGGTCGGCGAGTTCCGCCTGCTGGCCCGGGAGCGCCTGGCCGAGGAACGGAAAAACGCCGATACCATCAGCATCGTTCTCTACGCGCCCCGCTTCGGCAGCATGAACGACACCGGCCTCCAGTCACCCGAATTCCTGATCAGGCGCGACAGCGAGAGCGGCCGCCTCCTCGACGCCGCCTTTAAACTCCAACGGAATGGCAAACGCGTCTTCGGTGTGAAAATCAATACCGCGAATCCCGAAGGGCTCATCCGCGTCCGTGTCCGGATCAAGCGCGTCGAGCAGAACATGGAGCGCCATTTCGAACTCGAAAAGGTCATCGCCTGCCACTGGTATAGCAGCGAAGACCCCGGCGTGAAACCCGCGGATCAGGGCGAAAAAAAGTGATTTGTCAGAAACTCGTTCATGCGGTCTTCCCCAGCGCCGCTCGCATGACAGGCAACGGAACGGAACCCGGAAACCAATGCTGGAACGCCAGCGCTCCCTGATGCACCAGCATCGAAAGCCCGTTGGACGCGCGGCAGCCTGTTTCAATCGCAGCAGCGAGCAAGGGAGTCACCGGAGGTTGATAGATCGTATCGTAAACCAAATGCTCCGGTTTCAAACAGTCTGCAGGGAGAATGGACGGATCACCGGGTTTCAGGCCGACGGATGACGTGTTCACGATCAGATCACAGCTCAGGCAATGTTCCCGGAGCGCCGGATCATCGAACGAAAGCGCGATGATTTCCCGATCTTTCCAGATTTTTGAAAACAAACTTTCTAGTTGTTTATCCTCCAGATGATCCCTCAGCCGATCAATTTTTTCTATAGTGCGATTCACCATTACGAGCTTTCTGGCCCCTGAAACAACGCACTGCGTGGCGATAGCTTGCCCCGCACCACCGCCCGCACCCACAACCGCAACTTTCATACTGCTAAGACTAAGTTTGAAATCTTGCTCGATTGCGGATTCAAATCCCGGTCCATCTGTATTATATCCGATTGTGCGGTTCCCGTCGAAATGAATGGTGTTAACAGCGCCGAGCATCGTAGCGTGGTGATCTACCTCGCAATGTTCCATCGCCTCCAGTTTGTGCGGTACGGTCACATTGCAGCCGATGAATCCAAGTTTCATCATGCGCGCAAACGCTTCCCCCACCTTCCCCGGTTCGACATCAATCCGGATATAGCGCATGTTTTCCCCTCTATCATCCAGGGCCGCCTGGTGCATCCGCGGCGATGCCGAGTGTGCGATCGGGTGGCCGATCACTGCCAAACGAGCGGGCTTGTTTTCAGCGCCAGCGTCAAGCAGATCACGGGATTCCAGATCCGCCAATGTGTAAACTTCCTTCATTTGCTTCTTTCAATTGCAGCGCGGAATTCATTCCGCGCGGATGGTTTCAGGCGGAATGAATTCCGCGCTCCAGTTACAGCATGGCTGCGAAATCCCGCACCCGTTTGACACAGCGGTCTTTCCCGAGAAGATTCAGAACATCTCCCAGATCCGGGCCATGACCACGCCCTGATAGAGCAACGCGCAGCGGAAACATCAGTTGCCCCGGCTTTGCACCAGCAGCGGTTGCAGTCTCGCTGAGCGCCGCCTTCGCAGCATCTGCCGACCAGTCGGAAACCAATTCAAAAGCGCCCGCAAGACCACTCAGAAGCGCGCCCGCAGCGGCATTTCCGCGAACTTTCGTGACCGCTTCGTCGTCATAGGAAAAATCATCCTTCAACAGGAAATCGACCGCTGCGGGAACATCGCCAAACAGACGGACTTTTTCCTTCACCGCGGCGATCACCGCCTGATAGTTCGCCATCACGGGCAGTCCCGCAGCTTCCACGAATGGCTTGGCAGCCGCAGCGAATGTTTCGAGATCCACCGACTGGAGATGCTGCTGGTTCACCCACTTGCATTTTTCCAGATCGAAGCGACCCGGAGCCCGGTTTACGTTTTCCAACGAGAACAATTCCGAAAGTTCCTTCAGCGTGAAAATCTCCCGCTCGGTCTTCGGGTTCCATCCCAGCAACGCGATGAAATTCACCACCGCCGCTGATAGAAAGCCCTGCCTCGGGTAATCCCCCACCGCCGCGCCTTCGTCGCGCTTCGACATCTTCGAGCCGTCCGGATTCAGGATCAGCGGAATGTGTGCGTATTTCGGAGCCACACCTCCGAAGGCTTCGATGAGCTGTAGGTGCTTCGGCGTGTTCATCAAATGATCCTCGCCACGGATGACGTGGGTGATCTCCATTTCCAGATCGTCCACCACGTTGACGAAATGGAAAACATAGGAACCGTCCGAGCGCTTGACCACCATGTCCGGCGTGTTCGACTCGTCGCGATAGTCGATGGTCACCTCGCCGCAGACCAGGTCGTTCATCGTCACCGGTTTTCTATCAAAGCGGAAGCGCCACGCGCCGCCATCTTCGTAAACGCGCCCGGCATCGACGAGTTTCTGAAACCAAGCGTCATAGATGCCTTTCCGCTCACTCTGATAGTAAGGGCCGTAGTTCCCGCCTTTTTCCGGACCTTCGTCCCAGTCGAGGCCCAGCCAGTTCATGCCGTCGAAAATCGCCTGGCGCGCCTCCTCCGTGTTGCGCGCCTCGTCGGTGTCCTCCACGCGAAGGACAAAAACGCCGCCGTGTTTGCGTGCGAAAAGCCAGTTGAACAATGCAGTGCGTGCTCCGCCGACGTGCAGGTAGCCGGTGGGGGAAGGTGCAAATCGGGTGCGAACGGTCATGCGCGAGGTGTAGGTCCCGGAACCGCCGGCGTCCAGAGTCCATCGTCCGAAATTTTCCGGCACCGGCCGCTCATTTCAAATCGAGATCAGGTCCCAGCAGAAGCACATGGCATTCCTGGAAAGCCTCCAAGCGGGATATGAGACGTTTCACACCGCTCTTCGCAGGAGCAGGTAGCGGCTCCAGCAGCCCGCAATTCTTGATCATCGCCCGCAGTCCCAACGGATCGCGCGGTGCCACCGAGGCGTGAATGATTTCATCGTCGTCCTTCTTGGAGGGCGGCGCGAAAAGTCCCTCCAGCCCGCTCTTCGGCTCGGGCAGGAGTTTCACCTCGGGCTTCTCCAGTTTCGCTTCGCTCGCGGCGAAAGCGATGGCTTCGTGGAGACCGCCGATCTCATCGACAAGGCCGATTTCCTGCGCGTCCTTTCCGCTGTAAACACGACCACCGGCGAACGATTCCAGATCACCCTTGAGCGCCTTGCCACGGCCATCGGAGACGCGCTTCTTGAAGGTGCCGTAAACTTCGGCCATCGAGTCTCTAACGATCTTTGCCTCGTCGTCCGAGAAGGCGCGCGTCATGCTCATGACTCCGGCGTTTTTCCCACGGTCGGTGGTGTGGGTGGTGATGCCGATTTTTTCCAACGCCTCGCCGACCACGAATTTCATGCCCACCACGCCGATCGAACCGGTGATGGTCCCCTCCCCCGCGAAAATCCGTTTCGCCGCGCTGGAAACATAGTAGCCGCCGCTCGCCGCGACGCCGCCCATCGAGACGACGAAGGGCTTGCCGGTCGCGTTCCATTCTTCGGTGGCCTCCCACAGCACCTCGCTGGCCAGCGCGGAACCGCCGGGCGAGTTCACGCGCAGCACCAGAGCCTTGGCCTTTTCCTCCTTCGCCAGCTTGAGAATCTGCGTTCTGACCGGTGCGATCGACTCGTCCGTGATGTCGCCATCGAGCGCGACGACAGCGATGAAGTCCTTGCGGAATTTTCCTTTGTTCGACTCGCTGAATATCAGTTTGAAAAAGTCCATCAGCCCACCGATCTCCGGTCCGTCGAGATCCGGCAGCTCGTAGCTCCTATCGAAATCCGCATCCTCACCGTAGGTCTCGCGGAGCTTCTTCACAAAATCCGTGCGATACATCACCTGGTCCGCGAGTTTCGCCTCGACCGCGAGTTTTGCAGTTAGGGATCCGTTGTCGATGAGCGCGCGGACTTCCTCCGGCTTCAGCTTCCGACCTTCGGCGACCTCTTTCACGATCTGCCCGAAGATGGAATCGATCAGCTTCTCCTCCTGCTTCAGCGCGTAGTCGCTGGGACCTGTCCGATAGAAATTCTCGCCGAAGCTCTTGAAATCACCGATGTGAATGACGTCCGCCTGCACGCCGATCTTGTCGAGCAGTCCTTTGAAATACATCGACTCCGAGTGGATGCCATGGAACTCGCAGTCCGCCTCGGGCATCAGCGCGAAATGATTGGCCGCGCTTCCTAACAAAGCAGTGCGGTTTGTGAGATGTTCGGAGTACATCCACACGTCCTTCCCCGCCTCCCGGATGGCGAGCAACCGCTTGCGGATTTCCTGAACCTGCGAAAAATCCACCTCGGCGCCGTCCGCATCGAGCACCACCGCTTTCACCGTCGCGTCAGTCGCGGCCTTTTCCAGACTGCGCGAGAGATCGAGCATGGTGAGCGGCCGCGAGGCGTCCATCTGGAGCGCCATCAGGCCTTCCTCGCCCTGACCGGATTCCGAAACGGGTCCTTCCAGATCATAAACGGCGACGATCGGTTTCACCTCGTCCGCCGCATGCGCCAGCGGGAGCGAGGGGATGAGAAGGGACGAAAAGCAGACGAGCAGGCGCTTCATGCAATCCCATCTAGCGTTTCCCCGCGTCCGGCGCAACCCCTACTCCGGGAGAAACTCAGACACGAACCCGGCGGCTCACGAAAATCGCGCCGGAAAGCACGGCCATCACGAAGGCGGACACCTCCAGAACAATTTCATATCCGATCAGATCCAGCGCGCGGAGGTCGGCCAACCCCACGTTGAAAAACACGCCAGTGGCCAGCGTGGGATCCATGATGCCGATGTTGCCTCCCGCGAGCCCGTCATCTTTCCAATGGCTCGCCTGCCGTCCATCGCCTTGGGTGAGGCCGGTGGACATGGGATATTCGTTGCTGAGGTCGTCGAATATCGCCGCATGCCCGGGGGTCAGATCGCGGGCGTAGAGGGTAAACTCAGAAGTCGTCGTCGGGTCCAATGCCGTGCCATTTTGAAAACGGAACAGGTCCAGCACCGTGGGGGGTGATACTCGTCGCTCCGCCATCCGCGCTGTCCACGGCTGAGAAAAATCCAAGAGCATGGCCGAGTTCGTGCGCGACCACCGTTTCAAAATCGAGCAGACCCGCACCCACACCGTCGCTGTTATCGAAGTCGAAGGCGAAGGTGTTGCTGAAAGTGATCGTCGCATCGGTTGTCCCGAAACTGGCGTCGAGGCCGGAGAAACCCAGCGCCTTGAGATTCGCCTTGGTGCCCGACAGACTGCCGGTCAACGTCGAACCGGGGAGCAGCGTCGCCGAAAACTGCGCGGCCGTCGGCAGGAAGGATGCGACCAGACCGCCTGACTCGTTAGAAGCATCCGCCACCACCTGGTTGCGGATGGTGTTGTAACCGCCCTGAAGGATGACCGAACTGGTCGAGCCGATGATGCCGGATCCCAGCCCACCGAGATCCGCCGCGATGGTGACGGTGATCGAGTCCGAAATGTAGGCCTCCCACTGCTGCGCCGCGCGGTTGAAAGCCGCCAGCGCCGCGGTATTCGACGAAAGCCCGGAACCCGGATTGATGACGATGTCGAAAGTCCCGAGGCTGAGCGAAACTTGCGATGATGCCGGGCTAAACCCACCTCCCGAAGATCCGGCAGCGAGCAGGAAATCCTGCGCGGATGCCGCCGTGCCCGGAAATCCGGCGGCGACCAGCAGCCAAGAAAACAGTCGGCGGCGGATCTTTCGGCGGTCGTTCATGGACCGAGCTCGGGTTTCAGCAGTCGGATATATCGTGAAAATTCACCACGGCTGTCGATGAAATTCGCCCCGAAACTCCCAGACGGGCAATGAGTTCAGGATCACTATTCCGAGTGACCCACGGTAAAAATCGCGCCAGATCATTTTAAAATCAAAACCCTGTCAGCCAACGGCGAAATTTTTAACTGAAGTGGAAGAA
>Ga0209512_1002544_pt1 | contig 19064 bp, 10 predicted proteins | sample frozenSSSSmetaG_FD_184142 | JGI IMG/M metagenome (GOLD analysis project Ga0209512, IMG submission 184142) | Glacier valley bacterial and archeal communities from Borup Fiord, Nunavut, Canada, to study Microbial Dark Matter (Phase II) -... | ecosystem: Environmental > Aquatic > Freshwater > Ice >... | reverse complement strand
TTGGTTTTGGGCAGACTCAGATCGCCGAAACGCAGCGAGTTAAGCTGGGCAATAGGCCGCGCACCCATCGTAAAAATGTCGCGGTTGATACCGCCTACGCCCGTTGCCGCGCCCTGATACGGTTCGAGGGCCGACGGGTGGTTGTGCGATTCGATTTTGAACGAGCAGGCCAGTCCGTCGCCAATATCGACCAGCCCGGCGTTTTCTTCGCCCGCTTTGGCCAGCATCTTCTCGCCGTCGCGGGGCAGGGTTTTGAGCCAGAGGATGGAGTTTTTATACGAGCAGTGTTCCGACCACATAACCGAGAAGATGCTCAGTTCGGTGAAGTTGGGCTGGCGACCCAGAATCTGAATAATGCGGTCAAATTCGTCGGGCAGCAGGCCAAGTTTGCGGGCGGTGTCAACGGTAGGGAGCGTTTCGGAGGTATTCATGCCGGAAAATTGATTACCCCGCAAAACTACGGGTTTCGGCCTGAACGTTGGGCAGATGGAATTGACAAATAGCCGAACGTGCGTATATTTGCACCAGAAAGAGAGATGGCAGAGTGGTCGATTGCGGTAGTCTTGAAAACTACTGACTGTAACAGGTCCGGGGGTTCGAATCCCTCTCTCTCTGCGAACCAAAATTTAAAACACTCATAATCAACGATTTGAGTGTTTTTTTTGCGTAATTTGTATCCGAATTAGTAACTCGACCTATATTATACCTTTTTAGTAAGTAATTGATTTTTAACTACTTAAAATGATGACAAAATTAATTGAGATTAATAATAACAACCTTGCGAAACTGCTTGAAGATTTTGTGGATAGCGGAGTCAAAATAGTTGATGATCTAAATCTTTTCAAGGATGATGAGCTTTTCGCTTCAATACCTTATGGAAAAATAGTCAATTATGTCACGAAGAAAATTATACAGATAAGTGACCCTAATGAAGCTTTAAAAAAAGCAGTCGCGTTAGCAGTTGCTTATAACCTATTAATCGCAATAAAGAAAAGTAATAATATATTAATTGATGAGAAAACATTTTATAACAATTTAAAAACAGCTAAAGAAGAATTAAAAAAAATCCAAACTAACGTAAGTGAGTTTGATCTTGAAAGTTTTTTTGACAATGAATTAGTTAATATTTACACCGGTAAAATTGATTCTATTTTAAAAAATCAATTGAATGAATTTCAAAAAACAAAAATAAGACAACATAGAGTCGACTATTTAAAAATTGATTTTTTAAGAATATTAGAAGCAAACACTTTAGTATATGAAAAGCTAAATAATGTTTTTAAGAATAAATCCTATGAAGAACTTATCAAATTCAATAGAATGAATAAGTATCAACAAGGATTAAAAAATTTATTTAATGATATTGTTTTGAATGATCAGGCAGGGTTAACTCTTGCAGACATATATATAGAACCTATGTTTAAAGTTCATGCGTATTGTATTAATAGAGACTCTGAATTTTCAAAACGTGAATATAGAAATCAAAGTTTTCATAAAATTTCAGACAAATCAGTACATTCATTTATTTACGATAATTTAAGTAAAGTATATACAGACAAAACTCTATTCAATATTAATTCAAATTTATATTTTATTCTAGGCTATCCAGGACAGGGGAAATCTTCTTTTTGTAAGAAAGTAATGTTTGATATATACTCAAAAAGTACAACCATTCATAACAATATAGTATTCATTAAAATTAGAAATATTGTAGATACGCTAAGTTTAATAAACAATCCATTAGAAACTCTTTATGAACATTGGCTACTTGAATATGATATAGACAAGAGAGATTTTAGCAAGAACGATTTTCAAGAATTTATCTTGATTTTAGATGGCTTAGATGAGCTATTTATGAAAGAGAACCTTCCTCAGAAAGCAATTGATGAATTCTGCAAAGCATTAGTTAGAGAAACAGAGATTAAACAAAATCTAAAAATTATTATTACATCTCGTTACGGATATATAAATTTAGATTTACTTAAAAAGACTCACGCATTAATTATTCAATTAGACGAATTTAGTGAACTGCAACAATTAGATTGGTTAACTAAATTCACGGCCTTCCACCCTGAAACTAATCTTTCAAAAGAGAAGATACGTGATTATAATAATCATAATATTTACAAGCCCATTAAAGAATTAATTACTCAACCTATACTTCTTCATCTAATCGCGACTCTAAATCAAGAAGTAACTACTGAGATGAATAGAGCGATGATTTATGATAGATTATTTACAGAATTGATTAGCAGAAGTTGGGCTAAGGAGGGGCAAATAGACAACTTGAAAGGTTTAGAAGAGGAAGATTTGCGTGATTTTATTAGAGATATTGCTTACTCCATTTTCCGATCGGGTAGAGAGTATATTCACAAAAGTTTATTATTAAAATTACCTGCAACAAAATCATTTATTGATAAACTGGAAAATAAAGATAATATCCAAGATGTTTTGAAAAATATTATGATTGCCTTTTATTTTCAAGAGACAAAGAAGGAAAAAGGAGATTTTATAGAAGAAGAACGAAACGATTATGCAATAGAGTTTTTACATAAATCTTTACAAGAATATTTAGTTGCAGAAAAACTTTGGGAAAGCTTACAAGAATTCATAAATAAGGATAGCAGAAAAGGAAAGTATTTTATAGATTCAGCTAGTGTTGGTTTAGAATTATTAAACAACTTATTTTCCGAAATATTGATACCTACTGAAATTATTAATAATTTAAATGAAATAATTGATAATAGCGAATTATATGTTAGAGAGGAATTATCAGAAAGATTTGACGTATTTTTTTCTGAATGGTTAGAGTTCGGATTGGTAAATAAATTCACATGGAAGGAGGAGTCATTCCGTGCTAAAGAATCTGCTATATATTTTAATTTTTTTCAGGTGTTAACGAATTTAATAGATGGGAAAAATTATTTTACAAAAGATGTAGATATTTCGGTTTTATCAAATAAAAATGTACGTATTAACTTTAAAGATCAAGTTTTTACGGGTTCTTATGCTGGTAAAGATACATTAAATACAGAGCTAGACGAGATTGAAACTGACATTTATAATTCTCACTTCCAAATATTCGACGTTAGGTTAAATGAGAAAAAGGCATACTCATTTAGCTTTAATTCAGTCGGATTACGAAATATCAAATTTTTCCAAATACACTCCTATGCCATAGGTGTTTTTCACAATAGTTTTTTAAGTAATTGTGAATTTTTTTCTGTAAAAACTTCACCACGAAGATTTTTAGATAAAATAGACTTAAAATTTACACAATGCATTATTAGATTTACATCTTTTTCTGAAGGTCATTATGAAATAGAAAATAGCAAATTCTATTACTGTACCTTCCATAGAATAAATGACCATTCATTTATAAATTGTTCATTTGAAGGTTGTATATTTTATATCAAAGACGATACAGACAAGGAAATTTTAAAAAGTAGTAAATTGTTAAATTGTGCAGAAATAACATTAAAATCTAAAACTGAAGATGATGAAGAAGATATTATAAATAATGATGATATACAAATAATTTAAGCTTAATACTTAAACTATACGAGAATGCAATAGAATTGTATCCTTTAACAAAAAGGCAAGCCGAATCTATTCATATGCTTTCATATTTACCCTTACAGTGAAGGCGTAGCTTTTGATGAAACACTCGATTATTTCACATTTTAGTCTAACCCTCTCTGTAAAAACATAACCACCCTCTAAATCAGCGTTTTAAGAGCGGTTGTGTTACCAGAAAAATACGACTTTCTAACTTATCTTATTCAAAATACCACAATTGGCTAATAATCAATCACCTAAAATGATACCTTATTGTGGTTGGTGATACCTTTTCAAATTTATAACCAAAAAGCCCGGTCTATAGTAGCCGGATTTTTTGTTTAATTATGTAAGCGTATGCCTTCTTCTTTCGCAATCGCAAGTTAGCTTTTTGGCAATTCTGACTGCAAAATGCGGTATCCACTCTTCGGGCTTCAAACTCCTTATGGCAGTATAGGCACTGCTTGGTATAAAAGAAGTTGTTAAATATTTGGTAGTAAGTCCCAAACTGTGGATGGTAATGAGTGATTCTCTTACTCCGTTGAACCCGTTCAAACTGATAGTTTCGAAGGCTGTTTTTACCCTGAATAGTCTTCTCGTCTTTCTTCATTTTGTTTACCCGTTAGTTCTGTGTTACCTCTGTCTTATCTCCTTGTTACAATGGCGAAACCCTTGTAAAACCATTGCAAAAGCCTTGTAAAACCCTAACTGGTATGTATTAGCATATCATTTAAGTCATTATGCTTAGCGTACAAGTCCGAACGGTCTTTAACAGGTAACTCCAGTGCTTTGAGTTTTGCCACTGATGAACGCCCGGCATTGTCATTGTCAAAATAGCAGTTTACTTCTTTGGCACCGTCGAACGCTGACAGAGCTTGTTTGAGGTTGGCCGTTGAGTTCAGAATGATTGTAGTACAGACGGGCCGCAACAGCCGGTTATAGGTCAGGGCTGACAGGAAATCAAAAAAGCCCTCATAAACATCTACCGATGTGGAACCCGGTATTGAAATGGTTCGTATCGTACTTTGACCCAACCAGCCTTTAAAAAGCTTTGACCGCAGGGCGTAACTCTCTGCAAAAACGAGTCCTGCCTTGTGGCAGGACTCGTTTTTTTAGGGTGGGTGTCTGCAAAAGTCTCCTGGACAGACGTTTACGCTTTACCCGTCAGGCGTCATTTTGCGGCTCAGGGTCAGGCCGTCCTGACTGGGGTTGGCAGTTGGCGGCCTTTCTTGTTTTGGGCAGGCTGAACAGTAGGTTGGCCAACGGATAAACTTCGCAATAGTTTAACGTCATTAAAGCCATCTGTAGGCAGCATTTTCGTTATTTTGCAAGTTATCTCTAAACCAGGCTCCCACTATGCAACCCATTGAATTAGTCGTCTTCGACATGGCCGGCACGACTGTGACCGATCAGCATGAAGTAGAGCGGTGTTTTGCCGAAGCGGCCGATCAAACGGGTCTGATGGCCACCCCGGAACGGATTCTGGCTATGCAGGGCCAGGCCAAACGGTACGTGTTTGAAACACTCTGGAAAGAACAACTCGGCGATAGCCATGCTGACGTCGATAAAAACGCGGACGTTTCTTACAGCGCATTTCGGGAGATTCTCGAACGCCACTACCGTACCAACGGAGCTACACCCACTCAGGGGTGTCTGGAAACCTTCGGCTATCTGCGTGAGCAGGGTATTCCCATTGCGCTGACCACGGGTTTTTACCGCATCGTGACCGACATCATTCTCGATAAACTCGGCTGGCTCGATGGTTTGAACGATCAGCATGTGGGTTCGCCCGACAGCATTATCCAGCTTTCCATAGCCAGCGATGAAGTAGCACGCGGACGGCCCCATCCCGATATGATTGCGCGGGCCATGCAGCAATTCGGCGTAACAAACCCCCAAGCGGTAGTCAATGTCGGCGATACGCCTTCTGACCTGCTCAGTGGCCGGGCGGCTGGCGTGGGCCTTAATCTTGGCGTCACGAACGGAACCCACTCCGTCGATCAGCTCAATGCGTACCCCTATGATTATTTGCTGGGTTCGCTGGCCAAACTACCTTCGGTTATCAGTGAGCAGTTTCGGTCAGAGGGTGTTTAGTCACGCAGGTTCAACTCGCCTTTAACGTCATCGTAGTCGGCCCAGTCGATAGCCCGTACCCGGCCACCGGAGTTAGCTGGAATAATAATCCAGCGAAATTCGAGGTCGAAGTTGATGGGTACGTTGCGGGGCTGAAAGTAAGAAAGGTCGAAATTTATAGACCCTTTTCCCTGGTCTACCCGAAAAAAATAGCCAATACTTACCTTGTCGGTTACGGAGGGTAACGAAAGTACCACCGTTTTCTGAGCGGGACTCCGGTAATAAACCATCACGACCCCTTTGTCGAGAATCGCCTGGGTGATGTTTTTATCGTCGACGCCGTAGTAAAAATATAGTGGGTTATTATCCGATTTCCAATCGGCGGCTGCTACGGTTGTCCAGGAAGAAACGATCAGGTTAGCGGCCCCCTGAGCACCTTGTGGCCCAGTCGCTCCCGGAGCACCGGTTGCTCCGGGGGTGCCGGTTGTTCCCTGCGGGCCAACGTCGCCCTGTGGGCCTTTGCAGGCATTCAAACCAATGAGTACGATACTCAACAGCCAGAGTCCAGTTAGAAACAAATTATTCCTTTTCATGAACTTACGATTTAAAGGGTAAGGTAACGCACTGCACAATTACTGTTTCACAATTTTAAACCGCTTAGTGGCCTCTGTTCCCTCGCTGCTCAGAATATACATACCCGCTGGCAAGGCCGATACGTCGAATTCCGCGATGATGCCCGGCTGCGAAATGTATCGGTACGTTTTGCCCTGCAAATCGGTTAGCTGAAGCGTCTGAAAATGAAGGGGTGAACTAAAAAACACCTTGCCCCCGGTGGCCGGGTTAGGATAAAGCATCATCAGCGATTCCTCTTCTTTAACCAGTGCAGCCGCCCGAAGGCCAATGGGTGTTTCGGCTACATCGGGCGATCCGATCAGTTCTATATTAAAGTGCATATCTGGACTGCTGGGTGATGATTGATGTACTTCAGCCGCCACCAATCCACCGAACCTAAAGGCGCTTGCCGGAATGATTACAGTTCGCCATTCGAGTTCATTGGTATTTACCGCAGCCAGGGTTGATGGCGTAATAACCACGGGCGGAGCGGGCATATTTGGGTCACGGGGCAGCACTTCCTGCCCATTGAGGTAAATGATGACCCCATCATTACGCCTATAATTCAGAATATAGGACTGAAAAATGCTGCCATTGTAGCCCGAATAGCCGGAGCTTTTGAAATAAGTGGTAATATTTTTGGTCTGACAGTCAGGATTGAAATCGTTGGGGGTTGGGCAGCCATTCGGAATTCGGGTTACTTCACCGTCTTCGCCCTGGGGCGAATAACCCAGCGGCACGTAAATACCCACATCGCGGCCATACGTCCAGCCAGTAAAGTCAGTAGAAGATTTCCAGTCGGAGGGTGGCGTATTGGTAACCATATAAAACCAGAGTTGGGGAGCCAGGTCAACTTGTCCACTGGGATTAGTCAGGAAATTGGACGGGGCACCGATGCCTCCACTCCCTTTGAGCCGCCCCGCTATGTAATCGCTATAAAAATTGCCTTTGTAGTTGCCTGGGTACTGATCTGCCGGGTAGTCACCATACTTTTTACCCACTTCGCTACCTAACCAGTAATGTGTGGTTGGGTAGCCTCCGCGCGTACCGTGTACACGGGCATCATATATCCAGGCTCCCGGGAGGTTATAGGCGCCTGCCTGTCTAATAGTGGTGTGCCCAGCCGCCGGATTGAGGTTGTAGGCCCCGGCAGCATCGTTTATTTTATACAGTTTCAGATTACCATGCCCCATAGGATCGTCAACATAAGGCGCATTCAGGGCTGTCATGTCAGCATCTTTATAATACTGCCGGATAATTACCTGGTTGTTTCCGCTCAGTTCGGTACCGGGAGTCAGGGTCCAGTAGCGGTTAAACGCTATCCAGGGTGCCACAATGTTCCGGTAGCCGTAGCTGCCTAATTTTACGTAGTTGGCTGGCGAATAGGCATCGATGTATTTCACGCCCGCATTGCCCAGCAACTTGAGGTCGAAGGGCGGTACACCAACGGTGCCGATGTTGTAATTGTTTTTTTTGATGGACAGCAACAGATTTGCCGATGGGTCGGTATAGTGCGTAAACCCGTTGGCATCGGTACACTGGCAGGTGGCCGTGCGGGTGGTGCCGTCGGTAGGCGGAATGGGAAAGCCGTCGTTATCTTTAATGATGGTAAACTGGTCTTTCACCGTGCCACTGGCCGACACAAACTTCGCATCGAGCCGTTTGCCGTCTATTTCCAGATAGACGGAACCGCCTTCGTTGATCGACGACTGCATGGCCGGGTGCAGGCCACTGCCGAAAGACCCCCCGCCCCCCCGCCCGCCCGCGCCGTTCACGACATATATAACGCCCTCATTGGCAGCAGAAGTCGTATTTTTAAAGTAAAAACAGGAATTTGGCGACCCATCGCTCCGCCCCGACGATTGGGCATTGCCGGCCAGAAAAGGATTATTTACAGCCATGCTAAACGAATCGGTTCCTGATGTTGTGGTTGGATACAGCCCTTTCATCAGTCGGGAACGCTCATACACATGGCTGTGGCCGGACATGACCAGATCAACCTTATAGTTCTCCAAAATGGGCACTAAATTCTTACGGACGTTGACCAACTCAGCTTCGGTATCTGAATTGTACGAACCCCGCGTGTAGGGCGGATGATGCCAGTATAGGATGGTCCAGTGAATGGCCGGGTTGGACTGCGCTGCGGCCAAATCCTGCTTCAGCCAGGTTACCTGTGGGCCATTCGGATCGAAAATAGCCGTTCCCTGTCCGGGCTGGTTTTCAAAACCGTAGGAGTCTAAGCTAACGATGTGGATGTTGTTATAATTGAAGGAATAGTATTCTTCCCGGTGCGACGGTACCCCGCCCCCACCATCAGTGGCTTCGGCAAAATTATTGACGATGTCATAGTAATGAATGGGGTGAGGCTGGTAACGCAGCCCGGCATGAACCTGGTTGTTTTGGTAATCATGGTTGCCGGGTGTGGCATAAAAAGGCGTTTGCCGAAACAGCCAGTCGTAGCGGGACTTGCCTTTGTCGAACACATTGGCCTGGTATTGTTCATCCAGCCCCCAATCGTAGGCATTATCGCCCATCCAGAGCCACAGGTCAACATAATTGATGGACTTCTGCGACAGATATGATTTAAAGGAGGTAATGACACTATCGCGCCGGTTCACGGCAGCATTCCCATTATCCGTACCAAAATCGCCCAATGCCCATATCCGCGTTTTTTTAGCCGTGCCGGGCAGCGGTGAGGTATAAAAATAATGGTTGGAAGCCGTAGTAGCCGTTCCTTCCAACTGCACCACGGGTGGCCCGGCGGCTTCAATAATATAGTAATATTTCCGGTTTGGCAGCAGATTGGTCAGTTTGGTTTGATGATCGCTCGAAAGGCCCGTTTCGGTAACAACCTGCGCGTTGCCCACCGTCAGCCTGGTGGCAACGGTGTCGTAGCGTACCTGCCCCCTTGTAAGGGCTTCGGTACTCCAGCGCAGGGTCATGCTGGTAGTGGTGCCCATCTGGAGGTACGGCCCCCGTACAATTTTCACTACTGGTGCCGTTGTAACTGGCACACCCTCCAGGGTTAGGTTAAATCGCAGGTCGGTGCTGATAGTGCCCGCCTGATGAACTTCAGCCGAAATAACATTCACGCCCGTGTGCAGAAATATACGGGGGTAAATGGCTCCCCCGTCACCCTCGGAAGTGATAACCACCCACTCCGTTTCGTTGGCCGCGTTGGCCGGTCCGGCAGTAGCCGACGTATTCCGGGTAATGATGCCATCGGGCATAAACTCGCGTTTTATTTCGGCCCCATTCACGTACAGCACAATACCGTCGTCGCGCTGGTATCGAATAATAAACTTCTGAAAATCATTTACATTCGAGATGGTAACCGTTTTGCGAAAATATATAGTTGGGTATTTCTGATCGCCACAATGAACATCACCCGGCACAGGGCAACCAGTCGGCACAATGGTGGTAGCACTATCCTGATTACCCGGCGAATAGCCTAAGGGCGAAGCACCAGATGGCCAGGCCGAATCATCGAACGTCCCCCCGCCTTTCCAGTTGTTGGACGCAGGAGCGGTCGAGTTAGCCCAGTACTTCCAGGCGGTCCTTGAAGCGATCAGGGTCTGGGGTGTTTGGGCGATCAACAGCGAATGTAGCCCCAAAACGAGCATGAAACACAGTTTATGTATGATGATTTTCATAATAAATTGCATGTAAATACAATCAAAGCTATTTAAAAATTTGATAAATACAAATTTTTAAACGATTAATTAATCGTTATACATCTGCAGACGGTACATGTATGGGTAGGCAGGCAACCACAGAAAAAAGTGATGAATGCTACTGAAGGTTGGTATCATCCCCACAACTCTTGCCTGATCAGCAGAGCCTGTTTAGCTTTACGGAACAACCTTTTATAAGCCGGTACGCCGGAAGAAACCGTAAACTGAATACCGTAGAATCATGTACGATCTGATAGTTGTTGGTGCCGGGGTGCTGGGCACGTTTCATGCCTACCATGCGGCCAAAGCCGGACAGCGGGTGCTGCTGCTCGATAAAGACCGCTATCCGGTGGGGGCAACGGTACGTAATTTTGGTCAGATAGTGCCGTCGGGACTGGCCGGGCGGTGGTTTGACTATGGGCGACGGAGTCTGGAAATTTATCGGGAAATTCAGCAACAGACCGACATCACCATCCGGCAAAACGGTACCATTTATATCGCATCGGACGACGATGAGTGGACGCTGGCCAATGAACTTTACGACCGTTACCAGCACATCGGCTACGAAAGCACGTTACTGACGAAAACGCAATGCCTGGACAAGTACCCGTCGCTAAGACCTGATTACGTGCGGGGTGGTATTTTCTTTCCGCAGGAGATGAGCGTGGAGCCGGAGCAGATGATTCATCGGCTGCTGGGCTTTGTGCAGGAACAACTACGTGTCGATTACCGGCCCGGTTCGGTCGTGGTGGGTTGCGAACGGCTTGCCGACGGAGCTACGGTAGTGCTGGCTGGCGGGCAACGGTTCAGGGGGGAACGGGTGCTGATTTGCAGCGGTCATGAGGTGCGGCTGCTCTTTCCCGACGTGCTGGCTCAGGCGGGTTTAGTGGTCAGTAAATTACAGATGCTGCTGGCCGCACCGGTGGCTGGTTTGCAGTTACCCGGCAACATCCTTACCGGTCTGAGCATTCGTCGGTACGAAGCTTTTCAGGAATGCCCGTCCTACGCTTCCATTTCCCAAAATACGCCCGATTCCCTGGCCGAACTCAAACGCCAGGGCATTCATATTCTCTTCAAACAGGCGGCTGACGGCAGTATCATTGTCGGCGATTCGCATGAGTACGCGTCCGCTGCCGAAGCGGAGAATCTCGGCTACCATACCAGCGAGTATATCAATGACCTGATGCTGGCCGAAGCCCGGCGTATTGTCCAGTTTCCCTTACGCATTACCAAAGCATGGCCGGGCTTTTACAGCCAGACGCCCAGCGAGATTTTTGATTATCCGGTGGCCGATACCATTCGTATTATTACCGGTATTGGCGGCAAGGGTATGAGTTCGAGCGCGGGATTTTCCGAAGAAATTATTGGCCAATGGCTGGATGGTAAACATCCTGTTGGTTAGTAACTTGTGCCGCTTAATTAACCGTTGTTACGCCCACGTTACATGGCTTCTGATCTATTCACAAACCGTTGATATTTAGTCAACACAGACGTAACACTACCCTACTACTTTTGCAGAGATTACTCATTCAGTACTAACCTGCAATTGTATGATACCAGACTGTTTACGTTTTACAACGCTGCCCAATCTGGCCCTGCGCCGGTTGCTGGCAGCGTTTTTAGTTTGTCTGTTGCCCGGCGCAATGGCTCTGGCACAAGCCATTACGGGCCGCGTTACGGGTGCCGACGACAACCAGCCGCTGCCAGGCGTCAGCATCGTAATAAAAGGAACCGTCACTGGCACGACTACGGGGGCCGACGGTACGTTCTCCATTAACGCTCAGCCAACTAATACGCTCACGTTCTCCTTCATCGGCTACGCCAATCAGGACATTGTTGTGGGTAATCGAACCAGCATGAATGTTGTCATGAAAGCGGGCGAACAGACTCTCAGCGAAGTGGTGGTAACGGCCCTTGGCATCCGGCGCGAAGAGAAAACCCTTGGCTACGCGGCCAGTACTGTCAACGAGAACGCGGTGAAAGATGCCAAAGCCAACAACTGGATCAGTACGCTGTCGGGTAAGGTGGCCGGGCTGAACATTCAGGGCGTGGGCGCGGGACCAATGGGGTCGGCCCGGATTACGCTCCGGGGCGAATCGTCGCTGAACTTAGACAACAACCAGGCCCTTATTGTGGTCGATGGCGTGCCGGTCAGTAGCAAGATTACCGGCACCGGCAACACCTCGCACCTCTCTGCCGATAGCCCCGTCGATTACGGCTCGACGATATCCGACATCAACCCCGACGACATCGAGAAGGTAACCGTACTGAAAGGTGCGGGGGCCACGGCCCTGTACGGAAGCCGGGCCGCCGGTGGTGCGCTGATTATCACCACTAAGTCGGGCGCGCGTAAAGACCGGGGTATCGGTGTAGTTTATAATACCAACTTCAGCATTGACCAGGTGAACCGCTGGCCCGACTACCAGTACGAATACGGCGAGGGCCGCACCAGCGCGTATTATTCGTACCTCAACAGTGCCGACGGCATCAACACCAGCACCACCGCAGCTGCTGGCCGGGCGTTTGGCCCCAAGTTCAACGGCCAGTCCTATTTCCAGTACAACCCCAACGACCCACTGGGCCAACCCACCGAACGTACCCCCTGGCGGGCCTACGACGACTACATCACCGGCTTTTTCCAGACCGGGCGCACCTTCTCCAACAGCCTCTCGCTCGAAGGCGGGGGCGAAAACGGCTCGGCCCGTTTTTCGTTTACGCACCTCAAAAACGAGTGGATTATTCCCAACACGGGTTTCGAGCGTATCAACGCGGCCCTGTCGGTGAATCAGCAGTTGTCGAAGCGGCTCAAATTGCAGGGCAAGGCCAACTACACCAATAAACGCAGCGACAACCTGCCCGCTGCGGGCTACAACAACCAGTCGCTGATGTATTTTCTGATTATCGGCACGACCCCCAACGTCGATCATAACTGGTATAAACCCTACTGGCAACCCGGTCTGGAGGGCGTTCAGCAGAAGAACCCGTTTAACCCCGGCCCTGACAATCCGTACCTGGATATGTATGAGATGCTGAACAAGATGAACAAGAATGGGCTGATTGGCAACGTCCAGGCCACCTACCAGATCAGTGACCACCTCGATTTACTGGTCAGAACGGGATTAGATATGTCGTTCGAGTTTCGGTCGCAGCAACGGCCCTTCAGCATGACCAAGTTTCCGCGTGGTATGTACCGCGAACAGAACGTGTTTAGCTACGAATCGAACAGCGATTTCCTGCTGACCTATAAAAACACCTTTGCCCGGCAACTGGGGCTAACGGTGTCGGCGGGGGGGAACGCCATGCGGCAGACCTACGATTTTGCCGGTCTTTACGCCGACCAACTGTCCCAGCCGGGCATCTACCAGATTTCCAATAGTTTAAACCAGGCCGTGGCCGACCCAGTTAAAACCAGTAAGGCCATCAATAGCCTGTATGCCGCCGGGCAACTGTCGTTCGACGAAAAAATCTTTGTGGACGTAACGGGCCGCAACGACTGGAGCAGCACGCTGCCCTTTCGCAACAATTCGTTTTTCTACCCCTCGGTCAGCACCAGCTTTTTGCTCAACGAACTCCTGACGCTGCCCCGCGCCGTTTCGTTCGCCAAGTTGCGGGGTTCGTGGGCGCAGGTCGGCAACGATACCCGGCCTTACCAGACTACCAAGTATTACGATGCCATTTACGGCAACAACTTCACCAACTCCAACACGTTGTTCAACGCCGACCTGAAACCTGAAATTACGGCCAGTGTCGAATTTGGGGCCGACGTTCGGCTGTTCCAGAACCGACTTGGTCTCGACGTAGCGGTGTATAACAACAACAGCCGCAACCAGATTCTGGCCATCCCGCTCGATCCGGTGTCGGGCTACTCGAACGCGCTCATCAACGCCGGGCTGATCAACAGCAAAGGCGTGGAAGTGAAACTCTACGGCAAGCCCATCAGGAGCCCTAAATTTACCTGGAACAGCACCGTTGTCTGGTCGCGCAACCGCAGCTACGTCCGCGAACTGGCCAGCGGCATCACCAACCAGATTATTTACGGCCACAACAGCAACGTCACCATCGAAGCCCGCGTGGGTGGGCGCATGGGCGATATGTACGGCAGAGGATTCCAGCGTGCCCCCGACGGGCAGATTATTTACTCATCGGTAGGTTTGCCCGCTACCCTCGACCCCACCACCAAAGTGTGGGGTAATGCTTTTGCCGACTGGAAAGGCTCGTTTCAGAACGAGTTTCTCTACCGGGGTTTCCGGCTCAGTATTCTGCTCGATGGGCAGAAGGGCGGCAGTATCTACTCGCAGACGAACCATAAAAACAACACCCTCGGCAAAACTAAAATTACGCTGCCCGGTCGCGATGAAGGCATCGTGGGCGCGGGCGTAGTGGCCCAGCCCGACGGCTCGTTTCTGCCCAACACGGTAAAGGTGTCGGCGGCTTCGTACTACGACAGCTACTACCAGATCAGCAATGCTGAGGTGAATATTTTCGATGCGTCGTTCCTGAAAATCCGCGAAGCCCGGCTGGAGTTCAACCTGCCCGCTACGCTGCTGAGCCGCGTGGGTGTTCAGCAAACGAGCGTGGCATTGTTCGGGCGCGACTTAGTCAACTTCACCAGATTCCCCGGTTTCGATCCCGAAGGCGGCAACCTCAACAACGGCACGCTAACGCCCGGCGTTGAGCTGGCCCAGTTTCCCTCTACCCGCACCATGGGCGTCAACCTGACTTTTAAATTCTAACGGAATCGATACCGATGAAAAAATACCTGATAGTCACCCTGCTGACGGTGCTTGCGATGGCCTGCACCAGCAGCTTTGAAGAAATCAACACCGACCCGAACCGCCCCAAAAATATTAATCCGGGCGTTATTCTGGGGCAGTTGCAATACCGAATCGTGAACAGTTCCATGCAGTCGGCGCGGGGCCTGACCCACGAACTCATGCAGGTCGATGCACCCCGGTCAAGCGCGGGCGGGGCGGGCGTTCACCGCTACGTGATCACCCCCGGTGCGGGCGTGTGGAGCAATTTTTACAACTACCTGACCGACATTCAGGACATTTATACCTTAGCCGACGGGCTGAAAGAGAATAACTACAAAGCCATTGCGCTGGTCTATAAAGCCTGGGCCTACTCGATCCTGACCGACCTCTACGGCGACGTTCCCTACTCCGAAGCGACGCGGGCCGTTGAAGGCATCGTGAAACCGAAGTTCGACCAGCAGAAAACTATTTACCCCCAGATCCTGGCCGACCTCGAAACCGCCAACAGTCTCTTCGACGATACCAAAATCCTGACCTACGGGGGCGACCAGGTTTTTGCGACGGGCGTGCTGACAGGAGGCAAAAACCTGGGCATTCAACGCTGGAAAAAATTTACCAACTCGCTGCGGCTGCGGTTGTTGTTGCGGGTGCTGAAACGCGATGGAGAAATCAACGCCAAAGCCCAGATTAACCAGATTCTGGCCGATCCCGTGAAGTTTCCGACGATGGCCGCCAACGCCGACGATGCCATTTTTCGCTACCCCGGCACGTTCCCGTACTTCAACCCCTACTACCAGGCCCGCACCCTCGACTGGCGCGATGGCACCTACTTCGCCGAGTTTTTCGTGAACCGGCTCAACGCCGATAACGACCCGCGCCGGGCCATCTGGATGACGACTGTAACCGTGGCCGGCCAGCCTACCTACCGGGGCATTCAGAGCGGCTACCCCACCACGACCGAGTATGTGGTGGGCCAGAATTCGAGCTACACCGACGCGCTGAAAACCCTGCCGCAGTTAGGCATTATGATGCCCTGGGCCGAGAGCGAGTTTATCAAAGCCGAACTGTCATTGCTGGGCTACCCGACCGGCAAAACGCCCAAACAGCATTACGATGCCGGTATTGGAGCCTCAATGGTGCAGTGGGGTACTCCGTTGCCCGCTACGTTCTTGGCTCAGCCTACGGTAGCCTATCCAACGGGTGCCACCACCGAAAAGCAGTTGGAGCAGATTATCATGCAGAAATACATCGCGTCGTTTTTTGTCGATTATCAGTCGTGGTTCGACAAACGGCGGACGGGTTACCCGGTATTGCCGCGTGGGGCGGGGATTCCGGCAGAAAATAAATTTCCGGCGCGGGTGCCGTATCCGTCCTATCTTCAGTCGCAAAACCCCGAAGCCCTTGCCGGTGGCGTAGCCTCAATGGGGGGCGATGACTCGGACATCAAAGTCTGGTGGGCTAAATAAGCATGATTCGTTAACTCTGATTCCAATGGCTATTCCTAAACTCCTTTCCCTGTTTCTGCTGCTTCCCCTGACTGCGCTGGCCCAGAAACAGCCCGACCTGCGCCAACTCGATGCAGCCCTCGAAGCCCGGCGCGTGATGCTGCCCAACGGATGGAGTCTGACCCCGGCGGGTCGCTCGCTCGACGTCGGCGATTTGCCACTAAACATCGCCGTTGTCCAGCCCACCAAAACCGGACGAACGCTCATGGCCGTGACCAACAACGGACAGGGTAAGCAAAGTATTCAACTCATCGACGCAACCGCCTGCAACGTGCTGCACAGCGTCGAGATTCCGAAGTCGTTCTACGGGCTGAAATTCAGCCGCGATGGCCGGAGTCTCTACGCTTCGGGCGGCAACGACAACCGAATTCTGGTCTATACCGTTGCCAATGACCGGCTTGCCCTAACCGATAGTCTGGTGCTGGGCAAACCCTGGCCCGAAAAAATATCGCCCGTCGGTATCGAGCTTGACAACGACCGGAAGCTGCTCTACGTGGTCACGAAAGAAAACAACTCGCTGTATATCTTCGACCTGCGCACGAAAGCCATTGTACATCAGGAAAAACTCGGCCACGAATGCTATACGGCTGTTCTCTCACCCAACAAAAAGGAGTTATACATCTCGCTCTGGGGCGGCAAAGGCGTGGCCATCTTCAACACCGATACCCGCACGGTTACGACCACGATTCCGGTATCGTACAACCCGAATGAACTGATTATTAACAAAAAAGGCACGCTGTTGTACGTGGCTAACGCGGGCGACAACAGCGTGTCGGTTATTGACCTCACTACCCGAAAGGTTATTGAAGTGCTCGACGCGGCCCTGTACCCCAACTCGCCGGTGGGGTCAATGACCAACGGGCTGGCTCTTTCCAATGATGAGAAAACGTTATACATCGCTAACGCCGACAATAACTGCCTGGCGGTATTCAACGTATCGGAGCGGGGAAAAAGCGTCTCGAAAGGATTCATACCGGTGGGCTGGTTTCCGACCAACGTGCGGGTGGTGGGCAAGCGGATTTTCGTCACTAACGGCAAAGGATTTACCTCCTTTGCCAACCCGCTTGGGCCACAACCCATAAACCGGGCCGTGCGCTCCGAAACGCACATTGGCGAACAGCCCAACGAGCGCCTGCAATACATCGGCGCGTTGATGAAAGGCACCCTGAGCATCATAGACGAACCGACTGAATCTATTCTGAGCCTGTATTCGCAGAAAGTGTATGCCAACACGCCCTACAGGAAAGATAAGGAACTAAACGCCGACGGTGAGTCAGGTAACCCAATTCCGATGAAAGTAGGTGAGTCGTCGCCCATCAAGTACGTGTTTTATGTGCTGAAAGAAAACCGTACCTACGATCAGGTATTCGGTGATATGCCCGAGGGTAACGGTGACGCGACGTTGTGTTTGTTCGGCGAGAAAATTACACCCAATCAGCACCGGCTGGCCCGCGATTATGTACTGCTTGATAATTTTTACGTCGATGCCGAAGTTAGCGCCGACGGGCATAACTGGAGTATGGCCGCTCACGCCAACGACTATCTCGAAAAGACCTGGGTGGCGGGCTACAGCCGGCGCGGGGGCGTAACGGAAGGCATGGGCCGGCGGCAGATTGCCAACGATAAAGACGGGTTTATCTGGGATTTTTGTAAGCGAAAAGGAGTGAGTTACCGAAGTTACGGCGTGTTTGTCGATAAAGACAAGGGCAACATTCCGGCGTTGGACGCGGCCCACGTTTGCAAAAACTTTACCACCTTTTACGTCAATAAAACCAAAGATACCACGCGGGTAAACCAGTGGAAACGCGATTTCGATTCGCTGCTGGTTACCGGTGCCGTACCACAGCTCAGCACCATCCGGCTCGGCAACGACCATACGCATGGGCTGGCGGTGGGGCAAATGACCCCAATGGCCTGCGTAGCCGACAACGATCTGGCCGTTGGAATGCTGGTCGAACACATCAGTAAAAGCAACATCTGGAATCAGTCGGCCATTTTTATCCTCGAAGACGATGCCCAGAACGGCCCCGACCACGTGGACGCTCACCGCTCCAACGCGCTGGTTATCAGTCCGTATGTGAAGCGGAATTTTGTCGATCACACCATGTACTCTACATCGGGAATGCTCCGCACGATGGAGTTGATTCTGGGTCTGCCGCCCATGAGTCAGTACGACGCCGGGGCCACGCCGATGTTCCGCTCGTTTACGCCCACGTCCAACAACACGCCTTACACCGCCCTGGCCGCCACTATCGACCTCGACGCGCTGAATACCGCCTATACGCCCAGTGCCCGCAAATCGGAAGGGCTGGACTTCACCGATGCCGACCGGATTGATGACAAGCTGTTCAACGAAATTCTCTGGAAAGGCATTCGGGGCGAAGATGCCGTTGTGCCGGCTCCCCGCCGAAGCGCGTTTGTGCGCGTAGTGGCCCGCACCGATGCCGACGACTGACCTTGCCGCCGGGTTTTTACAGCCAGACACCCAGCGAAATTTTTGATTATCCGGTGGCCGATACCATCCGTATTATTACCGGTATTGGCGGCAAAGGTATGAGTTCGGGCGTGGGATTTTCCGAAGAAATTATTGGCCAATGGCTGGGCGGTAAATACCCTGTTGGTTAGTAACTTATGCCGTTTAATTAACCGTTGTTACGCCTACGTTAAGGAGTCCAGAATCTATTCATAAAGCCTTGACCCGTGGCTAATATTGGCATAACACTACCCTACTACTTTTGCAGAGATTACTTATTCACTACTAACCTGCAATTGTATGATACCAGAACGTTTACGTTCCACAACACCACCCGTACCGGTCCTCCGCCGAACGCTGATGGCGTTTTTGTTTTGTTTGCTGCCCGGCGTAATGGCTCTGGCACAAACCATTA
>Ga0209512_1002539_pt1 | contig 19095 bp, 18 predicted proteins | sample frozenSSSSmetaG_FD_184142 | JGI IMG/M metagenome (GOLD analysis project Ga0209512, IMG submission 184142) | Glacier valley bacterial and archeal communities from Borup Fiord, Nunavut, Canada, to study Microbial Dark Matter (Phase II) -... | ecosystem: Environmental > Aquatic > Freshwater > Ice >... | reverse complement strand
GGTGTCGCCAGAAAGGAGGCTACCTGTCTCCAGCGAAATCTCCATGTAGATCTGGGTCGTCGATTCCATAGCAAATTGAAGAACAAAGACCCGGCCGATTCAGGTGTAAAGAATCAGTTACCCACCCTTCACTTTCAGATCCATGTAGTTGACGTTTTCGGTTTTCATCTTGCCGATATCCCAAATGAAGTTGGTTTGGCCTGCCAAACCGCCTCCTTTGAGGTCTTGCGGCGCGTACGCCACAGCGATGGTCTTGAACACCATGTCGACGTCTTGAGACACCGTCCCGTCTTCTTGGCCCTTACTCGAGACCTTTGTAATAAAGGCCTCCTCAAGGGTAATCCCGAAAAAAGGCTCGCCCTTGCCGGTCGACTCGCCGGTTTGCTTCAGCATGACGATGTGGACTTTTGGAAAATGCTTGCCTTGCACGAGCTTCAGCATGATCACAGGGGACGCTGTGTCGTAATAGTGCGAAATCGACAACGTGCCCGGCGTTGGCTTGCCCACGGCGGCGCCTGCGCCCTTGAGGAAGCTTGTATCGGCCTCGATGTCCCAACTCCAGTCGCTGATTTCGATCCAACCCTTTTCGCCACTGTGGGTTTCATGAGTTGATTCGCCCTTGGGGACATCGGCGAACCAAATAAATGAATTTCCGGGCATTTTGATTTACTCCTATTGAACGAAGGGCCGATCGGAAGCACCGGCGCGGTGGAAATCAATTGGTTGAGCTAAGCGAGAAGACCACGGCGTCAGCCCTTCTCGGAAGGAAGCTTGGAGACGAGCCGAAGCGAAACAGTTAAACCTTCCAGCTGATAGTGCGGCTTTAGGAAGAACTTGGATGAGTAATAACCAGGGGAACCTTCTACCTCCTCGACGACGACTTGAGCCGCTGCCAGAGGCCGTTGCGCCTTGATACTCTCGGGTGAATTGAGCGGATCGCCATCCACATAATTGAGGATCCATTTATTCAACCAGCGCTCCATGGCTTCGCGCGATTTGAAGGACCCAACCTTGTCACGCACCATGCACTTGAGATAGTGGGCGAACCGATTGCACGCGAACAAATAGGGCAAGCGCGCTGCGAGTGCCGCATTGGCCGTGGCGTCCGCGTCGTCGTACTCGGCGGGCTTCTGCAACGATTGCGCACCGATGAAAGCTGCGAAGTCCGAATTCTTGCGATGGATCATCGCAAGGAATCCGTTCTTGGAAAGCTCGGCCTCGCGCCTATCAGAGATGGCGATTTCTGTCGGGCACTTCATGTCGACGCCGCCGTCGTCTGTAGGAAAAGTGTGGGTCGGCAAGTTTTCGACTGCGCCGCCCGACTCAACGCCACGAATCTGCGAGCACCAGCCCCACATCTTGAACGAACGATTGATGTTGGTCGCCATGGCGTACGCAGCATTGCACCAAGCGTACTTGTCGTGATCGGCGCCGACGGTGTCCTCCTCAAAATTAAATGCCTCCACCGGACTGGTCTTGGCACCATACGGGAGCCGACCGAGAAAGCGCGGCATGCACATGGCGAGATAGCGAGCGTCGTCGCTCTCGCGCAGCGAACGCCAGGCTGCGTACTCAGGCGTGAGGAAGATCTTGGTGAGATCGCGGGGATTGGCGAGTTCGCTCCAAGATTCCATCTGCATCACGCTCGGCGCCGCACCGGTGATGAAGGGGCAGTGCGCCGAAGCGGCGATCTTCGACATTTCGCTGAGCAGTTCTACGTCTGGCGGCGAATGGTCGAAGTGGTAGTCACCCACAATCGCGCCGAAAGGCTCGCCGCCGAACTGCCCATATTCCTCTTCATAAAGCTTCTTGAACAGGGGCGACTGATCCCAGGCAGTGCCCTTGTAGCGCTTGAGGGTCTTCCCAAGATCCTGTTTGGAAATCGGCATGACCCGTATCTTCAGGAACTCGTCGGTCTCGGTGTTGTTGACCATGTAGTGCAGTCCGCGCCAGGCTGATTCCAGCTTCTTGAAGTCGGCGTGGTGAAGAACGGCATTGACCTGATCGCTCATCTTCTTGTCGATCGCGGCGATCATCGCTTCGATGCTCTGCACGGTGTCCGTGCCGATGAGCGTGGTGTGCGTCAGCGCTTGCTCAGCCAGCGTCTGCACGGCAGCCTCGACGGCCGAGCGAGCCTCGTCAGACTTGGGCTTGAATTCTTTCTTGAGGAGATTCGCGAAATCGTTGCCCTCAAGCGTGACTTCGGCAAACGCGGGGCTGGCGGCTTGGGTTTCGGCCATTCGATGTGCTCCGACTTGCTCAGGCAGGGTCGGCCGGCTTGGCCGATGCACCGATGCTCTGCAACAGGGTTGGGTCGTTCAAGACCTTGGTGATCAGCTCTTCCGCGCCCGCTTTCCCATCCATGTAGGTGACGAGGTTGGCGAGCTGGCTGCGGGCCTTCAGCAGTTCCTTCAACCCGTCGACCTTCGCGGCCACGGCAGCGGGCGAAAAATCGTCCATGTTCTCGAACGTGAGATCGACCGCGAGATTGCCTTCGCCGGTAAGCACATTGGGCACCATGAACGCCACACGCGGCTTCATCGCCTTCATGCGGGTGTCGAAGTTGTCGACGTCGAACTCGAGAAACTTGCGGTCGCCAACGGGTGGCAAAGCTTCAGCGGGCTTTCCGGCGAGGTCGGCCATCACGCCCATCACGAACGGAAGCTGGACCTTCTTTTCGGCCCCGTAAAGCTCCACGTCATATTCGATCTGGACGCGCGGCGCTCTGTTGCGAGCGATGAATTTCTGACTGCTTCCCATCTGGCTCCCCTATGGACGAACACGCTTCAGGTTGATGATGCCGGAGGCTCGCGATTTTGCGAAGCCTCAATTCTGATCATTGAGCGTGCTCGGGTCGACCCCCATGATTCGCGATACCTCCTTGACGGCATCGGGCGCGAGCTCCTTGACGAGCTGAAGGAAGTTCTTGTCGATCACGCGTTCAGCCCGCCGCAGAAGGAACTGGGCCGGGTTGGTCGGCTCGTGGCGCTCCAGGTAAGCGCACACGAGGTCGATCGCTCGAATCGCGTCTTGACGGGTGTCGACGCTGTGCACGCCGCTGGCTGGCCGGTCCGACGCGATGGCAGCGGTGCTCGTTGCGGCCCCCCCCCCAGCCTCTTGAACCGTGGTCGCCACACTGATCGCCGGCAGCATCGACTTGAGCCCCGTGAGCATCGAGCGGACCGTGGTGAGATCGACAATCTTGTCGGCCGCGAACCTCGCCGTCATGAGCATCTGGAGCTGCTTGAGCGATGCGAGCGAAGCGTCCGTCTCGGCATTCAGTTCGGCTGCGGCCTCCGGCGCTGCGGCGAGCATTCCCGATATCTGGGTCTGCGAGTACGCGGCTTCGCCGTTTCGCGGCGTCAGCTTCGACAGTGCCACCTCTACGTCGCGAACACGAAGACCGGCGAGCCGCGCATCGCTCGATAGCTTGGCGCTGCGGAGGTCGCCCAGCAAGTCGTCGAGTTTGTCGAACCCGCCCACCACGGAAAGGCGACCCTGCGCATCGGGGTCGTCGGCCTCCGGCATGGGATGAAGATGATCCCAGAACGCGTCGAGCAGCCCGTGAAGGAGCGCCAGGACAGCAGGCAGGGCGGCGTAGCCGTCCATATTGAGTCGGGCCCGCCCCCACCACATGGCAAAGCGCAGGTCGCGGGTGCGGTCGAGGAGCGACTCGGAAAGCTCTTTGATGCGTGGCCAGTTTGGCGGTTCGCCAGGGCCGAACTGAGATTCGGGCTTGCCGGTGGAGTCAGTGAGCTCGAGTGACTCGGGGTCATATTCGAGATCCGGACCGGTTGGCTGATCTTCGGCCAACGGCGCCAGCCAGAGGTCGACCGGATGTGGGACGGCGGGCGCTTGGAGAAGGGTGTCCGTCATCTTCGCGTCGGTTGGTGAAATCAATGTACCACCGTGATGCAGCGGGCCCCATCGTGGCGTGCCCTATGCGAAGCTCACCCCGCCCGTGCCAGCCAGGCGGCCGCGAACTCCGCGAGATCGGCATGCTGCGAATGCGTGTGAGCCAACTCCTCGCCCTGGTTGGGGCTGTCGGTCTGCGCTCGCAGGATCAGTGCCCGGTGCACGCTAGGAACAACGCCGCGGAAGTACGGCAGGTAGTCGTCGACGAAGACCCGCGGCGCGAGCGCGGCGATGGCGTCGGCCTTCGGGCTGCGCTCGCCAGTTGCGTTGCCTGTGGCGATCACGCGCTCGATCGGAAAGCCGTGAGCGCGCAGGTTGCGCAGTCGCGCCGTCTGGTGTTCGCTGTCGAGCGCAGAGACGCACACCAGCAGATGACCCGCATCGTGCAGGCGCTGGCAGGCTTCGACAGCGCCCTCGATGGCGGGTACCGTCGACCAGAAGTGGTCGTCGAAGTGACGCCGGAAATGTGCGCGGCCGGGCTCGTCGAGCCGCTTTACTTCCCAGCGGTCCATGGGCCAGTAGGCCAACGGGTCGCGCTCACGTGGCAACTCGCCGAAGGCGCGTTGCCACGCTCCGGCATAGCCGAGATGAAAGTCGAGGAGGACGCCGTCGGCGTCGAGGGCGATCAGGTCACGGGCCATCCGACAATGTACGAAAGGCGGCGCTCAGTTGTTGTCGCCTGCGGCGCACCTTCGCCGTTGTGCCAGCGAAAGCAATCAACGCAGCCCCCTTGAAAGCGGGGGATCGCTGCCTATAATGACGTTGTTAGCACTCCTCGTCGATGAGTGCTAACTCTTCGACCGGGCAGCCGGGCGCCCCAAGCGGGCCACCAGTCGCGTCCGGATCGACATGCCCTAACAGGCGCTAACTCATTAAGGAGATGCCATGAAACTTCGTCCGTTGGCCGATCGCGTGATCGTCAAGCGCGTGGAGCAGGAAACCAAGACTGCTTCCGGAATCGTCATTCCCGACAACGCAGCCGAAAAGCCCGATCAGGGTGAAGTGCTGTCCGTGGGCCCAGGCAAGCGCAACGAGCGTGGCGACATCGTCTCGATGAACGTCAAGGCCGGTGACCGCGTGCTGTTTGGCAAATACAGCGGCCAGACCGTCAAGGTCGATGGCGACGAGTTGTTGGTGATGCGCGAGGAAGACCTCTTCGCCGTGGTCGAGAAGTAAGCAAGGAGAAATCGAAATGGCAGCAAAAGACGTTTCATTCGGCGGCGACGCCCGCGCGCGCATGGTGGAGGGTGTGAACATCCTCGCCAACGCAGTCAAGGTCACGCTCGGCCCCAAGGGCCGCAACGTGGTGCTCGAGCGCTCCTTCGGCGGCCCGACGGTCACCAAAGACGGTGTCTCGGTCGCGAAAGAGATCGAGCTGAAAGACAAGCTCCAGAACATGGGCGCCCAGATGGTCAAGGAAGTCGCTTCCAAGACCAGCGACATCGCCGGTGACGGCACGACCACGGCGACCGTGCTCGCGCAGGCCATCGTTCGCGAAGGCATGAAGTACGTGGCAGCGGGCATGAACCCGATGGACCTGAAGCGCGGCATCGACAAGGCCGTTACGGCACTCGTCGAAGAGCTCAAGAAGCAGAGCAAGCCGACGACGACCAGCAAGGAAATCGCGCAGGTTGGCACGATCTCGGCGAACAGCGACGAAGAAGTCGGCCGGATCATCGCCGACGCGATGGACAAGGTCGGCAAGGAAGGCGTGATCACCGTCGAAGACGGCAAGAGCCTGAACAGCGAGCTCGAGGTCGTTGAGGGCATGCAGTTCGACCGCGGCTACCTCTCGCCCTACTTCATCAACAACCCCGAAAAGCAGACCGCTGCTCTCGACAATCCGTACGTGCTGCTGTTCGACAAGAAGATCAGCAACATCCGCGATCTCCTGCCTACGCTCGAGCAAGTGGCCAAGTCCGGCCGCCCGCTTCTGATCGTGGCCGAAGAAGTCGAAGGCGAAGCGCTCGCGACGCTGGTGGTGAACACCATTCGCGGCATCCTGAAGGTCGTGGCCGTCAAGGCACCGGGCTTCGGTGATCGTCGCAAGGCGATGCTCGAAGACATCGCCATCCTCACGGGTGGCAAGGTCATCGCCGAGGAAGTCGGCCTGACGCTCGAGAAGGTCACGCTGGCCGATCTGGGCCAGGCCAAGCGCGTCGAAGTCGCGAAAGAGAACACCACGATCATCGACGGCGCCGGCGCCACGGGCGACATCGAAGCCCGCGTCAAGCAGGTGCGCGTGCAGATCGAGGAAGCGACTTCCGACTACGACAAGGAAAAGCTCCAGGAACGCGTGGCCAAGCTGGCCGGCGGCGTGGCGCTGATCAAGGTCGGGGCGGCGACCGAAGTCGAGATGAAGGAAAAGAAGGCACGGGTCGAAGACGCTTTGCACGCCACGCGTGCAGCCGTCGAGGAAGGCATCGTTGCCGGTGGCGGCGTGGCGCTGTTGCGCGCCAAGCAGACCGTGGGCGTGATCAAAGGCGACAACGCCGACCAGGACGCGGGCATCAAGCTGATCCTGCGTGCGATCGAAGAGCCGATTCGCATCATCACGCAGAACGCCGGCGACGAGCCGAGCGTGGTCGTGAACGCGGTGCTCGCCGGTAAGGGCAACTACGGCTACAACGCCGCCAACGGTCAGTACGGCGACATGATCGAGATGGGCATCCTCGATCCCACCAAGGTGACGCGTACGGCGCTGCAGAACGCAGCCTCGGTCGCTTCGCTGATGCTGACGACCGAAGCCATGATCTCCGAAGCACCGAAGGACGAGTCCTCCGGCGGCGGTGGCGGCATGGGCGGTGGCATGGGCGGCATGGGCGGCATGGGCGGCATGGACATGTGAGTTCCAGGCCTTCGCGCCAACTCGAAAGGGCTGCCTCGGCAGCCCTTTTTCATGTTCCACGCGGTTTCGTGGGCACGACGGGAGCACCGCCAAGGCCGTCCGAACAGGCACGCCCCCGATAATCGGTTCGACATCCGCTCGAGGCTCATGGCCACGTCCCCGCTTTTCCAACGCTTCGTCGACGACGAGCTCGCTCTCGCACCAGCGTTCGTGCACCGCGTCGCGGCGGGCACGCTGCAGTTGCTCGGGCCTTCGCGAGACAGCGGCCTCAGCGCAGCCGAAAGAACGCTCCACGCCGAGCTGGTCTCTGCCTTGCAGCGAGACGCCGGCCTTTACGAACGCAGCTTCACCGAGTCGCTTCGTTCGCTCGTTGCCGCGGATCTGGCAGAGGCGAACGAGCCCGATGCGGTCGTGGCTCCGACGGGTCTCGGCGGTCTCGGCGGTCTCGAGCTGATGGACGAGTCGCGGGTCGAGATCGACATCGAGATCTCGCGCGCGATGCAGCTCATCGACAGCACGGCCGAGTGGGAGCTGCGCGAGCTGCAGACCTTCACGTCGACGCTGCTGGGCCAGCGCCACATCAGCGCCGAATCCAATCCGTTCCGGCCGCTGCTCTACGCAACGGCCCTGTGGGAAGCCGCGTGCGCGATCACGCCAGCGCCGATTCAGCGAGCCGTTGTGCTGCGCACTTCGGCCGGCGTCGCTGCGGGCTTGCTGAAGAACGCCTGGGCCGCAGCCTCGACCCGGCTGGAGTCGCAAGGCGTCGAGCCCGGCACCTACCGCACGGTGGTACTGCCCTCCGGGGCGGGATTCGCGCGACCATCGGTCGAGCCGCCGCGTGAAGGAGCGCTCTCGGCGTTGCTCTCGAGCATGCCGCTCGCAAGCGAAGCGGCGGGCCGACCGGTCGCCATCGGTGGTTCGGGAAGTGGCGCCGCGCCCGGCGAACCGTCGCGTGCGGTGCGGAGCGACGGCCCGGGTCGCCGCAACGCCGAGTTGGAGCGGGCATTGCTGCGGCTCGACGAGTTGCTGCGGCACCTGCCCGCCGAGACGTCGCTCGCTGGCCACGCCACGCCGTCCGGCCCGCGCATCGAGCAGCACCGCACTGCACTCATCGCCAGCGCCGGCGACCCGATCGATCGGCAGGTGATCGAGCTGGTGACGCGGCTCTTCGAAGCGCTGCTCGCCGACTCGCAGTTGCCCGCGCCATTCCGGCCTGTGCTCTCGCGGATGCAGGTCGCGAGCCTGCGCGTCGCGCTCGCCGACCGATCGGTGCTCGATTCGTTCGAGCATCCGGTGTGGCGGCTGCTGGATCGCATCGGCGAAATCGGCAGCGGGTACTCGCGTGTGGAGGATCCACGCCTGGCGAGCTTCATGGCCTTCAGCGCCGCGGTGGCCGAAGAGATGGCCGGCGCCGCTCTTCCGGACACCCTGCTCTTTCGGCGCGGACTCAATCGCATCGACTCTTTCCTCGCCGAGCAATTGCAGGAGCAATTGCGCAAGGCACAGACGGCCGTCGACGCGTTGCAACTTTCAGAGCGGCGCGAGGTGCTGCAACAGCACCTCGGCCAGCGCCTCACCGACCAGATGGTGCCGGTGCGCACCACGCCCGCGATCCGTCGCTTCGTCACCGGTACCTGGGCGCGGGTGATCGCTGCGGGCATGCTGACTGACGGCGAGCAATCGGAGCAGACGATGTCGAACCTGAAGACGGTCGACGACCTGCTCTGGAGCCTGAAGATCCCCGATCACCCGCAAAGCCGCCAGCGACTCATCACGCTGCTGCCGGGCCTGCTGCAACGCATACGCAGCGGCATGGAGACGGTCAGCTTGCCCGCCGCTGAACAGCAACTGGTGCTCGACGAGTTGATGACCATACACACCGATGCGCTGCGCCCCGGCGGCCGTGCCAGCGGCGCGCTTTCGCCCGAGGAGATCGTGCAGCGCATGCGCGACGAAGTTGTGTCCCAGACACCCGCCGCGCGCTCGTTCGGCGATTCGGTGATCGATCTTTCGTCGATGGAAACGGTACCTGCGGAACATTTGCCGACCGGCGGCGATGCGACGGAAGACGATCCCGCCAAGCGCATCGAGGCGTTGCGCGTCGGCGACCGGCAGCGTGTCTTTCTGCAGGGGCGCTGGAGCCGGGTGCAGATGCTTTGGCGCAGCGACCGAAGCCTGTTCTTCTTGTTTGCCGGCGAGTCGCCGGCGCGTACCCACTCGATCACCCGGCGTGCGCTCGAGCGGCTCAGCTCGGCAGGCCTGGTTCAACCGCTCGTGGCCAAGCCGCTGGTACAGCGCTCCGTCGACCGGATGATGCGAGAGATACCTTCGCGACCCTGACTTTGTGCGTCAGGCCGCGAGCGCGGCTTCGATCTCGACCGCGACGCGTGCCGGCTGCTCGTGCACGATCCAGTGGCTCGCCCCGGCAACCCGAACGACTTCCAGCGCGGGTACGAATTCTTCGAGGCCATCGAGCAAGGAAAGCGGTAGCGCGATGTCGTCTTCGGCCCAGACGACCCGTGTCGGCACGCGGGTGGTCACCGCTTCGCGCGCGAACGAGATCTTCATCACCGCGTCGTCCGGCTCGAGGGGCGGCCGAAGCGGCGAGGCGCGGTAGTAGTTGCACCCACCGCGCAGGCTGGTCCTCCAGACGGCGCGGTACTGTTCCTTCACCGTCTCGGTGAGCCAATCGTTGCCAGCGCGCGGGACCGCGCCGGGCATGGCATTGGTGAGGAACGGCCACATGCGCGCGAAGTCGTTCTCCGCGAGGAGCCGTTCGGCGTCGGGGCGGCACAGGAACGTCATGTAGGCGCTTGCGGCCTGCTGCTGCGGGCTGTGCTGAAGTTCGCGAAGGAAGGTTGCCGGGTGCGGCGAGTTCACGATCACGAGACGCGACATCAGCTCCGGCCGCTGCGCAGCGAGGTTCCAGGCCACGGCGCCGCCCCAGTCGTGCGCGACCAGCGCAGCCAGCTTGCCGCCGAGCGACTCGATGAGCAAGGCGATGTCGGCCACCAGATGCTTGGCGCGGTACGCCTCGACCTCGACTGGCGAAGACGAGCGCTCGTAGCCGCGCAGGTTCGGCGCGACGCAGCGAAAGCGATCGCCGAAATGCGCGAGCATCCCGTCCCAGACGAACGCCGCTTCCGGGAAACCGTGCAGGAAAACGAGCGTGGGAGCGCCGATGCTGCCGCTCGCGCGGCAGCTCAGCGTCGTGCCGTTGGCGAGCTCGGTCATGAATGTCTCGATCACGCGGAGGCTTCGACGATGATCCTCGCCCGGGTGGCACGGTGCAGCCACACCGCAGCGTCGCTGACGCCGCTCTTGTTGAGCGCGGAGAACGGTGCCACGCTGACGTCGGCAGACCCGGCGCTCAGGATCGCCAGAGTCTCGCCCGCCTTGGCGAGCGCAGCGGTCATGGCGGCCCGGTTGTGCTTGTCGGACTTGGTGAGCAGCACCAGCATCTTCACCGCGCCGCCGGCCAGGCGCGGCGTCACGAACTCGAGTAGTTGCAGATCGAGCGGCGTGAAGCCGAGCCGCGAATCGACCAGCATGACGATCGCCGAAAGGCTGCGTCGCACCTCAAGATAGTCGGCCATCACGCGCTGCCAACGCAGCTTCGCGTTGCGCTCGACGGCGGCATAGCCATAGCCTGGAAGGTCGGCGAACAGCGTGTCGGGCGCGAGCTTCGGGCCGAGCTCGAACAGGTTGATGTGTTGGGTGCGGCCCGGCGTCTTCGAAGCGAACGCCAGACGCTTCTGCTGCGCCAGTGCGTTGATGGCGGTCGACTTGCCGGCATTCGAGCGGCCGACGAACGCGACCTCCGCCAGCTCGGTCGGCGGCAGCTCCGACAGTGCGCTCGCGGTGGTGAGAAAGCGTGCGGTGTGCGTCCAGCCCAGAGCGCTGCGCGCTTCGGCTGCACTTCGGCGCGCCTCTTCGGAAGGGCTGGCCGGGGCAGGCGAAGGTTCGTTCATGTGTTGCGGCAAAGCGCTCATTGTAAAATCGATGGTTTTGTACCGAGACGCCGCGTCACCCATGAAGCCCGTTGCCCGATTGCTCTCTTCGCTCGCCCTGGCACTCGTCGGTGTGCATGCCTACGCTGTCGAATCCGTGTCTCCCGCTGCGAGCGCGGCCGACGCGAACAAGGGTGCCGCGATCTCCAACGGCGTCTGCGTGGCCTGCCACACGAACGACGGTTCCCGAGGCTCGCCTGCCAATCCGATCCTGCAAGGCCAGCATCCGGAGTATCTCGCCAAGCAATTGGCCGAGTTCAAAGCCGGCATCCGCGCGAACGCGATCATGCGCGGCATGGCCTCTGCGCTGAGCGACGCCGACATGAAAAACGTTGCCGCGTTCTACGCCGGCAAGCAGGCCAAGCCAGGCGCCGCGAGGAACAAGGATCTCGCTGCGCTGGGCGAGAAGATCTATCGCGGCGGCATTGCAGAGCGCGCGATCCCGGCCTGTACTGCTTGCCACGGCCCGACGGGTGCAGGCCTGCCGGTGCAATATCCACGCCTCGGCGGGCAACATGCCGACTACGTCGAAGCGCAGCTCCTGGCATTCCGTGGCGGCATTCGAAAGAACAATGCTGCGATGACCGGCGTCGCGGCCAAGCTGAACGACCGCGAGATCAAGGCCGTGTCCGACTACGTCGCCGGGTTGCGCTGAGACGCTGCCACGGGCGCACTGCCGGGTTCGGCGGGCGTCCGCAGCAAGAGAGCGTCGATACCGTAGAGCTTGGCCAGCGCAGCCAATTTGGGTGGCGCCGATCGCACCGAGAACGTTCGACCCCATGCTCCGGCCAGCCGATCGACTTCGAGCAATACCGCCAGCGCCGACGAATCGAAGTGGACGAGCGATCCGGCGTCGACCACCACCGGCTCGTCTGCACCTTCGCTCTGCAGCGCCTGCTGAAGCATGCGCAAAGTCACCTTGGCTTCGTTCGCCGTCAGCGTGGCCGGCAGCAGCAGCATCGCGTCAGCTCTTCGTGTTCGCGTTGGCGGCCTTGTTGCGTTCCGCCAGCTTGCCGATCAGGCCGTCGATACCGTTGGCGCCGATCTCCTGAGCAAAGCTGTTGCGATAGTTCTCGACCAGCCACACGCCGAGCACGTTCACGTCGTAGATCTTCCAGCTGGCACCCGCTTTGGCCAGCCGATAGTCGAGCTGGATCGGGTCGCCCTTGCCGCGGATCTCGGTGCGCACCACGACCTCTTCGTCGGCGGGCGTCGAGCGCATCGGCTTGAGCTCGATGGTCTGGTCGGGGCTCACTTGCGAGAGCGCCCCCGAGTACGTGCGCACGAGCAAAAGCTTGAACTCGTTTTGCAGCCGGCTCTGCTGATCAGGCGTGGCCTGGCGCCAGTAGCGGCCGACGGCCGACGACGTCATGCGCTGGAAGTCGACGTAGGGCAAGACTTTCTGGTCGACGAGCGTAGTGACCTTGCGGATGTCTCCCGACTGGATCGTCTTGTCGGCTTTCACCGATTCGAGCACGTCGGTCGAAATCTCCTTGATCAGCCCATCGGGCGCTTTGGCAGCCTGGGCATGGGCGCCCACCGCGATTAGAGAGAGCGCGGCGGCGAAGAACCAATGGTTGAGAGTTGTCTTGAGCATGGTGGAGAGCATTCCTGTAAGTGGTAACGGGCGACAGCCGGTGCCCAACGCGCAAACCCTGATCGGCGCAAGGAAACTGCTGACGACTTAACGCACGGAGCGTGCCGCAGGTTCACCCGAACGCGACAACGCCTCAGCGTGGCGCGGAAGCGGGCGTGGCCTGCGGTGGCGGAGCCAGGTTTCCGGCTGCCGCGCCCGCCGCCGAAGAAGCGGCAGCGTCGGGAGCGGCAGGAGTCTCCGGCACGTCGCCATCGAATACAAGGCTGCGGCGGCGCTGCAGGTAGGCGTCGCGCACGAAGGTGTAGCGGTCGAGCGCGATGTCGTCGATGACGCCGGTCGCGCGCAGCAACCCCGACCGCGTGTTGACGATCTGCAGACCTGTGAGGCCCAGCTGCGTCGCTGTTCCGTTGAAGAAAGATGGGGCCGAACCGAGGCGGTCGATGGGCAGCGCGAATGCGTCGCGAACGTCCGACGGGCCGAGGATCGGCAGCACGATGTAGGCGCCTGCCCCCACGCCGTAGCGCCCGAGTGTCTGGCCGAAGTCTTCGTAGTGGTGCTCCAGGCCCATTTCGCTGGCCACGTCGAGGATGCCACCGAGGCCGAACAGAGTGTTTGCGCCGACGCGCGTGATGTCTTCGAAACCAGCAGTGAACTTGCCCTGCAGCATGTTGTTGACCGCCGACCACGCGTCGGCGAAGTTGCTGAAGAAGTTGCCTACGCCGCGGCGGATAGGCTGCGGCACGACCGTGCTGTAGGCCGTGGCCACGGGCTTCAGCACGGCACGATCGACACCATCGTTGAAGTTGAAGACCTTGCGGTTCCAGTTTTCCCAAGGATCGAGCCGTTCGCCCGGGCCGCCGCGCGCGGCACGGATGGTGGTGCAGCCAGCCAACGCAACGACGAGGCCGGCGACGGCGGCGAGGCGCGTGGCACTGTGAACGAGGGACCGATTCATTTCTTCACTCCGCTGGCCGCGGCCGGTGCCGTCGGCGAACCCGAGTCGGCAGCCTTGCTGAACAGGAACTGGCTGATTAGGCTCTCGAGGACCACCGCCGACTGGGTCTGCTTGATCTCTTCTCCGCCGGCGAAATTCTTCTCTTGCGCACCCGGCTCGATGCCGAGGTACTGGTCGCCGAGCAGGCCCGAGGTGAGGATGCGGGCCGAGGAGTCGTTCGGAAACTTGACGTCGGAATGGATGTCGACCTTGACCAGGCCTTGAAAACGAACCGGGTCGAGCGTGATCGAGGCGACGCGGCCCACCGTGACGCCGGCACTCTTCACCGGTGCCCTCACCTTCAGGCCGCCGATGTTGTCGAAGCGTGCGCTGAGCTGGTACGTCTCGCCCGAACTGAAACTGCCGAGGTTGGCCGCCCTCAACGCCAGGAACACGAGCCCCGCGAAGCCCAGCAGTACGAAGATGCCGACGAAGGTCTCTATGCTTTTCTTGCCCATCGATCCGTCCTTGTGATGTTCGATGCTACGGGGTCGTGAACATCAGCGCCGTGAGCACGAAGTCCATCATCAGCACGCCGAGCGAGGCGATGACCACCGTGCGCGTCGTGCCGTGCGCCACGCCTTCGGGCGTGGCCTCGGCTTCGTAGCCCTGATAAAGCGCCACGAACGTGCAGATGAGCCCGAACACGAAGCTCTTGACGATGCCGTTGCCGATGTCGCGCCGCACGTCGACGCCCGACTGCATGATCGACCAGAAGTTGCCCGCGTCGACCCCGATGAGCAGTACCGCGACCACATAGGCGCCGAGGATGCCGACGGCCGAAAACAGGATCGCGAGGATCGGCATCGAGATCAGCCCGGCGATGAACCGTGGCGCGAGCACCCGGCTTTTCGGGTCGATCGCCATCATGTCCATCGCAGCAAGTTGCTCGCCCGCTTTCATGAGGCCGATCTCGGCGGTGAGCGACGTCCCTGCGCGGCCCGCGAAGAGCAGCGCCGTGACCACCGGCCCGAGCTCGCGCGTGAGCGACAGGTTGACGATGAGCCCGAGCGACTCGGCCGCGCCGTAGGTGACGAGCGCGTAGTACATCTGCAGCGCCAGCACGAAGCCGACTGAGAGGCCCGACGACAGGATGATGACGAGCGAGAGGTTGCCGATCGCGTGGATCTGCGCCACGACGAGGTACGGACGACGCAACGCCGCCGGGCAGGCGCGCAGCAGATCGACGAAGAACGTGGCGTGGTGGCCGAGGATGCGAAGGATCTCGAGCGTGCCGCGACCGAGCCGGTCGACGTAGCTCACGCGCGCACCCCGAGCTCTTCGGCCAGCGGTGCCGCCGGGTAGTGGAAGCGCACCGGCCCGTCGGGCTCACCGCGGATGAACTGGCGCACCTCGGGCTCGTCGGATGCAGCGAGCTGCGCAGGCTTGCCGTGGGCCACGACCTCGCCCTGCGAGGAGAGCAGGTAGGCGTAGTCGCAGATGCGAAAGCACTCGTCTACGTCATGCGAGACGAGGATGGAGGTCGCACCGGTGGTGTCGTTCAACGTGCGGATGAGGTTGGCGGCAACCGCCATCGAGATCGGGTCGAGGCCGGCGAAAGGCTCGTCGTAGAGGATCAGTTCCGGGTCGAGCGCGATCGCCCGGGCGAGCGCGACGCGGCGCGCCATGCCGCCCGAGATTTCCGAGATTCGCAGCTTGGCCGCGCCGCGCAAGCCCACCGCGTTGAGCTTGAGCAGCACGATGTCGCGGATCATCGATTCGTCGAGATCGGTGTGCTCGCGCAAAGGGAAGGCAACGTTGTCGAACACCGAGAGATCGGTGAACAGCGCGCCGAACTGGAACAGCATGCCGAGCCGCCGGCGCAGCGCGAAGAGTTGCTCGACGTTGCGTGCATCGATGGTCTGGCCATCGATGCGGATCGAGCCGCGGGTCACGGGATACACGCCGCCGATCAGTCGCAGCAGGGTCGTCTTGCCGCATCCGGAGCCGCCGAGGATCGCGGTGACGCGGCCGCGCCCGAAGTCGAGCGAGACGTCGTTGAGGATCGTGCGGCCACCCTCGTAGCCGAACACGACGTGATCGACCTCGATGAGCGCGTCGCTGCGCGGGCGCTCAGGCTCGTCGCCCGCAAGGATCGGAACCGTCATCGAGTCAACGGGGCAGCTCGCTCGAGCCCATCAGGAAAGCGTCGACGGCATGGGCGGCCTGGCGCCCTTCGCGAATTGCCCAGACGACCAGGGACTGGCCGCGCCGGATGTCGCCCGCGGCGAAAAGCCTGGGCACGTTCGTCGCGTAGCCGCCGACGGCATCGACCGTTGCCGCAGCGTTGCCGCGCGCATCGCGCGTTGCGCCGAACGCTTCGAGCATGCTCGCGAGCGGGCTCACGAAGCCCATGGCCAGCAACACGAGGCCGGCCGGAATGAGCTCCTCACTGCCGGCCACCTCGACCATCTTGCCGCCTTGCCACTCCACCCGCACCGTCTTCAGTGCCGTGACCCGGCCGCCTTCGCCAATGAATTCCTTGGTGGCGATGGCGAACTCGCGGTCGCAGCCTTCCTCATGGCTCGACGAGGTGCGCAGCTTGGTCGGCCAGTAAGGCCACACGAGTGGCTTGTTCTCGTGGTCGGGGGGCATCGGCATGAGCTCGAACTGCGTCACGCTCTTCGCGCCGTGTCGGTTGCTGGTGCCGACGCAGTCGCTGCCCGTATCGCCACCGCCGATGACGACCACGTCCTTGCCGTCGGCGCGGATCTGTCCGTCGATCTTGCCGCCGGCGTTGATCTTGTTCTGCTGCGGCAGGAATTCCATCGCGTAGTGAATGCCGCCGAGATCGCGGCCAGGCACCGGCAGATCGCGAGAGCGCTCGGCGCCTGCCGCCAGCACCACCGCGTCGAACTGCGCCTTCAACTCGTCGGGCGTGATGCTCTCGCTCGACCAGTCGATGACGATCTCGCCTGCGGCGATAGTGCCGATCCGCACCCCCGTGCGAAAGACGACGCCCTCGGCCTGCATCTGCGCAACGCGGCGATCGATGTGCGTCTTCTCCATCTTGAAGTCGGGAATGCCGTAGCGCAGCAAGCCGCCGATCGCATCGTTGCGCTCGAATACCGTCACCGCGTGGCCGGCACGTGCCAGCTGCTGCGCTACCGCCAGACCCGCCGGCCCGGAGCCGACCACTGCCACGCTCTTGCCCGTCTTCGCCGCAGCCGGCTTCGGCACGACCCAGCCCTCGGCCCATGCGCGGTCGATGATGGCGTGTTCGATCGACTTGATGCCGACCGGCTCGTCGTTGATGTTGAGCGTGCAGGCGGCCTCGCAAGGCGCCGGGCAGAGGCGGCCGGTGAACTCGGGAAAGTTGTTGGTCGAGTCGAGCACCGCGAACGCGGTCTTCCAGTCGGCGCGGTACACCAGATCGTTGAAATCGGGAATGATGTTGTTGACCGGGCACCCGCTGTTGCAGAACGGTGTGCCGCAGTCCATGCAGCGCGCGCTCTGGACTTTGGCTTCGTCTTCCTTCAGCGTGAAGACGAACTCGCGATAGTTCTTGACGCGGCTGGGCACCGACGCGTGGTCTTCTTCCAAACGCTCGTAGTCCATGAAGCCGGTCACGTTGCCCATCACCCGTTCCTTCGTTCTGATTGCACGGCGACCGCTATTTCGGCACGCTGATGTTGATCGGCTTGACGGCCGAGCGCGCCTTGGTGATCGCATCTTCGGCAGCGGTGTTGGCGCGCATCTCGCCGAGCGCCGTCATCGCCTTCAGGCTGATCTCGCCAAGGGCGCGCTTGTACTCGTTCGGAAACACCTTGACGAACTTGCCGCGGGCCTCGTTCCAGTGATCGAGGATTTCGCGAGCACGCAGGCTGCCCGTCCACTTGTGGTGGTCGGAGATCAGCGCCTTGAGCAGCGTCTCGTCGGCCTGCTCCTTGTGCCAGACGCCGCGCTCGATCGCCTTCTCCTGTTCGGCGACGACGAGCACCGGCGCGAGCGAGACCATGGTGGTGTTGCAGCGCGAGGCGAACTTGCCGTCTTCGTCGTAGACGTAGGCGATGCCGCCGCTCATGCCGGCGGCGAAGTTGCGACCGGTCTTGCCGAGCACCACGACCGTGCCGCCGGTCATGTACTCGCAGCCGTGATCGCCCGTTCCCTCGACGACGGCGGTCGCCCCGGAAAGCCTCACCGCGAAGCGTTCGCCAGCCACGCCGCGAAAGAACGCCTCGCCGCTGGTCGCTCCGTAGAGCACGGTGTTGCCGACGATGATGTTCTCGGTGGAAGCACCGCGAAAGTCGATGCTCGGCCGGATCGCGAGGCGACCGCCGCTCATGCCCTTGCCGGTGTAGTCGTTGGCGTCGCCGATCAGATAGATCGTGATGCCCTGCGCCAGGAAGGCACCGAAGCTCTGGCCGCCGGTGCCTTCCATCTGGATGAACACGGTGTTGTCGGGCAGGCCTTGCGGATGGCGGCGGATGAGCTCGCCCGACAGCATCGCGCCGACAGTGCGGTTGACATTCCTCACCGACTCGAGCAGCTGCACTTTTTCGCCGCGCTCGAGCGCTGGCTCGCACTTCTCGATCAGCCGCACGTCGAGCGCCTTTGCAAGACCGTGGTCCTGCACATCGATCTGGCGTCGCGCCACCTCGGGCGGCGCACTTGGCGCGTGCAGTACGCGGCTGAAGTCGAGGCCCTTCGCTTTCCAGTGCGCGATGCCCTTCCTGGTGTCGAGCATGTCGACGCGGCCGATCAGCTCGCTGAACGTGCGCACCCCGAGCTCGGCCATGATGCGGCGTGCTTCCTCGGCCACGAAGAAGAAGAAGTTGACGACGTGCTCGGGGCGGCCGGCGAATTTGGCGCGCAGCACCGGGTCTTGCGTGGCCACGCCCACCGGGCAGGTGTTGAGATGGCACTTCCTCATCATGATGCAGCCCTCGGCCACCAGAGGCGCCGTGGCGAAGCCGAACTCGTCGGCCCCGAGCAGCGCACCGATGACGACGTCGCGGCCGGTCTTCATCTGCCCATCGGCCTGCACGCGAATGCGGCCACGCAGGCGGTTCAGCACCAGCGTCTGCTGCGTTTCGGCCAGGCCCAGCTCCCACGGCGAGCCGGCGTGCTTGATCGAGCTCCACGGCGAAGCGCCGGTACCGCCGTCGTGGCCGGCGATGACGATGTGGTCGGCCTTGGCCTTGGCCACGCCGGCCGCAATCGTGCCCACGCCCACTTCAGAAACCAACTTCACGCTGATGCTTGCACGCGAGTTGACGTTTTTCAAATCGTGGATCAGCTGCGCCAGGTCTTCGATCGAGTAGATGTCGTGGTGGGGCGGCGGCGAGATGAGGCCGACGCCGGGCACCGAGAAGCGCAGCTTGCCGATGTACTCGCTGACTTTGCCGCCCGGCAGCTGACCGCCTTCGCCCGGCTTGGCGCCTTGCGCCATCTTGATCTGGATCTGGTCGGCCGAGACCAGGTACTCGGTCGTCACGCCGAAGCGGCCCGAGGCGACCTGCTTGATCTTCGAGCGCAGGGAGTCGCCTTGCTTCAACGGGAAGTCGACGATGATGTCGCCCTTGCCGATGATGTCGCTGAAGTGCGTGCCTTCGGCGATGGTTTCGCCCCGCATCTCGGCCCGATAGCGCGCCGGATCTTCCCCGCCCTCGCCCGTGTTGCTCTTGCCGCCGATGCGGTTCATCGCCACTGCCAATGTGGCGTGCGCTTCGGTCGAGATCGAGCCGAGCGACATGGCGCCGGTGGCGAAGCGCTTGACGATCTCCGCGGC
>Ga0209512_1002537_pt1 | contig 19112 bp, 17 predicted proteins | sample frozenSSSSmetaG_FD_184142 | JGI IMG/M metagenome (GOLD analysis project Ga0209512, IMG submission 184142) | Glacier valley bacterial and archeal communities from Borup Fiord, Nunavut, Canada, to study Microbial Dark Matter (Phase II) -... | ecosystem: Environmental > Aquatic > Freshwater > Ice >... | reverse complement strand
GCGGCCGCCCGTGTAGCTGAAGATGTCGTACCGCAGCATGCCAGCGCCAACATAGAGACGCTCCAACCCGGGCTTGGTCAGGGGGAAGAGGAACGGCACTGGGTGCACCAGGTGCGGCGCGATCGTGCGCAACAGTAGCCCACGTTCGACGAAGGCCTCGCGCACGAGCTTGAAGTCGAGTTGCTCAAGGTATCGGATGCCCCCGTGCACGAGCTTGGACGACCGGCTCGACGTACCACTGGCCCAGTCGTTGGCTTCGATGATTCCGATGGTGAGGCCGCGGGATGCTGCATCCACCGCCGCACCGGCACCGACGACCCCTCCGCCGATGACGACCACGTCAAGGGTCTGCGCGCGCAGTGTGTCCAGCGCAGCATCCCTCTGGGAGGTGTTCAACTGGCCTGCGTTCGAACTGCCCGTAATGAAGGATGTGGCGGAGGTCATTTGCCTACATCATAAGTGGATGTCAGACGTCAGACAAGTCTACGCCCAGCGCACAACAGTAAGGTCGGCAATATCGGCGCGGAACCGACGCTCGAGGCGAGCGCTCGGATTGACGAGCACTGTGCGGGCGGAAAGCCGAGCGACATCGAGGTCGAGATCCGAGTCTGTGTAGAACAGGTCAATTTCGCGACCAGCAAGGTTGTGTGCCTTTCGTGGACCGAGGTTGTGGTTGTCGTAGTAGGCGAATACGCGGCCGAAGTGTGCGCTCGTCGCGATGAGGGCGACACCCGGTAAGCACAGGCCGTCGAGGAATGCGCGCGACAGAAACTCCTCTGTCCCTGTAGTTACCACCACGTCATCCCCTGCCTCCAGGTGGCCCCTTATCGCAGCGAGCCCCTCGAGGAGGACCCAGGCCGGATCGGCTGCGAGATTGAGTCCGACCTCGAGCGCGAGCCCACGGTAGCGGTCGCGCGTCAAGCCCGACAGAGCGATGCTGCCAAGAGCCCGCGACATCCACACGCGGGTATTGGGAAAGTTACGTAGTACGGTCCACGCCACAGCAGGGAACGCCCCGAAGACCGCCCGCACCGGATTCGACAGCAACTGGCGCTGCACGAGCGCCGCCATGGTGTCGTGGCTCGCGATCACTCCATCGAGGTCGAAGACGACTCGCATACCGCGACTATATCCGCGGTGAGAATCGGCGATCGACGCTTCGAGACGTTCCCGTTGGCCTCGGGCCACTTCGTCTCAGAGTGCGGCGAGGAAGTTGTTGAGTATTTGAGAGAGCTCCTGACCGTGTGAAATCATCGCTAGATGCCCCGATGCCACGGATAGGGTGGGCTGTGCAATACCAAACAATCGAGCTTTGGGGCCAGCCCAAGGGCGAGGCTCGCTTGAAAAACCGCCGCCGTTCCTCCCCGCGGGCGAAGTTGAAGAGCACTGAATTATTGAGGTGACTGCCTCGCCTCGATCAAGGTGATGTTGCGCTGCGACCTTGTCCAGAGGTCAATGGGCCACCCCACTCGGCGCCGAGAATGACCGTGCCCCCGCAAAAAGTGTGGGCAAAATGTGGGCAGAGACACAAACGGCCCGACCCGCATTCTGGAAAAATGCTGGTCAGGCTGTTGTTTTTTCGTGCGCCCGGAGGGATTTGAACCCCCGGCCTATTGATCCGTAGTCGGAATCGCGCTCCGCCGGATTCTGCGGCAATGGCTGAAAATCCGCCAAAACACTGGGTAGTTGCCGGAGGCTTGAACGCCACTGGATGACCACGATGTTCCTCAAGTGTGGGCAAAGTGTGGGCAGGGATTTATCGAGCAAATATCGACTTAAGTGTGATGTCTCAGGACATCGGTGACAGTTCTGTCTCAGGACATCGGTAACACTTCATGTCTCAGGACATCGGTGACACTTCGCCTGCTGGGCGTGGTCGGCGGGGTCCTTTCGGCCGGCCGCTGCCGACATGCTTTGTGCCGGGCGTCGGCCAGGGTTGCTCGATGAGGAGGGTGCCTGATTCATCGAAGACCTGAAGTGAGGCCTGGTTCTCGACGAGTGAGACGACGTCGCCGAAGAGGGTGCGGTTGACGTGGAAACGGGTTCCTCTGGCGAATACGGTCCCGTTGTCACGGATGGGGGTCAGGCGAACACCGTCGGGAAGTAACGAACCATTCCGGCCTGCCGGACGGGGCGCCTCGGCCTTCGCAGTCGCATCCCATGCCCGCTGCGGGGTGACCCGGCCCGGGAGCGCCTGGTGCGGACGCTCGGTGTTATAGATCTGGTCGAACCGGTCGACCTGTTCCTGCAACTCCTCCAACGACGCCGCGAGGGGCTGCTTGTCGAGGAACCGGAAGACGGTCTGGTGGAAGCGTTCGTTCTTGCCCTGCGTGGTGGGTTTATAGGGTTTGCCGGTGATCGGCTCCACCCCGAGCGAGGTGACATAGGCGACGAGCTGACCCAGGACACGGCGGCGGGACGGGTTCAGCGCCGCCCCGTTATCGCTCAGTAATCGCTGGGGAACACCGTGAGCGGCGATGCCCTTAGACACGACCGCGATCGCCCCGGCCGAAGTCTCACCCCACGCAACATGAGAGGCGACCGCGAGGCGGGCGTGGTCATCGATGAGTTGGAAGATCACACATTTGCGACCACCGGTCAGAACATATTCGGTTCCATCCAACTTCCAGCATGCGTTCGGTGCCGGATAAACAAACCGCCGATATGACGCCCGCGGTTTCTTCCGCGGTTCCACCCGGGCAACGCCGGCGTCACGGAAAATGCGTGCCAGTGAGGCGACCGACGCGACGGGGTGTCAGCGCTCTTCGAAAACTAGTCCAGTAGCGCTGGGCGGGTTCTAGGTCTCGTCGCAACACTCCATCAGAATTCGGAGTGTGGACATTACGGGGCGACGTGGACGTAAAAGATGGCTCAGCGTGGAGGACGCGTACTGGAATCTAATTCTCGCCGGCGTGGGGCCGATCGAGGCGGCCAGACGAATCGGTATCGCACGCACGACCGGTTTCCGGTGGCGTGCCGAACGCGGCGGCGTCGCGCCATTGCGAATGCTCGAAGCAGACCGACACACCCGGTACCTGTCGAGCATCGAACGGGAACGCCTCGCCGTGCTTCGGCGCGAGGGTTTGTCGATGAGGGAAATCTCGAGGCGGCTCGGCCGTTCGCCGTCGACGATCAGCCGGGAGCTGCGACGCAACATGCGTCGACACGACCGTGGCAAGTACGACGCTGTCCTCGCGCACGCCCGCTCCCGAGAAAAAGCTAGGCGCGATCGCGGTGGTCGGATCGGCAAAGACCTGGTGCTGCGCGATCTCGTTCAGGAGAAGCTCACTCAGGACTGGAGCCCGGAGCAGATCAGCTTCTGGCTCCGCGAAACGCACCCGCAGAAGAAGTCTTGGCATGTGTGTCACGAGACGATCTACCAAGCCGTGTATTGGCCACGGAACAGCGGACTGACGCGGAAGCTGACCACGCATCTGCGCACGGGGCGGCCGCTGCGGAAGCGGCGCCGACGTCCTGATGTTCGAACTCCGCGATTCATCGCCCCAGCGACCTTGATCGATCACCGGCCGGCCGTGGTCGAGGAACGTTCGCGCTTGGGCGACTGGGAAGGCGACCTCATCATCGGAACGAAGACACGATCTGCGATCGGCACGCTCGTCGACCGAAAAAGCGGATACGTGCTGCTGCTGCACCTCCCCAGCACCCACACCGCGGTCGAGGTGAACGTGGCGCTCACAGCAACGATGTCGCAGTTGCCTCCACACCTACGACACACACTGACCTGGGATCAAGGCTCTGAAATGGCCAGCCACGACAAGATCGCTTCCCTCTTCGACGACGGAGTGTTCTTCGCCCACCCCGGCAAACCATGGCAGCGAGGATCCAACGAGAACGTGAATGGGCTACTTCGGCAGTACTTTCCGAAGCACAGCGACCTCAGTATTCACAACGCCGATGCCCTCAAAGCCATCGCCGCGAAGCTCAACGACCGCCCACGAAAACGCCTCAACTGGATCAGCCCCGCCCAGCTCTTCACCGCCGGACTACGATCGCACCAAGAAACAGGTGTTGCGACGACCGCTTGAATTCACCCTAGAACCCGCCGAGCGAAACTGGCCTAGATTCCAACGAGCGTCGACAGGGGTTACATCCCCAGTGCTCGCATCTTCTCGTGAACGCTTATCGGCCCATGATCAAGCCCCGACACGTAGGGCAGCGCTGCACGCACCCCAACAGCCTGAGACTTCACCTCATCGGAGATCCGATTAGGGCTCCTCGACGGCCGACGAGTGCGAGGTTGCAGGGCTGCAGCATGGCCCTCCAGCTGCGTGCGTTTGCGGATCGCATAGAACGTCTTGCGCGATAGATCGTGCTCGAGACAGAAGGTCGTCACCGACCCGCGCGGCGCATCCTCAGGCCACTGGGCGATCGCAAGACGGACACGAGGATCAACAGGTTCAAGTGGGCTCATCCCTCAAACATCGAGCAGAAGTGTCACCACCAAGAGCACCAGAACCGTCACCAATCTCTTGAGGCAGAACCGTCACCAATGTCCTGAGTCATAACAGCCCTCGATTCGTGGTGAGGCCGTAAGGAATCAGGAGGCGAAATCACGACTAGTCGCTGTCACCCCAACCCTCAGCAGCCCGAAAGTGCCAACCCAAGATGTGGACAGAAAAACGGGAGCCGGACACCTCTAGAAGACAATGCGTCCATTTGCTCGACTAGGACTGTCAGCGGCCGGCACCCTGATGGGTTGGGTTGCCCGCCGCCGTGGAGTTTTGCCCGATTCTTCTCAATGAACACCATCGCGATCTTTCGCGTGCGTTCCGCAGTCATTCCGGCGGGCGCGAAAGTGGGGCGCACTCCGGGCCGGAGTGTCTAGTGGGTTGCTTAGACTGCTTCGACTTTCTATGCGCTGCCGGGTCGGCCGTGGGGGTGGCGAGCCTCTGCAACTCGAGGGAGAGCGTGCGAGCGTCAGCGAAGATGTTGCAGCGCTCGGCCCGTAGCGTCAGCCCGAAACAACCAGCTGAACCGCGAGATCGGCTCCAGAATGTCCGCCGACCCACACATCAAATACCGTCTCGTCCTGAACATAAGCTCGGTCCGCAGCGCTCCAATACCTCAGATGCTCCCACTCGAGCTGAAAGGTGACGGAGCGCGACTGGTTGGCCTGAATGAAAATTCGCTGGAAACCTTTGAGCTCGCGCACTGGTCGAACTGCTCGGCCGAACCGCTGATGCACGTATAGCTGTACGACCTCGTCCGAATCCACGTCGGACACATTTGTCACGTCGACAATCACAGCAGCGCCTTCTCCGCGCTTGACTTTCGGGTTGGCTAAACGAAGGTTCGAGTATTCGAAGCGCGCATATGACAAGCCGTACCCGAAGCAATATAGTGGGTTACTCACCTCATTGAAGTATCGCTCGCTCGCGTCCTGGGGTGAAAACGAGCGATAGTGCGAGTAGACGATGGGTACCTGACCAACGTGACGCGGCCAGGTAAATGGGAGCCGACCGGCCGGAGAAGTATCGCCCAAGAGAACCGCTGCGATTGCGTCGCCGCCCCGGCTCCCGGGATACCAGATCTGTGCAATCGCAGGCACGTTCTCGTCAGCCCAACTTAGATCGAGTGGTCGGCCGGACATGACCAGGAGAACTATCGAGGCGCCCGTTTCGGAGATTCGTTGAAGCTGCTCAAGTTGGCGACCCGGAAGATTTAGAGTCGACACCGAAGACTTCTCTCCGATCTGGTCCTGTCGCTGACCAACTACAACGACGACAACGTCTGCCCCTCGGGCGACCTCGATTGCGCGGGAAATCTCTGCATCGTCATCCCACCCCGCCGTAGGAGTGGCTTGAGGATCGATTCGCTCGAATATCGACGGGAAGATTCGTTGCGGTATACGTGCCCCAGGCGCGAACGATAGCTCGACGTCAGACGGGATCCTTGCCCGCAAACCTTCCAGAACGGTCACTGTCTCGTCAGTTCGATGAGCGAACGTCCACGGCCCTAAGGAATCCCGTTTGCTGTCCGCGAGTTCACCGATCACTGCAATTCGCTGTCCCGGGGTCGGTTTCAGTGGAAGCAACTTCGACTTGTTCTTAAGGAGCACAAGAGACTCCTCCGCAACATGCCTCGCAGTCTCCCGATGTGCAGCCGCGCCGAGCATAACGACCGACCTGTGTTCGTCGGCGTACGGAGTTTCAAAGAGCCCGAGCTGAAACTTGATCGCCAATACTCTCGCAACCGCCGCATCTACGAGGGACTCGTCGAGCGCGCCCGATGCGACGGCAGCCGGAAGATGGGAGAACACTGCCCCGCCCAACGTCATTTCCATATCCAACCCAGCTTCGATCGATTGGATTGCCGCTTGCTCAGCATCCTCAACGAAATGCTGAACCGCAAGCGAACTCACAGCATTCGCGTCGGACACCACGAATCCTTGAAATCCGAGTTCGCCACGCAGTAGGTCTCTCAACAACCAGGCGTTCGCGGCCGCAGGTACGCCGTTGAGCTCCATATAGGCGCTCATAACATTGACGGCCCCCGCCTGAACGGCAGCCCGAAAAGGTGGAAGGTAGACGTTGTAAAGTTCGGAGTCCGAAATGTCCGCCTCCTCATAATCGCGACCTCCGCGCGACGCTCCGTATCCGATGAAGTGCTTGGGGCCAGCAAGAATGCTGTCCGGACCAAGCTCGCCCTGGAAGCCACGGACCTGGGCCGACGCGAACGCCGCACCAAGCACAGGATCCTCGCCCGCCCCTTCAACGATTCGCCCCCACCGAGGATCGCGGGTTATGTCGATCATCGGGGCGAAGGTCCAATGAATGCCGACCGCGCGCGCCTCGCGCGCCGCTATCGCCTGCGCGTCCTCAGCGTTCTGCGGCCTCCAGCTTGCGGCGATCCCAATCGGCACGGGAAAGACTGTGCGGAATCCGTGAATGACATCGAAACCAAAGAGCAGTGGAATTCCGAGCCTGCTTTGCTCGACAGCGAGCCGCTGAAGGCGGTTCCCAACTGACACGTCTCGAATGAATAAGACTGACCCGACCCGGCCAGAAATGATCCGCGATTCGAACTCATCGAGCTCATTTCTGCCGTTGCGCGACAGCACGGAAGCTTCGTGCTCGTCCGCGACCGAAGCCGCAATGGTCGGGTGGAAGTACTGAATCAACTGACCCGCCTTCTCGTCGATTGTCAGCCGCTTGAGCAAATCACCAACACGACTCTGAATCGGCAGATTCACATCAAGGTAGGGCATGTCGATCACAAGGATCCTTCCGTAATTGAGATTGCATATTGTGCGGGTCGCGACTTGATCTACAACCGTGAATTTTGCGGGAGGACAGGATTACGGCCACGCGCATCTTTGACTGCGACGAACCCTTATGCACGCCACGCTCCCGGTTCAACAACGTCGGGCGCAACACGGAAGTTCCGCGAGGTGGCGCTGGAAGCCCCGCTCGAGTCGGAAACACCTAACGAGAATTCGGGATCGGCTTGTAGCGCAACCCTTCTCAAGTGCGCCGAGTTGCCGCAGATGATTGTCTCTATCTCGCATCGCGCCTGCAGGTCGAGAGCAACATAGATCGCAAGATTGCGAACTTTGGCATGAAGGAAAACTGAGTGTTGGCCGTAGCGTTCTTTGGCAGACTGAATCACCTCGCCGAGCGCAACACCCGTCTCGGTGTAGGGCTCAGCGTCGATGGACGCCAGAACGTGGTTGCGGAGGACTTCATACCGCTCGACGCTCATAGTCCAACCGTCCAACCCGGCTGGCCGACTCGCGTTGAAAATCTGAACTCGACCACCCAGTCGGGCGTTGCTGTCTGCCTGCCAAGCATCCGCGCTGACTGGCCCACGATGTTGGGTATCAATCCAAGTCATGTCCACTTGCAACTCCGTTGCCCACGGCATGCTCCACCGGTTCGAGTCGTTCTGAGGGCGTTTGCGTCAACTTCGAACCGATCCCGCCGAGACGCCCGTACCTTTTTCGGTCGATCGTGCGGCTCGCCGCCAAAGCCAATCAGTGATCTGGCGTGTTCCATTTGTCTCAGAGCACAACAATCAGCGCATCGGCACGTTCCATGCTGCATCAAGAACAGTGCGCCCCTCTGGCCGGCCCGTTCGCGAGTGTTGCATGGTGTCATAGTCACGCTCAATACGCATTCGATGGAGACGATCCGGACTTCAAAGCTTGCGGTCTAACTGTTGGGCGAGCCCGCACTACTGAGCTCCAGGGCCTTCGACACAGCCTCGTTCGCGACTGCCCCATCGTGGATATTAATACCGGGCCGGCTCAGAGGATCTGACCAGATCGCGGACCGCCAGCCATCATTCGCGATCCGCGCGATATAGGGCAGGGTCGCATTCGTTAGGGCGATAGTGGAAGTCCTGGGTACAGCACCGGGCATGTTGGCAACACAGTAAAAAATTGAATCGTGAACTAGAAAGGTCGGATCCTGATGAGTAGTGGGGCGACTGTCTTCGAAACATCCGCCTTGGTCGATGGCGATGTCAACGAGGACAGATCCGGGTTTCATCGTCGCGACCGCCGCGTTCGTCACGAGCTTTGGAGCTTTCGCGCCGGGTACGAGGACTGCCCCGACGACGAGATCCGCGGTGGTGATCGCGTGCTCGATCATGTGCCTCGTAGACGCAATCGTGCTTATCCTTCCTTGGTAAATAGCATCAAGTTCCCGGAGCCGCGACAGGTTCGTATCAAGGACGGTAACCGACGCCCCGAGCCCTACTGACACGCCAACGGCCCCGGTTCCTGCGACTCCGGCACCGATGACGACAACCTCTGCTCGTGGGGTGCCTGGAACTCCCGGGATCAAGATCCCCGATCCGCCGTTTCCCTTCAACATCGACTGGGCCCCAGCGATGGGCGCTAGGCGGCCCGCAACCTCACTCATTGGGGCGAGCAGCGGTAGCGAATGCCCCGGTCCTTCGATCGTCTCATATGCGATTGCTGTGACCCCGGCCGCCATGAGGGCATGCGCCAGTGTCGGATCTGCCGCAAGATGCAGATAGGTGAAGAGCACTAATCCTGGGCGGAAATGCCTGAACTCCGAGGGGATTGGTTCCTTCACCTTAAGTATCAGGTCAGAATTGGCCCAGACATCGTCCGGCTCATGGGTAAGTGCGGCTCCGGCGTCAACGAACTGTTGGTTAGATATCCCTGACCCTTCCCCCGCCCGTTCTTGAACGATGACGGTATGGCCCTCCCTCACGAGGTCGAACACGCCCGCAGGAGTTATCGCAACTCGAAATTCATTGTTCTTAATCTCGCTTGGCACGCCGATGCGCATGTCGTCACCCTTCTAATCACCCTTGTCCGTAATGGTAGCGCATTCATGTTCTTTCACTCATGGCGCCGTTTCGGGCGAATAGCGATGTAAGCGCTATCATCGCAGTCAGGGAATTAGGACGTACGTGATATCTGCGAGGTAGCGAATGCGGGGGAAACGCACCGTTGAGACCGGAGCCGTCAGAATGGTCGACGTCGCTGCACGCGCTGGGGTTTCCCAGACCACCGCCAGCCGAGTGCTCAGTGGCTTCAAGAATGTTTCTCCAGAAACGAGAGCCGCTGTCAATCAGGCGGCGGAAGCCCTCGGATACGAGGTCAATTTGGCGGCCAGGTCTCTTGCGAGTAGCAGGTCACAGTCGATTGGATTTGTGGTCGCCGAACCATCCGCTCACGTCTGGGGAGGTACATACTTCCCTCGCCTTCTACAAGGGATTACTGAGGCGACCGAGGGGAGCCGGCTTCAGCTTGCAATTTTCATGCGTCAGCCCGATCAGACATCAAAGCGTTTGCGTCGGTATCTGACGCAGGGACATGTCGATGGGCTACTACTCATCACGTCGACTCGCCGAGACCCACTGCTTCTGGACTTGCTGAACCATGACATGCCCGTAGTCGTTGGCGGACGGCCGTTGGGAGTGACCGACGCCAGCTATGTCGACGTCGATAATTTTCGTGGGGCACAGGTCGCGACAAAGCACCTCATTGAGAAGGGCTATCGGCATCCTGCACATATTGCAGGGCCGACTGACACCGCGGCGGGGGAAGACCGACTGGGCGGCTATATGTACGCGATGAAGGAAGCGGGTATTGAGCCTGTCGTATGGCGGGCGAAGGACTTCAGCTATCAGGAAGGCGCAGCCGGGGCGGCCTACATCCTCAATCGACATCCTGTCACGGACGCGTTTTTCGCCGCGGGTGACGTGCTTGGACTCGGTGCCATGACCGCGATTACGAACGCTGGACGTGGCATTCCTGACGACGTTGGAATCATAGGATTTGACGACTCCGAACCCGCGTCGGCGGCCCTACCTTCGATGTCCAGTATGTTTCAGAGCGTCGAGCAACTGGGCAAGGAGATGGTTCGACTACTTCTGGATCGAATCATGGAGCCCCAACAGCCACCGCTGCAGAGCATTCTCGGGACGAGACTCGTCGAACGCGAATCAAGCAAGGGCCCAAGCTGAATCCAACGCGCGACGGTTCGCACGAGGTCAGCCTCTGAGTGCGCGAACTATCGATCCAAGTTGTTGTTGGAACAGTTCTCCTGGCTGGTGCGTGCCATATCCCGTGATCATTTCGTGCGATATCTGATGATCAGCGAGTAGCCCGCTAAGGGCCGCGGCGCCGTTGTCGGCGTAGTACTCATCATTGCTGGCAGCGGCGACACTGATTAGGCTCAGCTGGTTCAGTTCGCGCAGGAACAAGTCGGCCGATCGCACCGGGTCAAACGTGAGCCAGCGGGACCACACTCGTTCATCTATCTCGCCGGATTCTTTCCTGAAAAGATATTCGGCAGTATTGGCATCGGGTCTGGCGAATGCCATTGCTAGCATGTTTTGGTCGTATATTGGGCTGTCATCAGGCTCCCAAGCCCTCCCGCGACCTCCTCGAGGCTGGAAGATTCGGGCTTCGCGGGCGCCATCGCCGATCCAATGGGTCGACCAGAAATATTCCATGGACCCCCGATAGTGCTCACGAAGGCGTCGAACCGCCGGTCCGAGCGTCGTGAGATAGACCCCCTCAAACAAGCAGTCTGCAGCAAGCATCCCCAATACCCCGAAGGTGCCAGACCGTTGAGTACAGGCAACCCAAGCTCCGAATCCTCCCGAGGAGTGTCCGAGAATCGCCCGTCCACCAGGTTCTGGCAGAGTGCGAAAACTTTCATCAACCCATCTCACGACATCATCCACGATGTAGTCGCGATAGCGTCCGATTAGCGGAGAGTTGACATACTGGCTGCCTCCGACCGACGTCCAAGCGTCAGCCATGACGACGATAGCGTCACCTTCCGCTGCGACCACAGAGTCGATCGTCTCGATCAGGCTGCTGTGCGGAGTGCCTCGCCACAGCCAAGAGCCCACATCAGTCATCGCTCCATGCAATAGGTAGACGACGGGGAATCGCTCATTCGGTGAAGTCCTGTAGCGATCAGGAAGATAGACAAGTATGGGACGCCGTACTGGATCATTCAGCGCATTTCCTTGGAGCGCGTCACTTACAATGTGATCGATCAACACCGTGCCGTGAGGCACGGAACTTCTTCTTGCAAGAAGCTCCAACCTGAACCAGTTCGGCCCGGGGGTGAATGGTACTTGAGGGAACTTGTCCAGAGGGGCGGCATCGAGTTCTGCGTTACTCATTGCACACCGCATACTCCAACCGGAGGCAGGCCACTCGCATTAGCCCTTCACCGAACCAGTCGCCAAGCCTGCTTTCCAATACCTCTGCAGCGACAAGAAGGTGATTACTAACGGCACCACGGAGACGAACGAGCCTACGACCGTTAGAAGCAACAGCTGAGGCTCACGGCTGAGTTGTGATTGCCAACTGAAGAGTCCCAACGTCACCGGGAATAGCCGGTCATTCTGAAGCATGATCAACGGCAGAAAGAAGTTGTTCCAAATCCCAACGAACTGGAAGAGAAACACCGTGACAAGTGCCGGGGAGATCAGTCGCAGGCCAACAACCCTGAAGATTCGCCATTCGCTAGCCCCATCAACTCGGCCAGCCTCAAGCAGTTCTGTGGGAACCGCGGCTTGTGTGTAGATTCGGCTCAAATAGACGCCAAACGGGCTAATGATGCTGGGCAAAAGTACGGACAGGTAGGAGTCTGTCAGGCCGACTTTTGCGAAGGCGAGAAACATCGGCAGCGCCAATGCTGTTGCCGGCACGAGAACACTTCCCAAGATCAGGGAGAAGATCGCTTCTCTGCCTCTAAATTTGTACACCGCGAGTGAGTATCCGGCAGCGGCAGCGAGGGCCGTGCCTACCAGCGCGCCAACTCCGGAATAGAGGAGGCTGTTCAACAGCCATTGTCCGAATACGTGGTCTTGCTCGTTGAATAACTCTGAGAGATTTTGCAGAAGCTGCGGGGACGTGAACCAAAAGCCGAAACTCGAAACAAGATCCGCTCGGCTCTTCGTCGCGGCGACAACGAGCCAGAGCACCGGGAGTAAGAAATAGCCGGTAGCGACGAGCAGCACGAGGTTCACCGAGATCGGTGCGAATGCCCCCCGTGAACGCGCACCGGCGCGGAATGAACTCGACCGCGACTTGCCGGGCTCCGAGGAGTCCATCTGTTCTCTACCCGTCATGATCCGTTCCACCTCGAGGTGATGCGAAGAAATCCGAACGACAGGATGAAGCTCACGAGTGCAATCAGCACCGACAGCGCCGCCGCATAGGAATAGTCGTTCGCGCTAGCGGCAGAGTATGACGCAATTGTGGGCGTATAGGTCGACGTTATATTCGTGGTGATGGTTCTGAGCACCTGAGGTTCGGTGAAGAGTTGCAGTGTGCCAATAATGGAAAAGACGGCAGTAAGCACGAGAGCTGGTGCAACTAGGGGGACCTTGATCCTCATCGCCAAACGCCACGGTCCGGCGCCGTCAATGGACGCCGCTTCGAGCACGTCCGCTGGCAGAGCTTGCAAGGCAGCGTAAATGATGATCATGTTGTAGCCGGCATAAGTCCACGTGACAACGTTCGCGATCGACCAGAGGATGTTGCCGGCACCCAAGAAGTCAGGGACGATTCCCACTTTTCCGAGCAGGTCAGTTATTGGTGATAGGCGTGGGTCATAGAGGAATCCCCACATCAGTGCCGCGACAACACCTGGGATGCCGTACGGGGCAAATATTGCTAAGCGGTGAAAACGCTTAAGTCGGGCGGACTGTGAGTCCAAGAGCAGAGCTAGTGCAAGCGCGAGCACCATCATGACTGGCACTTGAACTACACCGAACAACAGGACGCGAAGAATGCTGCTAATGAAATCCTGATCATTGAGTGCCCGCACATATTGATCGAGCCCCGCCCAGACGGTGGTTGGTGCGCCGAATAGTCCTCCCTCGCGCACGGTTTTTTGAAGGCTCTGAATGATCGCGTAGCCGATGGGAGCTATGAATATCAGCAAGAAAGGAACCAAGAACGGGAGAAGGAATCCCCATGGTGCGATTCTGTTTCCGATTCGACGTCGACGGCGCCCCGAGTGAATTGTCGAAGTCAAGTGACGTCCCTCTCAAATTGGGAGGGGCCCACCCGGTTCAGGCGGACCCCTCTCGTTATTCGTGCTTCTACTTAGCTACAGACAGGCCTTGCGCCTTGATCGAGTCCACAGTCTTTGACTGTGCATCAGCTAGCGCTTCATCAAGCGTGCTCGTGCCCGCCAACGACGTTGCGATCCCGTCGGCGAGAAAGCGATAGGTGTCTGTCATTGTCGGACCCCAGGTAAAGTCTGTATTTACCTGTGAGGCTGCGGTCTTGAATACATCGAATATTTTTTGGCCGCCGTAGAAATCGACACCTGCGGTCAGGAGTGGGTCGTCTGCCCCAGCCTTGCTGGCCGGGTAGATTCCGGTCTCTTTGATCAGAATGGACACCGCCTCGGGATCAGAGTTTAGCCACAATGCAAATTTTGCAGCCTCGTAAGGGTGCTTGCTTGTGGAAAGCACCGCTGTCGACGACCCGCCCCAGTTTCCGTTAGAGGTTCCTCCAGCAGTCCATTGGGGAACTGGCGCGACCGCCCATTTTCCAGCCGTGTCGGGGGCACCGTCGCGAATTGTCGACCAACCCCACGGTGCGCTTATCCAAGTAAGAACCTTGTCAGTGTCCCATGCCTTATTCAACGCCTCAGAGAAACCCTGAAGGTCAGTGGCAACCAGCTTCTCGTCGATGAGCTTTTGCCAGTACTCGGCCACTTGCTTCGACTTGTCAGAATCGATGCTTACCTGCCAACTGTTGCCCTGCGTGTTGAAGAGTTTCGCACCGTTTTGCCAAAGCAACCCGGTGAACCAGTTCGGATCTGTCTGTGAGAAGTGAGTGATTTCGTAGTCGGGGTTGATTGCCTTGAGCTTGACCGCGTCCTCGTAGTATTCCTTCCACGTTGTTGGGGCGGCGAGACCGTTCTTGTCGAAGATATCCTTGCGGTAGTAGAGCCCGAGCGGGCCGATGTCTTGGGGGATACCGTATACGCCCTTGCCGTCGCTGACCTGACTCCACGTCCAGTCGACGAACTTGCTGGAGGCTGCGGAAATGCCAGCGCACGATGAGATGTCTTGCAGACCGTTTACAAGACGGAAGCTTGATACCGTGTCGTATTCAATTGGAGCCAGATCAGGAGCTGTTCCGGCTTTCAGCCCATTGAACAAATTCTGGTAAGTACCAGCGTTTCCATTAGGAACAGTCTTGAGGGTGACATGGATATCGGGATTTTCCTTGTTCCAAGCGTCGACAGCTTTGTCCATCCCACCTCCCCAGTTCCAGAAGGTCAAGTCGACTTTTCCAGTGCTGGGCGTGCACGCCGCCGCGGGGCTGGCACCAGGGGCGCCGGATGTGGAACATCCCGCGAGAGTTGCCGTCGCTAGCACTGTTGCCATAGCAACCATGTAGACCCGACGGGCGCGAAGCCTTTCATTCATTTGCTCATCCTTAACTGTTGGCAAGGTGCGATTGGGGAATGCAATATGATGAATGCGTATTCATCCTTGCTGCGATTCTCTACGGGAGAGTGGCAATTGTCAACACGAGGAGGACAGGTCTGAGGTTCCTGATTCGGCCGCTTTTGGCGACAACCAAATCTGACGCGAGGAGACCAACCCAGGGGACTCCTGAGGGATCCGGCTATTCGATCGCGTTCGCGATCCGACGTCAACCGACGCATTGTCCGAAGGTCAACAGGCCACCTCACTCAGCGCCGAGAATGACCGCGTCCCCGCGAGAAGTGTGGGCAGATGTGGGCAAAATGTGGGCAGAGACACGAACGGCCCGACCCGCAATCTGGAAAAATGCTGGTCAGGTCCGTGTTTTTTGGTGCGCCCGGAGGGATTTGAACCCCCGGCCTATTGATCCGTAGTCAATTGCTCTATCCGCTGAGCTACGGGCGCATGCTGGCGCAAGCCAACTAAGAAACTATACCAGCGCGGCATCCGCTCGGCTGCCGGGGTCGGGCAAGGCGGTCTCGGTAGACTGGACACCCGGCATTACCCGAAAGGTGCACGAACCCGCATGGAGAGGCAAACGGCCGCGGCTGGGTTCCGTGCATCCCGGTGGTTCGCCCTCGTCTGGATCATCCCGGTGGCGCTTGGTCTGGTCGTCGCGGTCGTGCTGCTCGCGCAATGGGCGCGGCAGCAACCGGGCATCCAGTCGTTCCTCGTACAGTACCCGGGGCAGTCGCCGCTTCCGGATGGCGCCCCCGTCGGCTTCCCCGCGTGGCTGGCGGTGCAGCACTTTCTCAACGCGCTCTTCCTGCTGTTCGTGCTGAGAACAGCGTGGCAATTGCGCTCAAAGAAGCGGCCATACGCATTCTGGACGCGCGACAACACCGGGCTCTTTCGCACCAAGAATGCGCCCGTGCGGATCGGGCTCCCACTGTGGTTCCACCTCTCCGTCGATGCCCTCTGGGTGCTCAACGGGTTCGTATACGTCGTGCTGCTGTTCACGACCGGCCAGTGGATGCGGCTCGTGCCAACGCGCTGGGACCTCATCCCGAACGCGGCGTCCGCCGCCCTTCAGTACGCATCGCTCGACTGGCCCGTGAGCGATGGGTGGGTCAACTACAACGCACTACAGCAGCTCGCCTACTTCGCGACGGTGTTCATCGCGGCGCCGCTCGCGCTGGCGAGCGGCATCCGTCTGTCGCCGGGACTCGCCACCGCACTGCGGTCACTCGACCGGGTCGTGCCCCTGCGCGCGACTCGGCTTGTGCACGTTGGCACCTGGATCTGGTTTCTCGGCTTCATTGCTGCGCACGTGACTCTCGTACTCGCTACCGGCGCTGTGCGCAACCTCAACCACATGTACGCGGGACGCAACGACGAGAGCTGGTGGGGGTTCGCAATCTTCGCGGCATCCATCGTGGTCATGATCGTGGCGTGCTTCGCCGTGCGGCCGGCGGTGCTCGCGGCAATCGCCGGTCGCACCGGCACGGTCCGTCGCTAGGTTTCGCTGTGCGCGGGCTGGGCTAGGGTCGGGACATGCAGACGCTGGCGCAGTGGATGCCGACCATCATCGCCATCGTCCTCTTGGCTGGCGCGTCCGCGGCCGCTCTCGCGCTCGGGCGCACTAGGCGACCGTGGGCGACCCTCACGGCCATCGCGCGCGCGGCGGCGCAACTCGCGGCGCTGAGCCTCGTGCTCGCCGGAATCCTCACAAGCCCGCTGTGGGTCGGCATCGGGCTCGGCGTGATGTTTCTCGCCGCGGTCTGGACGGTCGTGCGCAGGACCCAGACCCCCTGGTCGCGGGTTCTCGCGCTCGGCACGGCGATGCTCGCCGGCAACGTCGTCGTGCTTCTCATAGTGTTCGAGTCGGGCGCCGTCGAGTTCTCGCCGCGCTATGTGCTCGCGGTGGGCGGCATCATCATCGGCAACACCATGACGATCGCCACTCTCACCACGCGCAGCTTTGTCGCGTCGGTGCGCGACCACTGGGATGAGGTCGAAGGCTGGCTTGCCCTCGGGGCGACGCCGATCGTGTCTACGAGGTGGCTGGCCCGTGAGGCCGTGTACTCGGCCCTCGTGCCCACAATCGACCAGACGCGAACGACGGGCATTGTTGTGCTTCCCGGTGCGTTCGTCGGCGCAATCTTCGGCGGGGCATCGCCCGTCGAGGCCGGTCGCTTCCAAGTGATCGTGCTCGCGAGCGTGCTCGCCGCCGGGGCAGTGACGGCAACACTGCTCGTGCGCTTCGCCGGTGGGCTTACTCGGAAGCCCGCCGCGGAGTCGTAGCCGCAGCTACCAGGTTCCCGAGGGCGACGTCACGACCGGAACGGGAACGTACGACCAGTGGCCGCCGTATGCGTAATGGCCGGAAGCCCAAGGCGAATCCCAGATGGCCTGTTCGAGTTGAGCAGTCGGAGCCGATGCGTCGAGAGCCTCGACAATTCCCGAGTAGCCGCCGTTGGCCCGGAGGGCCGCCGCCGCGTTCTCGGCAGCGATCACGAGGCTGTCGTAGCTGCCGGTTCCACCTCCGCCACCGGAACCCCACCCGTTGTTGAGCGGGTTGTTGCGGTTCCACCAGTCGTCTGCGCCATTCTCTTGGCGCATCCATCTGGTGAGCACCGTGACGTTCGACTCGGTCATCGGGAAGGCGCCGAGCACGAGCACGAGCTTCGCCCAGTCATAGTTGGTTCCGCCCGCGGCGAGCGTCTGAATGCCGGGGGTAGCCGAGTAGGTGTCACGCGCCACCGAAGCGACTGCCGCGGCATCCGGAACCGTGAGTTTCTGGGCGTTCGCTTCGAGGTACGCATGAAGCGCCTCCGCGGCGCTCGGCGGCGGCGGCGGGGCGAGGGCGACGACCGCGGCGAGGCCGAGGGCAGACATCGCGGCGACCACAGTGATGTGCCTGCGAGATTCCCTCGAAGGGTTCGCCGAAGCCAGTGCGGTGCGAGCGGCCGCGAGCAGGTCTCTAGGAGAAGTCATCATAAGTAAGGAGTGAAGCCCGGCAACGCTAACAGGGCCCCTTGGGTAAAACCTGAGAATGTAGTGTCGAGACCATGACGTTGTTCGCTCCCGAGGCTGCACAGTTCTTCGCCGGAATAGCCGAAGACAATTCGAAGCGCTACTTCGACGAGCACCGCGAGCTCTACACCCGCGCGATTCGACAGCCCCTTGAGGACCTCTTGGCCGAGGCCGAGGAGACCTACGGACCGGGTCGCATCATGCGACCCAATCGCGACGTGCGCTTCAGCGCGAACAAGGCGCCGTACCGAACTGATGCCTCGATGTGGGCCGGCTCGGTCGGTGGCGTGTACCTCAACGTGAGCGCCAACGGACTCGAGGCCGGCGGCGGCCTGTACTCACCGAGCAGGGACCAGCTGGATCGCGCGCGCACCGCGATCGCCTCTCGACCGCTCGTCGCGTCGCAACTGTCGGGCATCATCGCCGCTCTCACGGGCAGCGGGTTCACGATCGCTGGCCCGTCACTCACGACGGCCCCCAAGGGCTACGACCGCGATCATCCCGCGATCGAGCTCTTGCGGCTCAAGCACTTTGCAGCGCTACGCAAGCTCCCTGGCGATACGACGGCGGGCGGCATCCGCTCCACGTGGATGCTCGTGACGCCACTTATCGAGTGGTGCGACACGGTCGTTGGGCCCGCTCTCGAGATGCCCGGCCGATGACCGTAGAGCTCCGGGGAGTCGCGGGCGCGGCGGGCGCCGACGATCAGGTTCTCGTGCTCTACACCGGTGGCACGATCGCAATGGCCGCTCGGGCTGATGGTGCACTCGTACCTCAAGACGTTCGCCACCTCGCCGACAACCTGCGGCCGCTCGACGATCTCTCGTTCGGCATCACGCTTGCCGCGTTCACCCCCGCGGTGGACTCCTCGGCGATCCGCCCGTCTCAGTGGATCGACATCGCCGATGCGATCGTCGACCTCTCGGCGGATCACTGCGGAATCGTCGTCCTCCACGGCACGGACACGATGGCGTACACGGCGTCCGCGCTGAGCTTCCTGCTCGAGGATGTGGACCGGCCGATCATCGTGACCGGCTCCCAGCGCCCCCTAGGCGAGAGGCGAACCGATGCCGAGCGCAATCTGAGCACCGCGGGCGCATTCGCCGTCTTGCGCACCGCAACGGGCGCAGCGGCCGTACCCGAGGTGACCATCGCATTCG
>Ga0209512_1002536_pt1 | contig 19116 bp, 6 predicted proteins | sample frozenSSSSmetaG_FD_184142 | JGI IMG/M metagenome (GOLD analysis project Ga0209512, IMG submission 184142) | Glacier valley bacterial and archeal communities from Borup Fiord, Nunavut, Canada, to study Microbial Dark Matter (Phase II) -... | ecosystem: Environmental > Aquatic > Freshwater > Ice >... | reverse complement strand
TTCATAATGGCCGCCTTTACAACCTCCGTGGAAATCATCTCTGTAATCTTGGCGATCATCTGATCTTTAAGCTCACTTAATTCAGTTTTAATTTGTTCCCATGCCGCAGCAGGACCTTCCGTTACAAGGGTAACTAATATTCCAGCCGTCTTTTCCAAAACTACAAGCACAGGTTCAGGAATGATTTTAACCAATTTACTACGGATGTTTTGCCAGGTAAGTCCTAAAACAGACAAAACCAATTTGATGATTTCCATCAGGCTAAAGGACTTTGGAATATAAACTCCGGCATCGCCCAGTGGTCCTGTGATCCACTTAATCAATGCTGTTTTCAAATGGGTAAGGATATTGGAGGCGAATTTCTCGAAACCCAACTTCCCTGCCCGTACCAGGTTATTCACAAAACCGATCGGATTTTTAATAATCGTCGTAAATGCCGCCCTGGCTTTAGCGATATATGGCATCACACCTGGTGCAACCACGGAGAATAGAATTTCCAACAAGCTGATTACCTGATTGAGACCCCAACTGATAAACTCGCCTGCGATATTGACAAATGCGCCTATAATTTTACTTAGCGCACCTACTACTGTAATGATATCCTGAAAAGTAAGAGATGATATCGTATCAACAATCCTGCGCGGAATGGCGCGTACAAAACCCATCAAACCAGCCAATGCACCCTGGAACCATGCCCAGGCACGTCCAATCGCATTCCCTTTTTTGATATTTTCCCAGACCTCCTCCTGCCCGATCAGCTTCATAAAACCGCCAATCAGTGTATCGGCATTGCGTGGCACAGCTTCTCCTGTAATTGGATCTTCACCCAATATTGCTTTAAGCAGGTCGTAACCCCTTGTTCCCTGAGCGAGTGCAGCTAAAGGTTTAAGTATGGCATCTTTCACCATCTTAAGAATTCCTGAAACTACACTTTGGGCAAATGAAATAAGCCTTCCAATGGGGTCTGTAAATATTCTTACCGCCCGATTCCAGACACCTCCGAGGTCGAAGATATCCGTCCAGCTCAATGAATCTATAAAACGCTTAAGACCCGTGACAATGTCAGCACCTATGTTTCCGAGGGTTGAAAGTTGTTGTTCAACCCATGCACCTGCTTTTGTAAATACACCATGATTATCAAGTGCCTGAGTAATCAAATGACCTCCGGGAACCAGTTCGATTAATGCACGCAAAATATTGGCGGCACTTCGATCGGTTGAACGCATATTGATAGGATTGAAACCCATAATAATTGTGAGCATCCGGAAACCAGGGAGGTTATAGGCTTTATCCGCAAAATAATCGAGCGCATCCTGAATGCCAAGTCGTTGTACTGGCGGTGGTGTAGCAGTAGTTGTCACCTGAGGACTGCGTTGAATGGCATGACCTTGCTGAATCGTATGTGTGAGCTCATGAGCCAAAAGTTGTTTGCCCTCACTTGTGCCCGGTTGGTATTGATCGCGTGAGAAGAAAACATGGTTTTGATAGGTGAACGCACGTGCGCTTAGTTGGTTGCTTAACCCCGCCGATTCAGGATCGCTGTGAATACGAACATTGCTGAAATCAGCATTAAAGCGGGGCTCCATATAACTTCGCGCTTCCGTGGACAACGGCTGACCACCGCTGGTTTTACTTCGGATGGATGATTGCGTATCGGCTGCAACTGCAGGAGAGCCATTTCCTCCATCCCGCTGCAATTTTTCCTCTTCCTTCTTCTGCACCTTTTCTTCCGGCAGAGTTGCCTTCTGAATTTTTTCTTCTTCCTTTTTCTGAACTTTCTCCTCAGGCAAGGTTGCTTTCTGAATCTTGTCCTCCTCTTTTTTCTGAACCTTTTCCTCTGGCAAAGCAGCTTTCTGAATTTTTTCCTCCTCCTTTTTTTGTACCTTTTCTTCCGGCAGGGTTGCCTTCTGGATTTTATCTTCCTCTTTTTTCTGCACTTTTTCTTCAGGAAGCGCAGCTCTCTGAATCTTCTCTTCCTTGGCCGGAGGTGCAGGAGCAGGCATTCGCATTACTTTATCCGCCATTTTATCGGCTTCCTGCTCGAATTTATCCCCTGGTTTGTTTACGGTCAGTTTCGTTTGAACGGATGGTGATGAATGACTCACCGGGGTAAAAAAATCGCCTCCACCAGCCTTTGCAAAGAAAGGTTGCGCCGACTTCTGATGTTCAGAAGCGGAAGTGGTGTGAGATGATTTTTCAGCCGTTGTTTTCATTTATAAGTCGTTGATTTGTAATTCAAAAACTCCATTCAACCCAGAGCATATGCTTCATCCATGGTAGCTGAATCATTGAAATACCCCAGGGCAAATGCTCCAGTAAAACATCGAAAGTGCGTGATTCGACTTGCAATAGCCAATCGCCATCTTCCTTCAGACTAAGTTTACCCGGTCTTACCAGGAAGGTGCCGCGTAATCCATCGGGTGTTGTATTTTGTAAAACTTCCCAGTGTTTAATAACCGCATCAAGCAACGCAGATGCTTCAATTATTTCGTTTTCAGTAATTTCAACATCTGCTCGAACTGGCGTTGAAAGTGGTACATGACAAATGACTTTTGGAAGAACCAACTCGTATTCGGGAGCAATGATTTGTCCTGTTGTCAGGTAATGAAGTAAACCAAGCGCTCTTTCAGGTTGTACAATTTCTTCTCCGATCGATACTCCCAATGCATCGAAAAATTGAGGAAGGAAAGGATGCAACAGAACCAAACCTGCGTTGTCGATATAAATGCCTTCAGTAGAATCTTTTGTAAGAATTTCATCGAGAAGCCGTGAATCTGTTGAGGCTTTATTACCTATTAACCTGATATCAGAAGACCTGGATACTAAAGTTTCCGCGTTCAACAGCGGTAAATTTGTTTTAGCTGTTTGACCTAAGTCTGTTTTTTCAGATACAGTTGAAGATGGCTCAACGGCCGGAATTTTAATTTCAGGCCAGACCTGTTCAAAAACCATGGAAACCATTGGAAGCAAATCAGTGCTGATTTGCAGTTCATCGAGAACTTGTTTTGCGATCTCAACTTTCGATATACTCCCGCAGGAGGATGCCTGCAAAAGCGCTTTTTCGAGCACAAATTTTCGGAATAACCGCACTTCGGCAGGAGCAAAAGATTGATTTTCGGATATGCTAAGTAAACTCTTCAGTTCGACTAAAGTTTCAGGACAAATGCATTTAAGCAACCTGATGATGAATGGCTCTGAAAACTGAAATACAAGTCGTTTGGACGCATAAGGTGATTTCAATACGCCAGTGATTTTTGAGACCGGAACCGGAATACCCGTTTTCGTTTCACCATCATCTAAAAGTTCTGTAACAGCGTCTTCCAGATTCTTGCCTTTTGGTAATTTATAAAATACCGGTAAACTGCCATTTAATAGAAAATATATAAAAATCTCCCACAAATTTCCAGGCATCTTTTGATCAATTGATTCCACCTTATCTTTTAAAACATCCGGTAAAATCTTTTGATTGAGCAATTTATTGAAATGCTCCGAAAACTGCAAAGCCAACCGTTCAGAAGTGTTCGGCGACTTTAACGCTTCCACAATTCTTTGTACTGGAATCAGGCTGCCGGTTTTTATACCGTCGTTGATCAAAAGTTCGGAAATAACCTCTTCCAGACTTTTTCCATCCGGTAATCGGTAAGACCATGGCAGGTTGCCCTTTACAATGAAATGAATAAATACTTCCCATAAACTGTCTTCAGAAGTCTGAAAATAAGTGTTCTTTAAATTTTCCTGGGCCTTTTCGGAATTGGATAAAAGAGATGGTATTTTCTTCCCTGAAATCCTGATAGCTGATTCTATTGCTATTTTATCAATCAACGCTTTAGCCACAGAAGTTGCCAATTTATGATCAATCCTATCTATTTCAATGGTTCCGGCATCGATATCCAAACGGTCAATAACCAGATGGATATCAGGCGACGAGCATTGATCCAATGCTTTTCCCATTGCGGGTAACAACTGGGCATAGTACAAGTCCGACAGCCGCTGTTGCAAAGCAAAACCATCTGATTCTGAACCTTTCAGATCGACCTCCAAATATTGCTGCCGGATAAAATGTGTCATTGTTCAATGCCTTTATCGATAAATGCAAAACACCCGTTTTTGTTGATCACCGTTAGTCTCACTATTCCGATTGGTTTCGGAATGATGGCATCTAACGATTCACCCGTATAAAATGGTTCCTGGGCAGTCGTATTAATGATGTCCCAAACCCACGAAACCAAAGTTTTATTTTTGGTGATGCTTGTCAGATTGAAAAAACTATTGTCCATTTGTCGGATGGAAAAATCAGGATTGCCTATTTTTTCAAGACACAGGTTAGCAAAATCACTGCCAACGCATTGATTCCGCTCACGACAGTCAAATGCTGGAACCACGTTCCGTTCGTTGTTCATTCCAAAATTGGTTGAAATCGTTCCGTTGAAAGGATTCCCAGCCTCATCAGGTTCATTTGTATACCTGAACCTTAATTTTAGGTCTTGTTCCGGTTTTTGGAACATATAATCAAATTCAAGATTAAAGGATTCACAAACGAAATATTCAATCCACAGAATTCCAAATGGATCACCCTCTGATGGTTCATAAGTGATCGCCAGACGGGTTTTGCCGACATCCCCAAACATTTCATTAAGCACATTCCGGATGATTTCGTTCAACTTTCCGATCGTTTGGGTCATCGCATTCACAAAATTCTTATTTAGTGCGTCAACCGGAATCTGTAGTAACTGATTGGCATCAGGAAGGTCAACTGGTTTTCCATTATATCGCAATTTTAAATTCTCCAACTGATTATATTCTATATATTCAGTTCCATCTACAGGTGGTTGTAACCACAGACGGTAGGCACACTTTCGCGATTGCCCCTCACAAGGAAGTTGGCAAGGCTCGTCGCAGATATGTTGGACTTCAATGCTACGGCTACACTTTTTGCCATCAACAACCTCAAAAATAATGAGCTCACCATCAGGTATCGGATTAGTGACAAACTCATTTTCTGAAGTTATTTCCCCAGCTTTCGATTTATAAGGAGCAGTGCCACCACTTACCTGAATCCGGGCTGTATAAGTTTTTGTCTCCTTATCACAGATAAATTCAGCTATATTTAATTCGAGCATTGCAGGAATTGTAACCTCATTTGAAACTGAAGTTCCAACTGAATCGAACAGTGTTATCGAATAAGTTCCGGGAGACAACGCGATGGCTTCGGATAATGTCGTTACGGGATTGGTTCCTACCTGGAATTGGTAAGGCACAACACCACCTGAAGGAATTATTTCAACCATTGCTTCATTGTTTGCTGAAGTGCAGCTGATGGTTGTGCTAAATGTCAGATCGGATACGCATGAATGGTTGATTGTAATGGTTGCAGAACAATTCCGGCTATCGGTGACAATAATATCTATATCGGTATTCCCTGGTAATGGATTGCTAAAATAGTTCGATTCACTGACGTTTCCGGGTTGGGCGGTGTAAGGTTGAGTTCCACCTGTAATCAAAAACGATGCGACGTATTCGTTATTATCACCTACACAATCGAAGCCTGGTTCTCCAATCGAAAGATGGGCAGGTATTTCGATTTGTTGTGAAGCCGAAAGCAAATCTTTTGAATCACTCAAAATCAGCACATATTTCCCAGCACTTAAGAAATTTTCATCAATCAAATCCTTAAAGTCTTCATCGTTGATTTTAAGTTTGAAAGGAGCTGTTCCACCCACCGGAGTAACCACAACCTTTGCCTGGTCGTCCGCATTCGTACATTCGATATTGACTGTAAAACTAAGATTTTGTATTTCAGTTCCAAAGCTACAGTTCTTGCTGTCAACAACCTCAAATTTTCCGGATTCACCAGCTGGAATAGGATCGGTGATAAATTCGTTTTCCGAAATCTGTTTTCCGGTAGATGATTTGTAAGGTGCCGAACCACCACTTACCTGTATCCGCGCCTGGTAGGCTTTTGTTCTTGGATCATTAATAAACTCAACAATGATTAAAGCCAAGGTTGCAGGAACCGTGATGTCCTGCTGCACTTTGGTGCTGACTGAATCTCGGACCGTAATAGTACTGAGGCCGGAAGGTAATGTAACAGCCTCTTGTAATGGTGCAAAATCCTTCTGACCTATCTGAAACTCGTAGGGTTCAACACCTCCCGTTGGCAGTATTTCCACAAGTGCTTCGTTTTTCGATGAAGTACATCCGATATTTACGCTGAAAGCAAGGTCCGGAATGCAGGAATGATTCAGAACAACCGATGCAGTACATTTCCGGCTGTCGGTAATGATGATTTCAATATTGGTATTGCCCGGAAGGCTTTCGCCAAAGAATGTTTTGTCATTAAGGATCTTTCCTTTGTTGGCTGTATAGGGTGGCGTACCTCCGCTGATTTCAATCACTGCTACATATTGATTGCCATCTCCACAATCAAAATTTGGCAACCCTAAAGTTAATGGTGCAACAATCTCGATTTGCTGCGAATCTGAAAGTGTCCCCTCCGAATCTCTTAAAATCAATGTGTATTTTCCGGTTTTTAAAAGGAGTTCAGCTGCCTGATCCTTGAAATCTTCATTGTTGATTTTGAGCTTGTAGGGCGCTGTACCTCCCCATGGAGTTACAATTACTTTGGCGCCTTTGTCTGAACTGTTACATCCAATATTGACTGAAAAATTCAGCGGATCTTTGGCCATTATATATTGAATGGGTGAACAGTCGGAACAACAAATATAAGGCAGGTAGAAGTCTGCAATAACGGTTCCGTCAGCAAATTCGTTTACCGTTTCAGCAATGATCTTTTCGGCAGTTTTTATGCGGATTCCTTTGCCAATCTCAAAATCGGGTTTCACAATCTGCTTCGACATTTCACTAAGAATCAATTGTATGTCGGGATCAACCTGTGCTGCATCACCCTTGACCTGCAGCCGTTCGAAAGCTTTGGTGATGGTTTCGCTGCTATCTGTTGCAAATCCCACCTTCGTAAAATTGGCTTTCATTGAATTAATACCTGCGGCTAAATTGGGCAGGAGGCGAATCGGCGTAGGATCATCGTGGTACACAAGAATAAAAGTACCGCCCATGGGAACACCTGCTTTGTGTTGTATTCCAGGATTTTTAAGCAGATAATTGCTAAGGAAAAGTTGTTTCTTTATTTCGATCAACCGCTTTCGGTACTCCTCGCCGATTGATCTGAAAGCTTCCATCTCATTTGCATATCGTACCGCTTCGAGCAGGTTGAACAGACTATTCCATTCTGTATCTGCGGTATTGATTTGCGTTTTAAACTGCGCATTTAAAGTTTCAAGCCGGTTAAACAAATCGCGGAAGGCAGTCAGATCAAAACCGCTTAGTAATCTGTCTTTAAGATAATTGCAAATATCAAGCAGCACTTCGGCATACGAGGCTGTTGCCTGAATGACGGCGCTTTCACTTAGAAAGGCATCTTTAATGTTAACCGCTGCAACTCTTTTTAGAACAGCTGTTTTGGTAGTTTTCGATTTACTAAGCGACGCAAAATGGGTTTCGAGCAATGCCCCGAAAGTCGAAGGCTCAACTTTAAAATCCGGATTGATGGAGTGGATAAGCGATGCTTTAAAATCATCGGCCAACGAAACTACTTTGCTAATTTTTCTGGTATAAAATGAGGCCAGCGTTTTGCCCAATGAGCTGATAAACTGATCTCTGAATGCATCGTAAATCGCTTCAAGGTCTTCAAAGTGACAAACTTCCTTACTCAGATCAACCGCTTGGCGGGCATCGAATTCGCCGGTACGTAATGCGATGATATCGATTGGCAACCGGTTGTCGGTTTTGAAAGCAATCAAGGTATCCATTACATCAACCACTTTTTTGCCCAAATGGCCTTCGATCCGAAGGAAATTATAAGGCTCAAGATCGTACTTTAGGGCAGCCGTGACAAAAATTGGCGCTTTAGGCAGGTATTCGTCCGATCGGAAACTCAGGTTCTGATTTGCCCGGTTTCGACGCGTTTTCTCGACATTCCACAACTGGAATAAGGGAGGAACTCCATCTTGAAGGTAATAATAAGGGATTGCCTTTTGTGAAATAGGAACGTCAGCAAGTTTGCTTGGAGTGATTCGGACCGGCATCAATTTCCGTGCAACTTCAAAATTGGCAAATACCGGAGGAGTTGGATTATTGGTGAAATTATTGACCATCTCCACCAGCCGGCTAAATAACTGTATCACTTCGGCTTTGCGTTCTTCGCAACCCTTAATTGCAGGTGATGAAAGAAAATCGTGACGGTAAATTCCAGGATTGGTTGCAAAACTGGGATCCGGCATACCAAGCATCAGGTGGCGCGGAAACAAATCTTCGGGCGGACAACAGGCACACATCAGGCTAGCTGCTTTCCACCGGAACTCATCGTAAGCCTGAATCAGGTCATCAAAAAAATCGAAATAATAAGGGAGAAAGCGCACCTGACTTGTTGAGGTTGGGATACCATCCAAAAATCCAAAGTTCTGATCGAAATCAGCAAATGGGTCGCCCGGGAAAGTTTCAATAACAAGCGGCATAAAAGCTTTATAAGTCGCAGTAAGTGCGTCACCAGTATTTGTCGCTAATTTATTCTTTTGAAAAACAGCATGAAACGCGGCAAGTACATCGTTGGAGGAAACCGGCGCCGTATTTGGAACATTGTAGCGTGGCAGGCGCAAGTCGGGCAGATTTAGTCGCGCCAGCAATACTGATTCAAGATCGGTAGCAGTATATTCTGTACCTAACTTATTTGCTTTGGCGATAATCTTTTCAAGGTTGCCTTTTTCAATAAGCAACGGTTTAACGGTTGCCGTCACTTCATTTCCTTTGTCATCGCAATTATTTGGACTGCAATTCCGAAGCCCTTCATTTTTCAATTCCAAAAACAGGATTACCACCTTGTCGTCGAGAAAGTTATTTATATTTCCCAAAAGAACCGTATTCGGTTCTCCCTTAGGAAACAACTCCCATAAAGGAAACTGAACAGAAATTCCGGCAGATTCATACTTGAACTGCGGATAATCAATATCAAGAGGAAGCGTATACTTCTGATACGAAACCAAATCAAGATCCTCTGGTTCAATTAAAATATAACCTGCGGAGCTCACACCACATCCATGGGAGAGGTGAATAGTTTTAACGTTGCCGTTGGTTTCGAGCCGGATCTCTAATCCACATTCGATACCGATACCAATCAGATTGGCTCGCGTAAGTCGTTCCTGTTCATTCAGGTAATCGAATACCTCATTCAGATGGCGGCTGGTAAGCACCTGGTTGGCTTCGAAAATCGGATATTTATCTTGGATCGGTTTCATGGTAAATGCTGTTTTTGAATTATATTAAACATCCTTTTATCAGTTGATTGAAAATCATTTACAGTGTTATATTTCTTTTTAGGGGATAATTTCCCAATGCTGTACTCCCTAAACGCACCGGATTCTGGTCGCTGCCATCATCACAATCGTGAAGGGTGGCTCCCGGATAGGTATTCTTTAATTTGCTCAGCAGATGGACTACTTTCCAAAGCTGATAGGAAACCTTCCGGTACGATTTGTATTTTTCATGAAGGAAGGCGGCAATTTTATCTGCCGTTCCTGTCTTATAAGGTATCTCTGAACAAAGTGAAACTGCCGGTGGTGAAAAGTTAGAAAAGTCAATGAACTCACGGCCACCCTCAAAATTTTGATTCATCCATTTATAGAACGATATCCCATAATCATTTATAATTTGAGCCGCACAGGCACATAAGTCGAATTTAGCCGATGGAAGATCGGTCTTAAGGTTCGCTTTAAGCATTGCCTCAACATGTTCATGCAGTCGTTCTTCCGTCCAATCGAAATTGGCATTTTCTTTCAGCCATTGACACCAGGCATCCTCAAAACGTTCGAACTGCCAACCGTTCAGCACAATATCCTTAAAATAGAGAATCATTGTATTCTTAATCTCATCCCAAAGTGTTGAATCAATAACGGTTGAACAAGAAATATCCCCAGGCTTCAAAACTGAAAACACTGTTTCCAAAAGTGCATTCAATGCATCCGCATGAAAAAAGTTAAGTGTTTTATCTTCGTACCAGGTGCTGAATGTATTCGAAAAAGCGGTGTAAAGCGCCAGTGAACAGGCACATGCTTCAGCCTCTGATGGCCGGATTCCATCCTTGTTAATTCCCTTTTGCATCAATAGATCTGCCAAATCGGTGATCACCGGATCACAGGAATTTTCGATAAATCCATCATTCCCAACCCAACAGATTTTACCCAGCAAATGCGAAGGAAGTTCGTACCTAATAGTTCTGTCAGCAAACCTTCTCATATCGAGGTTAATATTGAAAGGTGCGGTCCATCCCGACATCACATAAGTTACCCTGAAGGAATAAGGATCTTCGTCGCCACAGGTCTGGCACGAGCCATCACTACAGGCAGGATACAGAGCATCGCCTGGGAATTTAGGTCTAAGCAACAGGTGCTCAACCACAAAAGCTTTCTCATTGGCACTCCATGCCAATAATTCATTCATCACATCAATGGCAGCACCATTTGTTGCAAATGTTTGAGGTGAGGAACCTAATAATGCTCCACTTTCAGTCTTCAGGTTCAGGTTAAACTTTCCATCTTTTTCTTTAACTTCGTATGCATCTGCTTGAAGCATCTGTTTAATGATCAATTTATAAGCCACCTCTTTGGATGCTTCTCCTGATGACGCCTTAATTTTTACAGAACCACTGAACCAGGTATTATTATTTGCATCGTTCAGCGAATAATTAAGGGTGAAAGGGCTTAACTTTTTGCCCGAAAAACTCCAAACAAATGAGAGGTCGGGATAACCAAGTAAAAGTGTGATCCGTTTTTCGAGACCGGAGTTATTTTCCGGGTCGCATAAGTTCTGGGTATAGTTGAACGCCCTGGCACGGTCATGACTGATGACAGGATATTTTTTTAGGAATGATATTTTATCATCGATCAAATGCGCCGAAGCCACTGATTTCCCCTGGAGATTCGTAAGCATCAACGCATATTCACTAAATTGTTCACCAAAACGGGCCATCAGGTGATTAAGGAACCGGTTCCGGCGATCCAAAAACTCAGAACGCGTTTCGGCCATTCCTTCAAGCTGAACCTTGTCAAGTAAACTGCTTGTAATTTCATCATAACCAACAATCAGCTCTTTCGTAAATTCCTTTACAAAATAGGTTCTGTCAACAGCCGGATCGAGGGAGAACAATTCCGAAACGTTTGCCACTTGCGCAAAAGCATTTCCAAGCAATTGCTCGTAAATCAGTAGATAGGCTTTCAGTTGTTTTGCTTCCGCCTGTCGCTGATCCGAAACATGCGATGGTAAACCAACTGGATTTACACCATAAGTAACTGGCAAACTGTATTGTACCGGAAAATAGTCTTCTGTATTTGCAAAATTCCCTCCCGGAACTGGCAAATCATTTTGTGTGTTCGTGAATTTCGGACGTTCAGCTTCTCCTTGTAATTGGGTAAGTGTATCGCTGGCTTCATCCATTCGTGGATGGAAAGGGAGTCCGTTCTTATAAAACAAGAATCTCGAAAAGTTCAGATACAGACGTGGTTGATGCAAATCCTTGATATATAACTGCCACGATGCACTTGATTTGTTTTCATTAAAAACAGGCTTTCCGTCAACCCATGAAGGATCGGCAGCTCCTTTTACGATATTTCCTTCATCGTCGTATTTGCTAATCATCAGGCTATTAACGGCAATTACACCCTCAATTTCCATCAGAAGGTTGATGATATCCGAAGTACGTAACACTTTTTTAAGCGTGGCATTTTCCAGATCAACGGATTTAATAAACCCGTTATCTAATTCCGGCCCGTTAAAAATATCCTCAACCGGCACATTTTCGGCCATCATTTCAGCCAAAGAATAAAAAGAAACTGGCGGATTAAAATAATTCTCAATTTCGAACCAAATTCTGGCCTGAACCCGTTCGATGTCGGCATCCGGAGTCACCTCAACATCAGCACACACGGCTACATCCTCAATACCAACACCGTTTACCCTGCAAAAGTCTTCATCAAGGTTACGGCGGTCTTGCAAATGAGCTTTCGATATCTTTACGACTTCAGCAATTTTCAGCAGTTTCCTGCGGTAAAGACTTATTATTCCGGCACTTCCTGCATCTTCAAGGATTGATTGTATCACCTTGACCTTACTTCCATTTTTAGCCGTAGCATCACCTAAAAATCGGATCGCTACATTGTCGATCACAATTTTTTTGCCGAAAGTTAAAAGTTCAACTTCAAATCCTGCATAGAACACGGTACGCCATTGTCTTCTAAGATAGGCATCTTTATCGTCCTCACTAAGTAAAGGATCTTCAATTACATCATATGTTTTTGTGGCTCCAAAGTGAAGTATTTTGAGCTTAAATAACGAATCATTACTTTGATTAAAAAGCTCCCAATCTGCACTATTTTCAAGCTTCCATTCCGGGAAACGCAATTCCATCAACACCGTATGCGGTTTCCCGTCATTGTCGTGAACCGTATAAGTATGCTCAATTTTGTGATCGTTCAAATCACCCAGTTCCGGATCCGACTCGAATTCAAGCAGTATATCGTAAAGTCCTCTTGGCGTAACCTTTACTAAATTAGTTACTGCTTTTTTGGGTTCTGTGAATGAGAGGTTCAGCTTATCTTCGTCGCACCACGCATAATACTCAGCATCGCAGGCACATTCCTTACAAAATACCCAGGCGTTACGCACCCCGTCGAGGTCGATCAGTATCCTGCGAAAATCGTTGGGCGTCCATGGATTGATCGTTAAAATTTCCCTTGAAGTGAAAAAAGCCTGGTCCGGAAAAGGATTATCGCCCGAAGTAGCTGACGCCGAAGTAAGTATATCCTTTATATCCTTCCCTGTCCGATAGGCAAGGTCGGTGATGGCATAACATAGTGCTTCGAGGATTGTAATTCCGGGGTCATGGGTATTGTAATCTGTCCATTGCAAGCTACCCATCTGCTCAATAAAGCCAATACCTTCCTTCCTGAGGCGGTAGTAATCCTGCGCAGGCTTCAGATCAGGCTTTTTCTCTATAGAAACAGGTTTTTGATTCATGATTCGCAGCTGCATTTGTCAGAGGCTTTTTTTTCCTCTGATGGGTTAATTACTGTAATCAGGTGTTTTTTTGCAGGAACGGATACCAATATGGAGACTGCCAATGAACCTTCAATTTCATTTTGGTCAACGGTTCCCTTTACCCCGTCAATGTCGTGGAAAAGTTGTACGTCAGTGACATAATCCACATACAATTGCTCTTCCACAAAATCAATCAGTACTGATTTATAGACCTTGCCACCAAAAGTCGGGTTACCACCTTCGGGGAATGCCCATGGAGACAGAAATCGCAATATGGATTCCTGTAAAGTATTCGTATAGAATGTTTCGTCGAAGCCATCGTAAAACCGTACTGACATATTTACCCGCACTTCCTCGAACTGCGGATTGTTCACATGCAATTTTACAAAGCACGAAACACGACTACCAATAAATTCAGCAATATCTGTCAAAATTCCAAGACTTGTGAAGGGTCGTAACGGGTCGCGCAGATTGTGGAATTGCTTATTGGGGACGGTTACAATCGTAACATGACCCGGAGCAAGCTCCTTATAAATACCAGTTCCATTGTCGCTTGGCTCATATTGCGTGTGATTCAGGCATTTTACCCTGAAAATTTCAGGAAATGCTTCTAAAACCAACCGCTCGTAATCCCACAAGTTTACTGCCCGATTCTTGTGACGCAGTCGCTCGCTCACCCGGGTGTAAAATGCAGATGATATTTCGGCGCCGCGACCGCCAAAGGACTCGAAAGGCTGAATAATTTTTTTAACCTCCGAAACAGGAATGCTAAGTTTACTAATTGTTACAGCAGGCAACACCTTTGATGCGAAAGCCGGGTCATTCCCTTTGTCAACAAAAGTTGCCTGAAGTGCCTGGGCTGCAACCATTATTAGATTGCAGACAGCATCGCTTTTGTCCCATACTGCGATCCGAATCCAATACTCACCATATGGCAAGAAGTTATTAGAATTGGTTGCATCTGCAGGGAAAGCAAGGGTTACAATCCCTGATTTCAACAGTTCACCTGTTTGATCTTCAATATCTTTCGATTCAAAATCGATCCACTCATTATTCTTCAGATAACTCCAATGCAGGTGAGGTATTGGTTTTACAGCAAGTGGATTTGCAGTGCCATCGGCTACCTGAAACAGAAGAGAAAGATTTTGTGGCGGAATTAAACCTGTGACGCCGATATAAAATTCAGCCTCAGATTCGTTTTTGATATCGCCCAACTGAAAATCGAATTGTGGCAGCAGAAAAACTTTTTTATCCTTACTAATTGCAGAATGCTGCTCTGCAAAACCGAAAGGTGAAAGATGCAGAAACTGAGCCTCACGGGAAACGAACAATTTTGTGCTTGAACTACTCAGACCGATCGTTTGAGTTGCTGTATAATAGATTGATAATCCACTCATAAACGGTCCAGCGGGAGGTCCTGAAGGAGGATCTGTGGTCGGTGTAGGTTTTGTAGCCAAATACACCAACAAAGCTTTCAGGTATTCTTTTTGCCCGAAACCGCCGTCTAATTTCAAACGAACAAAACCATGCCTCGAATTAGTTGTAAACGCCTCATCAACTGTGAGGTCAGGTACAGCGACAACGGGTAAATCTAAATTTTCAGTCAATCCAAATGTAGTTGAACTAATTGCTATATGTGAGATCTGTGAAGATGCCCACGCACCCGAATTCAGATATTCGATTTCGACATTTGGAATATTCCCGTAAGCATCGGGCGTTGCCTGCCAGCTGGTATTTATGGTTGCAGAAGTCAGGACTTTCTGAAAAACCTCTTTAGATCCAATCACCAAAGAGCTACCAAGTACTGGATTCGCACCAAAAGGTTGAAAAGGTTTAGAAGTATCCACCGGACCGAAATCATTTGAAACAATCAATGTTTTCAAGGCATCCACCTCAACTGACAGGTCAATACTTTGGGTTTCGACCATCTGAAAAACATCATAAATATAGGATTCGGTGTCCTCATTTTTCAATTTTACCATCAACACAGGCAGGTCAGTTGAGAAACTGTATCCATGGACTTTTGCCAGGTAAGGTCTCACAGCCGGATCGGCACCCGAAAGTTCTACCTTGATCCGAAGATTGCCGTTTTCAAGTAAAGTAAACGTTTCTGGCGTTTTTTTGAGCCATCCTTTTTTAGTGGTAATCAGGCATTCCAGATTTTTTTCAATATTATTTATACGAATTCGCTGAGCTTCAAATATGGCAACTTCAAGTGCATTCTTAAGTTTATACTTCGTTTCCTTTATTTTCTTCGTTTCCTTAATAAAAATATTTGATGCTATTTTAGTCCTTTGAGGAAATCCTGAAATGGTAAATTCAAGGGTAATTGTCCGGGTTCCTTCGGCCATCAGTAAATAGTGTGAGGCAATTGCAAAGCCAATCTCAGCCTTCGGCATATTGATTGACTTCAGTGCTCCTTCCTGGTAAGTTTTATTGTAAAACGGCTGCCACGAAAGGTCTGCGGAGGTTAACTTTGCACCAAGTCCATCGCTGGAATTCGCAATAGGAGAAGCATATAGCCGACCGGATTGTTTCTTTGAATTAGAATCCTCACCTACAACTTCATTTCCATGATGATACAATGTTTTCAGGGATGTAACCTTTGCCTGGTTGGCAATCAGATCACGGTTATTGGCAAAGAATGCTTCTATTCCTTTGTCGTCTTTCCCTGCTTTGAAAAGTTCACCAGTTTTAATTTGATGTGAAGCGGCTTGTTTGGCTAATTCCACAATCAGGTGAGCCTTTGCGGGCAATGCTGGTTTTTCTTTCAGCTGCAGCACTTCCCTGTAGTAAAAATCGAGGTGCCGCCCTGTAATTGTATTCGCTTCTGCCCTGGCATATTCCATTAACCGTAGAAAACTCAGAAACAGCGCGTAATGCGGATTGTGTTTGTCCCAGTTGGTAAAGGTGAATTCCAGTGCGAGTTTGGCGTCACCAATCACCCGGGCAAATACTTTCAGAAACTGGTCAGATACTGAAGTAAATAGGTTATGGGTGGCAATATGGTTGTTACGAACAAATGTTGGATGTGATGGATTTACTGTCAGATCTCCATAGACCGATGATTCCGGGGTTATGGATGCAACGTACACATTCCAATCTGCAGCATTGTTGGTTATCCAATCCGTCGAAAAGCCGGAAGTTAGTACTTTATCAAAAGTATCAGGCAATACACCTAAAATTTTTATGCTTTCGGATGGGGCAATGTCCTTAACCAATGATAAAGTTAATCCTGCTTTCTGATAGGAAATCAGTCGCTGTAAAGCCGGAGCAAGCTGGGTCTGAATAAGGTTTTTTAAAGTGGCTTTCAGTGCAATTTCGGCAGGTAGCCCCTCTTTCAATAAATCAAGTTGCTTTGCAAGTGAGCTTAAGCAGCTAAAAATAGAACTCAGGTTATTGATTAATTCAGGATCCTTTGATTCGTTATCGAGGTTATTTAAAAAGTCGAAATACGACTTGATCTGAGTTTTATAGTCTTCGATATTCTGAATGGACGTCACAGCCAGCCGCAGCGAAGGGTCGTTGCTAAAAAATGGAGCCCAGTTGCCATTCGCAGTATTATTGCTGTCGAAATATTTTACAAACTCCGACAATGACCGGGCAAACATCATTTCATTTGCTACGTCATGCTCATTAACTGGCACATACGATGGATTTAACGCCGGTGAAAGTCGTTGTTCCTGATTGGCACCATCGCGGATCAGTTTTAATGGATCTGAATTCTTATTACAGTCTATCGAATTTGACATACAGAAGCTTATTATCAGGTGATTAGACTAACAGTCGTGGTAAGATTGATATCCGTTCCTTCCAATTTATAGAATGGAAAGACAAAATTGAATCGTGAATTGGTGGTTTTAACACGATAATTGATCTCTATCAATATCACACCTTCCAGTTCCCGGGTGTCGTTTAAAATTACTTTTTCAAGCTCGATGCGAGGTTCGTGATACAAAATAGCCGATTCAATTTTATCTGTCATCAGCGTTTTCATACGGGTATCAAGGCTTTCGAAAACCAACTCATCGAGGTTACATCCATATTGTGGCAACATGACCCTTTCACCACGAACCGTCGATAGCAAAATTTCGAGACTCGAAGCAATATCTGCTTCCTGTTCAAGCATTTCCACATTACCGGTGTTCTGGTTAAAGTTCGGTGGAAACGACCATCCACGGCCAATAAATAAAAGGTTTTGTTCCATAAGCCATTTTTAGGGTAACCTGACAGTTACCTGATTTATCATCCGATTATCACGGTCGGACAACCTAATACGATTGAACCACCGTGCGAAGTTGAATCACCCATTCTTGCCGCCGGTTTGCCTCCGATGAGCACAGTAGCAGATCCAGCTGCAATGGTATCCGGAGGACCCGTGCATGTACACATATCTCCTGCAGTTGCAGCAGGGAGTCCGCCAATAAGTACCGTTGGGGCTCCGGGAGGAAGTATCGGCCCGCCCACATGAGGTACAGGTCCCGGTTCGACCTTAGGACACACATGCATATCTGATATTCTGGCAGCCATTGGCATATCACTAATTTTTAATTTATTTGTACCATCCCTCCCTGAATAATCGCAGCAGCACTTCCTTTAACAGTTGTGTTTGCACCCGATAATTCAGCTGTAGCAGTTCCTTCAGCTTTAAAGGCTGCAGATGCTTTTATTGTAATATTGATACCATCAATTTTCACATCACCTGCCGCTTTAATTATCACATCTTTAATACTTTCAATCGCAATTCCGTTATCATCCATTGTGATTTTGTTCCCATTCTGATCAACAAACGAAATCCCATTGGCATCTTCCGAAAGCATCATCTTATTACCCGCAGGTGTCTCAAGCGTGATGATTTTCTTTTCGTCATCAAAGTTGAATTTCATCTTTTCGCGGCTCTCGTAACCCTTGCGGTGATTTTTGTCATCCGGCGGCTCAGGAGCAGGTTTCGCACTGCTGTGAACCATTCCCAACACAACAGGATGGCGCGGATCGTCATTTAAAAATCCAACAATTACTTCATCGCCAATCTCCGGACGAAAAAATGTTCCCCGTTGTTTGCCGGCATCAAGTGTAGAGATGCGTGCCCAGATACCATCATCCGAAGTGCTTATCATTGGAAGTCGGACTTTTATCCGGTCTTCGCCATCAGGGTCACCACCAAGAACGGTAACAATACCTATTTGTAATCCCGTTACTGCAGGTAATAATCCGGAAGCTGGCATCGGACGGAGGTTGTAAGTTTCGGAGAACAATTCGGGATTCAAACCAAATTGTACATCAGTCTCCCAATTACCTTCTGACACAGACTGTCGTACGCCCGAAACATACATTTTCCCTTCAAAACGATCACCTATACCGTTTACGTCAATCACTTTTCCCGGCAAAACGCCCGCAAAACCCTGAAATTTTGCCCTGCCTCGTATCCTGGCGAGCCTTTCTTTCATTAAACGCCCGTCTGCCCAGGCTTGTAATTCGGGAGTGCTCAGTTTTCCACCATGCTGAATTTCAAGTGCATCACCACCGATTACCTTAGCCAGGTCTGAGGCAGAAAGGTTACCGTTATTGGTGGTAGTTGGTTCAGCCGCCTCGGTTTCAATGACTTCCTGGTCAGTGGCATTCCAGCTGCTGGCTTTTATTCCTTTACTCTGAATGCGCGCATCAATTTCGGCATCAAGCTCAAGCAACGTAGTTCCAAACTTAACGCTGACAACTGATGTACCACCCGTTGCAGGTTTGGCAACTATTATTTTTCCATCCTCAACCATTACAACCTGACCATTTGCCTCTGCACGGCACAGTATGAAATCCCAATCTGTTGATTCGTACTGAACCACTTCTTTTAGACTTGGAACCGTGGCTTCAATATTTTTTGAAAGACTATATGAGCCTATCAATTCCTCCATAATTTCGCTGTCCTTCTTGTCAATAAAATACTTGCTTTTGATCCCGCTGGTCATTTTTACAGCCTCATCGCGACATTCGATGATCAGTTGACTCCCGCTGCTCCTCACT
>Ga0209512_1002535_pt1 | contig 19118 bp, 17 predicted proteins | sample frozenSSSSmetaG_FD_184142 | JGI IMG/M metagenome (GOLD analysis project Ga0209512, IMG submission 184142) | Glacier valley bacterial and archeal communities from Borup Fiord, Nunavut, Canada, to study Microbial Dark Matter (Phase II) -... | ecosystem: Environmental > Aquatic > Freshwater > Ice >... | reverse complement strand
TGCTTAAAAGCCGCCCTCAAACTGGCAAAGTCGCCGTAATAGTCCAGGTGGTCGGCCTCGATATTAGTGACTAGCACCGCTTCCGGTGTATATTCCAGAAAGCGGCGGGCATATTCGTCGGCCTCTACTACCGAAAATGCTCCCTGACCGGCGTGTCCGGCATGTCCCAGGTCTAACGAGCTACCGCCGATGTAATAGCTGGGGTCTAGTCCCGCTTTGCTCAAAAGTCCGGCTACCAGATTGGTAGTAGTGGTTTTGCCATGCGTCCCGGCAACCGCCAAACAGCGTTTTTGGTTAACCAACTCCGCCACCATCTGGGCATTGCTCAAAACCTTAATACCACGCCGCTTGGCCTCCACCAGTTCCGGATTATCCGGGTGCGCCGCCGCCGTCGTAACCACTAGCGTTGCCCCCTCAATATTACTGGCGGCATGGCCTTCGTAGAGCTTTACGCCCCGTTGGGCAAGGCTGAGGGCGGTGTCCCCCAGCTTCAAATCACTCCCACTTACCCGGCAACCCATATCCAACAATATCTCAGTAAGGGCGTATTGACCAGCCCCGCCAATTCCTAGCAGAAAAACCTGAGTTGTGTCTGGTTGATTCGACTGCATTTATAGCCCAAAGTCACGAGTTAATAATCAACAAAAACACTACAAAAGCCCCCACTATTCCCAGAAACACCCGCCCCAGCTTGGTCACTTCAACCTTGCGATTAATAAGCGTAACATCGGTGGGTGGAGCGGCAAGCAGACAAAATAACAGGAAAACCCCTACCAAAATCAAGGGAACTTGACTGGGCCAATCGGCAAACGGAAGCCGGAAACTGTTATCAACCGTAATCGTTGGTATATTAATCGGGACATTCTGCTGATTCTTCGGGATGTTTATCATCGAGTCTATAGTAGTGTAAAAGTACCGGGCAACCACAAAACCACTGGTAGCGGCAATTGCCATTGATAAAGTTCTTACCCCTAGTGGGGCAGGTTTAGTCCCCTTCCCTTTAGGGATAAAGACAAAGTAAGTCAAAAAAACTACTACGGCCACTAATACCAACGGAAGAATAGGGCGCGCTTCTTTGGGAAAAACCTCCTTAATCCCAAACGGAGCTTTTTGTTGACTCGTCCAACCATTAACAGTTTTTATTAGCCAATCTACCAGCTTGGGTGTAACCCAGATCCCCAGCACCAGACAAAACAGCCGCCCAAAGTCACCAAAAACCGTACTAGCACGACCGTAAATCGCAAATAGCACTATTATAACTACGGCAATGATTACGCCGACGGATACTGTCATGTCGAACAGTCCCTACTTACGCCCCTCGTTGCGGTTAGCGAGGTTGCTGTATACTTTGGCCCAATCCCTACGCGGCTTGCGTACTTTAAACTGGCCTTTGTCGTCTTTAGCGTCACTTTCCTGATTAAATTCCATAAAAGATTTGGCGGCTACGCTGGGCAAGGCACTCCTTGGGCTGGTGGGCTGCCGTTGCTGGGCGAGGGCCAATTGAGCCTGTTTGCGGGCCTGTTCTTCCTGCTTTTGGCGGTTTAACTCCTGTTCCAGCTTCTCGCGCCAGGCCAAATCAGCCTTCTCCTGAGCGGTGCGTTGCTCCCAATTTTGACGGGCTACCGCTAAATCCTGGGCTTCTTTGCTGGCCTTGTCCTGATCCTGAATAGCGCGTAGGGCTTCACGTTTTTCGCGCTCGGCGGCCCGTTGCTCACGTAATAAATCGCGTTGTCGCCGTTCGGACTCGCGCTCTACCGCCAATTCCAGCACGCGGGGATTATCCACCTGTTGGCGTGAGACGTTTAACAGCATCCCAATCGCCGCCATCGAGACCGCCAGAGACGAGCCACCGTAGCTGATAAAAGGTAACGGGATACCAGTAAACGGGATAAGGTTAGAGATCACCGCCATATTAAGGAAAGCCTGAAAAACGATATAGATTGTTACGCCCGTCGCTACCAACCGCCCAAAACCGTCCGGGGCATGACGGGCAATCCCGAAACCGCGCCAGGCCAACGCCAGAAACAAAATCACTATCAGGCAAGTTCCCACCAGCCCCAACTCTTCGCCGATAACCGCGAAAATACTGTCGGTGTAGACCGTTGGTAGCCAGAAGAATTTGCTGCGGCTGGCTCCTAACCCTACCCCGAAAACCCCCCCCGAACCCAGACCCAACAACGCTTGATAGGTATGCCAGCCGGGGCCAGTCGGGTCAGCCAGTGGGTCAGTAAAGGTTTTAAGACGTTCCAGCCGATAAGGGGCGGCGTTCGCCAACAGCCAGAATACCCCAACCGCTAACCCTGCCCCTGACAACAGGTGCAACAGGTTAGCCCCCGCCACAAAGAACATCCCTAAACCAATCGCCCCAATTACCAGCGAAGTCCCCATATCCGGCTCGTTCATGATCAAGAAGATAATCGAGCCGATGGTAATGGCGAAGGGAGCCAGACCATAAAACAGATTGCGAACCCGCGTACCTTTGCTACTCAGCCAGTGGGCGGCGTAGACAATCAGGGTTAGTTTAGCAATCTCGCTGGGCTGAAATTGCAGACTTTCGGTGAAATTTATCCAGCGTTTCGCGCCATATTTAACCGGGGCGAACTGGTCAGGCAAAACCAAAATCGCCAACAATAAGACCATTACCAGAACCATTGCCCCGATGCTGAACTTGCGCCAGGAGTGATAATCTACCTGGATGCAAACCACCATTGCGAACAAGCCTATCGCCAGCCAAACCACATGCCGAATAAGAATTGCGGCGGAGTTGCCATCGTTAGCCGCAGCCGCTGTGACGAAGCTGGCACTGTAAATCATGACTGTGCCGAGAATCAACAAAACCACCACCAGAGCCAGCAGCCAGTAATCGGGCTTGCCTTCGGTGATAAGTTTTACCCCTAGTTTATTCGCCAGTTGCGTCTTGGCGGTTTGCGTTGTTATCATAATTTATGAACGATTTCCCGGAAACGTTGCCCCCGCTCGAACTCATGAGTGAAAAGTCCGAAGCTGGCACAACCGGGCGATAATAAAACAACATCGGCGGCTTTGGCCTTACTCTGAGCGAAGCGAATAGCCTCCTCAAAATTATCAAGCGGGCCTTCTACAAACTTCTGATCTGCGCCTGCCGCTTCCATAGCCGCTTGTAAACGGGCGGTAGCTGACCCCTTCAGTAAAATTACTGCTTTGACCTTATTCTGCGGGTTGGCGATAGCGGTTGCCATCGGCCCAAACTCCAGATTTTTGTCCGCGCCCCCGGCAATCAGGACTATTCCTGACGGGTTGGTTTCCTGTAAGGCTTCCAGAGCCGCCACCGTCGCGGCGGGCGAAGTGCTGGTGGTATCGTTGATATAGCGCACTCCGTCCAGTTCTCGCACCAGTTCCAGCCTGTCGGATACGCCCGTGAAACTCTCTAAGCCCTGGCGTATTGCCTCGGTTGGTACACCCGCCCCTTTAGTTAGGGCGATAGCAGTCAGGGCATTTAAGAGATTATGCTGACCGGGCAACTTTAGCAGAGAGAGCGGCCCAACTTCTTCCTCGTTACCCGCCCAATCCCGCCAGATAAAGTTGCCATCGCGGACAAACGCCCCGGCCTGTCCTTTTGTTAAAGGCTGGGCGGCAAACCAGGCCACCTTGCCGGGTGCATCTTCGGCAAAAGTGCTAACCATCGGGTCGGCGGCATTTAGCACCAGCAGCCCATCCGTCCTCTGATGGCGGTAAATCTCGCGCTTGGCGTTGGCATAATCTGCCATATTGCGGTAACGGTTCAGGTGGTCGGGCGACATGTTAGTAACCGCCGCGTATCGGGGGCTAATACCTCTTTCGCCAAAACCCTCCAACTGCCAGCTAGACATTTCCAGAGCTACGGGCGTATCCGGCCCAATCTCGTCCAGTTTATTAAGAGCCGATACCCGTAAGTTGCCCGCCACCACCGCATCAGGTCGCCACGCCTTCAAAATCGAGCCCACCAGCAGGGTCGTAGTGGTTTTGCCGCGCGTTCCGGTTATCCCAAGTATCAATTTGGAGCGGCAGAGTTGAAAGAATAACGAAAGCTCCATTTCGATAGCTGCGCCCGCCTGTCGAGCAATTTCTAGAAAGCGCGACTCACGGGGGACTGCCGGGTTTTTAATCACAATTTGGGCTTGCCGGAAGTCCTCTTCGCGATGCACGCCCAGTACCAGCTTTACGGGTAATCCTTGCAAGGCTTCCAAAGAAGGTTTCAGGATTTCGGCACTTCGCAGGTCAGTTACGGTAACATCTGCGCCCTGTGCTATCAGGAATTTGGTGACACCCAGACCACCATCGTGCAAGCCCAAACCCATTACCAGGGCGCGTTTCCCTTTTAGTTCCAGAGCCGCCAAGTTTTAATTACCCCTGCGCTTTGGTGATTTTCTTGACCTGACTGAGCATTAAACGTTTGACCATCGGGGCTTCCTTGCTGGATACTTCCAGCTTTTTCAACACCTCGTCCAACGGCACATCTTTTATTCCACCGTTATGGGCCAATTTTTGCCAGGGGTCAAACCCCACCACTTCACTTTTCTTCTCCATCGAACTTTACCTCTCTACTACTGAGAAGCTGTCAGCTATCAGCCGTCAGCCATCAGTTGACCTAACCCCATAACCCCGGACACGATGCATCGTGTCCCTACATCGCAAGGGGAAACAAGGATTTTACTCGTTACTCGGCACTCGTTACTTTTAAAGGAGAGCCAGAGCTACTCCAATCATCGCCAGCACCAGCCCGCCTAACCAAAACCGCATCGTCACTTGAGTTTCCGACCAACCACTTTTTTCAAAGTGATGATGAATCGGACTCATCTTAAAAAGCCGTTTGCCGTGAGTCCATTTGAAATAGCCCACCTGCAAAATTACCGACATGGCTTCCAGAACAAAGACCCCACCCACTAACGGCAAAAGCAACCATTGGTTGGTCTGGAAGGCCAGAATTGCCAGCAAAGCCCCCAACGTCAGCGACCCGGTATCACCCATAAAAACCTGGGCGGGGTGAGCGTTGTACCAGAGGAAGCCCATACAAGCCCCGGCGGCGGTAAAGCCCAGAAAAACCACCTGGGGTTGCTCTTGTAAATAGCCAATGATGGCATAAGCTACAAAAGCGGTAGCGCAGGTGCTTCCAGCCAGAGTGTCTAACCCGTCCGTCAGGTTCACCGCATTGGCAAACCCGGCAATCACAATTGCGGCGATTGGCACATAAATCCAACCTAGCACGATTGGTTCGCGCACAAACGGGATATAGACCTTCTGTAAGTCCAGCGGCCCATAAAGGATGAAGGCCGCTACAAACGACATCACTAGCAACCAGGCCAGTTTAAAGCGGGCAGTTAAGCCGCGACGGGCCAGTCGCTCACGGCGGCGTTTTTGTCGGTGAGTCTCTCCCGGCACAGGTTCGGGGCTGGCATCGCGCCCCACCAGACTGAGCATATCGTCAATTGCGCCCAGCACGCCACAGGCAATAATCATTCCGATTGGTAGCAACACCGATAACTTACCAGTCGGCAATAGGTTAAAGAAGAACGTTACAATCAGAATCGAGCCAAGTATCATCAGCCCGCCCATTGTAGGCGTACCAGTTTTTATCATATGGCTCTCCGGGCCATCCACCCGAATACGTTTGCCGATTTTTTTAGCTTTTAACCAGGCAATCAAGGGTTTGCCGAGTGCCCAGGATAAGGTAAAGGCTAAGGCTGATAGCAGTAAACCCAGCACCATACTACGCGAGTCGAGAGCCTTACCAGGATTGGTCTGGTTAAAAACGTCCACCAGCGTATCGTTGTAAAACCAGCTATGTCCCAGACCCCAATTAGTAATTCGGTCAAACATTAGCTGGCCCTCACTTTTTCTACTACCTCTTCCAGGGCAATCCCGCGAGAGGCTTTAACCAGTAGTAGGTCGCCCGCCTGCAATTTCTCCTGTAAAATTCGGGTGGCATCAGCTTTATTGGCGGCAAAAGTTACTTGATTTTCCTTTAAGCCGCTTTTTAGAGCCTCCTGCCCGATAATTTGTCCCAGTTCCCCCATTACTACTAGCTGTTCGGCGACTTGTGCCACCCGCCGACCCACTACCCGATGGCCTTCCTCAGTATAATCACCCAGTTCCAGCATATCAGCCAGAAAAGCCAGTTTTCGCCCCTTTGCCGGGGTATCCTGTAAAAGATCCAGAGCCGCCACCGTTGAAACCGGGCTGGCATTGTAGCTATCGTCTATGATGGTTGAGCCGTTAATACCCGGCAAAACCAATAGCCGTACCCGCGCCTGTGGGTCATTTAGTCCCGCCTCGATTTCGTCCCAGCCCAAGCCACAGAGCAAGCCCACCGCGATAGCCGCCGAAGCAGTCTGGACATTGTGCCGACCCAGCAAAGGCAACCGTAGTCGGTGGGCCTTCCCCTGATAATGGGCGGTAAAGGCGATACCTTCCAGCCCAAAAGTTTCTATTTCGTCCGCCCACAGGTCGAAAGTCGGGTCACTGCCATAGAAAAAGGGACGAGCGATGGTCATATTCGCCATTGCCTTCACCCGGAAATCATCACCGTTTAATACGGCCCAACCATCCGCCGGGAGACTTTGAGTTAGCTCGGCTTTGTTTTTAGCGATGTTTTCCAGGCTGCCCATCCGCCCAAAGTGGCTGTGACTAACCCCTAGCGTTACCCCAATGTTGGGTCGCACTATCTCGCAAACCCGCGTCAGTTCGCCAAACTCCCAACCCGCCCCCATTTCTAGCACAGCCTGTTCATGCTCCTCCTGCAATTGCAGGATTAAGGGCATCAGACTGTATTCGTTGTTGTAACTCTTGTAGGACTTGAAAACGTTGTAACGTTGGCCCAATACCGCCGCAATTAACTCTTTAGTGCTGGTTTTGCCGACGCTACCCGTGATGCCGATTACGTTCAAGCGGGGGAACTGTGACCGCCACCAGCCCGCCAATTGTTGAAAGGCTTTCAGAGTATCCGCCACCGCGATAATTGGTACATCTGGCAAAACCGTCTGGCTTTCCAACCAATCCTGCCGTACCAATAGAGCAGATGCCCCACCTTTTATCGCCGCTTCGATATACTGATGTCCATCGCTGTTTTCACCGGGTAAGGCTACGAATAAACTTCCCGGCTCAACCTGACGGCTATCATAAACCGCTTTTGCAATAACTTGTGGTTCAGTTGTTAAAGTGCTGCTGGCTGCAACGGCCTGTTGGGATTCAATTTGCGAGTTGGGGATGGGAGAAATTGCGCCTGTAGTTGGTCTGGTGTTGGCATAGGCCAAAACCAGACGACCCCCGGTAGCCCGGACTATATCAGGCAAGGTGAGTTGCTTATTCATTATTTAACCAGAAACCTCTTTTATACGCTTTTTAACGCTTTTTACTCGATTGCATTGAGTTAAAACGGCTCTCGTGGCACTAATTCTCGCGGTTGTAGATAGCAGATAGAGGAGATTTTGCGAGTCTCAGGCCAGCGATATGCAGTTAAAAGTAGGCCGATTGTAACAGATAAGCTAACACCACGCAATCTTGGGATAAATCGCATTTAGTGGGATTTATCGCCTTGACCCATTATGCCCCATGTTTTTGTTCCCGTCAATGCCTCCCTATCACCCTTTTGGGCCATCTTTATAAATCTTGCATTTTTCCCCTTTTTATTCCCCCTTCCACTTTAGGGAAGGGGGTCAGGGGGTTAGGTTAATTTTCAACCCCCACTACTAATTAGGTAGCGAGGGATATTGTCGAGAGAAGGGACAGATTAAGGTTTCTTGGTTTCCACTACCTGCTCAGTCGGCGGGATATTATAGTAATGAAACAGAAACTCGATAATATTTTTTACGGCGGGGGCGGCAGTATTGCTCCCAAAAGTATTAATTCGGTCTAGCCGCACCAACACCACGAATTGGGGATTGTTGGCGGGGGCGTAGGCAATGGTTGAACCAATATAAATATTATCCAGGTAGCCGCCATTGGGCCCTGCAATCTGGGCCGTCCCGGTTTTGCCCGCAATTAGATAACCTTTTACGTCCGCCAGTCGGGTTTCGCCACCCTTTACCGCCTGGACTAACATATCAGTAGTGGTTTTGGCACTCTCCGGCGAAATCACCTGCCGCACAACCGTAGGTTTGGTTTGCTCAATAACCTTATTGTCACGGGTTATACGGTCTACCACATAAGGTTTCATTAACTTACCACCGTTTGCCACTGCCGAAACCCCCGTAATAAGCTGGAGTGGAGTAACCGCAATGGCCTGACCAAAACTGTTCATATCCAGGTCGAGCATTGACCAACTGGGGTTTTCAGGCCAGCGTACAATCCCCTCGCCCTCCGATGCTAGGTCAATCCCGGTAGACTGGCCGAAGCCAAAGTTCTTCATATAGGGATAATATTTTTGTGGCCCATACTTCTCCACAATCCACATGGCCCCCACGTTGCTGGACTTCTGCAAAGTTTTTGCGACGGTCTGGTTGTCGTAACCTACCCGGTTATAGTTACAAACCGTAAAGCCGTACTTGATGACACAACCGGGCAAGTTCGCGGCACTGTCGGGAGTCACCGCCCCGGTATCAATCCCAATTGCGGCGGTAAAAATCTTGAAGGTACTGCCCGGCTCGTAGACCGCGCTCACCATCGGGTCAAGGAAACGCTTGTTATCGGTCTCGTAAAACTTGTTAGGGTCGTAATCCGGGTAACTGACCCAGGCTAGAATCGCCCCGGTCTGCGGGTTCATCACAATCGCACTGGCCGCCGAAGCCCCATACTGGAACATGGTCGCCAGAACCTCTTTTTCGACCTTAGCTTGAATCGCCGTATCAACGGTCAGATAGAGGTCGCCACCGTCAACGGGCTGGCTGATCTGTTGCGCCCCTAACGCAATCGGGGCTTTATAGGCATCGCGCACCGCTACCACCTTACCAGGCTGCCCGCTTAGAACTTTGTTGTAATAACCCTCAACCCCGTAAGCTCCCACCATCTCAAAGTTGGCAAATCCCAACAGATTAGCTAACATTGTATTGTTAGGATAGACCCGCCGCGCTTTGGACTCCAGGGAAACCCCGTTCAATTTTGGGGCTTCTTTAGTTTTAGGGTCTGATTTACTATCCTGGCGAATTTTTTCGGCTATATCAGGGCTAACCCCCGTCGCAATTAAATTCCACTGGCGGTCTTTATCAGTGTTAGGGGTCAGAGCCTCTACAATCTTTTGACGCTGAGTATCCGGCAAATAACTTGCCAGCCGACTAGCATAGCTATCAACTTTTTTGACATCTACCTCTCTGGGCGCACCCCAAACTAGATAAACCAGCGAATTAGAGGCCAACAACTGCCCATTCGAGTCATAAATCAGGCCGCGCCGGGCTGGAGTGTCGCTGGTTTGCAGGTTTTGTTTGGTGGCTTCTTTGGCTAAGTCTTTGCCGCGCTCTACCTGCCAGTGAAACAGGTTAACCATTAGGGCTACCGAAATAAGGCTCATGATGCCCGTTGCAATCCAGACCCGCATGTAAGGCGTAATACCCCAGCCACGCTTTTTAGGGGCAAAGTCGTCCAGCCCTTCCCTGGCCCCCAGGGTGTTATCAATGGTATAAACCTCCGACTCCGAAACCTGATTTCGGTAGTTGGGGCGGCGAGGCTTATGACTGTTGTTATCGAACGGGTTGCTCACAGGGTTTACCTCTTACTTCGGGCGTGAAGGTAATTGGTCACGCCAGGGGGATGGCAACATCTGGCTAACAATTCGCCACCAATCAGTAACTTGATACAGACGCGGATTTATTGAGTCCCCATTGACCGCGCTAGAGGAACTGGCCGGAATTTCCACATAAATAAATTTGGTGGCCTCGGTCATCCCTAGCTTCTTACGGGCGGCCTCGTCAATCTGGCGGAGGTTGGTCAGCTTGCCTATTTCGGTGTTAATAGCTTCAGCTTGACGGTCAAGCAAAGCCTCTTTAGCCGTAATATTTTCATTTTCGTAGCCTAGCGAAACAATCTGGCTGGTCTGATGCAACCAAATTATCGCGGCTGAACAAATCAAAACCCCGATTAATATCAGCCTCCAGGCCATCCGTACCTGTCGGGCTCGTGTTACCAGTTTTATCCGGGCTTCTTTTACCCGGCGAGCAGCTCCTGGCCCTACCCCTGCCAAGCCCGCCCCTACCGGGATTCGCCCCGGTTCACGCATCGGTATTTGCATAACCAAAACCTCAATAAAAAATTATGGATAAATGCTAACTGCTATAGGGCAGACACTTAGGTCTACCCTTACTTCAAATTTTTTCGGCGACCCTGAGTTTGGCACTCCGACTGCGACGGTTAGTAGCCTGTTCCGCCGGGCTGGCCTCTAAGGGCTTTTTGGTGACGGGTCGCAAGGTGGGAGTTTTGGGTTGGGCCAATTCAATTGGGGTATTGGGTAGAATTATTCGGTCACTGGCTGCATCCCGGATGAATTGCTTTACCACCCGGTCTTCCAGCGAATGGAAGGAAATAACTGCCAAACGTCCTCCAACCTCCAAAACCGTCTCTGCTCCCGCTAAACCCTCGCGCAACCGCTCCAGTTCGTGATTAACCGTCATCCGCAACGCCTGAAAAATTTTGGTGGCGGGATGAATTGGTCTTTTGTCACGTCCAGCAGCCTTACCCCCTGCCGCTTTCTCGATAATCCCGGCTAATTGCCCGGTAGTTTCGATACGGCCCTGCTTCCGCCCTTCCACCAGAGCCTTTGCCAATCGGCGGGCCTGTGGTTCTTCACCAAGCTCAAAAAAGATTTTTACTAACTCAGCTTCGGCCCATTGATTAACGATTGTGGCGGCGGTCAGGTCGCCCTGTACCTCCCCAAAACGCATATCGAGTGGCCCATCACCCCGAAAAGAAAAGCCCCGTGAAAAATCATCCAACTGCATCGAACTAAGTCCCAGGTCTAGCACTATCCCAGCGACGGGCTTAAAGTCTTGCTCCTGAGCTACTTCCGCTAGTCGGGCAAAATTGCTCTGGACTAACCGCGCCCGTTCCCCAAAAGGTTGTAAACGCTGTTGGGCTATCGCCAGGGCTGTCAGGTCGGCATCCAGCCCTAGCACTTGCCCATCGGGAGCGGTTTCCTCTAATATCCCGTAACTGTGACCGCCAGCCCCCAGTGTTCCGTCAATATAGCGTCCGCCGGAGCGAAGCTTCAGCCCGTCCAGGGTTTCGCGCCACATCACCGAATAATGGGGGGCGGCACTTTCTGGCTGACTCATCCTCTAGTCCCTTTTAATACTTAAGGCTCACCGGCTGATAGCTGAGGGCTTTTCCGACAACCGACGACCGTTAAAGGCCCAGCCCACCCAACGCGGCGGCAATGTCATTACCATTTTCCTCGGCGCGGGCTTGTAGCTGTACCCATTTTTCTTTATTCCAGAGTTCAATGAAATTATCAACCCCGACGACCATCACGGCGGCATCATCTTCGCCAATCTCAGCATAGTGGCGAAGTTCGGCGGGAATTATAATCCGGCCTTGTTTATCGAAATCACAATCAATCGCGTCTGAGAAAAACATGCGCCGGAAGTCGCGGGCATTTTGGTCGGTAATCGGGAGGGATTTTACTTTCGCGGCAATTTCGTTGAAGGTAGGAGCGGGGTATAACGCCAGACATTTATCAATAGAGCGCGTTAAAAACATCCCCTGAGTCAGTTCGTTGCGGAATTTGGCAGGGATAGCAAGCCGACCTTTATTATCAATGGTATGTTCATATCGGCTATAAAACACTAGACCACTCCCGAACTGAAAGACTCCCTTTACAAACGCAAATCCCGGAAAAGTCCCGGAGAATTAGGGTTTATTCCCCACTTCTCACCACTTTGCCCCACATTTATCCTAATTATACATAGATTTATAGCTTTTACAAGAGTTTTTTCGCCAATTCGACATAAGTTTATAAAATCCGAGTGATTATTTTAGGTATATCGCTTTGATACCTTTTACTATAACTGTAGTCTTAGTATTTTTGTTCTAATAAACCTGACCCCTAACCCCCACCAATTTTTGCGAATTATCAAAAGAGGCGTTACAATTAGGGTTGCCGTGACGAATGATAAATTGGAAAAATAGATTTGCAGAGTAAAATGCCGCTACGGTTGCTACTTTTAAGCATATTCCCCAAAGCCAGAGCCGAGCGCAAGGAAAAACCACCCGCGCAGTTTGATGGCGATTTGGTGGCCCAACTTTACCGGGAGCAGGCGGCGGCGGTCTACAGCTTTATGCTAACAAGGGTGGGGAATCAGGCCGAAGCCGAAGATTTAACCAGCACCGTTTTCCGCAAAGTGCTGGAAAGCTGGCACACCTTTCGGGTGGGCGAGTCGGCTACCGCCTGGTTATTCGGTATCGCCCACCATACTCTGGCTGACCACTTCCGTTTGCATATGCGTCGCAGCAAACGCACTGCTACCATCGAACAAGAAGATTTGGAGCGGGTAGAAGACGACCAGGACGGGCCGGAAGAGTCGCTAATGCGGCAGGAGGAGGCCAAGATAGTGCAGGAAGCTATTCGCCGCCTACCGGAAACCCAACAGGAAGTATTAACCTTGAAATTTACTGCGCAGTTAGCCTATCCTGAGATTGCCAGAGTATTGGGCAAAAATGAGCCGGCCGTGCGGATGTTAGTGCATCGTAGCCTGGAGAATTTGCGAAAAGAACTAGGGGCGCAAGCCAATGGCAAATAATATAGACCAAAATCTGGACGATTTTTCCACCGATGAACAGGGGCTTATTCGGCGGGTGGAATTGGCAACCCGTCACGAACTTCCGGCAGGATTAGCAACCCGCCTTGAGGCCGAGATTGGGCAAGGGCCGCAAGTAAGGCCCCGCCCGTTAGCTCTGGTGAGTTGGGGTACGCTGGCGGCTTCGCTGGTCGTGATTGTTACCGCTTTGGTTCTAGGTTATATCTTTATCAATAATCCCCGGCCCGTCACTGCCGCCGAGGTTGAAAAACGGGTGGGTGAAGCAGCCCTTAAAAATATAACCCCTGGCTCTATCCGCCACCGGGTCTATGATATGACTGACACGGCAGATGGAACAGGGCAGGAGGGCAAACCAGTAAAAGTATCCTATCCGCTTAAATATGAGGATTGGAGTCTTATCCGCGAGGGGGGTATTCTCAGCAAGATAAAATCTGTCGAAAGCGGTAGCATTGAAGGAGATTCCTACCGTCAGGTTTTACTTTATACCGAGGACGAAAAACTCAACCGCATTTATGCTGAGCCACCCGGCAAAATCATCGAAATACCCGCCGGGGATGTCAAATACTCGGTCAATGAACTGGAAACCAAAGACCAGTTTCTCAAAAATCCCAACCAGCAAATCTATTCGGGTTCCTTGAAATATACCCAGGTCTCTTTGCTTGATCCAAATAAGGATTCTTACGTTTTGCGCTACGAGTTCGAGGCCGAACAGTTACTGGAAGGCCAGCAAGTGAAATCCAAAGGACAGATTGAATTTACTGTATCCAAAAAGTCTTATGAGGTTACAGGCTACAAATACAGTCTGTTTTTCAAAGACCAACGAGGTAATGATGTTGCCTATGTACGAGATGCTAAAATCACCAGTTCCGAGCTATTAGCTCCCGACCCCACTCGCACCAACGAAATCTTCCAGCTTGGCGCACCCCCTAACACTCCTGTTGAGAAACAATAAGCAGCTTTTTTATTGCAATTACCACAGACCTTTTGTGCATTAGACGAACCCTCACCCTACCCTCTCCCTTTGAAAGGGAGAGGGATAAACGCTTCTTTTACCCATTGCAAAAGTTCTTGAAATAAGTGTCACAAAATAAAAGGCTATCTCGTCCTTGTGTTTGGAAGTTTGATAAATTCCCTAATACAAGGAGCAACGAAGATGAGCGAAGAAATTTCTAATAAACTTGAGGTGGCGGTTATTGGCGGTGGTCTTGGTGGGTTGGTAGCTGCCACCTATCTGGCGCGGGGTGGTAAAAAAGTCACGCTGTTCGAAAAGTCGCACGAGCTTGGTGGGCGAGGCATCAGCTATAACAGCCATAACTTTATCTTTAACCTGGGGCCGCATGCCCTGTATCGGGGCGGTCAGGCCGAAGCCGTTTTGCGGGAGTTGGGCATTAGTTTTAAAGCTGGTATTCCCAACACCAAAGGCGGGGGCGTACTGGAAGGGAAAATTTACCCCTTGCCCGGTGGTTTAAAAGACCAGCTTACCACTGGGCTGCTAACCATACCCGCCAAGCTAGAACTAGGGATGCTGCTAATTTCTATCAATAAAATGAACCCGGCAGATTGTCGCCATATTACCCTGAAAGAGTGGCTGCAACAGCATGTGCATAACCCCTCTGCCCGAATGTTGCTGGAAACACTTGCCAGAGTTTCGACCTATGCCAATGCCCCGGAGATAATGTCGGCGGAGGTTTTTCTTATTCAGCTACAAATGAGCCTTAAAAATAGTGTTTATTATCTGGATGGCGGTTGGCAAACGCTGGTAGATTCGCTGGAAAAAGTCGTACTTGAGGCCGGGGTTAGGATTATTAAAGGGGCTAGAGTTGAGAAGGTTGAAGAAAACCTGTTAACATTAGCCGATGGTAACAAGTATCAGGCAGAAGAAATAATCATTGCTGCCACTCCCCACGAGGCCGCCGAGATGGTGGATTGCCCCGAACTGAAAGCTGCCGCCGCGAAATTAGCCCCCGAAGGTGGGGCGGTGATTCATGTAGCGAAGTATTTGGCGGTAGGCGAGAAAAATGACCCTGCTAAAGACCGGGCGGAGTTGGAAAATATGTTAGAGCAATTCCAACCCGGCTGGCGGGATGTAGTGGTAGAAGCCCGTTTTATGCCTAATTTGACAGTGTATAATGCGGTGGTAACTGCCAAGCGCGGCGGTCTGGCGCGGAGAACTCCTGTAAGTCTAGCTGGCTATGATAATATTTATCTGGTGGGAGATTGGGTTGGTAGCCAGGGGTTATTGACCGATGCCGTTCTCGCCAGTGCCAGAACTGCGGCCCAGGCTATTTTAAGCAAAAGTCCAGCCAGGCAGGAGGTTACTATTGCCGGGAGGTAAGGATGAGCCAACTTGAGAGTTTTACTGATAATCGCCCGTTACTATTTTCGATAGCTTACCGCATGTTGGGGAGTGCTACCGACGCGGAAGATATTGTGCAGGAAACCTGGTTACGCTGGCAGAAAGCAAGCGCGGAGGAGATAACTTCACCGCGCTCTTTCCTCACCACTGTTACAACCCGCCTGTGTATTGACCAACTGCGCTCAGCCCGTGCCCAACGCGAAGTTTACGTTGGGCCCTGGTTGCCTGAGCCAATCTATACTGCCGGATTGTCGGAAAGGGTCGAAATGGCCGATTCGCTTTCAATCGCCTTTTTGGTATTGTTGGAAAGTTTAACTCCCCACGAACGCGCAATCTTTTTGCTCCGGCAGGTGTTCGATTATGAGTATAACGAAATTGCCCAGATTGTGGGGAAAAGTGAAAGTAACTGCCGCCAGCTTTTCCACCGAGCCCAAAAACATATTACCGAACGCCGCCCCCGCTACCAAACCTCGCCCCAACAAAAGGCCAAACTGGTACATTCCTTTATAGCGGCCTGTAATACGGGCGATATGGATGGTTTGTTAAACCTGCTCGAAAGCGATATTGTGCTTTATTCGGACGGGGGCGGCAAGGTTCAGGCGGCCCGTAACCCGGTATACGGCTCGCAAAATGTGGCCCGCTTCCTGTTAGGAAAATTGAAAAAAGCCTCGGTAGCCGGACTTCGGGTTGAAACCACACAACTTAATGGGCAATTAAGTTTAATTATTTATTGGGGAGAAAAACTATACACCGTCGTTAACTTTGAGTTTGACAACGGGCATATCAGCCAGCTTCATCTGGTAGTAAACCCGGATAAACTCGCCTATTTACAAAAAAGCCCGCATCCCTGATAAGCTGAGTGGCATTGATTTCAAAAGGTTAGGGTAATTCCTCGAAAACCACCTTATCATAAATTAGCGCGAGGGGAATTTCGACCTCCAGAGCGGAAAGGTTGAGGATAGTAGAGGGATCGGTGAGAATCGTTAAATCCCAATGTTTGGGGCCAAGTTTGCGGAAATACTCAACCCGCCAACTATCCTGCTCCACCAAAACATAATCTCGAAGTGACTCAAGCCCTTGATATAACGTGAATTTACCGCCTCTATCATAATTAGCGGTGGAAGAAGATAACACCTCAACCACCAGGGTTGGATTAGTAATAGTATCCCTGCGCCCCTCGGCAAACTGAACCGGGCCGCATATTACTGAGACATCGGGGTATGTATATAGACCGTTGGCTTTTAGTTGTAGCCGCATATCACTATTAAAGGCGGTACAATTTTTCTTCCTGAAAGCCAGATTCAACTCGGCATAAATGTTGCCAGAAATAACATTATGGTTAAAAGTGCCGCCGGACATCTGGTAAATCTCGCCCCGATAATATTCGCTTTTGTACTCGGCAACTTCTTCCAGAGCCAGATATTCTTCCGGTGTATAATATTTACGGACTGCTTCGGTCATTTTTTACCTCCTTTTTCAGTATATCATACTGTAATAAAAAATTAGTTCAAGCTAGCCGATACTAAAAACTAACTAGCCGAACAAAAAAACCGCCCCCTTGCGAGAGCGGTTCTTTTTATTTCTGACTTTAGACTTTCGACTTTTAACTTTCGACTGTCTAGTAGTCCATCCCACCGCCGGGCATCTGCGGGGCAGAGCCTTTTTCTTCGGGCAGGTCGGTGATAAGAGCCTCGGTGGTCAGGATCATTCCGGCAATTGAAGCAGCATTTTCCAGAGCACTACGAGTAACCTTTACGGCCTCGATAATACCCTTTTCAATCATGTCGATGTATTCGCCAGAAATCACATCATAACCAATGTTCGGGTTATTCTTTTCTGCTGATAAGCGTTGTACAGTCTGAAGGATAACCGAGCCATCCTGTCCGGCGTTGGCAGCAATCTGGCGAATCGGCTCTTGCAGAGCGCGGCGCAGAATGTTAACCCCGGTCATTATATCGCCCTCGGCCTTAACTTCAGCCAAAGCAGGGATGGCGTTCAGCAGAGCCACACCACCACCAGGTACGAAACCTTCTTCAACGGCGGCGCGGGTGGCACTCAAAGCATCTTCAACCCGATGCTTCTTTTCCTTCAGTTCGGTTTCGGTGCTGGCACCTACCCGAATGACGGCAACCCCACCAGCCAATTTAGCCAACCGTTCCTGCAACTTCTCACGGTCAAAGTCGCTGGTAGTGGTTTCAATCTGAGCCTTGATTTGGTCTACCCGGCTCTTGATGTCCTTCTCGTTGCCATGACCTTCGATAATGGTGGTATCGTCTTTGGTGGAGACAATCTTGCGGGCACGTCCCAGGTCAGCCACAGTGGTGGTGTCCAGTTTGCGGCCCAGTTCTTCGCTGATAACCTGTCCACCGGTCAGGATAGCAATGTCCCGCAGCATATCCTTGCGGCGATCGCCAAAGCCAGGAGCCTTGACTGCCAGGACGTTCAGAGTGCCGCGCATTTTATTGACCACTAGCGTAGCCAGAGCTTCGCCATCCACATCCTCCGCCACAATCAGGAAGTTCTTGCTAACGGCAAGAGCCTTTTCCAATACTGGCAAAATGTCGGAAATCGCCGAAATCTTCTTGTCAGTGATAAGAATCAGCGGGTCGTCCAGTACCGATTCCATCCGCTCCGGGTTGGTTACGAAATAAGCACTGATATACCCCCGGTCAATTTGCATGCCTTCGGTATATTCCTTCTCATAGTCGCGGCCCCGGCTCTCCTCAACGGTAATAACCCCGTCCTTGCCAACCTTGTCCATAACATCGGCAATTAGTTCGCCAATTTCGGCATCGGCGGCGGAGATAGTCGCAACCTGGGCAACTTGTTCCTTGCTGCTAACTTCGCGGGCAAAGCTCTTGAGCCTTTCTACAATGGCGTTAGTGCCGAGGTCAATACCACGTTTCAGCAGCATCGGGTTTGCACCAGCGGCCACGTTCCGCAGACCTTCATGAACAATCGCCTGAGCCAACACGGTCGCGGTGGTGGTACCATCACCAGCTACATCGTTGGTCTTGGTGGCGGCTTCTTTCAGAAGTTGCGCTCCCATATTCTCAAAGGGGTCTTTCAGTTCAATTTCTTTTGCTACAGTTACACCGTCATGGGTGACGGTAGGTGCGCCATACTTTTTGTCGAGCGCAACGTTTCGACCTTTGGGGCCGAGGGTAGTCTTTACAGCATTAGCCAGAACATCTACGCCGCGCTTCAGCGACTGGCGAGCTTCATCTGCATTCTGCAACTGCTTTGCCATTACTAATTCACTCCTTATATCTATAATTAGGGTACTTTACGGCTTAACTAAGGACGACTGCCAGGATGTCCTTTTCGGTCAAAATCAGGTATTCTTCGCCATCCTGCTTGAACTCCGTGCCAGCATACTTGGCATAGAGAACTTTGTCGCCTTCTTTAACGTCCATTACTTGCCGTTCGCCCTTGTCGTTCAAACGACCAGCGCCAACTGCTACAATGGTGCCTTCCTGGGGCTTTTCCTTAGCGGTGTCAGGTAGCACAATGCCGCTTTTGGTCACTTCTTCTTTCGGCGTAGGCTTAATCACCACGCGGTCGCCCAACGGTTTCAGAGTGACTGCCATTTCGAGTATTACCTCCTTAACGTCTTTTGCTCTCACACGCAACCTGGATTACAGGCTGAACACATGTCAAGCTAGTTTTTGACTGATTCCAATAGTTTGCCGATACAGCTCTTTGTTTTGGGCTGTTTATATGATACTTTTTGGTTTGATGCAGTAAGGTTAGCACTCATGTCCTATGAGTGCTAATTACTAAGTAATATTAATCCACATGTGTTTTGGACGCAAGAGGGCATATTACAGTTTATAGGAGTTTATGAAGACTAGCATGGTTCAAATTAAAAATTTATCTATGATTTACTAATGTTTTCAACGATTTTGGCAATTAACATGATTGAGTGCTAATTCAGAGTAGTTGACGCTGTTTAGCCTATGGGATATTATCAGGCGGGTTATTTATCATGGACTTATGCTTTTATTGGGGAATTGAATCATTGAAAGGAAGCTTTTGGCGTGTCCACTCTAAAATATCTAATTCTA
>Ga0209512_1002534_pt1 | contig 19133 bp, 10 predicted proteins | sample frozenSSSSmetaG_FD_184142 | JGI IMG/M metagenome (GOLD analysis project Ga0209512, IMG submission 184142) | Glacier valley bacterial and archeal communities from Borup Fiord, Nunavut, Canada, to study Microbial Dark Matter (Phase II) -... | ecosystem: Environmental > Aquatic > Freshwater > Ice >... | reverse complement strand
GGAGGAGACGGAGATGAGACGGAGAGATGTGAGGAGGGCGGAGATGAGGAGCACGCACGTGCCATGAGCTGCTGCTGTGCGGATAGTATCACTATCATTCATGCATGTACGGCACAAATAGGGCACGTTACTGTACTATTGTACTTAAATAGGTGCATTGGACAGATGCGAGTGCTGCATGCACGCATGCAGAGCAGGTCACATTACCACCTAGCTATAGTCCATGATCATATACGGTCTGTGGTTTGAGGTTTCATGGCTTGGATGCATCGTCGACGTCAAAGAGTCCATACATGCTTGGAGTACTGCGTGAAGAAAGAGGCGGGGAAGGGTTGGGCTGGAGAGGAAGACTGGAAGGGAAGGAGCGTGCTCGCCGTCTATGGGTGACTATGGTGTCTGTAATTATGTATGGCGGGTCTGCGGTTTAATGGTCTCGATGCATCGTCGACGTAAAAGAGTTCTTCCTGGTAGAATACTTATTCTCGGAAAGAGGCGGTGAGGAAGGGGATCGGATTGGAATGCTAGAATAGAGGAAGATCATTGATGTTTCGCGAGAAAAGGGGGGATGAAAGGTTCACAAGGCACTCAGTTCACGGGCTCTTTTTTGTGGGCTTTGTGCATTAAGGAGCCTCCTGCTGTGAAAGCACTGGGATGCCTGTTAATTCTCTGCCTATAAGATGTAGGCATGTAACGACCATTTGTGGTATATTAACACCTTCTGATAAATGTATGGTCCTGCAGAGCTGCGAATAAGATATGATTCTTTTGCAACCAAAGAACGGATATGCAATTTGCTGATGATAATGGTCACAAGCTTTGATCATCCAAAGGTAATTAAAGAACTAATACGCAATTTGTTAATGATAATGATCCCAACTTTGATCAGTGAAAAGTAACCCAAAACCAACATGCAATTTGTTAACAATAACCATTCCAAATCTGATATACCCTCCCAACACCTATAAACAATCCTACTCCCAACCCAACCATTTCCTTCCACACTCAAAGTTGCAATCTAAACGTCGCAACCTCAAACGGCCTCAGCACGATTTTGACCTTCCCCTCCACAATCTTGAGGACCTCCCCATCATCCTCTAGCGCATTCGTCTTCCACACCCCCTTAACATCTAACCCCGTCTCAATAACGCCCCTGCTCGTGCCTCCCAGACTGTCATAGATGCGGAGAATAACACTCCTCCCCTTCCTCTTCGGCAGCTCCCCACGGCTCACATCCTCATCGTCCTCCCCCCTCTTAACCGTATCAAGAACCAGCGACGGGTCACCCGTAAGCCTGATATCAAGCGGATCGGCCGCTATCGCCGGAGAAACGGCCCGCAGCACTTTCATCGGATTGTTGAAGTTATACCCCGCCCGAACAGTCGTGCTGCTCAGATCCCCCTGATGCGGCAGGATTGCCCAGCGGATGTGGTGACGGCCCATATCCGCATTCGCGTCCGGCGCCTTTGGTGCCCTCAGCAGACTAAGGCGCATTAGGTTCCCGCACGTCGCGAAGCCGTACTTGGAGTCGTTTAAGATCGACACGCCGTAGCCGTGCTCGCTCAGGTCCGCAAACTTGTGGCAGCAGACCTCGAACTTGGCCATGTCCCACGTGGTGTTGTAGTGCGTGGGTCTGCGCACGATCCCAAAGGCGGTCTCGTACGAAGCCTCCGTGTTGCGGACGTCGACTGGGAATTCTACTTTGAGGAACCGCATGCTCTCGCGCCACTCAACCTCCGCGTTCATCTCGACGTAGGACTGCTGGCCCGCGAAGGCGGCCGACAGACTGATGGTCGTCTTGATCCAAGACTCGTCACTGATCTGCGTCTCGATCAGCACGCTAACGCGGTGCGGATTGTTTTCAACAATGCGTGTCTGTGAGGAAGGCAACTCCCTGCGCGAGTCAAGATGGTACACTTCGACGTCCCAAGCCTGCCAGTAGAGAGGCTTGTCGTCGAATATGACGAGCTGGTTGGCCTTGCCGCCCTTAGGAATAATCTCACGACCGGCTTGGTGGTCGTAGAGAGAGGTGATGACGCCACCTTCTACTTGGACGCGGAGCTGGTCGTTCTCGAGGACGAAGACGTCTTTAATGACCTCTCGGACTGTGACAGCTGGCTTCTCGGCAACCTTAAAGGCCCTGACGGTAAGGATGTTACCGTTTCCACAGGCAATGCCACATGTGGTGGGAGAAAGGTCCACGATTTCCTTGCGATGCCATGGCAGTGTGTTCAAGGCAACGAGACCTTCACCGACCTGATTACCGGTTTCTTGTAATCCAAGGACTTTATGGATATCTTTCAGGACCTTTTCGCCAGTCTTGAATAACTTATCATAAAGCTGTGGTGATGGATTAGTTGGACTGGCCAAGCGAGGAGAAGGATTGCACTCACCTCGTCAGAGTCATCATAACACATCTCGATTGAACTTCCAGGAAGACAGTCGTGAAACTGGCATAGCAATGTAGCCTCCCACATATCATCAATGTCTTCCTTAGGATATTTGTAGCTCGGATCCTTTAGAGTTGCTGCTGTAGCCAGTAGCTCAACATCACGAAGCAGGATCTCCGCTTTGCGATTGTTAAGTTTGTTGTTCGCTTGAGTCGTATATGTGCCACGATGCAGTTCGAAATACAGTTCACCATACCATGTGACCAGATCCAGACCCTTCTCAATTCTTGCCTCGAGACGGTCATAGAAGTCCTCAACCGAGTCACCCATATGCACTCTGGGCAATAAGCCCACCTTATCACTTATGCCACGGCAGCGTCTGAGTTTCTCCATGTGCTCCCATGTAGGTCCACCGCCACCATCGCCCTTTCCAAAGACCAACAGCGAAGTTGCATCTTGATCCATAGATTTATGTTGGGTTACGCTTCGACGAACATCGCCAAAGTTGGCCTCCGCGGTATACGTCTCTGCTGGGCACATGTGGCAGATCACTTGACTGCCATCAAGAGACACCCAATTGAAAGTTGTATGCGGAAACTTGTTGATGTTGTTCCAACTCAGTTTCTGCGTGAAGAAACGTGACATCCCTGCCAATCTGCATAGCTGCGGCAACTGAGCAGAGTAACCGAAGGTATCTGGAAGCCAGAACGTTCTGCATCGCTCTCCAAAATTGCTTTCGAAAAATCTTTGACCATAAAGGAATTGTCGAACCAGCGACTCTCCACTCGGCATATTTGTGTCGTGTTCCACCCAGCTTCCCCCTATAGTCTGGAAGTTACCTTTCCTGACGTGTGCCTTGACCCTATCAAACACATAAGGATAGTATTGCTTCAACCACTTAAATTGCTGTGCCTGGGAGCATGCAAATCGATGCTCTGGATATCTATCCAACAGGTCACATTGATTGGACCAACTTCTTGCGACCTTTCGCTTTGTCTCGGCCCATGGCCACAGCCAACATGTATCAATATGGCAGTTACCGATACCATAGACGATCGGTTCAGTGCCTGTCGCGTAGACCTTTGCAGAATCAACATTCTCGCCTAGATACTCTTGTGCAATCTTTCGGCATTTAACAATCGAATCTTGGTTTCCGACTTCGAAAGTGTCTATTATCGATGTTGCGACTTTAAGCGCCTTGTGTTGCTCCCATGAGTCTTCTGGAAGCTCTCTTGCCGCATCGCCAATGACCCAGATATCAATTCTCAGGGCCCTCGCTTGGACATTGACAGCGACAATCTCGGCCCTACTGAGTTGGAAATATCTGTTTGGGTCTGGCGGTTGGATTGAGTCCCCTCCTGGGGCATTGCCGAACATGCCATTGCAGGCCATCTCGATGTATATGATATGCTCTTTCCCGTCTCTGAATGATTCTGGTAAGATCCATTCCACCCTTTCGCCTCCGCCTGTCAAGCCTTGCAATGGATTGCCATCTTCTGTCCAGACCAAGCCCTCATTGTTCGCATCCCAGTGTAGCTCGAGGAGCTCTTTCTTGCGTAATTCCTCCGGAACTGTGATTTGGACCTTGAACCAGTGAGTTGACCATGATGGGCCGAAAGATTCACCGACTCGTGTAGGGCGGAAGTCATGGGAGACTGCGTCCTCGAATGGTGGTCGAGCAAGATCCGGGACATCGTACACTGAGAGCTTGATGTGCGGCTCTCCGGAAACCACAGCCTCATTCAGCATGCTATTGGGCTAGTGATTAGCAATTATACTTATCATAAGCTGCCCTCTGTGATATTACTTACGCTTGTAAGTTCTTGCTCTCATATTGACCACCGCTTGTGAAGGAAGAAATGCGGTCCTTGTAAATGCGCGGAATCCATTGCCCGACAGGACCGGCGGACAACTGGGGATATGAAGTGTCGGCTTTGGTAGCTGGTTCTCCGCCCATGATAGTATCTTTGAGGGTACTCTTCGTTGTCTTGAGTAGGGAATCTGGTAGGATTGATCTGTTCAGAATCGATGACGCTGGTTAGCAACGAAGCTATCAAGCTACCAAGGTCGCCGTGTCAGGACAGGGGTTAGCTCTGGCGATGGCGGGGAAAGGCTGAGTGGATGGTTGCCAAGGCCTGGAGAGGGGAATCTTTGGGCCTCGCTTACTGTGACTGTGACATTGGATCGACTGTGAAGCTTTAAGATGTTTAAAGGGAGGCCGAAAAGAAATGTTGAATATTTGAGTTATAGGTATGTATGTATTATGTATATATGTATGCGTGTGTGAGCTCAAGAAGACGGTGAGGATTTGAGAGGTCAGGGTCAGAACAGTGCTCACAGTCGTACCTTAGCCCTCATTCTTTCCTTGTCAGGATCAGGTAGAGATATGCACCTACCTACCTCACGCACGTTCTCCCAGCGATCGATCGATCGATCGATCAATCAATCCATCAATCAGTCAATCAATCAATCAATCAATCAAGATGGTGAAGATCACCACATGAGCACGAGCATGAGGATGAGCATGAGCTCTACAGAACTGGATCAGATGGCTATTACTCCACTGAGACATGCTCCACAGCTTCAGCAACTTAGAATAGTGGTTCTCATTCTCCTTGTTTGCGCATTTGATGCCTGCAGAACACGACTTCTCGCCTGCCGGAGCTGATCTGAGATATGGCTGAGTTGAAAGCCAGCCAAGAGCGCACGAGTACACACACAACGCGAATCACATGACATTTGCCGAATCACGAATCACGTGATTCGCGAATCCCGCAGAAAAGGCGAAAATGAAAAGGCGAAAATGAAAATGCGAAGATGCGAAAATGCTTTCGGGGATGGGGGAACGTTGGAGCACAGGTAATGAATGATTAGCCGTAATTGCGGCACAATGATCCGCCGCAGATGTAAGCACGCGTCGGCGAGCCAGAGCCAATTAGACTCCGGGAGCGGATGATATGGATGACATGGTGGAGATGCGGCTTGGGGGCCCAGACTTCAGGAGTGGCGCCATGCTTCAGATGACCAGACGATTGGAGCACAGCGATGGGAATTGTACTACTGTCCTGCACAGTGCAGTCAGATAGTAGTTAACCCTAGGATAGGTATGTACACGTATGTGCATAGCTTGACTTGCGCTTGATATGTGAAGGACTGCTCCGGATTGCTCAGGACTGCTCAGGACTGCTCAGGACTGCTCAGTAGTAGTCTGAGACTCAGCTTGGAGCAACGGCGGCCTTGCTTGCCTACGTACACAGCTCATCCCTTGATTCGGCTTTTTTTTTCTCTCCTCTTCTCTGTTTGGGTGGGGCGGCGGGAGGGGCTTCGGGGGTTTCTCTCCTGTCGCAGCTCTTCCTCCTGTCAGAGACTCACAGCTCTATGGAGTAATTTCAGACCTCAATCACTCGTTTTGGCTCTACCATTCATATCCCTGGTCCATGTTACAGTACCCTAGTATGTATTATACTTATTGTACGTACAGAGTACGCGCTCCCTAAACTATGACGGGTACTAGCCTTGGAGACCTCATTTCCCTTTTTAGCTCTGTTGGCTGCCAGATGCCCGCAAGCCCCCTCCCTAATATGCCAGGCGGCCTGTTTTGCCATCTTCGCGCGTCGCTTTCTGATCCAGCACTTCCATCTTCCATCTTCATTTTTTGCGCTGATAATCACTTCATACTTTTGCCTTTGTCACTCATTCAGTATCCTCGGATACCAGTCACTCCTTAGAGCTTTCGCATTTCGTCCAGTTTTTATCATGCAGTACTCATTTGTCAAGGCCTGCCTTCTGGCATTGGCCACCACCACCACCAGCGTCCTCGCTCAAACCGTTGGTTTCAATCCGATCACTGCCCCAACTTCTGGAGAAACTCTCATTCCAGGCACGACTTATACCATCAAATGGACTCCGTCTGAGCCTGCCGGACCCGTGTCCCTCATCCTCCTCCAGGGCCTCACCAACACCACTCTCCAAATCGGGAACACCATTGCAGGTATGGCAGCTCAATTGGCGTCATCAGGTGGACTACAACTAACAAAAACCAGCGGGCATCTCGAGCTCAGTGGGTAAATATGACTGGGCCATCCCATCTGATGTTCAGACCTTCGCTGCCTATGGCATCGAGCTTCAACTCGATTCCGACCCTACCACCTTCCAATACTCGCACCCTTTCATAATTCGCCCAGGCAGCGTCACCAAGACCGTCCAGATTTCTCAAGTCTCGACCTTGGCATCAACATCGACTTCCTCCACTCTTTCATCGTCGAGCACGATCACTTCCACGTCCAGTTCCACTTCCACTTCCAGCTCCGCCCCAGTCACCACGTCCACTTCCACCTCTGCCCCAGTCACCACCTCCGCCTCCGCCTCGAGCACCACCGTTGCTTTCAAAAATTCTACTACCCTCTTGTCGACCACAATCGCAGCCAGCACCGTGGTCGCCCCCTCCACCTCTGTTTCTAGCGCTCCTGCTGTCGTAACGGCCAGCGGAGCTGGCAGCAATGTCATTCACGGAACTGGCCTTCTTGGCGCCATTGTCTTTTTCTTCGTCATGTTGTAAACGAAAGCGGAACCGACTTATAAAAGATGGAAAGCATTATATTGCATCGAAGGGCGAGGTCTCCTGCGTGGACTCATCCGAAGGCGCTATAAGGTGTTCTTGCTAATGTTTTGTCTTTTGCTTCTTCCTGTATACCCGTGATGATTTTTCGAGCGGAATTGGCAGCAGCAGCAGAGCGATTTTTGTGGACTTCTTTGGTTTGTATAATTGAGCATCCTTTCCGCTTTTCTGTATAGCGCAGCACAGCATTTCGGGGATTTCGTTGAATTATCTAATCAATTGTTCTGGTTACTCTTTGATATGCTTTATATCCACGCGATTTCTCTAAATATACCTGGCATATGCAGCGTGGCCTCAGACGTTACAGAAGCGAAGACTGGAAATGACTTCGAATCACTCAGGACACGAACTTCTTTGGTAGTCACTGTCATGATTACATTGTACAGTAGACGAGTGAGACTGCACATGGTCTGGACAAATTGTGATCCCTACTGCCGTCCGGCTCGTCTGAACGACGACAATTACCCCTGCCCCGCAGTCCTATTCACCCTTTCTCCAATCGCGCCATCCGGGTTGAACATCCTCCCAATCCTGCCATTGTGCGCAAACGCCCCCCCGAGTTTCTCAGCCACCTTTCCAATCGCCCCGTCCGCCCTGAAGTGCCTGCCGATGGCCCCGTCTTTGTCGAAAAACGGTTTGCTCGTGTCCCTCTGCGGGTCTGTCAGCATGTCGAGCTTTGGAGGGGGGGAGGGCTTGGTCTTACTGGAGGTGTCCAGCCGGGGTTGACGAACGCCATGTTGCTTTCGATGTCGATGGTTGAGCTGATCTGTTGATAGGGGCTGTGCTGGTGGATGTGCCTTTTGAGATTGTGGGAATGAGGGGGTTGAGGCGAGAAGCGTTGTGCTTAAAGCGCAGGTATATGAGGAATGGCATGCATGTTATTTCTGTTGTTTCATGAAATCATGATTAGACGTACTTATTTTCCTGTGAATGTTCGTTGACGTCAAGATGGTCATGATAAAATTGATAATGATATCTATCCGAATCTCGAATCTAATTCGGTAGAGATGAATGAAGTTCTCAACGCGAAGTTTAGCTCCCGTAGAGCAGCCAATTGAGAAAGGAATTGCACAGTGATTACATGTATATTGGAGAAGATGTATGTACCTGATTCCTTACCTACCTTACCAGACTTATGAGGGTAATCGTTAGTTTTCTATTAATCAGTGATGGTTGGTCCAAGCAAGTTGCAACGTCCAAGCAACTTGCAACACGTTGGCAGATGCTCTTTATACCATAAATCCATGGCATTGGTATTAACGAAAATGAATATATAGCTCTTAATTAAACAAATCTAGCTTAACACAATTGTTAGATGGATTTAATAATCTTTAAATAGATTATCTTCAGATTTAAATGCCCTTATCTCCTTATTAGCCCTCTTTTTTCTGTTCTTTTGCTTCCTTCTAAGTAATTGCTAACCGAGCTTACGAAGTTATGATACTAAGTTAGTACATCCCTCCTCTTTAAATTAACCTATAGCTTCTAATTTTCTACGTCTTTTGCTTATCCACTTGCGTAGTGATCTAGGTTAACTAAGACATTAGTAGAGTGCTTTTTATTAATTAGGCCTACGCCTCTAAATAGCTGTTTTCCTAATTATAAGTAGATAAAGAGCTAAGAATATCCTTAAACGTAGATGCATATGTACTCCTTCCCATCATGAGCGCTAAAATAATTTGTATATTATAGGTAACTAAATAAACATCCTTAAAGCCATTGGCAGCTAGCAGACATCTCCATCATTCTCTGATAAGGTGTTCTCGTTCTGTGCTGCAGCGTCCGAATTTCGTGCCATAGCCTGCAAGATTTGTGCTCCGCCTTTGGCAAAGCTCTGACTAAGAGCCATTTCTTCCAGAATGCTAATCTCTTGTACTGTTTGTGGTATGATCTATGGCTGTTGGTGAGAATGAAGTGATGCGGGTCAGCCAGGGGAAGCGGGCTGAAGGGGTAAACAACACACGGCAGCATCATCATTGCCAATGGTGGGGGCACTGGAATTTTGTTGGATTCGCGCTCAGAACGGAGAGGCACATGTTTCTGTATTCCTATCGACATACATAGATACCGAATGAACGAATTGACGAAAGCTCTTTTGTACTCTTCCGTTTCATTATCATGGCGCCTGCTGCTGCTCCTTCCACGCGGCGTGCTTGCGGTAGATGTCGCGGCGGAAAGTCTGCTTCAACGCGGCCACCACGTCGTTGTCGAGTGGCAGCGCAGCCTGGACGGCGCCGACGCCGCACAGGCCGTTCTTACGATCGATGAACCAGGTGAGCGTCAAGCCGCCGCCCCAGGTCAGCGTACGCTCGCCGTACCAGCCATCGACGTCCGCCAACGTCAGCAGGCCGCCCAGGCCGTGGCCCATCTTCGTCTCAGGGTCGATGCCCACACGGAAGAACACGCCCAAGGGGCTGGCCAGCGCGGCCTGGTGCCCCGCGGTCGCCTGGGGAGTGAGGTGGTGCTGGAACATGTCGTCGACGGTGGCGGGTTTGAGCAACTTGCCGTCGCTGGCCAGCAGCGAGCGCAGAACCTTGACGAAGTCGGCGCCCGTCATGAATAGGCCGTGGCCGCCAAAGTGTCCGCGGGAGCGCTTGTTCATGTCGCCGCCACCGCCGAGCACAGCGCGGCCGAGGGCGTCGGGGTCGTTCGGGTTGAGGTCGACGAGGCGCGCGCGCAGGTCCTCACGCGTGACCGGGTAGAACTGGGCGTCAGTGATGCCAAGCGGGTCGAAGATGCGCTGCTGCATGCGCTCGCCCAGTGTGCAGCCCGTCACCCGCTCCACCAGGCGGCCGGCCCAGTCGAGCCCAGGGCCGTACATCCAGCCAGCGCCGGGCTGGAAGCCAAGCGGGTAGCTGAACGCCACCTCGACCGGTCGGCGCCCGTCTTGTTGCGGAGGGCCGAACTTCTCGCGCCACCGGGCGACGTGCGGGGTTAAAAAGTCGTAGCTGACGCCGGAGCTGTGCGTGAGCAGCATCTCCAGCGTGATGGGGCGGGCCGGCGGCTCGAGCAGAGGGGTTTCGCCATCGTCGGAAAAGCCGGTGAGGACCTGCTTGGCAGCGAGCTCGGGCGCGATGGACGACAGGTCGCCGGTCAGGGTGAGCAGGCCGTCCTCGACGCACTGCAGGGCGGCGATGGTGGTGATCAACTTGGTGGCCGAGGCCAGGTACAGCACGTCGTCGAGCCGCTGTGGCCGCTTTTCGCCCGACAGCAGGCTGCGCTCGCCGAGCGCTTTGTCGTAGACAAAGCGATCCTCGACGTCGGTGGCACAGATAACGGCACCGTTGATCTTGCCAGCGTCGATGGCGGCCTGGAAGCTAGTCTCGATGTCGTCGGCCATGGTAGAGGCAAATGATTAGATTGATTCCAATTGAAGAGAGAGAGTATAGGCAGATAAATGCCCTTAAATCCTACATTTTGCTTCCAGTTCCGGATTACTCATACGGCGCTCTATTTATATGTCAGAGATCCCTCTGTCCCCCCTGTTCGCTGCGTTAGGTTCACTGGCTGATGAGTGGTTGTTGCCTGCTCAGAGCCGAGCAATGCGGACTGCTGATGCCAATAAGAGAGAGAGAGAAAGAAGGCTATGCTCCAGCTCTAAAAGAGAGGGGATCAAATCCTTATTAAGCTCCTAAAATTAATTCCTAATCTAGATATTAAGCGCAAAAGAAAGGCTGAGAGGGGAAGAAAGAGAGGCTTAATTAGAGGACGCAGCTTAATTAGACGATGGCTCTATTAGATTTAATAGTGCATTACAAGAAGAAGATGAAAATGAAGAAGATGAAGAAGAAGATAAAAATATATTTAAGGATGTTATAGATCTAGATTTATTTAATTAAGGGCTATATATTTTCATTTTCATTTTCATTAATAGCAATACTATAGTTTTACAATACAAATGACATCTTCCGAGGTGTTTCAACTTGCTTAGACCAACCTAGAAGGTATAGAAAGTAGAGCATACGCAGTAAAACATGAATGTAAAAAGTGATTGATTAATTAACTATGCTATAGCCCATCTATTCCTTGATATAGATGGCAGTGACAAAAGCTCAAAGAGCCCACGGAAACCTGCATGGAACCATCCATGCATAATATGAAGATTCTCCATGATTCTCATGAATATGAGAATCCTCCGGGGCCTCTAGGTACCACCCTCTTTATCCAACAGAAGGGTCGTAGAGGACGATTTTGTGATGCTGCAAGGGACCAAGGGTAACATGACTTTACTAATTTTTTGTCTGTATAAACGCTCCTTTTAGGTTCTACAGTGGCAATACATTTGCTACAGATCTTCATTGATATCACCCAAATCACCTGGATTATCTAATTTATATGTGTGTGGTACATAGCCTTCCAACACTTGACACTTCATCGCCTCTCAGAACCCTGATTCTAAACATTCAAAGATCCTTTCCCCTGCATTAATTCAAGGTATCTATCTACATGTACCAAATGTTAATACAAGTATTGTATCTCTGACATTTTGTGTAATAGCTACACATCTTTAGGTATATGTCACTGCGACCTTGCATCCATTACGACTTGAAGTGACGATATCTATTCGTTCAGTCCAGGGGTTTGAGTCCCGGGTCTCGATGCTCTTGAAATGTTGGACCGTACGAATGGTTGTATATGAGGCTTCAGTCAAGGCGTATTGCTCTAGAGACAATGTCAACCAGATGAACCCAAAAGAGGGAAGAGGGGAAAGCAGTATAGGCACATGAGATGAGGAAGATATGGAAGACCCACGCCCAGGGCACATTCTCGGAGCCCCATTGAATGGACGATACTCCCACGTCGGTCTCAAGTCTTGCTATCTTTCCGGGATGAACTCGTCAGCATCCTCACCAAAAAGATCCTTTCGTCTATGCATCGAATAGGTATTCCAGGCGACCTCGCTGCCCTTGGAATGAAGATCGGAGATTTGCCCTTGGGCCCACCACCGAGAGCAATAATCGTATCCCTTAGAGCCGTCCGGGTATTTATGGGAAGAACTGGATACAATCTAAGGGTTTCACTGAGGACCCATTTCACGTACTTCATTTCCCTAAGTTGATGGAACGTTGGTGGCTTGCCGTTCAATTTGTTAACTGCGCTGAATGACAATGCACTATAGCTTGAAAATAATACAGCATCGACAGATTGTTGAATATCCAAAAAATCCAAGTGATATCTCATCAAGCTTGGCTGTCGGCCAGATCGACCTTGTGCCACGATTTAATCGTAGTTACCCCTCGGGAACGCCCTCAACCTCTTCTGCACTCCCAAGTCCAAGTGATGCCGACTTCCCGTATCCGGATGCCTGACCGAATACACCACCTTCGTGTCACCCGCCTCATCCAACGCCTCCGCGATCTGCTTTCCATCCGCCGCATTGCCCGCTGGACCCAAGCGATCCATGAGCGGCCTGAGCGTGCGTGCCACAACGAGATGGCTCGCATCTTTGACGAACACCAGGTTCGCCAGCAGCGAGGTCACGATCATAAGCACGAGTTGTGCGCCTGCAATCAGGCCGAGGATCAAATACAATTTGTCCCACGTAACGCTGAGTGCGGAACCTTTCTGCGGCTGGTCGCCCTGGACGATCCAGGAGGGGTTGTTCAGCGCGGCACTTGCGAGGACGTTAATTGCAAAATTGCCGATGTTGACGCCCATAGCCTTCGCATCGCCCGCGACGGGGGCGCCGTAGTATGACTGCGATGGATAGTATTGGTACTGGACGCTGACGTTGTCTGCTTGGGAGAAGGTGTATCCTTGGAAGGCAATGGCACCACCAGCGAGATAGCGCATGTCTTCCGAGACCTCGTGCTCGGGCAGCGTGGCATTGTTGACAACTCCGACCGTCATGTTGCACTGATAGTACCAAGGCTTGGTCTCCGATGACTCGAAGGCATGCACGACGGTGCAGCCCGTGCCGCAGGCACCGGCTTCATTCAAGACATCGGTCCAATAGGTGGTTTGGTTGAGACCCCCTAGAAAATCTGGAAGGGTGACATTCTTTGTGGTGCCGTTGCCATCTAGCAGGATGGTGATATTTAACTGGTCACCATCACCACCTTTGGAGATGACCCAGGAGTTGCAGCTGGAAGTAACGTTAATGCTGCGGTCGGTATAGACGGTGATAGCAAAGGCTTCGCCTTGTTGGACACCCGGTGCGGTGTCGGGATTCAGGGAATCAGGATTGGAGTCGAAAAAGTTAAATTGCCAGTAGTCCGTCGTACTGGGATTGGTGTCGTAGGCGGCGAAGATAGTGTAGCTGTCGGTGGGTGTGTTGTAAAGGGTCTTGGGGATGGGGATATTAGAGATCGCGCCTTGTTTGTAAACAAGGCCTACATTTCCATAGCTGGATACGGTCAGCAGGGGATTATGAGAAGTGGTCAAGGGTCTTACGATTGGGCTGTGAATCGTTGAGCGTCAATGTCGTCTGCGACATCTGTTCCAGTGAAGTTGCCCGTGTAGATAATTGACATGTCGGGCACAGTGACATTTCCCGGTTTCGTCAATGCCACAGTCTTTCCGTCTTCGACGGACAGCGTGAGACCAACGGCAGCGACAGCTACTTGAGCGGCCTATGGAAAGTTAGTAGAAGAAACAGCATTGATTCCAGCAATACTTACAATATTCAGAAGGATCCAAGCCATACAGATTGGTGCCAACTTTGGCGAGACCCATGCGAGCTTGGCCGAATCTCTAAGACTATCGATTGACAGAATCAAGTCAACCTCGCGAGGGGACCTTCGCTTGAGACTCAGAAACCACCATCTCATGTTCAAGGCCATATTTCCAAGACCCATCGTGATGGCCATTCCCAATACCAAACCCAACGCAAGGGTGAGGAAATTGTGCAGGTTCTTCTCTGACGAGGACATGACCGCCTCAAGGCTGAACGCATAGATTTCACCCCAGAGAGCAACAAGGAGGACTACCGTCACAAGCCAATCGGTCAGACCCTTCCTGATAAGCTCCCACAGTTGAGCGGGCGGGCGCCAGTCTCGGCCAAGCTTCCGCTGAGCCTCCTCGCTGATGGGGTGCCAGTGTGTCTCGAGGTCAACGATTTCCGATTGGGAGGTCTTGGAAGCTACAACTGTGATATCGGGATCTGGGAGACAGTCAGTGTACTCGTTTATGCAAAGGAAAGAGTTGTCGTACCAGACTTGTCCTTCTCATAGTGAGGAAGATCCTTGGATGTATCGCTTCGGCCAAACAAATGTTGCCATCTGCTCGATCCATTCTTCCGAGTCTCTGCTGGAGGCTGTATGGACTCGATAGAAACATTGGTATAAGCACGGCGAGTTACAGGCTCAATATTATCAGCATTCGCATCTTCGCCATTGTTGCGTTCGTTGAGGGGCACGGTCTGATAGTCATTTGGCGCCATGTTCAAGCACGAAAGCTATAATGCAGAATCTACCGCAAAAAGGAAAGCAGCAGTCTCGACGCCAGACAATGAGTGACCGCACAGAGCAAGAGAAGAGAAAAAAAGAAAATGAGGCACGAGGGCGAATGAAATGGAGTATATATGCATAGAAGGACTCAATGATTGTGCCATAGGGTGCCCTATGATCTACGTTTCTTAGTGCTTACCTGCGAATCCTGCGAATCCTGCCAATCTTGCCATGGCCTGGCCCAGCGACCTCATGTCGAGCTTAACTCCCTATGCTGACATGCATAATCCACGAGCATACTGTAGCAATAATTTTCGAGGTGAGCACTCTCCCTCATGCTCAAGGTAGGACTTTGCAGTCCAATGTCGGGGAATCCTGCCTGCGCTTGAGGCCTGGCCATAGACATAGCCCCACAGATGCGTGAGAGCATCGTTCTTCATCTCCTGATTGCGAGTGTCAGATCTTAAAATGTTCATAATGTTGAGATCTCAACTGAGGGTGTGATTAAGGCTTGGTGGCTGAAACAAATGCTGGAGATGCACAAACGCTTGGCGCTACAAACATGCTTAAAATTGCCAATGAGCCGCGTCAGATCAACCTTCTTGGAGTTAACGCGGCGGTGTGCCCCTGACCAGCACAAGCATCCAACAATGATCACTCTATTAATATCCGCGATGGCATATGACCGCAGTAGAATGACCGCAGTAGAGTACATAGCACAGTATGCAATGCAGAAATGGAGGCCATTTTTATGAGAACCAAGAGTCCGAACCTGCGAGGTTCGAAGCCGATTCTCTTTCATTCTCTTTCTTTGCTTGGAGATCTCGTCGAAGATGTACGCTGTGTATACTCCTCACGCAGGCGTCTTCTGTCCTCTGGATCCTGGGGCTTGCTGACGTGAGTCGCACGGACGGTTCTCAGGCCTCTGCCAGAATCCTTTGAATAGCCCCCAATATATGCCTAGTGCGTAGCCCTATTGTCAACATCTGCACTCAGCATCGCCATTCAGTTCTGTGGGTTTACCAGGAGACTGCTACATATGTACCTACATATGCTGTGTCGACAAACGACTGTGCCGCCCACCTCTGATATGGAGCCTAGACACTGCCGACAGTCGAAACTTGATTAGGGAATGGATGCGCCACAACGCACGAGGGAGAGGACTAAGCATTGGACTTGGCCGCTTCTTGAGAGGCAGTGCCGCTGCTGTACCGCCCACAATTCTTCCGGTTTTCGGCGTGCTTGATCGATCACGATGGATTGGATCCTTCTCCTTACGACGTCTATATCACGTGTGATGAGTGAGCTTTCTGACAACGGCGGAAAAGGCATCTCGTGTCTGTACACGTCTGAAGAATTGCAAAGGCGTTATCTTGAAGAAGAGCCGAGGATTCAGATAGTAACATAATGTCATTCCTTGTAATGTCCTGGTCTTGTCTCGTGGCCTTGATATACAATGCACGTACTGGATGCATATTTCAGGAGACGGAGACCCGCAGACGCCTGTTCAAAGACCAGAAACAACGAAGAAGCTGAAGAAAAGTCATCAAAGCACCTGTACGGCGCAATGCACATGTATATATCCTCTCCGAGTCCCAAGGTCGTGCGTGTGCACTGTTGAAATTAGCTATAACGTCGGATCATCTCTCGTCTTTGTCCTCCCGCTGGCCAATATCCGTGTCTTCTCCTTCGTTTCTGCCACGCACCCGAATCTTCCAAATCTCAACCAGGCACACTGGATAACGGGAAGTGCTGTACCACCACAACATCGACATTCCTTCATCTCCCGGCTTCCGTCCCGCATCTCGTACAACTCAGAGCCGACTCACTTAAGGTCATCTGATCGCTACCGGAGACCTCGAAAGGACTCTTACTTCCTATGAACACTTATCACCAGAGAGTTCCCCATTCTCTCCTCCAGACATTTGGAAATAGAGTGGCCAGAGCTCGCACGAGAGCTACAGAACCGTTTAGTGTCCCAGCGTCTTTGATGTTGGATATCATTTGATTTCTTTGTGGAGGACTCAGGCCATCACAAGTTTCACGTGTGATTCTCATATGAAACTGTGCCTGAACAACATCGTCACGAATCATCGTCGGTTCGTCGGCTTCATGATGTGTTGTCCTCGCAGAAACTGTGTGACTCACAGGATTTATGGTTCTTCTTCTATAACCACTCCATCACAGAGTAATGGCAGCATAGACTGACTGATTTTAGATCTCCATCCAGGCAACGTCCTCCTCCGTCCCTCAAACTTCGCGAACACAGTATAGCATTGGAATTACCAAGATCAGCCCGTGACGCAGATCCGTTTCTATGTTTCTTCATCACTAAGAAAGCCGGGTAGGGTACTCTCCAAGGTACTGAAACAGAACACAAGCAGGTGTTATCCAGTGTCCATCTCATCATCTGTCATCATGACCAGGCATGCTACTCAAAACAGCACTCAGAAAATAAGGCACTGCGCAGAATATGGTGTGATACAATCATATCACATTTTCGGTTCTCGGACAGTCGCTCTCCACCATTCACTTCCAGAGAGGTTGGAAAATCCCGACATCACGGATTTCGAAAGCTTGAAATCTAACAACGCTAATAGCCTGCTACTCATACCACTGTATGGCATCGTTGTCCGGCAACTGTGGAAGGCCTTAACTCGCACAGCTTCTCAAGCCTTTCTGGTATCTCGGTGAAGTATAACAACGCTAATATCCTGCTACTCATACCACTGTATGGCATCGTTATCCGGCATCGTTGTCCGGAAACTGTGAAAGGCCTTAACTCGCACAGCTTCTCAAGCCTTTCTGGTATTTCAGGTCTAAGAATTCCGGATGCTTCTCAACCCTTTCTGATACTCCGGGTCTAAGGATGGATTCCGGGATGCTCATTGGCACTCGGAAGTATAACATTGAGAACATTTTGCATGTGAGAAGTCATACAGAGGATGGATTTCTCCATCATGCCATATCGGTGGGGGATTCCGACAGTGTGGAAGGACCGGATGATACTGGAGCAGTCTCTGCTACTAACAATACCAAAGAAAATGAAGAGAGAGAGGGAGGATATAAAAGATGGTAACTTGGTAAGCCAGGCCCAGAAGAAGAGGAGCACGAAGGAAATTTTGTTCATGCCCAGACCCTCTCATTTTTTCTTGCAAATGCATATTCTAGAACATCAAGCTTGACCATCTCCGGCGACTGTTCTCTTCGACATACCCACCAGAAGTGAGACATTCGCACAAAGGTTGGCTTAGAACTGCAAGTCCCGTCTCCCGACTGTCCCTGTATCCGCTGCTCTCTCGCCGTTCCTATGGAGACCTTACCAACGTTGCCATGTGTGGAGTCCACTGCATATGCGCTCGCAGCGATGCTGGCACGAGCCCGACGGCCCTCTGCCGTATAGGGCTGGCAAGACGTAACAGTTTGTCTGCGCGAGCTGTCATCGCGCCCGTCTATGAAATCAACTCAAGTGGTGGGAGCCTGTCAAGCATGCGTTGTCTGGTAAGCAGCTGCCAGCACATCCATCGGGCAGCAGTCGGCGACGAATGGCAGAGATGTGCATGAGTCGCGGAGAGGGGGAAAGAGACACTGGGCAGCCAATGGGATGGGATGTCGATGATTTTTGGGCTTCCAAATATTCGAGAACACTATTGGGATTTCTTGATTTTTGGATTTCTCGGGATGTCGTCGATTTTCGTCTTGTGCACCGATTTGCTGGTGGTGGTGGTGGCGGCGGTGGGTTTGACCAGCGCAGCGCATGCAAGTTGTGTTGTTTGTTGTTGTTCCTGGCGTCGCATTTGTGGTTTGTGGTTTGTGGTTTGTGGTTTGGTTCGTTCCTGGTTCCTGAATGGAAGTTCGGCGTGGTTCGGCACTACTCGCTAGACTTGTGTGTGGTTGGTAGAAGGGAACGGAAGGGAAGTTCCAAGCGAATACTCGGTGCTGTCACTTCAGCCACATGCATGTGTGTACCTCATCTTATGTGCCTAATCTTATCTGAGATGAGAAGCGCATTGGGCGTTGAAATGAAAATGAGGGGAGATGTTGGAGGGCTCAATAATATAATATGGTGCTTTCATTTCGACTGCATAGGTAGCTAGGTATGTATGTACACACGAACGTGGGTTACGCGGTGTGTGTGGTGTGTGTGCTGTGTGAAATTGCGAGCAGGGCAGTGGGATTAAGCCCCTCCCCCCTGCCACGAATCACTGGTATTCGTATGTCCATCGTGCGACGTACTGCAAAAGAATCTGTAACAGTCGACGCAGAGAACGCAGAGAACGCAGAGAACGCAGCCAATCAACGGACGGCGGTACCTGAAAACACGCTCCCCTCTCCCCTCTCCCGCTCTCCCCAAGCTGTCTGTCTGTCTGTCCACACGTCTCTCTCTGCGCCGACACAAATGTCGCTAAACATCGCGAAATCTCGCGAAATCTCTCTAGATCTAGCCACTAGCCACACTTGGCTCAATCAGGGGACAATGCTCCGTAGCCAAAATTACGGTTACGTCTCTCTGCCGGCTCTCTGTGCCTGTGCCTGTGCCTGTGAACCCTGTCCCAAACTTCGACAGCTTCGCACACGGCCCGGTGTTGATTTTGCTCTTTTTTTGGTTTTTGGGACACACGCTCCAGGGCAGACCAGACTCACAAGCTATTACCTACAGTACCTAACCTACCCTATGGGTAACCACTGAGGTACCCGTTTGGCACGCCGTAATCACCCGTCCAGCCTTTGCATCCGCGC